>Ga0181560_10003193_pt1 | contig 15145 bp, 13 predicted proteins | sample 011ome_20_FD_133751 | JGI IMG/M metagenome (GOLD analysis project Ga0181560, IMG submission 133751) | Coastal salt marsh microbial communities from the Groves Creek Marsh, Skidaway Island, Georgia - 011509CT metaG (megahit assembly) | ecosystem: Environmental > Aquatic > Marine > Intertidal...
CACCGATTGAACGAGGGCCTTCAAGTCGTGTCGCGGGAGAATAGTAAGCATGATGGAAGCCGCGTACTGGTGGGGTATCAAGCCACCTTATCCCACGGCACCCGTCCCTTCCCGCTCGTCGGACAGATATCGGATCGATCGAAGCACAGAACTCGAGGGCGGACCGAATGATGAATGATGAATCCGAGAAGAAAAGACGCACGCCGCGATCGCGCGCGTCGCGTCCGCCGCGTGTCAGTGCAAGGATGACAATCGTGGTTATCGTCGTCAAGTCCCAGCCGGCGAGCGCCGGAAGCGTGGGCGAACTCCGTGAGAAGATTAGCGCTCGCGTATCAGCTCATCATCCACGAGCGGAGCGACGCGCGACGCGGGCGGGAGACGCCGCCGGGGAATCAATCGATCGATCGTCGAAGACGCGTTATCAGGTCAGGCGGAGCGGGAGGACGCCGCCGCGGCGCTCGAGGCGCGACGCACCTCGATTCGAGCGCGCTACCGGCGACGCGTCGCGCGCGAGCGCGGTCTTGCGAGCATCGCGCGCGGCCCCGCGCGCGCCATCTCGCTCGCGCCCCGCGTGGGTCCCGCGCGCGAGGGTACGCGAGGATGACGAGATCCCGCCGGTGAATAATGACTCGGAAGTTCGACAGCTGTACTGTAGCCCTAGATGTAGCTGTCAGCAATCATCGTTCAGTGCGACGCGCGCGAACGATGGCGTCGGAGCCGAGGCGGTTCGTCCAGGGCGTCCCGCTCGGGAAGCCGCCGCCGCACGTGGGCCCGCAGCCGCGCGCGCGGCGGGACAGCGCGAACGGATGGGCCCGGTCGTCGCGGTGTAAGGGAGGACGCGCGCGGCAGGCGGCGACGATCGCGCTCGCGCTCGCGTGCGTCCTCGTCGCGCGCCGCGTCGTCGGCGGGTCGTTCGCGGCGGGGGAGGGGATCGTCGCGTCGTCGTCGAGCGCGGCGACACGCGTCGCGGCGCGCGCGTCCGCGTCCGAGCGACGCGAGGCGCTGCTGAGGAGCCGGGAGGCGCGCGGCGGCGCGGGCGACGGCGCGACGTCCGATCGCGGCGTCGACGACAACGAAACCGCCGCGTTGCCGCCGCTAATAAAGCGCGCGTGCGACTGCCCCGAGTGCCCGTCGTCGTCGCCGTCCATCTCCTCGGAGAAACCCTCCTGCGACGCGCGCGTCAGAGACGTCGAGGCGAGAGCGAACGCGTGGCTCTCCGAGGTCAAGGCGAGGGCGGAGCGATTGACGACGCTCGCCAAGACGGACGCGTGCGCCGCGTGCGGCGTCCCCTCCCACCTCGCGGCGACGGAGTCGGAGTCCTCGTCCTCCTCGGGCGCGGGCGGCGGGAGCGCGCGCGGCGGCGACGCCGACGCCGACGCGTCGCTGCCGCTGCCGGACCTGCTGGCGACGACGCGCGCGAGCGCGCCGTCGCCGCCGGCGCCGGGCACGCGGCGACAGAAGGAAGTCCTGGGCGTCTGCGTGCCGTACCGCGACAGAAGAGATCAACTCGAAGTCTTCTCCGCGTACATGAAGCAACACCTGGACGCGCAGGGCGTCCCGTTTAAGATTTACGTCGCGGAGCAGAGTAACCAGAGTGCGTTTAACCGCGGGTGGGCGCTGAACGCCGCGTTCATGAACGCGGAGCGAGACGGCGTGGCGTACGTCGTCATGCACGACGTGGACATGTTGCCGCTCAGGTACCTAAACGACGTAGACTCCTTTCGCGCGGCGCCGGTCCATACCGCTCCCCGCACAGTGATACTGTGTCGCACGGCATCTCCCCTCGGTTTCAACGTGCGTGACGTTCCACCGCGAGGGCGCGGCGATGGACGCCTTTCGACGATGCGGCTGACCGACCGACGCGCGCCGCGCCGCGTTCCCTCGCCCTCCTCGCAGCGGCGTGAATTACCGATACGACGACGCGTTGCGACGCGGCGGCGACGTCGCGCACCTCAGCACGGAGGCGTCGCAGTTCGCGCACCGGGGGTACCTTCCGTATCCGAAGTACTGCTCCGGGGCGTTCATGTCGACGACGGCCTTTTACCGCGCGATCAACGGACACAGCGCGAAGTTTTGGGGCTGGGGTGGCGAAGACGACGAGTTTTGCGCGCGCGTGGCCAAGTATAAGGCGCGTTCATATTTACACTGGTCCCCGTACGACCGCGTTCGCGCGGTGAACGCCGTTCCTTATTAAGGACTTTGCCCGGCGCATCTCTCCGCCCATCCCTCGCGTTCGATCCCGACACACCGCGTTGCCTTTCAACTCCAACTGACGCCTTTCAACTCCACCCCGACGTCGCTTTGAATGGACCCTCGACCCTAAGCACGGCGGATGGAAAGCGGCGGAGGCGGCGGAGGGCGGCTTGGACCGGATGTTCGGCCGACCGCCGCCCGGCGGCGGACGCTTCCTGAGCATGGGCGGGCACGACCAGTCTCGGGATAACCCGCGGTGGCACGCGAACAACAACGTCCTGCAGCGGTTCCTCGCGAGCAGCGCCAGGGTGAACGCGTTGGACGGGCTGAGCAGCTCCGGGTCCGCGGAGGAGGCGCGTTCGTTCACGCTTTCTGTTTTCACACTGGTTCCCGTACGACCCCGTTCGCGCTGTGAACTTCATTCCTTAAGGACTTTCTCTCCCAGCGCGCGTGTCTCTCCGCCCGCCACCCCTCGGTTTCGATCCCGACATACCTCGACGCCTTTCAACTCCATATCTGACGCCTTTCAACTCCACCCCGACGTCGGTCTCTTCGCGCGGACCGTCGACGCTCAGATCGTGACGGGGACGGAGGAGACGCCGCTGTTCACCATCTACAGCACGGCGTTCCCGGCGAGCATGACGCCGCCGACGTGGAAGCCGCCGCCGCCGCCGCCGAAGCCGCCGCCGAAGCCGAAGCCGACGGGGAGGGGGGGGGATTTAGGGGTGGGGGTGAGTAGGGAGAGCGCGACCGCGGTGCGCGGAAGTTAGTGGCTGTCGGCGAACGCTTTGAAAAAAATCTGACACGTGGTCGCGCGTCGTCTTTCCCCTCGATCGTGCCGACGTTCGAAACGTCGCGCCCCCCGCGCTCCACTCCACGCGCGCCGCCACACGGCTTCACGCGCGAGATATCATGTCGCCGACCCCCGTGCACGTCCTCATCACCGGCGCGGCCGGGCAGATCGGGTACGCGCTCGCGCCGCAGGTGTGCCGCGGCGCGATGCTCGGCGCGGACGTCCCGATCGTCCTGCACCTCCTCGACATCCCGCCCGCGGAGGCGTCCCTCAAGGGTGTCGCCATGGAGCTCACGGACGCGGCGTATCCGCTCCTCAAGGGCATCGTCGCGACCGTGGACGTCGACGAGGCGTGCAAGGGCGTGGACATCGCGGTCATGGTCGGCGGATTCCCGCGCGGCCCGGGCATGGAGCGCAAGGAGGTCATGTCGAAGAACGTCGCCATCTACAAAGGCCAAGCGAGCGCGCTCGAGACGCACGCGAACGCGGGGTGCAAGGTGGTCGTCGTCGCGAACCCGGCGAACACGAACGCGCTGATTCTCTCCAACTACGCGCCGAAGATCCCAAAGGAGAACGTGACGTGCCTCACGCGTCTCGATCACAACCGCGCGCTCGGTCAAGTCTCGGAAAAAACCGGCGCGCCGGTGTCCGAAGTCAAGAACGTCATCATATGGGGCAACCACAGCAGCACGCAGTACCCGGACGTGAACCATGGCGAAGTGAGCGGCATGCCCATACGCTCCGCCATCGGCGACGACGCGTACCTCGACGGCGAATTCGTGAAAACGGTGCAGCAGAGAGGCGCGGCGATCATCGCCGCTCGGAAGCTCTCCTCGGCGCTCTCCGCGGCGTCGTCGGTGTGCGATCACGTGCGCGACTGGGTCAACGGCACCGCGCCCGGCACGTGGACGTCCATGGGCGTCGTCTCCCCCGGCGGCGACGACGCGTACGGAATCGAGGAAGGGCTGATGTACTCGTTCCCGGTGACGTGCGCGAACGGTCGGTGGAGCATCGTCCCCGGGTTGAAGATCGACGACCGGTCGAGGGGGCTCATGGACGCGACCGCGGCGGAGCTGAAGGAGGAGAAAGCGATGGCGGAGGAGCTCATCGCCGCGATGTGATGCGACGCGATGCGACGTGATGACGTGGGCGTGCGCGCGCGACGAGAAGAACGCGAACGACGAGTGATAAAAAAATCCACAGTCAGATGCTCATCTGCGTCGCGAGGCCGACTTGGAGCCCGTCTTTCACGCGATCGTTCGCCCCCGCGCGCACGGTCTTCACGTAGTTCACCTCGATGTTCCCCACCGGCAGCGGGAACACCAGCCCGACCCCCAACGACCCGCGGAAACCCTCGAGAAACTCCCTCGCGCTCGACGGCCTGTCCCCGTCGCCGCCCTCCCCCGCCGCCGCCGCCGCCGCCGCCGCGACGCCGGGCGTGTTCACCCTCGCGAGCGTCCCCACGTTCGCGAACGCGTGCGCGTACACCCCGATGTCGGACAATTTGCTCCACGTCGGCGTCGCCTGCACGGCGGTGAACGCCTGCGCGAGGAGATCCCCGCCGAGCGCGTCGCGGCTCGACATCCCCGCCGCCGCCGCCGCCGCCGGATCCTTCGGCGGCCGTCGGACGTCCGACGGGCCGACGCCGCGGGGCTCGAACCCTCGCAGCGACCCGACGCCGCCGAGGAAGAACCGGTCCGCGATGCACGTCCCTCTCTGGTCCTCGCGCGCGGCGGCGCCGAGCGGCACGAGCGCGCCGAGCTTCCCGCCGAGATGCCACGTCACGCCCTCCGCCAATCGCTTGAACGCCTTGACCTCCGCCTCCTGCTTGAAGAAACGCGTCGCGTTTCGGTCGAACCCGATCCCCGCGAGCTCGCTTCGCAGGCGCCACAGCGCGCCCGTCGTGGGGCGGACCGCTCTGTCGCGCGCGTCGCCGCCGATGGAGTACGACAGCGACGACTTCAGCGAGTGACCGAGCTGATTTCGCACCGCCCTCGACGCGAGCCTCGTCGGGTCCGCGATCTCTCTCAAGACGAGCACGTATTCCAAAGTCGCGGGGCCGCCGCCCAAGACTTGCACGGAGACCCCGCGGTCGGTCTCGTCGAACGAGGAGAGCCTGGTCGAGGGAAGCGAGGAGGGAAGCGTGAGCGGCGCGCGAAGAGAAAGTCAGTCCTCAAGAAACGACGCGCGACGCGAATACGGGGTCGTATGGGAAGCAGTCTCACCTCTTCTCGCAGGTGACGGATTGAAACGCGCGCGTCACGACGTCGACGTCCTCGTTGCGCACGCGCGGCTGATGCCACGACAGCGTGTACGTGCTCGAGCGCTCGTGCCCTCGTGCGATCTCCACGTCCACCTTCTCCGCGTACCCGAGCGCGTTGTTGACGCCGGCGGAGAGCTCCATCGAGCCTTCGCCGCTCTGAGGGTCGTTCCGTACGAGCGAACGTCGGGGTGGAGTTCAAAGGCATCAGATGGAGTTGAATGGCATCTAGGGCGGGGATTGAAAGCGAGGGGTGGGCGCAGAGATGCGCCGGCAAAAGTCCTTAAGGACCGGCGTTCACCACGCGAACGCCGTCGTATGGGGACCAGTGCATAGAACGCGCCTGGCTCACGAACGCGCCGCCTTTCAGGTTGAGTCGCTTCTTCTCCTCCACGCGCACGATCACGGACGCGGTGTCCGGTCGCGAGGACGCGCCCGCGTCGCACACGATGTCGATGCTCTCGAAGACGTCGTACGCGTTCAGCGCGCCGTTGGCGTCGACGCACTTGTCGCGCAGGTCGTCGAGCGAGGACGCGCGGTACAGCGGCTCGAGCGCGGCTTCGAGGATGCCGCGACGCGTGCGCTCGATCCCTTGGATCTCGACCGACTCCACCGCGATCGGCTTGTCCTTGAGGGCTTGGTACCGCGCCTGGTGGTCGTACCCGGGCGAGGGGCCGCCCTGCTGCTGCGGCGGAGGAGGCGGCGGAGGGGGCGGCGGCGGCGGTGGGGGCTCCTCCGTCGCGGACGAGGAGGAGGAGGGCGTCGCGTCGCTCGTCGCGACGTCATTTTCGATCGTCATCGCGAGGGCGGTTTCTCCTCTCCTCGCGTCGTCGCGATCGGTCGTTCAGTCGGTCGTTCGATCGACGCGCGCTAGAGCGCGACGGACGCGGACGCGCGCGGCGGGGACGGCGAGCCGGTGCGACGACGACGGCGCGCGCGAGACTGACGGCGAGGGGGCGGGACGGATGGATGGGTGCTCGCAGGCTGCTGCTCGAAAAATACAGTATCAGGTTTCATCGGGGACGTTTCACCTGGATGCCGATGAAATTGTTTTGGTTCCTGTCGCTTTTCCTTTCAAGGTTTTTTTCATCGGCCCGCCTCGCGACGACGTGAGCCGGTTCGGCCGAAACTTGCTGTGATGAGTTCGTTTTGAAGTCGGGGCGCGAGCGATCTCGGCACTGCCCCCGCCGCGCAAGAGCGACACGAGTCGCTCGCGCGCGCACGATGCCGAACGACGATGACAGGCGCAAGTGCGCGCCCGACCCCGTCGCGTTTACCTCCCCTCGGACCCTCCGCGCCCTCGACCGTCTTCCCGTCTTTTGATTCGCGCCCCACTGCCAAAAAACACGCCACCGACCGAACGTGCCCGAATCGATCGCAGGTCGCTGTTCAACTCCGCGACGCCGCAGGTCGCGAACGCGGACGGAGGAGCCAAGGTGCGTTCGCGTCGCAGCCCCCGACGCGTCTCCGCGGCTCGATCGCCGACGCGAGGACGCCATCGCGCGCTGTCCCGCCCCGCGAATGTCCCTCTCGCGCCGCGACGAATTTAAATATCGCGCGCCACCGCGCGATGATACCCTCCTCCCTCCCTCCACGTCTCGCAGACCGCCGCGCGCGAGGTCGTCGTCGAGGACGGCTTCAAGTACAAAAAGCGCAAGTCCGCGGCTCCCGGGGCGGCGGCGGCGGCGCCCGCGGCCGCGCCCGCGGCCGCGCCCGCGGGCGGGGTGATCCACGCGTCCGCGGTGGCCGCCGCGGGCGGCGGCCCCGTCGGACCTGGACCGGCGCCGACGCCCGCCGACGACCTCCCCGACGATTACCCGGGCTTCCACATCCACGATAAGATCCCGACGGACCTCCCGGAAGACGAGCGGTTCCAGATGCTCATAGAGGAGATCTGCGAGATGCAGTGCAAGGAAGAGAAAGCGAGGCTGATCGCGGAGCACGGCGCGGAGCTCGGGACGAAGATCGCGAAGCAGCTCGAGGGCGCGTTGTCCGAGTTTCAGCTCAAGGTGGAGGAGATGGTCGTCAGGGGTGACATCAAGTTCGGGCCCGGCGGCGACGGCGACGGCGACGGCGACGGCGACGGCGTCGGCGACGCGCTGCTCGACGTCAGAGACGCGAAGGAGGAGGCGATGACCGCGGTGATGACGCAACTCGAAAACGAGCTCGAGCAGTGGAACGAGATCGAGAAGCAGGTCGCCGAGGAGGGATCGGGGCCGTCGGAGGCGGAGGAAGCGCTCGCGAAAGTAGACGCGGAGGAGGCTATGAACGCGGTGAAGGTGTTGATGGAAGCGGAGGCGGCGGCGACCGCGGCGGGAACGGCGGGCGAGGGCGAGGCGGTGGTGATCCCCGGTCATTTGAGAGAGGCGGTGGAGGAGGCGAAGAGGAAGCTCGGGATGCAGGCGGAGGGACTCACCGCGTTGTGCGACGGCGTCGAGGCGCTGTGCGTCCGCGCGGAGCGCGCGTGCGAGGTGTTCTCCGGCGCGCTCGCGGAGAACGACTTTAAAGGGTTGCCGCACGTGAACTCGCCGCATAACTTGATCAAGAGCTTGGTCGCGTCGAAGAAGGCGGAGAAGGATGAGGGGAAGTGACGACGGCGACGAGCGGCGGCGGCGGCGTTCTCCTACGGTGTGAATATCTCGAAAAACCAAAACGAAAGGAGACTCGCGCGGTACACTACTAGGCCTATCGCCAACGAACTCATCGCGTCTTCTCTCTCCACGCGCGAATTCCGAGCACAAACACCGCGCTCTTCGTCAGCACGAGCAGATGTTTCTTCCCGCCGCCGCCGTCGTCCGCGTCGAGAAGCCGCGCGCCCACGCACGGATCCGACGACTTCGGGTCAAAAATTTGGTGCTCCCCCTTCGACCCGCCGGCGGCCGCTCGATACACGAACGCGCTCGCTCTCGTCTCCACGACGACCCCGCACGTCCCGTCCAACGACGCGAGCACGAACCGCCGGTTCGGCTTCCCTTTCGCGACGTACGCGAACGCGGGCATCGTCGACGCGTGCGTCGCCCTCCGCGACGCGCCGTCCGCGTCGCGCGCCAACGCCGCGACGACGCAGTGCACGCCGTGCGCGAGTCCGATCCCGCCCTCCACGGTCGCGCAGACGGCGTGACGCTGCAAGTCCGACATCGTCTCGACGAGCGCGTCCGGGCGCGTCGGGTCCACGCCGAGTGTGGGGCACGCGTCCACGCGGACGATCTCGAGCCGCGCGTCCCCGTCGCCGGCGCCGGCGCCGGCGCCGCCGTCGTCCATATCGTCGTCGTCCTCCTCGTTAAAGGCGCGCCAGACGTCGTGCGGGTTCACGACCCCGCCCGCGATCCCCGTCCCTTTCGCCGCGTCCGCGTCCGCGGCGTCGGCGTCGTACGCCTCGTCGTCCTCGGGGCCCCACTCGAGCTCCGCGGCGCTTCCGGTCGCGTCGCCCGTCGTCAGGGCCGTTCTATACGAGCGAATGTCGGGGTGGAGTTGAAAGGCGTCAGTTGGAGTTGAAAGGCAACGCGGGCGGGGATTGAAACCGTGGGGTGGGCGGAGAGACACGCCGGGAAAAGTCCTTAAGGATCGGCGTTCACCACGCCAACGCGGTCGTATGGGGACCAGTGTATAGAACGCACCTCAACCTCGCGTCCGCCGCGGTCGTCTCCGTCGCCACCGCGAACTGCGGCGCGAGCTCGTCCTCCCCGGCGGTGTGCGGCGCGCCTAAGTAGACGTGGCACCACGCCGGCGCGGTCGCGCTCGTCAAGATTCGCGCGGCTCTTCCAGGCCCTCTCGCGTCGGCGCGACTGGCGAATTGCCATCCGACGTTATCCGCGCCGCTCTTCACGCGGTTCCGCGACCACGCGTGAATCAACTGGATCGCGTGCGCGCAAATCTTCGTCCCCGTCGCGTCGGTCGCGTCCGGCCCCCAAACCAGAAGCGAGTAGTACTTCACCCCGACCGCATCGCGGTTGATCGCGAGGTTGGGCGCGATCGCCTCGATCACGAACCCCGCGTCCAAACCGGGGAGGTCCACCTTCACCGATTGCCATCGCGTCGTGGGTTTCCCGTCGTCGTCGACGAGCGTCAGCGCGAGGTCGCCGTCGCCTCTCGACGCGACGTAGACGCCGCGGGTGAAATCCGCGCTGTTGTATTCCGCGGAGATGTCGCCCGCGAGGGGCGCGCCGCGGTCGTGCAGCATCGCGACGGACGCGCCCAGCCCGCGACGACTACCCGACGACGACGACGACGACGACGCGTCCTCTTCCCCGCCCGCGGCGGACGGCGGCAGCGGGTCCATCGCGCCGCCGCCGTCGTGCGCTCCCAGCGGCTTCACGCGCGCCTCGCCGCTCGCGCTGAGGGAGACGACGGAGAACGTCCCGGACGCGTGCGCGACCGCGAACGCCCTCGACGACGGATCGTGATCGAAGCGCGCGAGGAGATTTCTTCTCGCCCCCGCGAGCGCGACGACTCGGTCGAACGACCCCGCGGCGGGGACGTCGCGCGCGTCCTCGGGCAGGGGTAGGACCGCGCACTCCTCGGGGTCGAAGAGATCGCGCGAGAGGCCGTACCCGGCGAAGGTGTCGTCCTGCGCGGGGACGGGGACGGGGTGGGACGGGCGGTAGCGTCTCAGATCTGGGTCTGCTCAGCGGACGAACTAACACCGCGGCGGCGTGCCGACAGGACGCGCGGCTCGGACGACGCCCTGGCGAGGGATCGGTCGCGCGCACCACGAGCTCGCGATCCACCTCGAAAGCGATGTCGCGCGCGGTCGGCATCGGTCCGTCCGGCGTCGGTCCGCGCGCGCGGTAGACTCTGCCACCGTCCGAGCTCGAGACACTAGTAGGAACGTCGATCGATCGAAACTTCTTTCGCGACGACTTGAAGCGGTCGGCGGACGCGGACGCCGAGCCAAATCGACCGGCGCGCCGCCGCCGCCGCCGCCGCCGCCGCCGTCCCCCGAACCCGCCGAAAGTCATGGGGTTCGGCCAGCTCGTCATCGGCCCGCCCGGGAGCGGGAAGACGACGTACTGCAACGGGATGGCGCACTACTTCTCCCTCACGAATCGCCCGTGCGCGGTGATCAACCTAGATCCCGCGAACCACGACCCGCCGTACGACGCGGACGTCAGCGTGGAGGAGCTCATCACGCTCGACGACGCGATGCGAGAGTTCAACTTGGGTCCCAACGGCGCGATGGTGTACTGCATGGAGTACCTCGCGAAGAACCTCGACTGGCTCCGCGAGCGCGTCGCGCCGCTCGTCCGCGAGGGGCGCTACCTTCTCGTGGACTGCCCGGGACAGGTGGAGCTCTTCAACGCGCACGACGCGCTCAAGACCATCGTCACCGAGCTCACGCGAAGTCGCGGCGGAAGCGATTCGTACGACTTGCGTCTCTGCGTCGTGCACCTCGTGGACGCGCACTTGTGCGCGGACCCGACCAAGTACATCGCCGCGCTGATGCTGTCGCTGTCGAGCATGCTGCACATGGAGACGCCGCACGTCAACCTGTTGTCCAAGGTTGACCTCATGGACAAGTACGGGGAGTTGGACTTCAACTTGGAGTACTACGCGGACGTGATGGACTTGTCGTTCTTGGCGGACAGGATACTGCGAGGGCCGTCGGGCGTGGGCGGGGGTGTGGGGGCGGCGGGCGAAGAGGGCGGCGAGAGGGGCGGCGCGGCGTCGTCGTCGTCGTCTTCCTCCTCGGCGGCGCCCGGGATGGGGATGATGCGACGGAAGTATTCCAAGCTCACGCGCGGTCTGTGCGAGCTCGTGGAGGACTTCAGCCTCGTGAACTTCCTCCCGCTCGCGATCGAGGACAAGACGAGCGTCCAGAGGGTCCTCGCGATCGTGGACAAGAGCATAGGGTACTTCAACGCGGGAGGGTTCAGCGCGGCGACCATCCCGGGGCCGGACGGGACGACGCCGGGGAACGGGGAGGTGGACGAGCGGACGTTGATATCGCACCGCGCGGTGGGGAGCGAGTACGAGCGTAACTTCGAGGTCCAAGAGCGGTTTTTCAAGGATCACGACTGACGACGAGATTAGAATTTTAGTTTAATGCCAAGCCGTCGTCAATCCAAATCCGACGCGTCCGCCGTCGCGGGCCCGCCCCCTCCTCGCTCCTTCTCCGCCTCGACCCACATCACGACGTCGTTCAAATCGAACGCGGGCGTCACCCCACCGAACACGACCATCGCGCGCGTCGCCGTCGCCGTCGCGCGAGCGTTCACCCTCAGCGCGGCGTGCGCGAACCTGGCGTCCGGCGGTTTCCCAGGCCCGCGCCCGCCCCCGCGCCCGCCCCCGCTCGCGCCCGCGCCCGCCGCCGCGCCGACGACGACGCTCTGCAACGTCCACGACGTCACCGCGCGCAACTCCACCCCGCGCAGGGCCTCGCCTGTGAACCCGCCGAACACCAACCCCGCGGGCTCCTCGCCCAAGGACCACGGGACGATCGCGTGCGCGCAGACGGGCCCGACGCCGGCGTCGCCTCGCCTCGCCCACCGCATCGCGTTCACGTCGAGCACGCAGACGTCGCCGAGGACCGTCCCGGACGCGCTCCTGCCGCCGACGATCATCATCTCGGACGGCTCTTCGCTCTTCGCGGCGGCGGCGGGCAGCATGCACGCGGCGTGCATCTCTCGCGGCTCCGGCGCTTGCCCGCCGATCGCCGGCCTCGACCAGAACGCGTCGCCGATGTTCGGACGCAGGTCGAGCACGTGCACGTCCCCGAGCGGGCCGTCGTCCGGGTTCGCGCCGCCGTACATCACGATCCTGCGCCCGCCGTGGATCGCGCACGCGACGTGCGAGTTCCTCGGCGGCGGCGAGTTGCCCTCGATCGCGACGCGCGACCACTCCCACGCGTCGCAGTCGAGCGCGAGGACGTCGTTGAAGCAGACGCCGGTCGTCGGGTCTTGACCGCCGAGGACGTACACCACGCGGCCGATCGCGACGGCGGCGGCGCCGGCGCGGTCGGGGAGCGTCACGCCCATCGCGCAAGTCGTGCTCTTCTTGATCCATCGCGCGGCGTCGCCGTCTAATGCGGCGGCGGCGGCGACAGAAGCAGACGCGTCGGAGGAGGAGGACGCGTCTCCGCCCGCGGATCCTCCCAGACGAAGCGCCCAGACGTCGAAGAAGCCGCGCGGGGTGCGATCGGCGCCGCCGATGAAGAGGCACAGGTCGCCGACGACGACGGCGGCGCACCCGCCGACGCCGGGGGGGGTCGCGCCTTTCACGACGGGCGTGACCCACGCCATCGCGCGGCGAATTCGACGGTGCGGGCGGGTCGCGGCGGGCGAGGTCAACGCGCGCGCGAAGTGAGTGAATCACGACGAGTCGGCACCGAGGTGATCAAATAGTTTGAACTTCTGAGAGATTTCTGTCGCCGGCTGGCGAGGCGGGGACGCCCGGGGCGACCGAAGAGAGCACCGCAACGAGCTAGTCTAGGGCTACGACGCGATCGACAGACCCTCAATAATTTCAAAACCGCGCGAGCTGTATCGCCGCCGCGCGCAGATCCCCGATCACGAGCGCTGACGCGACGCTCCCCCCGCGCGCCGTCCCCGGCCCCCTCGGCAACTCCAACAGCACGTCGGCGCCCGTCATGCTGCTCAGCCGGCTGCTGATCTGCCTCCCCGTGCTCTGCGCGACGGGAAGCGACCGCGCGTACGCATTCGCCTCGTCCGCCTCGTCCGCGTCGTCGTCGTCGTCGTCGTCCGCCGTCGACGCGACGCCCGGCGGCGCCGCGCACGGCGTCTCCCAACGCAAAGTCGCGCGGTGGTATTCCGGTCGCTCCGCGTCCAATCGAACGTCGGCCTCCAATCGGCAACGTATCCGACGCAACCGCGGGTCCGCCCACCCGAGCATCCGCCGCAACGTCGGCACGACGACGAGCTGGAACGTGACCGCCGCGCTGACGGGGTTGCCGGGGAGCGCGAAGACGAGCGCGACGTGACCGTCCGCGTCGCGACCGTCCGAGTCCGTCCGCGTCCGTCTCACCTCGGCGAACGTCAGCGGCTTCCCGGGCTTCATCGCGACGCGGCCGAATCGAACGACGCCCGCGATCCCCGCCGCAACGCACGCGGCGCTCTCGCCGGATAACACCTCCTTCAGGTGATCGCGGTCGCCCTCGGAGACGCCGCCGGTGGTGACGATGATATCCGCGTTGGCGTCGAGCGCGGCAGCGACGCAGCGCGCGAGCGCGGCGGGGTCGTCGCGGACGACGCCGAGGTCGACGACGTCGTCGACGCCGACGCCGGCGGCGACCGCCGCCGCCGCGAGCATCGGCCGGTTCGCGTCGTAAATCTCGCCGAGTCTTGGGGGCTCGTTCGGTGACGAAGAAGCCGAAGAAGCGACCCCCACGTCGACGAGCTCGTCGCCCGTGGACGCGAGCGCGAGCTTCGGCGTCCCGTGGACGCGCAACGTCCTGAGGGCCATTCCATACAAAGCGATGTCGGGGTGGAGTTCATAGGCGTCAGTTGGAGTTGAAAGGCGTCGAGGGCGGGTATTGAAAGCGAGGGACCCTGGGCGGAGAGACACGCCGGGCAAAGTCCTTAAGGATCGGCGTTCACCACGCCAACGCGGTCGTATGGGGACCAGTGTATAGAACGCGCCTGACGCCCGCGAGCGCCGCGACGCCGATCTCGTGCGGGCCGATCAGCGTCCCGCGCTCGAGGACGACCGCGCCGCCCGGGACGTCCGAGCCGATCGCGCGCGTCCAGAGCCCGGGCGTCGCGGCGTCGAGGACGCGCACCGCGCGCGCGGGCGCGCGAGCGTCGTCGTCGTCGTCGTCGTCGTCGAGGATCTTCTCGCATCGCTCGTGCGGGACGACCGCGTCCGCGCCGGGGGGGATCGGCGCGCCCGTGGTGACGTACGCGCACGCGCCGGACGCGATCGCGGACGTCATCGGCGCGCCCGCCCTCGACGCGCCGACGACGCGCAAACTCCCCGGGCAGTCCGACGCGCGCACCGCGTAGCCGTCCATGATGGACGCCGCGAACGGCGGGTGCGGGCGCGCGGAGACGACGTCCGTCGCGAGGACGCGGCCGAGCGCGGACGACAGCGGGATCTCCTCAGCGGGCAGCGGACGCGCGCGCGAGAGGACGACGTCGACCGCGTCTTGCATCGGAAGCATCGGGTACCGGTGCGGCGGCGGCGGCGGGGGAGTCATCGTGGCAAGAGACGCGCGCGGGCGCGGACCCGGCAGCGCGCGTCCCCGAGTGAGCAGATTGATTTAACAACGCGCGAGAATCGCATTCGTCTCGTCTCGTCTCGTCTCGTCGTCGCGCTATTCTACGAGTAGACTAATACCGTACGTAACGTGACGTCTCCCCCCCAGCCAGCACCCTCTTCACTTCTCACTTCAGCCGCAACATCCGAACCTCCCCCACTCGTCCGCGACGTCGTACCTCTGATCCCACACCCACGGCTCGTCCCTCTCCAGCAGCGGCGCGTTGTCGTCGAGATTGTACCGCAGCGGCGGGACGTTATAAGGAAGAGGGCACAACGCGAGCGTCGCGCTCGGTCCGCTCGCCGTCGTCGCGGTCGCCGCGCCCGGCGGGCGCGCGAGCGTCAGCGCGTGCGTGAGCACTACCGCGCCCTCACTCGTCGCCGTCGCCGTCGCCGTCGTCGTCGCGCGCGGTCGGACCGCGGCGAGGCAACGAAACGGATCCGCCTCCGTCGCGGACAGCGCGGAAAACGGCTTCGCGGTCCGAGCGCCGATCAACGACGGAAGGAACATGACCCCGAGCTCGTAGGAATAGACGTGTATCTGCGACCCGCCGTGCTCGAGCTTCCCCCACGCCGCGCCGCTGAGGTTGTGCGAGCACACGATGACGTACGCGAATTTCGCGCCCGCGACGCCGCCGCCGCCGCCGCGTTTTTTTTGGTAGGGCGTCAGCGCGTCGTACTTCGCGCGG
>Ga0181560_10003196_pt1 | contig 15141 bp, 9 predicted proteins | sample 011ome_20_FD_133751 | JGI IMG/M metagenome (GOLD analysis project Ga0181560, IMG submission 133751) | Coastal salt marsh microbial communities from the Groves Creek Marsh, Skidaway Island, Georgia - 011509CT metaG (megahit assembly) | ecosystem: Environmental > Aquatic > Marine > Intertidal zone...
AGGGCCGTTCTATACGAGCGAACGTCGGGGTGGAGTTGAAAGGCGTCAGTTGAAGTTGAAAGGCGTCGATGGCGGGGATTGAAAGCGATGGGTGGGCGGAGAGATGCGCCGGGAGATAAAGTCCTTGAGGATCAGCGTTAACCACGCGAACGGAGTCGTATGGGAACCAGTGTATAGAACGCACCTCAGTCGCGTCCGCGTTGTCGCGCGGCGGGTTCGCGTTCAGGTTCGGGGTCGCGTCCGCGCCGCCGACGCGCTCGACGCCCTGTGGTTGGTGCGCCGCGTCCTTCCTCGGTCGCCCCACGCGTCCGCCGCCGCGGCCGCCCTTCCCGCCGCTGCCGCTGCCTTTCGGGCGCCCGCGCGGCCGCGGCGCGCCCGCCGCGTCGGGCGCGCCCGCGCCGCCGCCGACGACGCCGACGCCGCCGCCGACGCCGCCGCCCAGCCCCGCCGCCTTGCGCCTCTCCGCCGCCGCCGACGCCGCCGCCGCCGCCGCGCCCCGACGCATCGCCTCGGCGTCGCGCGCGATGACCGCCCGTCGCAGCTGCTCCTCGCTCAACTGCGCGGCGGCCACGTTGAGAAAATCCAGCGGGTCCGCCCCCGACGCGATATGCCTCTGCAGCAGCGCGAGGTTCTGTTGCGCCTTGTACAGGCTCACCGCCGGCGCCTGCGAGACGGCGGTCAAGTCGCCGTTGAAAAGCGTCGACAACGCGCCGAGCCCGCCGCCGCCGAGCCCGCCGCCGCCGAACGCGGTCGGCGCGGGATACGCCCCGCCCCGCGCGGCGTTCAGCGCGCGCGCGAGCTGCGTCGACGCGGAGGCGTTGTCCGGGGGCCCGCCCGCGGCGCCGAGCGCGCCGAGACTGCCGAGACCGCCGAGACCGCCGAGTGCGCCGCCGAGACCGCCGCCGAGACCACCGAGACCACCGAGACCACCGAGACCACCGCCGAGACCGCCGAGACCGCCGCCGACGGAGTCGTACAACGCCTGTAACCCGGGGGACACGGCGACGGCGTCGCGCGCCGCCGCGCGCGCGTGCTGCTGCATGTACTCCTGGTACAGGTTCTGTTCGAACTGCGCGGCGTTCACCGCGAGGTCGTTCCTCTGCGACACGGGCGGGAGCAGCGACCGCGGCGTCGGCATCGGCGTCGGCGTCGGCGTCGCGCGCGCCCCCCCCGGGGCCAGCCCTGGATCGCCGCCAGCCAGCGCGGTCGCTCCGTCCAGCGGCGGATACGGCTTGATCGGGCGCTCCGTCGTTCGCTTCTGCTTCTTCGCCGCGGCGGCGGTCGGCTGCGCCCGCGCGCCGGCGCCCCCGGTCGGTCTCGCGGCCGGGGCCCCGACGCGGAGCGGCGCGGCGCCGACCGCCGTCGTCGTCGTCGTCGCCGCCGCCGCCGTCTTGTCTTGGCTTTGCTCTCGAGGCACCCCCCCCGCGTGCTTCAGCGCGACCGCGGCGTCCACCTCTCGACGCGTCCGGAGCAGATGCCGCGGGACGCGATACCTCTTCGACGCGAACACGAACTCTTTCCTGCTGTACGCCGGCGCGTTCTTGACCACCACCTCGCCCGCGGCGTTCACTGAGGGCCGTTCTATACAAGCGAAAGTCGGGGTGGAGTTCAAAGGCGTCAGTTGGAGTTCATAGGCGCCGAGGGCGGGGATTGAAAGCGTGGGGTGGGCGGAGAGATGCGCCGGCAAAAGTCCTTAAGGATCAGCGTTCACCACGCCATTGGGGTCGTATGGGGACCAGTGTATAGAACGCACCTGACTTCCTCACGATGCGGTACGTCCCGGCGCCGACGTACCACCCTCCGTGGGCGAAGAACCACTCCGTCTCGCTCCCGTCGTCCTCGTCCTCGATTAACCGACTGCCGGCGCCGCCTTCGCCGAGTCGCGCGTACTTTAAGTGCGCGTCTTCGCACCGCACTTGCATGACGTACTCGTCCATCTTCGATTTCCTGATGTAGTTGAGCCCGCACTTCTTCCCGGCGACGACTTTGCTCCCGCGCGAGGCGACGACGTAGTTAAAGTGCGCGTGCGTCGCGTGCATGTGCGTCTCGAGCTCTCTGATCCCGCGCATGTTACACGCGCAAAACGGGCACATGAACCGATCCGTGAGCTCTGTCTTGCACAGCTGTCGCCCGTGGTACATGTAGTAAAACGCAACCTGGATCTCGTGCGGGGGCGGCTTGAGCGCGTCCTCGATCGCCTTGTTTTGGTTCCCGAGCGCAACCTCGCACGTCAGCGCGTCGACGTGGCCCTCCAGACGCGTGGACGTCGTCGTCGGCTTCTTCTTATTCTTCTTCGTCCTAGATCCGTCCGATGGCTCCGCAAACGTCAGCAACCGAAAATGCCCGCGGTGATCGTTCCGCCGTCGTCGATCCCGCGGCGTCGACCGTGGGACCAGCAGGCGAAACTCCGGCGCGCGAATCGTCTCCAAGCGTCTCAGCGGTCGATCGTCCTTCGTCACCGGCTTGAGCAACTCCGCCAGGGATCGCTTCCACAGCCACGCGCGGCGGAATTCGTCCCCCTCCGGGATGAGCCCGAACACGCGCGACTCCCTCGGCCTCATATTCCCCGCGGCCGAAGACTCGCCGCCTTTCGCCGCCTTTCGCGGACTCGTCGGGCTAGGCTTCTCCGGGCGTTCCACCGCCTTCAATCGCGATCGAAGCCTCTTCGCGCGGTTCGCGCTCATCGCGACGGCGGCGTCGCACAGGACGTTCCCGAGACCGTTCAAGCCGTCGAAGACGACGATCGCGACCGTCAGCGTGGACTTTTCCTGCGCGTCCGACGGCGATATTCGCGCCGTGTTCTTCTCCCGCTCGGAGCTTTTCCCGTTAAACTCCAAGACGTGATTGATCTCCGGGTGATCGAACTCCACGAGCACCGCGTCCTTCGACGGCGCAACCGCCGCGGCCTTGGTCGGTCGTCGTTTCGGCAGCCGAACCTCGACGCACTGGAGGACGTCCAGGCGCACGTCGCCGCAGTCCATTCCGGGCGCCGGGCGCGCGTGTCCCTCCACGCGGTCGACGCCGAGCACGGACTTTAACAGCGGGTCTTTCGACGCCTCCGACTGCGCGGGGTCGTAGCACAGGATCGCGTACGCGACCGGGTCGTCGAGCGCGTCCGCGGGCGGGAGCGGGGGGATCTCGACTCTCACGCGGACGAGACTCCTGCGTGAAGCACGATGGGGGAGAGGACGAGCGGAGGCGTCAGCGGCGGCGCGCGCGGGGTTGGGGAGGGCGTGACGTCGAGAATAGCGCGCGGGTAGGGGGTCGCGACGCGCGCGGAGGCGCGTCGTCGTCGCGCGATCGCGCGAGATGCGAAAATCGAAAATAAAAAACGTGGCGTCAGGGTCCCGCGAGCGATCGGGCACGCATCTTCGAGGCTCGGCGTGCCGCTCCGCGCCCGGCCGACGCTGCTGTACGACAGCGTCCGTCGCAGGAACACGGGCTGCAAAAAGGGGGGGAACGAGAAGAGGGAGACGTCAGCGCGCGCGATCGGACGCCCTCGCGGCGGGGCGATAATTAAGTTCTAAACCCGAACCGCGTCGGGGCTCGAATCTCTCTCTTCGGGGAGGACGAACACGCACCCGCCGCGTCGCTCGATCCGTGATGGTGTTGTACAGCCGAACCTGCGTCGCGAGAGGGGCGGCGGGGAGCGTGTCAGCGACGTCGCGGACGGCGGGGGAGGAGAGAGACGGCGCGGCGACGGCGACGACGCGTCCGCGCGACGCGCACCGGGTCGACGAACGCCGCGAACGAGCCATCGAGCGGCTCCGCGGGCGGCGCCGTCGGGGCTTGGTACGCCGGCGCGGCCATTTCCGCCGCGTCAGTTCCTCGTCAGGGGCGCGGAGAACTGATCGCGACGATCGAACGCCGGCGTCACGCGCGCGTGCGCTCGCCCCGCGCGACTTTGTCGCCCCCCGCGCGCGAACGAATGTAAGAAACACCACGGTCGCACCACGGAATAAAAATAAAAAATAAAAAGTTTAGGCTGACCAATCACGACGCGTTCTGAAAGAGGTTCCGCCAAGGGTCGCCCCATTTACCTTTTTTACTTCCTAACACTGTAATGGGGTGTTTTCAGGTAGGGGATTTTGGGATTAACTCAAGAAACACCGTTTACAGTTCTCGACTCGCGTACTGAATAGGTCTTATACATTGTCTGAGAAAATGGTTATTCGTTGTTCTCGGCGATGAATTCCGATGAATTCCGATGAAGTCGCGCTCGGCTGCCAGACGAAGCGCGGAAGAATTGCGCCCGCGCGCGCAGAGCGAATCCGCGCTCGAACGCACGTCATGGCGCCCGGGTCTTCGCGATCTCGCAGCCGCAGCGGCAGGTCGCGGTCGAGGAGCGGCGACGCGATGTCGCGATCGCGCTCGAGATCGGCCGGAGAGATCGTCGACGCGGAGGCGAAGACGACGTCGCCGCGCGGAGACGGAGGATCGAGCGCGATGAAGTCGAAATCCGAAGAGGGCGTCGCGACGACGCGGACGGACGAGAACGACTCCACGTCCACGGCGGAGACGAAATTTCTCAAGATCGCCAACTTGACGACGTTCGTGAACGGCGGGCACCTGAGCGAGATCTTGGGGAACTACGGCGTCGTCGTCCGCGCGGAGATCGCGTTCGATCGCACGGAGAACAAACCGACGGGATTCGCGTTCGCGGAGATGGGCTCGGCGCGCGACGCGTCGAACGCGATCGCGCACATGGACGGCGGGATGATCGACGGCGGCGAGGTCACGCTCACGTTCGCGTCCGAGAAGTCGATGCCGCCGCCGCGCGTCGCTAACGACGGGGTCGATCGCGGAGGACGAGGCGGAGGACGAGGCGGACGAGGATTCGGAGTCAGAGTCGTCGCGCGCAGAGACTCGAGCAGGGACCGCGGCGGGAACGGCGGCGGGCACAACAGGGGCCCCGCGCCGTTCGACCGCGGCGGCAGAGGCCGCGGCGGAGGGTTTGGGTTCGGACGCGCGCGCGACGACGACGGATTCAATCGCGGAGGTCGCGGAGGAGGAAGACGCGGCGGCGGCTTCGGATTCGACGACGACCGAGGCGCCCCGCCGCGTCGAGGAGATCTCGATCGTCGCGGGCGGTCGCCGCCGCCGCCGCCGCGACGACGCTCGCCGCCGCCGTTCGCGCGCCACCAGGGTCCCGGCGGCGGCGGCGGCGGGCGGCGTCGATCGCCGCCGCCGTACCGCGCGCGCTCGCGCTCGCCGGGTTTCGGGAGCGTCGGACGGAAGCGCGCGAGGTCGAGGTCGAGGTCGCGGTCGCGGTCGCGGTCGCGCGGCCGCTCGCGCTCCGGCGGCGGCTTCCGCGGCCGGTCGCCGAGGGGCGGCGGCGGCTTCCGCGGCCGTTCGCCGATGCACGGTGGTCGCGGCGGCGATAGGGACAGGGACAGGGACAGGCGGCGGTCGCGGTCGCGGTCGCCGCCGGGCCGCGGCGGAGGCGGAGGGAGGCGGCGCCGGTATTCGAGCGCGAGTCGGTCGTCGTCGACGAGTCGATCGCGCGGCGGCGGCGGAAGGCGCGTCCGCTGTCGTCGCGGCTTCGTTCTTTGACGCTCTTCGTTTGCGCGCGCGTTTCTTTTGTTTTTCTGTTTTCGTCGCTCGCGCGCCATCTGACGCGTCTCTTCTCTCTCTTCGATTTCTCGAGCAGGGGACGACGACGAGGACGGTCCAGGAGCGAATCGCGGAGCAGCTCGTGAAAGAAAAGCCCGGAGTTTGCGTTTGTTTGAGAACGAGTAGTTTCCCGCGTTGAAATTCGGACTTTCTGACTGTTTGCTCGTGTGACTCGAACCCTCCGTACACGTACACGCGCGCGCGCGAACGAGCGGCTCTCCTCCCCGTCTCTCGTTCGCGCACGAACGCGCTCGCGACTCGCGCGCGCGCGCGGGCGGCTCGGAGAGCGCCGATCCCCGACCCCCGCCCCCACCGGGCCAGTGCATGCTCAGCCCGCGACCGGGCACCGCGTCCGCGAAGAAGGAGCGCGCGCCCGCGACGACGCGCGACCCCCCGGCGTCGTCGCCTCTCAAGCCGCCTCCGATCGATCGCGGCGGGAGCGCGCGATCGCCGACGTCTTCGTCCTTCGTCATGACCGTCGTCGAGCCGTTCGACGTCGAGGACCCCAAGGCGGCGTCGAAAGACGGCGAGAGCAAGGACAAGGCGGACAAGTCCCCGGAGTACAAGAAGGAGGGCGTGATCCAGACCGTGCGCGCGCGCGGCGGATGGCTCACCGTGTTCTTCGTCGGCCTCGTCCTCGCCGCGCTCGTCGTGGAGGAGTTCGAGGACGTGCTCACCGCGAACGTGGAGCTGTCGTACTTCGTGCCGCTGCTCATCGGGCACGGCGGGAACACCGGGTCGCAGAGCGTCGCGACGGTGATCCGCGCGATGGCGCTGAAGCAGATCAGCACGAGGGACGCGTGGGTCGTCGTGTACAAGGAGAGCGCGGCGGGGTTCGTGATGGGCGCGTTTCTCGGCGTCTTGGTGCGTTCGATGCTTTGCTTTGCTTTTCCTTCCTTTCGCCCGCGCGATCGAGTCCTTTCGACGTCCGATCAACTGACCGATGAACGAACGCACGCCTCCGATCAAAAACCAAACAGGTGTACCTGCTCGCGTTGTGCTGGGACGGGTTAGACCCGATCGTCGGCCTCGTCGTCGCGATATCCCTCCCGCTCGTGAGCTTGTGGGCGAACATGTTAGGCGGCGTGCTCCCTCTCGCGGCGACGCACTTGGGGTACAACCCCGCGGTGACGACCGCGCCGCTCATGACGACGATCGTGGACTCGAGCGGGTTGGTGGTTTATTTTCTCACGGCGAAGGCCATCATGCCGGCGTCGATGTTGTCCGTGATGAAAGAGGCGGGCGGCGTCGCGGCCGCGGCGTCGTAGGTAGCCGAGCGAAGAGGGAGGGGATTCTGAGTGAGCGGCCGCGCGGGGTTGGCGCGGGGGTCGTCTCGAGGTAGCTCTTATTTAGGATGTAAGCGACGCGAACGATAGCAGCGCGATCGCGGTCGACCGGTTTCATCGAGCGCTTCGACGCCCACCCAGGCTTCGACACCAGCCAGGCGCACATCCTGTCGGAGACGCGCGAACCGAATCCAAAGTCTACCCTCGCGCGCGTTTCTTTGACCCAGAGGCGCGTCGCGCGGAGCGACGCGCGAGCGACCGCGATGCCGCGCGCGCGCGAAGACGCGGCGGAGAGACGGTCGCCGAGCTGCTGCGACCGCGTGGTGCGTCGGCGCGGCGATGTCCGCGCGTCGAACCCGCCGCGTCCGCCCGGCGGGCCACCTCTGGCCGCTCGGTCGTCCGTGGCCTCTTCGGTCGCGCGCTTGAATATCCCGTGCATCGTCAGCCCCCCTCGCCTCGAACGCCCCGACGCGAGATCGCGCCTCTGACGTCCTCCCCTTCCCGCCGTCCGCCCCCCACCGCCACCACCACCGTTCACCACGCATCACAGCTCGCGGCGCTGTGCTGCTCGACGTCGCGCGCGGACGACGGCGACGACGCGAGCGCGACGCGGGGCGGCCGCGCGCGACGCGGCGGATCCGAGGACGCGCTCCTGGAGTCCTCGTCCGCGCGCGCGACGCGGTACGGCCGCGACCACCGCCCGCCGGGGTACCGCGCGCCGCCGATGCCCTCGCCGCTGACGAACGGCGGTTCTGGCGGCTCGCCCGGGGACGGCTCGAACTCCTCGGACGGCGGCGAGGACGGAGACTCCGCCGCGGTCGCCGCGCGAAGGGAGCGGCGGCGGTTGCTTAAAAAGCTCGGCCAGAGCAGCGACGATCTATGCGACGACGAGACGGACGGCGCGCGCGGCGTGGACGCCTCCGACGTGTCGTTAGACGTCATCGGACGACGCCGTCATCGGAGCTTCAGCGAGAGCACCGCGAGCGGCGGCGGCGGCGGGGTGGTGGCCCACGGAGGGGGCAAAGGAGGCCGCGGCGAGCGGGGGAACGGGAGCGGGGGCGAACGCGGTGGCGGGCATCACAGGACGGGGTCGGGGTATCCCCTGGGGACGGTCGTCTCGGGGTACCCCGCGGGGAACGCCGCGGCGCTCGGGCTCCCGGTCGCGGGGTTGGGGACGGGGACGAAAAAAAACGGCGGGAAAACGGGCTCCGCCCTCGGTCCTCGAGACGGCGTTTCGGCGACCCATCGGACGCTCGACAAGGTTCGCGACGCCGCCGCGCACTGGCGCAGCGAGTCCTGCGCGTCGCTCGCGGACGAAGACAGCTGTCCGATATGTTTCGAAGCGTACGACGACGAGAACCCGAAGATGCCGCTGCGGTGCGAGCATCACTTCCACCTGGGGTGCGTCTTCGAGTGGTTCGAACGGAGCGAGCTGTGTCCGGTGTGCGAGGAGAAGATGGAGTTCGCGCCCTCCGTCGGGATGACGCTCTCGGGGGAGTGATTCCGATTCGATTTGGACGATTTGATTACTAAGCGCCACCACGCGTACTGTACTGTATGTACACCGAGTGACGACGACGACGACGACGACGACGACGACGACGACGACGACTCGCGTTGCAACGACAAGAATAGTATACAACAAATGCGTCACCGGAGCTTCGCTCGGAGCATCTTCGCGTGCGCTATGCGCGTCGCCTTGACGATCTCCTCCTTCGCGGCGAACATCAGCGCCGACGCGAACACCGTCTGCGTCATCTTCGTCCCCATCCCGCGATAAAACGCGCCGTACCCTTCCTCCCTCACGATCCTCCTCAGCGCGTCGATCGTTCCGTCGTATCGCATCGCCGAGTCGTCGCTCTTCGAGCTCGCCTGAAGCCGCGACTTCACGAGCAACACCGGGTAGGTCAACAACGTCGCGGCCATCTTCGCGAGCGCGCCGGCGACGAACACCTCCGCGGCGGTCAGCGCGATCAGCCGCGAGGCGTTCGCGTTCGACGCGCCGCGTCGCCGCCGCGCCCGCGCTCTGATCGCTTTGAATCGATCCGCCGCCGACTCGTAAAACGCGTATTGCAGCGCGGGGTTGGATACCATCACGAGCGCCGGGACGACGCCCTGCCAGAAGCCTCTCACCCCGGCGTCGGCGTAGATTCCCCGTGCGGTCGCGCGGAACCCGATTTCGCTCGAGCCGTCACGAACCGCGCCGCCGCCGCCGACACCTCCGAACGCTTCTCTCCCTCTGTCGCCGAAACCGAACGCGCTCCGCAACATCGCCCACGCGCGCTCCCCGCTCGAGCGCTCTTTTTGCCGCTCTTCGAGCTCTTTCGCCGTCCGCGTCGTCTGCATCTTCGTCACGATCGTCCATATCGGGATCGTCATCACGACGTTGATGCTTCCCGCGCACGACGCGATCGCGAGCGAGGACAGCGCCCCCGGGTTCTGTCGCTTCTTCTTGATGTAAAACGTCCGAAGCGCGCTGTAGAAGAAATTGTAGACGCTCTGCGACGCCACCGTGCCGACGATCGCGGGCTTGATGCCTCGGTACAGCGCGCCGACGCCGCCTTCTTCTCTGACGAGCGCGCGCATCTCCGTCACCGCGTTCGAGCGCGTCACCGGGTTGTCGTTCACGTACTTGGAGAGCGTCTGAAGCGGCGTGGACGGCGACGCCGACGCGTAGTCGTCGTCGACGCCGTCACCATCGTTCGCGTCGGCCGCGCTCCTCCTCGGGGACAGCGTCCCGCTCCAGTCCAAGGACGCGCGCGTCCTCGGCGTGCTCGGGTTGACCTTCTTCAGCGACGACGAACTCTTCGCGAGCGGCGACGGGGACGAGACGCGCGACGACGCGGCGGTCTCGCCGTCGTCCCGGGGGCGCCTCTTCCCTCCTCGCGGCGTGCGATGATGCGTCGACGATGCGGCGATGCGCCGATCCGTGTGCTGGCGCGCGTTGAGCGTCATGAGCGGGTACGTCGTCAGGAGCGCGAGCAGCGCGCCGGTCGCGCCCGCCATCGCGTCCACGGTCGCGCTGGCCGCGTCGTCCACGGGGACGGAGCTCGCCATCTTCTTCGCGCTCGCGGAGAACGTGAGCGCCCCACCGCGGCGCGAGGACACAATGGTGACAATCCATTGCGCCCCATTCGGAGCGCAGCGTTGGACGCGTCCGAACGAGACGATGTGTGAGTCTGGACGAAATTCTGTACCGCCGTTTTCGCAGTCGTCTCTCGTCTTCTATCTATCCCTCCCCTCATCCCTCCCTCCCTCAACCCGCTCCTCCTCCTCCTCCTCCTCACTAGTACGCCAACCCCAGCGCGGCGCCCGGGACGCGCGTCCACACCCACGGGAACCACGGATCCAACCATATCCCGATCGCCATCGCGAGCGAACTCGCCGCGTGCCACCGCACCGCCAAATACTTCGTCTTGAACAGCCGCTCCGGCGTCGCCTCGTGCTCCGTGGCGTACCGCGCGATCGCGATCGCGAGCGGGGAGCACAAGAACACCGCGAGCGCGCCCATCCGAGGCAGCGCGCCGATCCACCCCATGCCGATCGCGAGCGCCTGGTGCGCGAGCAGACACGACCTGAGGGACGTTTTATACGAGCGAACGTCGGGGTGGAGTCGAAAGGCGTCAGATGGAGTTGAAAGGCGTCGTGGGCGGGGATTGAAACCGTGGTGTGGGCGGAGAGAAACGCTGGCAAAAGTCCTTAAGGAACGGCGTTCACCACGCGAACGCGGTCGTATGGGGACCAGTGTATAGAACGCACCTGAGCGTCCGAATCGCGCGTTCCAAGCCGAGCTTCACCACCGGCGACATCTTCCCGGCGGCGCGGTCCCCCGCCTCCTGATGAAAGTGCGACGTGAACAGGATGCACGTCGTCGTGAGCCCGACCATGATTGCCGCGCCGAAGACGCCGCCCTGCGATAAGACCGGCGTCAGCGGCGCGTTCACCCACACGCTGCCGCCCGTGCCCGCGGCCAACGCGAGGTAAAAGGCGCCCGTCGCGAGCGGGCCGAACGCGGCGAAACACAGCGGCTCGCCCAAGCCCTTGTACGACATTCGGAACGGCGGGCCCTGGTACGCCTGCCCGCACAGCACCGCGACGCCGAGCATGGAGAGAACGTTCGAGCTCACCCCCGCGACGTCCACCGTGGACGCCATGACGAGCGCGCCGATCCCGGAGAGCAGGCACCCGACGGCGAGAAGCGAGACTTTATTCACCGCGTGAACGTCGCCGCCCATGAGGCGAACGATCGACTCCGGCTTCCCGCCGCCGTCCATTTCCTTGTCGTCGTCCACGCCCGTCGCCGCGTCCCACGCGTCGTTCGACAAGTTCAACCACGCGATGACGAGGCACCCGCCCAGCGCGAACAGACCGAACTGCGACGCGTTGACGCATCCGTACCAGTGGTGGCACAGCGACGCCGCGACGACGAGCGGCGCGACGCAGACGGAGTACATCGGAATCTTGAGCGCGCGCCACCACAGCGTCGCTCTGGAGACGTCGTCCGGGACCGGGCTCATGCGTATGTTCGGCAGCGCCGCCTCGTTCTGGACTTCGTCGTCGTCGTCCGTGGTCGCCGACGCCGACGCGCGCGCGGCGACCGCTTCCGATTCCGCGGCGTAGGCCATCGCCTCGTCCTCGCCGCCCGCGGACGCGGCCGCGGACTCCGCGAGCGCGGCGAGCGCGGCGAAGTGGTTCCCTTCCCCCGCGGCGTCGCTCGCGTCGTGCACGATCTCGATCTCGACCTCGACGTCGTCCTCCGCCGCGACGTTCGCGCTCGGCGGATCCGACGCCGCCGCGAGCCGTGCGCGTCGTCGCGGGCTCGTCCTCGCGCGCGTCGCGCGCGCGAACGCGACGGCGGCGCGCGCCGACGGCGACGGCGATCGCGTCCACGCGGCGACCGCGCCGATCGTTCTGCGCCCGCGAGCGCGCGTCGGCCTGGACGCGCGCGCGCGAGACGCGAGCGCGACGCGCGACGCGGGCGCGACCGCCGACATCATCGTCGTCCTCGTCTTTGGATTCGTTCGGCCGTCCTCCCGCGCGCGGTGACCGCTCGCGACGTCCTCTCCTCACCCGCGCGCGACGTGATTTCACTCGCGCGCGCGCACTGCTCTGGCGTGGCGTGCGAGAAGCGAATATCTCCGCGCGATCGTCGCTTCGGGCCGACCCCGTGCGCGCGCGGACGGCGGCGGATGCCGCCTAGCCGTTCCAGATGCCGCTTTTTATCGCACTGGAGATTGTTCGATGGCGGTGCGCGCGCTGATTGGCTGCGCGGGAGATGCAGCGTGCCAAACTGTTTGCCCACACGGCGCGATGTACCGTAGTACGCGCGACGACCGACCGATTTCGCGAAAATTGCGTCAAGGCCGAGATCTGATAGTCTGACGCGGTTGCTAACAACATCACCAATTTCCGAGTGGACGCGACGCGTCGCGGCGCAGTCGCACGCGCACCGCGCGCCTTCCCGGAGGCACGCGCTCGCGAGGACGCGCGCTCCATTCTTAACCGCGCGCGCGCGCTCCCGACTCGCGCGAAGACGCCCCGCGCCCCCGCGCCGCGACGGTGAACCCGGGTCGGTACTGTGGCAGAAGAGATAATAATCTCGTCTCGGACGGGGCGCATTAAATTCTTCGAGTGCCGACATAGCACGCCGTCGTCGTCATGGCGTCGCGGTACTTCACCCCGAGGGTGTGGACGCGCGAGTGCAACCAGCTCATCTCCCTCGCCGGCGACGCCCTCCTCGACGCGCGCCCGAAGCAGGTGGCGCTGAGCGGACCCGCGGGCTTCCTCGGCTCGCGCGTCCTCGCCGCGCTTCTCGACGCGCATCACCATCGCCGCGAAAACGGCCTCGAGCCGGGCGAGGTCGTCCTCCTCTCCTCCTCCCCGGGCAACCTCATGTCGCGCCTGATAAACATCCACGGATACGAGCGCATGAACAGCGTCCGCGCGACGCGCGTGGACTACTACTTCCAGCACGACGTGGACAGCTGGCGCGATCAGCTCGGCAGTCTCGGCATGGGCGGCCCCGACGCCGTCTTCGTGAACCTCGCCGCGCTCGCGGGGCCGCGGAGCGACCGCCCGGACGCGATGATGGCGGTGAACTACCGCGCGCCGGTCGCGGCGGCGCGCGCGTGCGAGGAGCTTAGGTTCGGGCACTGGATTCAGTCGAGCACGCAGGCGGTGAAGGCGGAGCGCGCGGGTCAGGTGCCGTACTCGCGGTGGAAAGCCATGGCGGATTACTCGCTCGCGAGACTCGAGAAGCTGCCGGTGAGCGTGTTCACGCTCGGGCTGCTGTACTGCAAAGCGCAGGGCGTCGTCGGGCAGCGCGGGGACACGCTGAACATGGTGGACCTGACGCTCCTGCCGATCACGCCCATCATGGGCAACGGGCGCGCGCCGCTGCAGCCGTTGGAGGTTGGAGACGCGGCGGCTCGCGTCGCGTTTTGCGCGCTCACCGAACCCACCGAACGTCCGGTGCAACCGAACCACGAGAACCCGAACTGCGCTAACTGGTCCAGGCCGAAGATAGACCCGGCGCGGCAGTACACGTGGCGCGCGTACGACGCGGTGGGGCCGGAGACGATGACGATGCTGAAGCTCATGGAGACGTTCGCGGCGTTGAACGGTCGGAAGCTGAACCCCGTGTTCGTGGACTACCGAAACTTTGAAACCGTGCTCAACGTCGCGTCGCTCGGGAACTTGAACCGGCAGTTCGTGTCGCTGCTTCGCTCGGAGCAAGACGCGGAGCGGCCGATCGTGGGGAACCCGGACGTGTTCGAGACGTTGATGGGCAAAGACGCGAAACTGTTTCGAATGGACGACGCGCTGAAGCAGACGGACGACGACGGCAACGTCATCGCGATCAAGCGGCGTTCGTTTCCTTTTCTCGCGATGACGTCGTGGACGTGGAACAACTTGGGCGTGATCATCCCCGGGACGAACCTCGTGCTCGAGACGATCGGGACGTATCTGTTCGGGAGACGGTTCGCGATCGACGAGAGCTGGCGGTGGATCAGGTTCGGCGCGATGTCGACGCTGTTGGGCGGGATAACCGCGGCGTCGATGCACGCGGGCGCGGAGTTTTCAAAGTGGTGGGGGGAGGTCACCGGCGGCGCCGGGTGGCCGCCGTGGGGTGGGTTCTGACGGGAACGAGACGGGCGTCGAGAATCAGATGGCGCGCTTCTTTCTTTTGTATTTGTACGATTTGTACGATCACGGCCACGACTGACGGCGCGACAGGATGGAAGGATTGACGTCGCGCGCGTCGAGCGCCCAGCCGTCGTGATCGATCGCTACGCTAAGACGACTACTACACGTACAGTACGACTATCGACGGATGACGACTTCTCGCGCGACGAGCACGCGCGCGCGTCACGACACCGCGCAGTTCCCGAACGCCGCGCCCTCGCGTCGCGGCGGCTTGAACCCCCCGAACCCCCGCTTCGGACACCACGCGAGCGTCCCGATCTTCAGCTTCCTCCACGCCCGCCGCGCCTTCGCGCTGTGCATCTCCGCGTCCTCCGTGTTATCCCGGTCCCTCCCTCTGAGCACCGGCCGCGGCCCGACCGGGTGCCCGCCGCCGAGGAGGAAATCGGTGACGTCGAACACGTCCCCGTTCGCGACGAGCCACATCGACGCGTTGTCCCGGTGTCGGTTCACCTGGCAGCACGTGAACGTTCGCGCGGCGGCGACGCGTTCGCGTTCGTCTCTCGCGGTCGCGGCGGTCTCCGAGGCGGCGGCGGCGTCGCGGCGGCCCCAGCCCGCTCTGGTCGCGTCCGCGGCGGCGTCGGCGGCGGCGTCGATCGCTTCGCGGACGCGTCGCCGCCATCCGTCGTCGCCGCCGCCGCCGCCGTTCTCCCCGGCGCCTCCTCCCGCGTCGTCGTCGTCGCCGCCGCCGTCGCCGCTCTCGAGGTCCGCGCGCGCGTTCGCGACCGGTCCGCCGCACGAGGCGCACCCGGGGACGCGGCACCGATCGTCGCACGCGACGCACGCGTCGCATCGACCGCCGCGGCGCGCGGCGCGCCGGTCGGGCGATCCCGCCGCCGTCGCCGCCCCCGCCGCCGCCGCCGCGACGTCGCCGCGGTCGCGGCGCGCGTCGTCGTCAACATTCTTCGCGAGATCCGCCGCTTCCGCGAACGACGACGGCGTCCTCCGCGTTCCCTCCGCCGCGCGGTCGCCGCCTTCGCGCGCGGCGGCGTTCTCGACGCGAGCGCCGCCGTCCTTCGGGCGGAACGACCGCGCCCTC
>Ga0181560_10003197_pt1 | contig 15141 bp, 11 predicted proteins | sample 011ome_20_FD_133751 | JGI IMG/M metagenome (GOLD analysis project Ga0181560, IMG submission 133751) | Coastal salt marsh microbial communities from the Groves Creek Marsh, Skidaway Island, Georgia - 011509CT metaG (megahit assembly) | ecosystem: Environmental > Aquatic > Marine > Intertidal...
ATTTTTGCCCTCACCGGTTATGGCGTGGCACGAGTCTTTGGCTTCACAAACGGTGACGCGATGATCGTCGGCGCATCGCTCATGTTTTCTTCCACCATCATCGGCATCAAATTACTGCCAACAACGGTTCTGCATCATCGCCACCTGGGTGAGGTGCTGGTGGCGCTGCTGCTGTTCCAGGATCTACTTGCCATCATCGTGCTAGTGCTGCTCCAAAGCACCGGGACCGGTGATATCGACGCTGCGGGTATTCTGCGCCCCCTGGCGATGCTGCCGCTGCTTGCCGCAGGCAGCTGGGGCGCGGTCAAATACATACTGATCCCACTCATCACACGATTTGATCGCTACCATGAGTACATTTTCTTGCTGTCCGTGGGTTGGTGTCTGGGAGTCGCTGAAGTCGCTCAGCTGATAGGCCTCTCTGCTGAAATTGGCGCGTTCATGGCGGGTGTGGCCGTAGCAACCAGCCCAATCGCTCAATATATTGCCGTCAGCCTGAAGCCCCTGAGGGATTTCTTTTTGGTGATCTTTTTCTTCTCTGTGGGCGCGCAGTTTGATCTAGCTACTCTACCGGCAGTCGCTCTTGCAGCCACGGTGATGGCGGTACTGTTACTGGGGCTAAAACCCCTTGTTTACCACCTGTTACTGCGCGGCGTCAGTGAATCACCCAAATTGGCCTGGAATCTGGGCTTTCGGTTGGGTCAGTGCAGCGAATTCGCGCTGCTCATTGGCGTGCTTGCGCTCAGCAACGGTGCCCTGAGTTCCGAGGCAAACACGCTGATTCAGGCCACCACCATTCTGACTCTATTGGCATCCAGCTACATCGTCGTCTTCAACTTTCCAACGCCTATCGCTATTAAAGAAGAGCTGAGGCGAGATTAAGCATTAGCTCAATCTACAGTTCACTGTTCTTTGGGCTGACAGCTTGTACAGATGTAAATGCGCCGAGAATTTGCCACTTCCCGCTTGATTTTAGATTGGCACACCCGGCAAGGTTGGTTGGCGCGACCAAACACAAAAAAACGCGCCTTGCCGTAGGTCGCGCCCTGTTTACGCAATGCCTTGTACTGACGTTCGGGAAGAGTAACTCCCGCCAGCGCGTAGCTGCGTTGGCTAATCGCCAGTGTGGTGCGAGCGAGCTTACCCAGCTGACCTTTTGTCAGATCACGGGCTCTGAGCGTGGGGTGAATACCTGCAAGAAATAGAATCTCACTGCGAAGATAGTTGCCCAAGCCCGCCAAAAAGCCCTGATCGAGGTACACAGAATTGAGCGCTCTTCCCACAAACGCCTTACTCTGCAGGCGCTCTGCCACATCTCGCCAGGTCAACTCGGGATTGAGAATATCTGGGCCGATTCGCTGTAAGAAGGGGTGCTCCTCAATGCAAGCTGTTTTCCAGACGCTGATATCCGATGCGCTGTAGAGCACCGCACTATGCTTTTCTGTATGGATAGCCAGCCTTAGCTGCCTGTTGGTATTGGGAAGCTTGTCGCGCTTAACAACCCGCCACACGCCATAGAGCTGATTGTGGGAATAAATGGTCATACCGATGTCGAAGTGAGTCAGCAAGGCCTTACCGCGGGTTTCCATTGAGGTGACGTGGGCGCCTTTCAATACCTTTGCGTACTTCTTGAGGGGCGTTAGACCAAATTCAACTTTTTGAACCGTTTGATCTTTTAACACGCCTTCAACTTGATCGGCCGCTCGGCGAATTTCTGGTCCCTCGGGCATCTGTGACAACCTCGCTACTCGGTATGAGTTACTGATTGAGCGGTATAGCAGGCGACGGTCTACCGCTCACCAATGCCGACCCCCGCCACAAAAAAGCAACAAAATGTGGAAATTCCATCCGGCGGTTAATGGGCTAACCCACCTCAACAAACAATGGTATTAAACTTAGGCCCATGAACCCATTGAATTACCAAACCATTTATGAAATCGCTTGCGCCCGTAAGGGCGGCGAGCATGTCGTAGAATCTATGCTGCCGCGAAAGCGCAACAACAAACACCCAAGAACTCTAGGGTCTGATCGCTACCTGGCGGAGTTCACGCGGAAAATATTTCAATCGGGCTTTGTTTGGAGAGTCGTGGATCAAAAATGGCCCGCCTTTGAAGACCTGTTCTGGGGTTTTGATGTTGAGCGCCTGCTGATGATGCCCGACGACATGTTGGAACGTAAGGCGCAGGATAAATCGATCATCCGCAACTTCAATAAGGTCAAAACCATCAGGGAAAACGCGGGGATGATTGCAGAGACCGAGCGGCGCGAAGACAAAGCCTTTGGTGAATTCATAGCAGATTGGCCTACTACGGACATGGTTGGTTTGTGGCTATGGCTAAAGCGGCAAGGCAGCCGGCTGGGGGGCAATACCGGGCCCTATGCCCTTAGAGCCTTAGGCGTTGACACCTTTTTGCTGAGCGCCGACGTAGAGGGTTTTCTTAGGGAGCATGGCGTCATTGACTCAGGTGCCGGCAGTCAAAAAGCTCTGAATGCCGCCCAGCATTTTTTTAACGACCTGCAGCAAGAATCTGGACGCAGCTTTGTGGAATTGAGCCGACTAGTATCAATCAGTTTTGGCGAGAACCGCGCTCCAACCCAGAATTAGGGTCGAAGCGGGAATCAATTAAGCCTTTCCCAGCGTCGCAACAAAGTCTCTTTGCAGCGTCCGCGCGCACATCACAAAGCAAAACGAAGCTATGAGAAAAATGCTGGCTGTTGCTGACATCGACCATTGCAAGCCAGCGGAGCTAGCAGCATCGCACTGTCCCAACTGCAGCGCCGATAAATCCGCCTGGGTAGTTTTACAAATCAACGGTGTGAGCTCAGAACCCGCTCCAAGCTGGGCTAGCTGTTGGCCCATGAAAAAGTCACTCATGAACCCTACGAAATAAGGGCCAATGCCGTTGCCAATGAGGGAGACCAAAATAAGGAGTACCGCAATGGCCGTTGCACGGGAGCGATTGCTGACGACTCCCTGGCCAATGTTGTACTGAGCGCCGAGGTAGCTGTAATGCAGTACCGCGCCCACGCCCCAAAACACAAAGACCCAGGTTAGGTCCTCGGCAAAAAACGCGGCGACGTACATAGGAACCGCCAAAAACAGGCCCAGCGCCGGCACCAGCGCCATGGCGGTTGGAATACGTTGAGTCAGACGCTCGGTAATGAAACCGCCAAAGAAGGTTCCCGCTGCGGCCAACAGGGATAACGGTGCACCAAAATTAATAGCTGCATCGCGTACGCTTAAACCGTGCATGCGCTGCAGGAACGGAGCTTGAAAACTGATCAAACCATAGCCCACAAAGGCTACCAAGGAGGCAGCTATCGCCATCCACCAGAACGAGGGCTTACGCTTTAACTCGGCAAAGGCCTCAAACCAGCCCGGCGAGCTGGCCGCCGCGCGAGCCTCTGGCGGATCTGAATACCCCCGGGGCGGCTCTTTGATAGTGAGCCACACCAACAGGGCGACCAGTACGCCGGGCAGTCCGACGACAACAAACGCAATGCGCCAACCCTCAATAGCCGACCAGTCAAGCCCGCCAAAAAGCCACGCCAAGCCCAGACCATTCAGCCACTGACCAACATCCGCTCCCTGCATTTGAGCAATGGGGCCGCCGAACAAATTAGCAAGCACACTGCCTAGAGTGACTCCCATGGAGTAGATGCCCAAAGCGGTGGCGCGTTTGCGGGCTATAAAGTAATCACCAATGATCGAATTGGCGGGTGGCGTACAGCCCGCCTCGCCGATGGCAACACCAATACGAAACAGCAGCAGCGCCATAAAACCCGCAGCAAATCCACACAGCGCCGTCATAACCGACCAGAGCACAATGCACAGGGCAATGATCTGAACGCGGTTAGAGCGATCGGCCCACAGGGCAATCGGCAGTCCCATCACCGCATAGAAAATTGCGAAGGGCGGTCCGTATAAAAGCCCCCACTGAGCATCGGTTAACTGGAACGACTCAATGATGGGCTGGGCCACAACAGCAATTAGGGTGCGGTCGATAAAGTTCAGCGTATAGACCGCCATCAACAGCAGAAGTACATAGTTGCGATAGAGCGGTGTGCCGTAGCCCGTGATATGGCCTGCTGACTCGTCTTGTTCAGTGTGATTCATTATCGTTTTCTTATACCGGTCAAGAGATCGCTGAAAGCCGCTGTCTATGCCAACAAGACAGGCTTCTCGTTATTTGCCACAAAGGTTTGTTATGGTTGCAAGCACAAGCTTCGCGGGCTGGTCGATACATTACACGCTGAATTAGCAGGATGGAACCTACAGCACCTGCATTTGTTCTGCTGTCGGTTGCCAGCGGCGCCCTCGACGCTTTCCGGCCCTACTGGCGTGCGAACCCACTGCAATTGCTCCATAAAACATGCAATGAGATGCTTGCTCCACGGTCTCTCGACAAGGACATAAACCATGCCAGAGACAATGGACATATCCCCACGCAACAATCACCGGGTTACTTTTATCTCGGCCCTGCTGGTCGTTCTTTTTCTTTTGTTATTTGCCGTCGATCGAGGGCTGTTCAACCACCTCATAGACACCAGCTATGTCTGGAGCGCCCAACACTTTGGCTGGTTTTGGCAGATCTTTATGCTCGCCAATTTCGGTGTAGCGATGTTTGCGTTGACGCGCCGGGGAGCGGGTAGAAAGCTGGGACAACGAAGCGAACCCGAGTTCCCAGCCTTTCAATGGGTCGCCATGGTGCTATGCACCCTGCTCGCCGGTGGCGGGGTTTTTTGGGCGGCAGCCGAGCCCATAGCGCACTTAGTCTCACCTCCCCCTGTGTTTCCCGAGGCTGCGCCGTTATCCAACCAGGCCATTGATCAAGCGCTCGCTCAATCGTTTCTTCACTGGGGATTCTTAGCCTGGTCGGTGCTGGGCAGTTTAGCCGCCATTATTCTGATGCACCTTCACTACGAGCGAGGATTACCCCTTGCGCCGCGCAGCCTACTGTACCCTCTCACGGGCGAGGGCGGCGTTAAAGGTTGGATGGGTGACCTGGCCGACATTGTCTCGGCACTGGCGGTATTTGCGGGCACCGTGGGCCCAATTGGTTTTTTGGGCTTGCAAATTAGCTACGGACTGAGCGAGTTCATCGGAACTCGCGACCATCTGCCGATGCAGCTGGGCACCATAGCCTGTCTAATGGCGGTTTATCTAACCTCAGCGGTAAGCGGCATGCACAAAGGCATTCAAATACTGAGCCGGCTGAACATTGTATTGGGGCTGCTGGTGCTGGCGTTCTTATTCCTAGCGGGTCCGACCCAATTCATCCTAGAGCACTTTGGCGGGGCACTGCTCACCCACCTCGCATGGCTACCCCAACAGGCGTTATTTCGGGGTGATGAGGCTTGGTTATCCGCTTGGACGGTGTTTTTTTGGGGCTGGTTTATAGGTTACGGCCCAATGATGGCGATATTCATTGCGCGTATCAGCCGCGGACGGAGTGCGCGGGAGATTATCTTGCTGATGTCGGTGGTCGCGCCCCTGCTGACCATGGCCTGGTTCTCCATCATAGGCGGTACCGGTTTGGGACTGGAAGCTGCCAACCCAGGTACCATCACAGCGCCCTTTGAAGGCTTCAATTTACCCGCGGTGCTGCTGGCAATCACGGGCGCGCTGCCCCTAAGTACCGTTGTCACCCTTGCGTTTTTAGTGCTAACCGCGCTGTTTGTCGCAACCACCGGCGACTCAATGACCTACAGCCTGTCGGTTGTTTCATCGGGGACAGACCATCCACCGCGCTGGCTTCGCCTATTCTGGGGACTGACCATGGGCGTGACCGCCATGGTCCTGATCAGCGGAAGTGCTGGCGGCATCGGCAAGCTTCAAAGCTTTATTGTCGTGACCGCAGTGCCGGTTTCACTGTTGTTGGTGCCATCGCTGTGGGGTGTGTTCAAGGCAATCAAGCCACCCTCCGACTGATTGCCTTGCACTCAAAAAGCGTCCCTCAGCGCCTAGAGGTCGTAGCCCCGCTCATCGTGCAGCACGAGGTCGAGACCGATGGTCTCTTCCTCTTCATCAACCCGCAGACCAAACGCAGCATCTACGACCTTGAACAATACCCAGCTGACGACTGCGGTGTAGACGAAAGTGGCTACAACCCCCGTGCCCTGCACGGCGAGCTGGCCGGCAATACTGTCAATGCCGTCTGAAAAGCCGTTGCCGCTGAAGATACCCAAATTGGGTGAGCAGAACACACCGGCCAAAAGCGTACCCAGAATGCCGCCCACGCCGTGTACGGGAAACACGTCGAGGCTGTCATCGATCTTGAAACGATTTTTCAGTGTAATGGTGGCAAAGTAGCAGACAACGCCCGCAGTCAAACCAATCACGACCGCGGCAGCAGGGCCAACGGAACCTGACGCGGGGGTAATGGTACCCAGGCCCGCTACCATACCAGTGACAATACCCAGCACCGAGGGCTTGCCGTGGCGAATCCACTCCATGGTCATCCAGGCCAAGGAACCACAGGCAGCAGACAGATGAGTAACCAACATAGCCATGGCGGCACTTTGATCTGCGGCCACCGCCGACCCCGCGTTAAATCCGAACCAGCCAACCCAAAGCATGCCTGCCCCGGTAACCGTCATGGTCAGGTTGTGGGGAGGCATTGCCGATGAGCCAAAGCCTTTGCGCGGTCCCATCATGATAGCCGCCACTAAAGCTGCCACTGCCGCGGTAATGTGAACAACGGTGCCGCCGGCAAAATCCTGCAAGCCCATGGCGCCCAGCCAACCACCGCCCCACACCCAATGACAAATGGGTGCGTACACCAGCAATAGCCACAGCACGCTAAAAGCCAACATGGCAGAGAATCGAATTCGCTCTGCAAAACCGCCCACGATCAGTGCTGGGGTAATGATCGCAAAGGTCATTTGAAACATAACAAAAAGGGTATCGGGTATTGATCCGTTAACTCCGTCCATCGAGATACCGGCCAAAAAGAGATTGCCGAAATCGCCTATCCAAGGCCCTTGCTCGACGCCACTGGAACCAAAAGCCACGGTGTAGCCCGCAACGAACCAGACTAATGACATCAGCGCAGTCAATGCAAAGCACTGCATCAGTACCGAAAGCACGTTGCGGACCCGAACCAAGCCGCCATAAAACAGCGAGAGCCCGGGTAGGGTCATGAACAAAACGAGGGCAGTAGAGGTCAGAAGCCATGAGGTGTCAGCCGCTGATATTTCATCTGCCTGTGCAGGCAACGTGTACAAACCCAGGGAAATTAAGGCTAATAGGCATTGCTGGAGACGCATGGTGTCGGTTCCAAGTCGTTAAAGTGAATGATTGATGAAGTATTGTGCCATATCATTGCGGCTGAGTGTCTCGCAAACTAATCTCCCAGCACACGAAGTTTGATAGCGCCAACCTCATCGACTTTTTTCATCATTCTGTTCAGGAGTTAAGACCATGTGGCGACTTCCGTTGCGCACCACCGCCGCGCTGACAACAGCCTTTGTTGGAGCGATTTTGGCGTCCCAAGCACAGGCTGCAGCTGACGCGACCGAACCGACCCCTTTCAAATCGGTGATTTTGATCATAGGGGATGGTTTTGATGATCAGCATGTCACCATGGGAAGAAATTACCTCGTGGGCCACAACGGCAAACTCACCTTAGATACCCTGCCTGTACGGGGTGCTGTGCAGGTGCAAACTGTCAGTGAAGACGGTGCGCCCTTGTATGTTGCAGATTCCGCCAACACCGCAACCACCCTCGCCACCGGCGTCGTCACCCAAATTGGCCGGGTAGGTACCGGTCCTGATGACGCGGATGTGGTTACCATTCTGGAGCGCGCAGCCAGGCAGGGCTACAAGACCGGGGTAGTCAGCACATCCTCGGTGACCGACGCCACACCCGCGAGCTTTGTCTCCCACGTTGCCAATCGAGGCTGTGAGAATCCCAAAATTATTTTGGGCGCTGAACGCTACGGCACCTACTTCCCGGGGTGCACCGAGGACGCAAGCAACAATGGCGGCCCGGGCTCCATCGCCGAGCAAATCATTAAGGCCCCGGCCGATGTGGTTCTCGGTGGCGGCTTAAAGCATTTCAACACGCCGCTACATGGCAGCGAGCGCACGGTACTTGATCAAGCCCGGGCTCAAGGTTTGGCGGTTGCCACTACCCTTGACGAGCTCTTCAACGCGAACAAAGACCAGCGCCTATTGGGATTATTTGCCGAGGGCAACCTTCCCGTACGGCTGCAGGGTACCGACGGTCGCAAAGCCGAGGACCCCGATACCAGCTTGTTGAATGCGGTTGATGCGCGTTTGGGATCAGTGACGCAACCGGAGCCTATGGCCTGCGAACCCAACCCCGATTTTGGAGTGACGCCACCTCTGGCCACCCTTACCGAGATCGCTCTGGATCGGTTAGCACGCAATAACGACAAGGGGCTGTTTTTGATGGTGGAATCCGCATCCATCGACAAACAAAGCCACAGCCGCAATCCCTGTGGATCGATTGGAGAAATCGAACAGCTCGAGGAAGCGCTGGCCGTAGCACTCACCTTTGCTGAGCTGCACCCCAATACTCTGGTGCTAGTGACCGCCGATCACGCCCAAGCGGCGCAGATAGTCCCCGAACCCAGCCTGTATGAGCAAATTCCGGTTCCCGTCTACTCGCCGGGTAAAATCGCGCGGGTGAAGACCCCCGAGGGCGGCCTAATGCGCATTAACTACGCCACCAACAACTTTGTGTCAGAAGAGCATACCGGCGCCAATGTGCCTCTGTTTGGCAACGAGCCCGCACGGGATTTATTGCCGCCATTTGTCACCCAAAGTGAACTTCATGCCGCCATGGCGGAATATTTGAATTTGAATCCGTAAACGAAGACGCCCAACACTGAGGATCGTCGGCCCGCGCTGAGGCCGACGATTCGCCCCTCCGATGAAGAAGGAAATCCAATGAGTCTCTCCGCCGTCAATGGCCTGCAAGTCACCAAAATTTGTTTGGGAACCATGACCTGGGGCCAGCAGAACACAGAAGCCGAAGCCCACGAGCAGATCAGTTTTGCCATGGATGCAGGCATCAACTTTATCGACGCCGCAGAGATGTACCCGGTGCCTCCCAGAGCCGAGACCCAAGGCCGTACCGAGGAATACATCGGCACATGGTTTGCAAACAACGGTCATCGCGAACATTGGGTTTTGGCCACCAAAGCCTGCGGTCCCCGGGACGAATTCAACTACCTCAGAGGCGGACCCAATTACTCGCGGCAACAGCTGATTGCAGCCGTCGACAATAGCCTAGCTCGACTCAAGACTGACTACATCGACCTGTATCAACTGCACTGGCCCGAGCGAATCACCAACTGTTTCGGTGCTCGGGGTTACACCCATTTCGACAACGATGATTGGACGCCATTCGAGGAAGTTCTGCGGGCATTGGAAGCGTTAATCTCCAGCGGCAAAATACGCGGCATTGGCCTATCTAATGAAACTCCGTGGGGGGTCATGAAATTCCTGCAGCTCGCCGATCAAACCGGCTTGCCCCGAATAGAAACCGTCCAAAATCCTTACAGTCTGCTAAACCGCCAGTACGAAGTGGGACTGGCGGAGATTTCTCATCGGGAAGACATCGGTTTGTTAGCCTACTCTCCCCTCGCAATGGGACTCCTCACGGGCAAGTATCGCAATGGCGCGCGCCCCGAGGGATCGCGGTTGGTCGAATTCAAACGCTTTGACCGCTACGGAAGCGACAACACCTGGCATGCCGCTGAGCGCTACTGCGCCCTCGCTGAGGAGCACGACCTAAACCCGGCGCAAATGGCATTAGCCTTTGTGAATAGCCGCCCGTTTGTGCTTTCAAACATTATTGGCGCAACCTCCGTTCAGCAGCTGAAAGAGAACTTAGGCAGTCTGGAAGTCGCGCTCTCCACCGAAGTGATGCAAGGCATTCGGACCATTCACAAAGACCTGCCCGATCCAGCGCCCTAGGGGCGCTAATCAGAGGTGTAAACGACCGTCAGAGGTTGATCCAACTATTGAGGGCGCGCAACCGAAACTCAGTGCCGCCCCAAGTCACGATAACGCTATCTTCAAGAATTTCTTTGACGGTGAACCCTTTGCTTTGCTGACCCACCTTCAACCGGGCTCCGTTGAGGACCACCGCTGATTCACCCCGGGTGGTGTAATCGTGGACCGAGTACATAAGGGTGGGAATTTTGTCTTTTTGCTGCTGAGACAACGACTCAAGTAGCGGGGTCGGGTGTGGCAACAGCAAACTCTCCCCTATCTCCGCCTGTGCCCGGCGCAATACGCTCTCAATATCGACCGCCTCCTCCGTCGACGCATCCATCACAGGAGCGACCTCTTCGGAATTAGCTTGCAAAGCAGCAGTCGACTCTCTGGCACCCGAACTTGATACGGCCGCCGGCGTCTCTGCCTTCCTCGCGGGCAATGTGTTGCCTTCAGCTGCTGTGCTCGACGCCTCAGGCATCGAATTTGAGGGAGATCTAGAGCGCTGATACAGCGCGGCCACCGATGGGTCTGGGTCCTGTGCAGCAAACTCTTTCTGAGTTTTCTTCTGTGACGTCACCACCCCAGACAGGCTGGAAGCAGCCATCGCAGCTGCAGGCCTCACCTCTTGCCCCTGTTCTTTCACAACGGCCACCCCAGAAGCCTTAGAGGACGAGTTGACAGACAATGTCGACGTAGCTGTCGAGGGAGACGTCGAAGAGGACGTCAAGGCTGCCGCCGGCGTAGCTTCGCTGGCTTTTGGCGTGAGGCCTAAACCCCTAGCCAGCAGTATTCCCACAAGGGCTAGAATAATGACAATGAGAGCGATGCCAACGATAAATACCCAGGTGGGCAACCCCCGAGTTTGGGGCTCACGATAGTGCTCGGCATCCACCGAGGGAACGGCACCACCGGATTGCTGCTCTGTACGGGAGCGCTTCAAGGCGTCCAACACCATAGACATCAGCGTGACTCCAGCAACAGTTGCGCCCGAGCCAAGGCCCGATCGGCGATGAGCCCCACACCCAGAGCGTCGTTTAATCTAAGCAGGGTTTGCTCGCCCACCACGCCGTCGTCGTTAATACCCTGACCCCGCTGGAATAACATAACCCGCGTCGCCAATGCGTCGTTAAAAACGTCATTACTTAGGGGGTCCTGTTGACCATCCAACACGGCAAACAAATTTGCTACGGATACCACACCAGGGCCCCTATCACCTAAGGCGATGGGACGCTCCCAGTCCACGGGTGGATTCCACAGATACCGATACCCACCGCGCCAGGCATCTGCCAAATCAACCAGCAGCACCAACTCAAGGCCATCTGCCGCAAGTACCCAGGCAGCACGATCCTGAAAGGCTACGACAACCGTTGCTGCAGCGAAGCGATCGGGGGTCTGCATATCTAAAATAACGGGTCGGCCAAGCTGCAACAAAGGATCCCAAATATCTGCCCGCGCCTCAGAGCACTTCACCGATGACGCATCGGTAGATGGGCACAGCGCCGGGGGTTGAGGTGCATCACTATTGAGCTGCCAAAGCCAACGCTCAGCCTCTGCGGTACTCAACAACCAATTGGACTTTCTTGCTTTGCTGGGCTGATTTAAAGGAGTGACTTCAGCTGCGGACGTCGGGGCCGGCGCCAACTCAGCACCCCGCACGGGAACAACTTTCGAATCAAAGACTCCCAGCGCCGCGGCCAACCCCAAGGCCAACAGAAACACAAGGATGATGAGTGAAGCCACGATGATGGCCGGTCGCTGCTCACTGGTGCCGGTGCCAAACACCTCGCTTGCCGCGGCACCCACCAAGGAGCGGTTAATTCTTGACTGCTGGCGCCCGTAGGCCCCGAGGAGGGTTCGATCGCACAGCAAGTTGATCTGCCGAGGGATACCGCGGGTCCGCCGGTGAATATCTTTAACAACCCCCGCGGGAAATAATTCTCGCCCACCGGGCAACCCCGCCACCTCTAGCCGATGACGAATGTAGGCGGCAGTTTCGGCAAGATTGAGTGGTTCTAAATTGTAGCGGGCCGTGATTCGCTGATTGAGCTGACGCAACTCGGGTCGAGCTAGCTTCTCGGTTAACTCGGGCTGGCCAATCAGGATGATCTGTAACAGCTTCTCGCTGTCCGTTTCCAAATTGGTCAGCAGCCGGATTTGCTCAAGCACATCGAAATCGAGATGCTGTGCCTCATCAATCATCAAGACGGTTTTGCGGCCAGCTTCATGATTGGCCAACAGGAATCGATGCAGTGCGTCCGTCAGCAACTTAAGACTTTCGGTACCCGTCGGGTAATCGATCTCGAGCTCGTCGCAGACGGTTGCCAGTAGCTCCACGGCACTCAATGCCGGGTTTAACACAATCGCCAAATCGGTGGTTTCAGGCATTTGCTCCAGCAGCGCCCGGTTGATAGTGGTCTTCCCGGTACCCACTTCACCGGTTAACAGGATGAATCCACCGCCGGTGCCCACGCCGTACAACAAATGTGCCAAGGCGTCACGGTGCCGAGGACTCATGAACAGGTATCGCGGGTTAACCGAAATGGAAAACGGCGACTCTTTTAGACCGAAGTATTGGTGATACATACCGAGATTTGGCTGTCGTTAGGGGTTCATAACCGTAGCCATAAGCTTGGCATAAATAGCTTCATGACGGGAACATACTTGAGCGACAAAAAAACATACTGTATGTTCAAATCTGTCGCGCCCGCGTCCGGCGCCCCACTCTCTAACACGCCTCAGGAGATCAATCGATGGCTCTGCCGCCTATTCTCAAGGACAACCTGCGTTTGCCCGTTGTCGCCGCTCCCTTGTTCATCATCTCCAACCCCAATCTGGTTCTGGCCCAGTGCAAAGCCGGCATCGTGGGCTCATTTCCCTCGCTGAATGCGCGCCCGGTTGAGGTATTCGAGCAGTGGCTGCAGCAAATTACCGAAGAGCTGGATCGCTACAACCAAGAGAATCCGGACCAGCCAGCGGCGCCCTACGCGGTCAATCAGATTGTCCACGGCTCCAACAACCGTCTAGAGCAAGACCTTGAGCTGTGCGTCAAGTACAAAGTTCCTATCGTCATCACCTCCCTCGGCGCCAAGGAAATGGTCAATGAGGCGATCCATAGCTACGGTGGTATCACGCTCCACGACATCATCAACAACCGTTTCGCCAAAAAGGCTATTGAAAAAGGTGCTGACGGCCTGATCGCCGTGGCGGCTGGCGCAGGTGGTCATGCCGGCACGCAGTCACCCTTTGCCTTAATTCAGGAAATACGCGAGTGGTTCGACGGCCCGCTGCTGTGCTCGGGCTCAATCGCCACCGGTGATGCAGTGCTCGCCGCGCAGGCCATGGGCGCGGACCTGGGCTACATAGGCTCAGCATTTATAGCTACCGATGAGGCCAATGCGGAAGAGGCCTACAAGCAGGCCATCGTGGATTGTGGCGCTGACGACATCGTCTACAGCAATCTGTTCACCGGAGTGCACGGCAATTACCTGCGTCCATCCATCGAGAACGCCGGTCTCGACCCCAAGAATTTGCCAGTGAGCGACCCAAGCGCTATGGATTTTGGTTCCGGCGGTAACACCGACGCCAAAGCGTGGAAAGACATTTGGGGTTCAGGCCAGGGCATTGGCGCCATCAAGAAAATTGGTCCCACAGCTGATTACGTGGAAAAACTGAAGGCGGAGTACGCTGCCGCGCGAGCGAGGCTGTTGGCATGATGAGCGAAGACAAGCGCATACCCCGCAGTCGCGAGGACGATTACAGCCCTGAGATCATTGCGGAGCGGCAAAAATTCATCGAAGAGAAAACCGGTGCAGAGCTAAACCACACCAAACAGTATTCTTATGATCCCCACGTTATGGCGGGAAATATTGAGAACATTTGGGGCGTGGTCCAGGTACCCATTGGGGTTGCAGGCCCCCTGCTAGTTAATGGTGAGCACGCCCAGGGCGAGTTCTACGTGCCCATGGCCACCGTCGAAGGCACCATGCTTGCCAGCTATAATCGCGGTATGAAAGTCATCCGCGAGTCGGGTGGGGTCACTACCACCGTGTCCGCAGAGTCCATGCAGCGCGCGCCCTTGTTTATTTTCAACAATGCACGCGACGCCCGGGACTTTCAGATTTGGCTGCAGGAAAACTTCGCCGCTATCAAAGCCCAAGCGGAGAGCACCACCTCGGTGGGCAAGCTGCTGGAAATCGAGAATTACCACTTCCATAACTATATCGCCACCCGATTTGACTACTCGACGGGTGATGCCGCAGGTCAAAATATGACCAGCCGCGCGACGTTTTTTGCCTGCGAATGGATTCAGAAAAATTACCCGGGCAAACTGCGCAACTACATGTTGTCGGGGAACTACGATACCGAAAAGCGCACCTCGTCAGTGAATCTGCTTAAGGGGCGCGGACGTCGAGTCACCGCCGAACTGACCATTCCTCGACAGGTGTTGGTTGATCACCTTCGCATTACTCCCGAGCAAATGCAGTACGGCTATCAAATCTCAACGCTGTCCTCGTTCCAAACCAATAGCTCCAACAACGCCAGCCATCCCGCCAATGGTTTGGCAGCACTGTATCTGGCTACCGGCCAAGACATCGCCAACATCGGGGAATCCAATCAGTGCACCGTTTATCAGCGAATGACGCGATCGGGGGACTACTATTTCTCGATTACTCTCCCCTCCATCATCATGGCCTCCTACGGCGGGGGTACCAACCTGCCCACCCAGAGCGAGTGCCTCAAGATGATGGATTGTCTGGGCAAAGGTAAAGCGCTGAAGCTATGCGAAATTGCAGCCGGCCTTGTCGTCGCGGGCGAGCTGTCACTGGCTGCAGCAACCCGAGTTGACAAAGAAACTCGCACCAATGAGTGGGTCGACGCCCACGAGCGGCTAGGTCGAAACCGCTAACGAGGACTGGGACCATGAGGTATCTGACATCGGCAACGCGAGCACTTGGAACTTGGACGGGATCCCTTTTCATCTGTCTAAGCCTGTTGCTAAGTAATACCTCCTCTGCGGGGTCGTCCGAGGATTTTCCCGACGCCCCTGATTTTGATTTACCCATTATTGCCAATGCCGAGGGCCAGCTTTCGCTGGAATCTCTTAGGGGGTCAGTGACCTACCTCGACTTCTGGGCTTCCTGGTGCGGCCCTTGCCGTCTGTCCCTACC
>Ga0181560_10003203_pt1 | contig 15129 bp, 5 predicted proteins | sample 011ome_20_FD_133751 | JGI IMG/M metagenome (GOLD analysis project Ga0181560, IMG submission 133751) | Coastal salt marsh microbial communities from the Groves Creek Marsh, Skidaway Island, Georgia - 011509CT metaG (megahit assembly) | ecosystem: Environmental > Aquatic > Marine > Intertidal zone...
AACGACGCCGCGACGACGGCGACGACGACGGCGGCGGCGGCGGCGGCGCCGAAAAACGCCGCTGCGTTCGCGAGCGACACGTCGTGGCAGCGCGCGGGTCAGCCCCCCCGAACGCAGACGCCGCAGAGCGCCGCGGGGTGGACATCTTTCGATTCACCCGGCGTGAGCGGCGGCGGCGGCGGGTGGACCTCGTTCGACGCCCCGGCTTTTCCCGGCGCGGCGGCGGCGGCGGCGGGGAGAGACCGGTACATCCGCCTCGCGAGCAAACAGCTCGTGGGAGTGTACATCACCGTGTACGTGAACGCGTCGACCGCGGAGCACACGCGCGACGTCCGCGTTCACACGGTATCGACCGGGTTTAACATCGGTCTAAACCTCGGCGGGTTTAAAACCCCGGACATCACGCTCGGGAACAAAGGCGGCGCGGCGGTGTGGATGCGCGTCTACTCCACGCCCATCGTCTTCATATGCTCGCACCTCAGCGCGGGGTCGAAGGAAGGCGACGCGGAGAAACGCAGCGCTGACTTTGGCGAGATCGTCACGAAGCTGTCGTTCCCCGCGCCGCCGAGCGCGAGCAGCGACGGCGTCGCGGAGAAACCCGCCGGCGTCGCCGACGCGCACGCCGCGGTGTGGCTCGGCGATTTAAACTACCGGCTCAACCTTCCGGACGACCGCGTGCGCGCCGCCATCGCGTCCGGGAACTGCGCGTCGCTCCTCGGGAGCGATCAGCTGTTGCTCGAGCGGGCCGCGGGGAAGGCGTTCGTGGGGTGGATCGAGGCGCCAGTGACGTTCCCGCCGACGTACAAGTACAGGCCCGGGACGAATACGTACAGCGGCGCGGGGGACGCGGGCGCGGAGGATGAAAACGGCGGCGGCGGGGAAAACGGCGACGCCGGCGGCGCCCGCGTGAAAGTCAGCGCGAAGGAGGAGAAGAAGAAGCGAACGCCCGCGTGGTGCGACCGCATCCTGTGGCGCGGGAGGGATATACGACAGAACAGCTACGCGCGCGCGGAGCTCACGCAGAGCGATCACAAGCCCGTGCTCGCGGAGTTTACGATCGTCGCGCGCGAGCTGCAGCCGGAACGTCTGCAAGAGACGTTGGATTCGCTCCGCCGCAGACTCGACGCGGAGGAAGCGGCGTCGCAGCCGCGGTGCACGCTCGAGAACCCGCAGGCGGACTTTGGGGATTTGAAACACGGCGAGACCAAGGCGATCTCGTTCCGGCTCGTGAACAGCGGGGACGTCCCCGCGCGGTGGGGCTTCGTCCCCGGGGGCGCGCGCGGCGCCGCCGCGCGCGCGGTGGCGCCGCCGTGGCTCGCCCTCGCGCCGACGGACGGGCAGCTCCTTCCGGGAGAAGAGGTGGAGATTCGCGCGAGCGCGTGCGTCACGAACGACACGCTGCGCGCGTCCGCGTCGTCGCCGCCGGGGGCGAGCGGGGGCGGCGCTGCCGACGCGATGGCGAGGGGACGCGGCGACGGGGGAGGAGGCGGCGGCGGCGGCGGCGGGCCGGGGATGAAATCGAAACCGGGGGAAAAGTCCCCGGCGCGGGCGGGGTCGATCGCGGAGGCTGCGCGCATCGCCGCCGCGCGCGCGGTCGGCGCTGGTCTCGCGACGCCGACCGCGGGCGGCGGCGTGAAGTTTGGCGCGCCGTGTCCGTCCGCGCCGCCGCCGGTCGTCGCCGCGCCCGCGGACCCGCTCGCCGCGATGTTCGAGCTCCCGGATCAGCCGAGCGAGGCGCTCGACGCGATTTTGATCTTGCACATCGAAGGCGGGCGCGATTTCTTCCTGTCCGTGGCGGGGAAGTACATCCTCGGGAGCAACAGCGGGTCGCCGGTCGCTGTTGGGGGGGGGATAGGGACGTTCGGCGGCGGCGGCGGCGGGAGCCCTGTGAGTGGCGGTTCGTACGCGCCTTCGACCACGCCGAATCTCATCGATTTCTAGCTAGACAGTTTTATTGACACCAGCCCGGAGGCGGTTTCACACACCTAAAAACAATCACGCCTCTTCTTATCCACGACGCTTCGATAACCGCCACGCCTGCGGGTCGTTGAAGCGATCGTACAGCGGCTCGAGACGCTCCATGCGTTTCCGCTTTGAGATTTTCCGCGGGTCGCACAGGGAGAAGAAACGCGGCGCGAGCTCGGCGAGCCACCGCGGCTCGATGACGCAGCACTCGCGCATGTATTCTTTGCTCGTCAACACGAGCTCGTGGTACACGATCCAGTCCGGCTGCCGTTGGAACAGACTCGACGCGGGGTGGATGTACGTCGGCGTGTTCTCGACCACGGTTTTGTACCCCTCCTGCGGGTCCTTCTTCGCGCTGTGGAAGAAAAACCCGCTGCAAATCGCGCGGCGAATTTTGTTGAAGTTTCTCCCCGCGGACACGACGTCGAGCTTGTACCGATCCATGATCGTCAAGAGCTGCTTCCGGACGTCCTGGCCGCGTCGCAACGACCGCGCCTGGAGGAAATTCTCGAAGCACCACGGCGAGGAAAACTTTTGCGCTTTCCACGACTCGTACACGGTGAGAAGCGAGAGGTGGTCGCCCTCGGGTTGGAAAAATTTCGCCTTTTTCTGATCCGCCGCCGCCTGCTTCTCGCGCGGGCGGTAGAAGATGTTCTGCGCGGACAGCATCGCGACGATCGTGAGGATCTCATCGGAGCACCCTAAATCCACCGCGGCGATGAGCATCTTGCTCATCGGCGGCTCCAGCGGGAACTCCGCCATCTTCCGACCGAGCCGCGTGAGGAGCCCTTCCTCGTCCAACGCGCCGAGGTTGTACAGCTGTTCGAGCGCGCTCACGAGCGTCTGCGGCGGCGGCGGGTCCATGAAATCAAAGTTCAGGAGGTCGTTGATCCCCATCGCTTTCATCGTCAGCGTCGTCGTCCCGAGGTTCGAGCGCTGGATTTCCGGCACGGACGTTCCGAGCATCTCATTTTTGTACGCAGACTCGGTGTACAGTCGGAAGCACTTCCCAGGTCCTGTCCTTCCCGCGCGGCCGGCGCGCTGCCTCGCGCTCGCTTGCGAGATGGGCGCGACGACTAGAGAGTCCATGCCAATCTTAGGGTTGAACACCTTCTGCTTCGCGAACCCCGGGTCGACGACGTAGTAGATGCCGTCGATCGTCAGCGACGCCTCCGCGATGTTCGTCGCGACGATGACTTTTCTGCTTCCGGGGGGCGCCGGGTCGAAAATGCGCGTCTGCATCTCGGACGGCAGCGACGAGTACACGGGGAGGATGTGCAGGTCCGGGACGGACGGACCGAGGCCTTTCATGCGCTCGAACAGGACCTGGCACGACGTGTCGATCTCTTCTTGGCCGGTCAGGAACAAAAGGACGTCCCCTTCCGGCTCCGTGAGGTGTATCTGCATCACAGTGATGAGCGCGGCGTCCATGTAATCCTGGCGAGGGAGTCGAGAGGGATGGCGGGCGTCGGTTAGGTACACGTCGGGAGATTGCACGAAGAGTGATTGATCTCGGGTTCAGGGTGGACAGCATCGGAGACTTTAATGAACTTGTGAGTCCACAACGGCTCCGAAGAGCCTTGGGAAGTTTGCAGAGTTTTTTTCCTCATCGCCATCCGCGAAAAAAACAAAACGCCGCGAAGGAAGACGGTCAAGTCAGGTCACGACGAGGGGGGAAACCACACGTACCGACTCCGGCGCTTTCGTGTACAGGACCTCGACCGGGAACGTCCGCCCGGGGATCGTGAAGATGGGGCAGTTGAAGAAGTACGACGAGAACTTCTCCGCGTCGAGCGTCGCGGACGTGACGATGATCTTCAGGTCTTTCCGTTTCGCGCAGCACTTCTTCAACAGCCCAAACAAAACGTCCGTGTGAATCGTCCGCTCGTGCGCTTCGTCGAGCATGATGAGGCAGTACTGCGAGAGCATGTCGTCCAGGAGCGTCTCTCTCAGAAGCATACCGTCAGTCATGTACTTGATCACCGTCTCCGGTGACGTGCAATCCTCGAATCGAATCGCGTATCCGACCTCCTCGCCGAGGCGGCAGCCAAACTCTTCCGCGACGCGTTTCGCGACAGACATCGCCGCTACTCGCCGCGGCTGCGTGCACCCGATCCTCCCTCTCGAGGTGTACCCGCTCTCCGCGAGGTACTGCGTCATCTGCGTCGTTTTACCAGACCCGGTCTCGCCGATGACGACTAAGACTTGGTTATCGTTCACCGCCTGGATGAGCTCGTCGCGGAGCTTAAAAATCGGAAGCGACTCGCGTTGCGCTTGCATCGGGAGCGCGGATTTCTGCCCAAACGTCGGCGCCTTCCCGAACGCTTCGACTTTCCACTCCGGCATCTCATACCCCGCGAGCCCGACGCCGCGAAGCTCCTGCGCGAGGTGCCTCTCTCCCGCCTCCGGCATCGGATCCTCCCACGGCCGGTTCAAATCTTTCGGGACGGAATCCAGCATCGTCCGCTGCTGCTGCTCCTTGAGCTCTCTGCGTTCCTTCGCGAGCGCGCTCTGCGTCATCGCCGCGCGCTGTAAGCTCCCGTCCGGGTTCTTCACGATCTTAATCGGGCTGACGTCCCCCTCCGCGGCGGTCTGACCCGCGAGGAACGGCGCCTCCTCCTCGTTGATCTCGATCTCCACCTCCTGCTCCGCCTCCTCCTCGTACGCGAGCAGCCCATCGTTCTCCGCGTCGTACGTCGGGTACTCCTCCACGGGGAGGACCCCGGACGCGATCAGCTGCTTCGCTTCCCACCGCTCCGGGGAGGATAAGCGCTTCACCGGTCGTCGCCGCGTGTCCGCGAGTCGATCCTCGTCGGTCAGGTTGATCCCAGAGAGGCCGCGTAAGCTCGCGCCGGGCGCCGGCGGCGGTCGGTTCGACGCGCTCGGATTCACCGCGTACGCGTCCCCGTGGACGCCCATGAGGTCGTCGCCGGTGTCCTGGTTCACGTCGCGCATGGACAGCGCCATGCGCGTGGACGACCGTGTCGTGACTTTGACCCACACTCTCTGGTCTTTGCTCACCTGCTCGCGCGCGTTGATTTGCTTCAGGGACGACATCAACGAGACGTGCACTAACCCTTCGAACCTTCGTTCGAACTCCGTGAGCTCGACGAAGCACCCAAAGTCCATGACGTTCGTGACCCTGCCGCGGTATATCGCCCCGACCTCGGGCTCGCCTTGCTTCAGCGCCGCCGCGGAGGAAGGTCCGCCGCCGCCGTCGCGGGAGCGATCGCGTCGACGCCCTCCCCCGCGGTCGTCGTCGTCGTCTCGCCCGCCGCCGCGTCCTCGGTCCCTTCCTCGGTCCCGGTCGTCTTCCCGCGCGCGCGACAAGAACCGCGGGTCGTCCGCCATGTTCGCCGTGATCGGGTTGTCGCCGTAGATCTCTCTCGTGAGCGCCTTCGCGCGCTCTTCGTCGTCCATGACGCTGAGCCCGGGGAGGGGATTCTCCTTCGTCGGTCGCAGCGGTCGCGCGTGGCCGCCGCTTCCGCCGCCGCCGTCCGCGACGGCGGGCTTCTTCGCCCCGCCGCCTTTCATCCTCTGGATGATGTTCAGCAAGTTCGTCACGAGATCGAAGCTCAGCTCCGCGCCGACGTCCTCGAGCGCGGCTTGGAACCCGCGCGCGTCGTCCGCGTGCTTCGACGCGAGGTCGATCACGAACTCCGACAGCGTCTTGTCCGCGATCCCGATGTGGTTCTCGAGCTCGGTCGTGACCTTGTTCACTAAGCTCAAGTGCGCGAGCTTGTTGAGCGCCATGGCGGAAGCGAGCGAGGCGCCGTGGATCGGTCGCGTCGTCGCTCCGCGGCGGATCGTCGGATCTCGCGCGGGCGAGAGTAGTATTGAATTCACCCGCGAAGACCCGAATAATTCAGGAATAATTTTTTCGCGCCGACTTTTCATCAGTCGGTTGGCGGCGCCGATCGACGACGCGTTTGATCGCGTCAAATGAAACCAGCGCGCGTTCGCGTTGAAACCTCGGCCTGGGTCGAATTCGTTACGCCGCCGCTTCGAGCGCGATCGAGATCGGGCTACTGTAACAACTTACAGGTATCCTATCACCAACGGGCGGCTGCGGAAGTGACGTAGAGCGCGTGCGGGTCACATGTACTTATCACCTGTCATTCCCCTCGCGCGCGGAACCGCAGCACCGGCGGCGGGACGCGCGCGAGCTCGAGCGCGCGTCGCGGCCATCGTATCAGGACATCTCGCGCGCGCTCGGCGAACCCACGCGTTCGCCCGCGCGCGTCGCTCGACGGTGTCCCGCGCGCCGCGCCGCGCCGCGCTCCGAAAATATCGGAAGAAGGCATCGGAAGCGGGCTCGCGCTCGATCGCGGTTCGATCTTTCTATCGCGCTCGTCGTCGACGCGAACGATTCGCGCCTCGCCCGACGCTTCGCGCCTAGCCAGACGCGCCGCGCCGCGTACCCCGAGGTTGACCCGCCCGGCGTCGGCGTCGCGACGACGGGGGGGACATGTCGGAAGTCTACTCCACCGCCGCGCTGTACGATAGCGCGGGGACGAAATGCAGCTGCCCGAGCGGGTGCGGCGCGTGCACGTACCGCTCCGCGAAGACGTTCTCGACGCACGACACGAAGTTAGGGACGAAGAACGCGCAGACAGACCTCATCGGCGACTTCGACTCGTCGAATTACTTCTCGCCCAAGGTGTACATCAACGGCGCGTCGTCGTACATGACGGACGGATCGACCACGCTCACGGGGTGCCCGTCGAGCGCCGAGCTCGTGTGTCTGTCGTGCGATAACGACTCGTACGAGCACCTGTCGTACCTCGCCGGGTCCTTCTCGCGGACGTCCGACGGCCTCGAGCTCGACGGCACCGGGTTGTTTTGTCTCGGCATCAGCGGCCGTTTACTGACGGACGCGGGGCTGTCGTTTAAAGAGTTGGGATGGCTCACGATGTACCTCATCGTCCTGTTCGTCGTCCTCTTCGCGCTGTTCAACGCGCTGAGGAAGATAAGGTACCTTCGGTTCTCGTTCGACCCGTGCCTGTACATGGAGAAGAACAACCCGCATTACCCGCCGTATGCTCGCCCGGACTTTCACTTGAAAGGGACGTTCGGGTGGCTGAGAAGAGCGTGGTGGGTGAAGGACACGGAGCTGTACAAATTTATAACCATCGACGAGCTCATGCTCCTGCGGTGGTTCCGGCTCGCGTACACCTGGTTCTGGGGTCTCGTTCTGTTCGCGATGTGGCCGTTGATGATAGCGTACAAGTTCGAGGGCGATTACCAGGTCGAGAAGGATAACATCCCTGGTGCGGGTTTACACGAACTCGGGATCAAGCGTTTGTCGTTGACGATGGCGTACCGCGGGAACATACTGTTGATAGTCGTCGTCGAGATATGGCTCGCGTCGTTGTGGCTCGTGTACTTGCTCGGTAAAGAAACTCGCGCGTACGCGCGGTTGGTATGGAAGTCGTCGCCGAAGACGACCGGGATTAAAGCGCACGCGGTGCTCGTGTCCGACATCCCGGTTCTCACGACGGATCCGTACGAAGACGACGCGCCGGGCGGCACTGGAGGAAACGGTCTCATGATGGCGATAAACAAAGCGCTTCAGGACGAGTTATCGGACTCTAAGGAAGTAGTAAAACGAGAGAAAAGCATCCAAGACATGGACGTTGTGGACTCGCCGCTCGGTCAAGTCGTCCGCGCGGCGACAGCGAAGAAGCGAGTCGAAGAAGCTGGCGAGGACGCGGAAGCGACTCCGAAAATGCTTCCGCGCGCGTCCTTACGCGCGAAAGGGTCATCTATCCGCACGGAACCGTCGCGCAACCATGCGAGTAGCATGCTCGATGATGGATACAGTGGATCGCCTCCGAGTTCTCCGCGCGCGGGGAAGGGGCTGACGAAGGACGAAGTCGAAGCTGAGGAGGCGAAAAAATTCATGAGGAGACACAAAAGCGAACTCAAGGAGTTAGTAGCACGCCAAGGTTTGGACGACTACAGCACCCTGCGCGCGTGCACGCGAAAGGAGATTGCGACGGCGGTAAAGAAGAAGCTCGAGCTCATCTTAGGCGAGGACGCGGTCGTTTCGATCACGATTGCGCGAGACACGCGGAAACTTGACAAAGCCGCCGAGGCGTACAACAACCTGAACATCCGTCACTTTCAGCAGCTGGTGTTGGAAAACAACTTGAAAGTGCACTTATCCGAGTTAGATCAAAAGCTGATGAAAGAGTCTGAAACGATGAGCGCGGAGGAGCTGGCGCGCACACAGAAAGCGCATAACGATCTGGTCATCAAAATCGAAAAGTCCGACGTGCAACGCGAGAAGACTCGCAACAAGCTCCGCGACAAGTTCCTCGCCTTCGACCAGGGACGTCAAGACTACCTCAACGACGAGTCCCCGTCCCCGTCCGCGATCGTCGTCTTCTCGCGCCAGATGGACTCCGTCATCGCGTCCTCTACGGCCTTGGACGACTGGTACGGGCGATGGAAGACGTCCGCGGCGCCCGGCCCGAACGACCTCGTCTGGCACAATGTCTCGCTCACTTCGAAGCAGCGCTTTTGGAAAAACATGCGCGCGCACGCCATCGCGGCCGTGGTCATCCTGTTCTTCATGATCCCTATAAACTACATCACGTACCTCATCAGTCTAGGATACGACGACATCGTCGCCGCCATCGGCACCTCCGGGCACTCCATCCTCATCGCGCTCGTGCTCACGATTTTTCTCGTCGTCGGGCATATTGTGTCCCTCGTCTTGTCTAAACAGTACGGGTACACGAGCAAAGCAAAGATGGACTCCCGAGGCGCGGACATCTACTTCTGGCTCTTGTTCTGTAACTTATTCCTCACGAACGTCAGCGGGAGCAGCGTGCTGCACGAAGACCTGCGGGTGTGGTTGAACCGACCGGCGACGATGGTGAACGCATTAATGGTGCAAATTGTCAGCCAGCAGACGTTCTTTTTGCAGTTTTGCATGCTTCGCATCGCGCAGTCGTGCCCGCTCGAGCTCCTTCACCCGCCATTTCACCTCGGTTTCATCGTGAAGAGCTTCCTATATAAGGTGCGATCGCAGTCGCGCCCCGCGCTGAAGATGATTCAGACGTGGACGCAGCCAGAGAACACGCCGATGCACCGCGTCCCGGCCCAAACAATGTTTGTCTTTTTCCTCGGGACGATGTACTGCATGGTGCAGCCACTCGTGATCCCGGTGTGCGCGGTGTTCTTCTCCTTATTCTACCTGTTCTTCAAGCACAACCTGCGGTATCACTACATGCAATCGTACAACTTTGGACAGACCACGTGGCCGTGGCTCGTGCAGTACACGTTCAACTCGCTGATGTTGGCGCAAATCATCATCGCCATCGGCATCTCGACGTTGATAGACGACGGGGACTGGGGCGAGAGATTGCGGTATCTGCTCCTCCCGCTTCCCGTCGTAACCTGGGCGTATCACCGACGGACGAAGGTCATCATGCGCGCGTCGAGAAAGGTCCCGGTGACGCGCTCTGGTAAAAGTGTCCCCGACGACGACTCGGACTCGGACAAGTTCTCGGACGATGAGCAAGAGGAGATCGACGAGCAAGGCGTCGTGAGCAACATCATCGGAAACGTCGCCTTGGTGTTCCATAAGACGTTCTCTCCGAGGAAAAGCGGCAAGAGCACGCCGGGATCCAGTCGGCGTCCTTCCGACGGCAACCTGAACGATTTGAATTTTCGTACTCAGAACGATTTGAACAACATAAGCAAGTCCAAATCGTATACCCGAAAACATGTGAAGTTGCTCGATGAGTCCCGGCTCGTCGCGAAAGAGAGGGTGATGAAGCTCATCCGCAAGGGAATCTGGAGAGACTACCTCCCGATTAACATGTGGCCGCTCATGGCGGAGAGTTCCGCGGCGTCCGTCATCGTGAAACGATGGAGGGAAGCGCAAGCGCGGAGGAAGGCGACGCGGATGCTCAGTCAGGGGCTCGCGTCCCCCAGCCAACGAGAGTTAAGAACCCCGAGCTCGCGGTCGCTCAGCACGAAATCCGTGAAGTTCACCGTGGCCGACGACGACTAGACTATTGAGACACCATCAACTACGTGTACGACTCTTCTTCGTGTTCTCCGCGCCGAGGCCCACGCGTTTTTTCCGCATCTCCGCGGCGATCGGCTCCGCGATGCCCGTGCCCCCCGGCCCGACGCCGGTGCCTTCGCCTGGGTACCCCATCGCGCGTAGCATCTTCGACCCAAACCCGGACGTGTGCTTCTCGAACGCGCCAAACTGATGCCCGGCGGCGACGACGTGTTTCCCGCCGGGTTTCGCGTCCACCGGGAGCCCGCGCTTGCGACGCTCTCTCTCGAGAATTCTCTTTTCGCGTTCGGCGTGTTCCGCCGCTCGGCGAAGGCCGCGGTTCGTGAGCGCCTTTTTCGGTTCTTCTTCAGTCGGTTCAACTCCCGCGTCGTCACCGGCACCGGCGGCGTCCATCCCGCCCCCAAGCCCTGGCGTCGCGTACGCGTCGTCTGCGTCGTCGGGGGCGTCGCGTCGCGTCTGTATCTCAGCGTTCGCGTCGGAAAAGGGGGCGATTTCCGTCTCGTCGTTTTCGATTTCCTCGTCGTTCAGGATGCCCGCGGAAACGAAGTTCGGAGCGGCGCGATCTCTCCTCACGCCGCCATCGTTCCCCCCACCCCTCTTACCCCCGCCCCCTCCCGCGCGCGCGATCGCGTCTAAGAGTCGCGCGTCATCCTCCCGCGGCAGCCGCGCTTTGTGCGTCCAGTGCACCACCGGGTGCCTTCTCTTCCCGCCGCCTCGCACTTCCACGGACAACCCGAACGCGCCCGCGATGTGCGCTAATCCTTGCAGCGCTTCCATGGACTTCGTGGGCTGGAACCCCATGTACGCCGCGCCGGAGCGAATCATCGCGGACATCGCGTCGGCGACGGCCTCCGCGCGCGGGAGGCTGTCGCGCTCGTCCCGATCCCCCCCCCCGCCGCCGAACGCGTTCCGCTTCGAAGCCGCCTTCGCCGCCTTCTTCGCGGCCCTTCGCCCGCTCGGTCCCAGCCGCTCCGGCTCTCGCGAGGTCACCCTCGCGCCGCCCGTGCCCCACGCGTATTGCGTCCCCTTCCCGCCGCTCACGAGCGCGTCGTTCTCTTCCTCGGACTCGGAGTCGTCGACGGAGGCTGGCGGGGACGGGACGCCGCCGCCGTCCAGGTTCATCCTCGACATGTTCCTGAGGTACGACGCCTCCCTCGCGCGTCGTTTCGCGCGGCGTCGCTCGGAGTCTTCCCACGCCGCCTCCGCGGCCGTGACCGCGGCGTCGGCTTTGACCTCGTCGTCGTCGTCGTCCTCGGCGGCGTCGTCATCCTCGGCGTCCTCGGCGTCGTCGTCGCGCCGTTTACTCGCGAGAAACTCTTCGTCGGACTCCGAGCCGTCGCCGTCCATGCAGTTGCGGATGTAGTCCGACACCGCGTCCGAGTCCAAGCTCAGCTCGCTGCCGCTCTCCCATTCGCCGCTGCCTTCGTCCTCGTCTTCCTCTTCGTCGTCTTCGTCGTCGTCGACCGGCGCGGCGCGACGGGAGGCGACCGCGCCGCGGCCGCCCGCGGGTCCTCGCCCTCGGTCGTTCAGATGGATGACCACGCCACCGACCCTCATCACGTCCTGTCGCTCCACGTTCGGGTCCTCCTCGTCCGCGAGCTCCTCCTCCTCCTCCTCGTCGAACCCGGGGAGGTCGTCCTCGGAGTCATCCGAGTCGCTGGACTCGGGCGCGCGGATCCGCCGCCCGGGCCCCGTGCGTCTTCCCGCGTACGCGTCCTCGATCTGGCGCCGCTTCCTCCCTCCGCCTCCTCCGACCCGCCGCGGAGTGACGCCGTTGCCCCAAGCGTACGCGCCTTCCGCGGCGGCGACACCGAGTCCGCGACCGCCCGTGCGACCGCCCCGACCGCCGCGGCCGCGTCCACCCGCGCGTCCGGGGCCCTTGCGACCCATCGCTCTCCAGATCGCCCGGGGCGGCGGGGCGGCGGGATGTGTGTTTATTCCAAAGCGCTCGATATTTTTACATTGAACTCAAGCGGAACGAGGCGAGGCGTCACCGGTGACGCACCCTGACGACGCCGTCGAGCTGCCGTCGCCACTCCTCCCTCCGGCTCTTATCTAACGTCTCCTCTCTGCTCTGCACGAGGTCCCCCATCGCCTTCTCGAGCCCGCGCCAGTTCACGCCCCCCCCCCCGCGCGTCCCCACCTCCCCCGGCGGCGCCGGCGGCAGCACCTCCGGCGACGCCGTCTCCGCGCGCGAAGCGCGCGACGCTCTCTTCTTCGCCTCGGGCGGCTCGGCGTCGAACGCCAGGCTCGCCATCACCGGGTCCGCGCTCTCCGTCGGCGCCCTCGCGTCCCTCGACCCGGCGGGCCGCTCCACGCGACGCATGCGGTTCAACGACGCGAGGACCGGGTCCGCGGGCGCGGACTCGCGCTCGCGCTCGATCGCCCGGCGGTTCTGCTCCGCGAGCTGTCGTCGCCGCTGCTCGTCTTTCCTCGCCTGGATTTGCGCGCGAAGCGCGCGCTGTTGCGCCTCCGCGTCCTCCACCTCGCGCCCCGGCGCCGGCGCCGTCACCCTTCCCGCCGCGATGGGGATCGGCGTCGCGCTCGGCTGCTCCTGAAGCGCGTAGTCGTAATCCTCCACGGTGCGCGTCTTCAGCGCGGCTTTGTGCTTCGCCGCGAACGCCGAGTCGACGGGCTTCGCGGCGGCGTCCACCGACGCGCCGTAAATTTCCAGCATGGCGTCGAGCGGGAGGTCCACGCGTTCGCGCTTCGGCGGCGCGGAGGCGGGGCGAACGTCGCGCGGGTCGACCGCCGGGAGGCTCATTCCGATCGGCGCGGTCGCGTAGCCGTACGTGGGGGGCGACGGCGGCGCGTCCGCACGCGCGCGGCGCGGCCCGCCCCGCCCCGCCCGTCGCGGCCCGCCCCGCCCCGCCCGTCGCGGCGGCGGCGCGGCGCCGGCGTCCCACCCCGCCGCCGCCCCGCCGCCGGACGGGTCGTAATAGTCCCCGCCGGACGGGTCGTAGTAGCCCCCGCTCCCGCCGCCGCGGTCACCGCCATCGCCGCCCCCGCGCCCGACCCCGCGCCCGAGGGTCCCGCGGAAGAACCGCGCGACGAAGAGGAGACACATCTGCGCGCCCGAAAACGCCGCCGCGCCGAGCGCCACCAGCAGCGACAACGCGCCCACCGTGAGCCCCCCGCTCAGCGCGGGTTGAATCGCCCCCAACGTCCCGGTCGCGCCTAGGTTCGGCGCCGCGGCGACCCAGCACGCGAGCCCGCCTGTGATCGGCAGCGTCCATCGCAAGACGTCGACGGCTCTGCGGAAGACGCTCCACGTCGCGCCCAGTCGCTCGAGGTCGTCGGCGTCGTGCGACGTCGTCGAGGCGCGTTGGGTCGTCGGCACGAGCGCGGTCGTCGTCGTGTTCGGCGGCGGCGGCGGCGACCCGCGCTGCGGCGGCGGCCTGAACCCGCCGCGCGCGTTCGCGTTCTGCGCCCGAGAATGCTGCGCGTCGCGTCGCTCGTAATCGGGCGGGGGCTCCCACCGCCCGCGCGTCGGCGCCTCGGCGGCGAGCTTCGACGCGCCGCTTCGCACCTCCCACGCGCGCTCCTCGTCCGAGCCCGGCCTCGCGGGGTCGTAGAACTCCCCGAAGCCCGGGACGGGGACGTACGCCTTGTACGACGGCGGATCGTCCTCGTCCGCGTTGTCCCAGCCCCCTCGAGGGCCCGCCTCGGCGACGACGGACGACGACGACGACGCGCCGCGGCGTCGCGTCGTCGCGGTCTCGGAGGAGATCGCGGGAGCGGGCGCGAACCCGAGGCTTCGGCGCGCGTTCGGGCGTCGCGTCGCGACCGCGCGCGCGGCGTCGGCGTCGCCGCGCGCGCGCGACGTCGGCGACGTCAGCGTTCTGCTCGGGGATTTCAGAGGGGACGTCATCGCGGACGCCATCCCGGCCGCGCGGTGGGACGAGCCAGCCCGCGCGCGTTGTCGTTGTGATCCTGACGCGGCCTCTTTCCCCTCCGCTCTCGTCGGTTTCAGAGCGTCATCGCACAGCATCGTCAGGCCGTTTGTTCCTTCCCCAAATCGGGCTCGCCGTCGGCACACGTTGACGCGCGCGATACGGGGCGCGCGCGCGCGTTTCTCGACCCCACTCGCTCTCGCGGAGGCCTCGGCGCGCCCCGCCCGCGTCGCGATGGGGCGGCTCCTCAACCTCGTAGCCCCAGACCCGTCCGCGCACCACGTCAAACTCCCGCAACCCTTTCGCATGCTCGACAAGCTGCTCGCGGAAATCATCGAGCGCGCGCTCGACGAGGCCGCGGGGACGGAGACGAGAGCCGCGGCCGCGGAGGAGATCAGGGCGGGGACGGACGCGCACGGGCCGGTCGGGTTCCACGACGACCTCGGCGTCGTGACCGCGGTGACGACCTCCCCTTGCGGGTCGTACGCGTTCGTCGGGAACGCGGACGGACAGCTGTGCGTCGTGGACGTCGCCACGAGCCGCGACCGCGGCGGGGGCGGCGTCATCTTACGATCGGACGTGCACCCGGGGAAGGCGCTCACCGCGATCGACGTGACGTTCGTTCATCCTCCGGGGGAGGGAGAGGACGCCGCGACGGCGACGGCGGCGGCGGCGAGCGGCGGCGGCGGCGGCGGCGCGGGGAAGGACTTCGCCGTCGCGGACGAGGACGACGAGGACGACCCCGCGGAGACGGCGTTAGATTTAGCCGCGCTCGCCGCGGTGAGAGGACCGGACGACCCGCCGCCGCCGCCCGCGTGCGTCATCGCGACCGCGTGCAGGGACGGATGCGGGGTGTTCACCATGGACCTCGCGTCGCCGAACCAGGGCGCGAACCTTCTCGGCGTCGGGGACACGCCGTTGACGGCGGAAGAGGACGACGACGCGTCGACGGCGGGACGGCGAACCGTCCGCGGGGTGACGCTGTCGCCGGACGCGAGGACGATGGTCGTGCGATGCGCCGGCGGCGGGTTCGGCGTGTTCTCCGTGCCGCCATTATCCCCGGAGGACTGGCCTAAGCCTGAGGTGGGCGGAGACGCGAGCGCGGCGATCGACGGAGACGCCGCCGCCGCCGCCGCCGCCGCCGCGGAGGAGGAGGGCGAAGGCGAGGCGGGCGAAGAAACGCCGGCGGAGGGGGAGGGGGGGGGGGAGGCGGCCGGGGGGACGAAGGAG
>Ga0181560_10003205_pt1 | contig 15124 bp, 14 predicted proteins | sample 011ome_20_FD_133751 | JGI IMG/M metagenome (GOLD analysis project Ga0181560, IMG submission 133751) | Coastal salt marsh microbial communities from the Groves Creek Marsh, Skidaway Island, Georgia - 011509CT metaG (megahit assembly) | ecosystem: Environmental > Aquatic > Marine > Intertidal...
CCCCATACGACCGCGTCGGCGTGGTGAACGCGATCGATTCCTTAAGGACTTTATCTCCCGGCGCATCTCTCCGCCCAGGGTCCCTCGCTCACAATCCCGGCGCACCTCGACGCCTTTCAACTCCGCTTCTGACGCCTTTGAACTCCTCCCCGACGACGCTTTCTTCGTACGGACCCTCGACCCTCAGGCGCTGGAGTTCATCAGGCTGTCGCCGTGGAGTCCGGTGAGGTTGCCGCCGGGGAGCCTCGCGGCGCGCGTCTGCGACGTCGTCCTCGTCGCGGACGAGCGGGAGCGCGTCCACGGTCTCGCGCGGTGGACGCTCGCGGCGTGGCTCGCGTGCGTCGCGTTTCCCGCGGATTGCGCCGTCGCCGCGGTGGCGATTTCTGGATCCATGAAATGCCTGTTCGGCGGAGACGAGGGAGGCGCGTCCAGGAATCGGAGACTCGCCGTCGCGTGCGTCGCGTTCGCCATCACGTGGGCGCTGCACGGCGCCGTTTTCGTCGGGATGCCGCGATCGCCGCCTATTCCGCCGCAGCCGTTGCCGCCGGCGCCGCCGCCGGCGTCGTTCGCGGACGCCGTCGCCACGAGCGCGTGCATGCTCGTCGCCGCGTCCGTGGGCGCGGCGGCCTCGATGACGTCGGGAACGACCGGGGTGGGGGGAGTCGCGCGAAACGCCGGGCTGGTGATCGAAACGCCGGGCGCGTGGGCGTTAGCGGCGGTGTCCGGAGTCGTCGCGGCGGCGGCGGCGGCGGGCGCGGACGAGGCGGCGGCGGCGGCGGCGGGCGCGGACGAGGCGGCGGCGACGGTGCGAAATTCTAGATCCATGCGTAGCGTGGTTCGCGACGCCGCGAGCCGCGACGCGGTCGCTCCGTTAGTCATCGCGGGAGTGGCGTACGTCTCCAGGGGGGTCGTGCTCGGGTGGGCGTGACGAAGGACGGAGGGGGGCGAGGAGGTCAGACTATGACGCGGCGACGGGCGAAGAAGCGGCGACGATCGAAGAGAACGTCGCGAGCGGGCCGCTCGCTGTGAGTTGAACACGACTGGACGACGAGACCGCCGCGAGTCTAGCTATAAGAACATACACACTACGTGTACTACGAGTACACGAACACGTACGCGTCCACTCAGCTCGGCGGGTTAGTTAGGTCAACTTCTTGAACAACAGAAACCGCCGGTCCAAGTAGAACCACGGATCCTCCGAGTGAAACGCGTACCCGGCGCGTTCGTACAGCTTCTTCGCGCTCGGGTTGTCCACGTTGACGTGCAGCCATAACTCATCGTACCCCCACATCTTCGCCACTCGCTCGCTCTTCTCGATGATCGCGCTCGCGACGCCCTGCCTCCGCGCCTCCGGCGCGACCGCGACGTTCGCGAGGTAGGCGCGGTAGGGACGCGACGTCGGGAACGGCGGCGGGAACGGCGCGTCCGGAACGCACGCCTGCAGTGTCGCCGACGCGACGATCTCCCTCCCGCAAAACTCGCCCTCGCCCGCCGACCGCGGCCTCTCGCTCTCGTCGTCCGCACGCCCCCCGCCCCCTAAACCCCCTTCCTCCATCACGAGGCCGGTCGCGACCCCCCCCGGGACGACCGCGTCGACGACGATCTGCATCCACTGCCGCGCGTGTCGCCGCCGGCGATACTCCGCATCCGGCGCCCGGCGCGCGTCCTCCATCGCCGACGCCGTCTCGTCCGCGATGCGCGATCGCATCTCCGTGAGCTGCTCGGTCGTCAGCGCGTCCACGCTCGTGCGCGTGCGCTGCAGCGCCTGAATCTCTCGCGCGGTCGCGCGCGCGCGCGCGCGGCCGAACTCCGCGCGCGTCGCGTTCGCCGCGCGGCGTTTCTCGCGCTGGCACTTGACGACGACGCCGTTCAGGTCTTTGATCATCGCTCGCTCGTAGGACGCTTCCAGGAGGTCGCCGATCGCGAGAAGCGCGGCGCCAGCCTCGGTGGGGAGCGGGATCGCGATCTCTTTGAACACCGCGGCGCACAGCGTCGCGATGCGCGGGACCTCGTCCTCGTCCCTGAGGATTCGCACGCGCACGTCCGAGATGTAGGAGGACGACGGCGACGGCGCGACGACGGCGTCGCCGGCGGATCTCTCGGAAGACGACGACGACGACGACGACGACGACGACGACGACGTCTCCGCCGCGCCGTCGACGGACGACGACGCGCGGAGGCGGCGGACGGGAGGCGCCGACGGCGCCATCACGCGCGTCGTCGCGCGCGCGCGGCCGCGCGCGATCGACGCGCTCGGCGTCGGCGACGGCGCGGCGAGCGGCATGGCGCGCGTCGATGTACTGCGCGACGACGCACCGCAGCCGCAGCGCGCGTCGGCACGACAGCTGGCACTCGTGGACACGACCGTGACGTCGCCCGGCCGCGCGCACATCGCATCGCCCACGCGCGCTTCCTCGTCGTCGTCGTCGTCGCGCGCGTTCGGGGTTCCTTCCAGACCCCCACCGCGATGGCCGCCGCGATGGCCGCCGCGTCGTCGTCGTCGTCGCTCGCGGCGTCGCGCGTCGTCGCCCTCGCGTCGACGTCGTCGTCGTCGCCTCGATCGTTCCTCGCGCCCCGCGCCTCCGTCGTCGACGCGTCGGGTCTCCGTCGTCGTCGTCGCGTCGCGGAACGCCGTCGCGCCGCGCCGCGTCCTCTCCATCGCGACGCGGTCGCCGCGTCGTCGACGATCCGGACATCGCCGCCGCCGTTCCCGCGCGCCGTCGCGCGTCGCGGCGGCGACGACCGCGTCGTCCGCGTCCGCGCGTCGTCGTCGTCGTCCCCCGGAGACGACGACGACGGTTCGAGCGCGTCGTCGGATGAGAAGACGCCGCCGTCGCGCCCCGCGGGCGCGGAGGTCGACCTCGGCGCGGTCTTCTCGCGGTTCAAGACGGTCGCGACGCCGTTCTGGGTGGACGATACGTCGTCGAAGAACGCGCGATGGCTGCTGGCGGGAGTCGTCGCGCTCTCGCTCGGCACCACCGCCATCTCCGTCGGATTCAACTTTCTGGGACGCGACTTTTACAACTCAATCGCGGAGAAGAAACCGGACGATTTCGATCGCCTCCTCAAGACCTACATCGCCGCCATCGCGGGCGCGATCCCCGTGTTCGTGCTCAGGGACTACTACCAAGAGGTGCTCGTGCTGAAGTGGCGCGGGTGGATGACGGAGCGGTACGTGGAAAAGTACCTGGACAAACGAAACTTTTATCACATCCAAACCGGAAGCGTCATCGACAACCCGGACCAACGCATCGTGGACGACATCGCGTCGTTCACGTCGACGTCGTTGGGTCTGACGTTCACGCTCCTGAACGCCGGGATCGACCTCGTGAGTTTCAGCGGCATCTTATTCGGGATATACAAACCCCTCGTCGCGGTCCTGTTCGTGTACGCCGCGGGCGGCACCGTCGTCAGCGCGAAACTCGGGAAGCCGCTCGTGGGTCTCAACTTTACGCAAGAAGCGCGAGAGGCGGACTTCCGGTACGGCCTCGTGCGCGTCCGCGAGAACGCGGAGAGCATCGCGTTCTACGCCGGCGAGGCCGCGGAGCGAAGCGCGCTCGTCGGACGCCTGAGACGCACGCTGGATAACTTCGGCGACCTGCTCGTGGCGACGCGAAACGTCGACTTTTTCACGTCGTGCTACCGGTTCCTCATCCAGGTGCGTTCTCTACAAAAGCTTTTCACCCATACAGCAGCTCGGTTTCAACACTTGATTGCGTCCCCTTTCAACTGACCGATGAACTATTTTTGTATGGAATCGCCCTCAGTTCCTCCCCGCCGCGGTGGTCGCGCCGCTGTTCTTCAAGGGCGAGATCGAGTTCGGGGTCATCAACCAGAGCAGCAGCGCGTTCTCGCACATCCTAGGCGACGTCTCGCTGGTCGTGTATCAGATCGAGCGGCTCGCGTCGTTCAGCGCGGTGACGGATCGCCTGGGACAGATGACGGAGGTGCTCGACATCGGCGCCGCGGAGATGGTCTCCGCGCCGGGGGAGATTGGCAAGCGACGCATCACGCGCACGCCAGTAGTGGTGACGCCGCCAAGCTTGGGAGCGTTCGCGATGGGCGGCGCCGCGAGCGCCGCGGGCGTCGCCGCGACCGCGCTCGGCGCGGGACCGGGCGCGAGAGGAGGAGGAGGAGGCGGAGGAGGCGGCGGAGGAGGGCTCGACGGCGACAGCGGCGCGAGGTTGAAGCTCAACACGTTGACGGTGCGCGCGCCCGGGCGCGCGGGCGCGGAGCGTCCGCCGCTCGTGGAGGGTCTCGACTACGAGCTCCCGAAGAGAGGGTCCGTGCTCGTGATGGGCCCGTCCGGCGCGGGGAAGACGTCGTTGCTGCGAGCGGTCGCCGGGTTGTGGGAGCAAGGCGACGGCGAGGTGATGTGGCGGAAACCGGAGACGACGACCCGGAAACAGGATCGGGAGCGCCTGGATCCAGAAAAGGCCACCACGTCCACCGCGGCGTCCATCGCGGAAAACAACGGGATGTACTTCGTCCCCCAGCGCCCGTACTTGGTCCTCGGCACGCTGCGACAGCAGCTGCTGTATCCGACGTGGGTGCAGACGACGCCCGCGCCCGGCGTCGGCGCCTCCAAGGTGGGCAGATTTCCGTTCGAAGAGAAGGCGTTGGAGATCGCCGGCGCGGACGACGCGGCGACGACTATCGCGTGCGGGATCGAGGGGTGCCCGCCGGAGCCGAGCGACGACGAGCTCCGCGCCGCGCTCGATAGGGTGAACCTGGGGTATTTGCTCACTCGCGGCGCGAACAACAACGGCGCGGGCGCGGGCGACGACGTCGGCGAAAACGTCGGCCTGGACGCCACCGGGGACTGGGCGTCGATCTTATCCCTCGGCGAGCAGCAGCGCCTCGCGTTCGCGCGGCTGCTGTTGACGGCCCCGCCCGTCGCGTTGCTCGACGAGGCCACGAGCGCGTTGGACGGGGATAACGAGGCGAAGATGTACCGCTTGCTGAGAGAGCTTCCGGACACAGCGTACGTCAGCGTGGGGCACAGGGCGTCGTTGTTGGGGTTCCACGACGAGGTTCTGAGGTTGGGAGGGGACGCGTCGTGGAGCGTGAGCGCCACGGACGCGGCGAAAGCGAGGGAAGCGTTAGCGGGCGAGCTCGAGGAGGTTTAGGGTCGAGGGGAGAAGACGTGAGGCGTACGCGCCGCGACAGATAGATGATTCAATTTTTTCATCTCATCGTCGTCCGCTCCGTCGCGCTTCAGCTCGGAGTCGTTCAAACTCCTCCGCGGTGATCGGATCGTCCACGCCGCCGTCGAACATCCCTCCTCCTCTCCCCCCGTTGAAGAACTCCCCGAACGGGTTCCCGCCGCGCTGCCGCGGCGGCGGCGGCGGCGGCTGGTCGTATTCGTATTCGTAGTACTCGTATTCGTCCCCGGGATACGGATACGGCGGCGGCGGCGGCGGCGCGCGTTCACGTTCCCGGTACCGCCCCGACCGCGCCTCCTCTCGCGTCTGCTGCATCGGCGGCGGCGGCGGCGGTGGCGGCGGCGTCCCCCACCCCCTTCCTCGCCCGTCGTCGTAGAAGTCCTCGTCCAGCCAGTCGTTGACGCGTCGCGTCGCGCCCGCGAGCGGGCGGAACAGCCAGCCGTCGAACGTCTGATCCCTCCCGTACCGCTCCGTCCCCCCCCGCGGCGCGAGGGACCCCGATGGTCCTCCTCCGCCGCCGTCGCCGTTGAATCGCCGCGAGACGTTCTTCGTGAACTCCTGGTCCGCGCGTCTGGACATGTCGCGGTACCGCGCGAGCGACGCGCGGCGCTGCTCCGGCGTCACCGCGCGTCGACGCGACGCCTTCGCCGCCGCAATGCGCGCGCGCGCTTCGTTCTCCACCGCGGCCATCCGATCCCACTCGTTCCACCGCGACTTCTTCTCCTCGCGTCTGCGGTCGTACGCGTCGCGCCACTGCGCTTCCTCGCGAGCCGCGCGCGCCTCCTCCTCGGCGCGCCACGCCTCTTCCCGGCGCCGATAATCGTCGTCTTCGTCGCGTCGGGAGAAGAACGCCGAGTCTCTCGTCGTCGCGCCGCGCTCGCGGCCGTTCGCGGGGGGGTATCGCCCGCCGCCGCCGGCGCGGCATCGCGTCGTCGACGCCGCGCGGTTCGCGCGCGCGTTGGGCCGCGCCGGCGGCGCGACCGGCGCGACGAGTCTCGACGCGAGGCGCTGCATCGTCGCGCCGCGCGGAGCGCCAGTAAGTGCCCTCGACCGGCGGTGGCGGGGGTTTCCGGCAGAGGCTCTCAGCTCGAACTGGAAATCGCTGCACTGCGAGTCGCAAAACAAATTCGCGAGAGCGCGCGAGGCACCGCCCCGCTTCCCTCGTCCTCAGTCTCGCGCGCACCGCCGCAGACGCGCGTAAACCACCCACGGCCACCATGGGTGACATCCCCCCGTGCCCGACGATCTACGTCAACAACCTGAACGAGAAGATCAAGAAAGAGGGTGCGCGCGGACCGCCGTCGATCGAACCCTAAATTCGATCGATCGATCCGTCGAGACGACGAAGCGCGAGCGATCCGATCCGTCCGTCGTCGTCGTTCCGATTCGATCGCGGCCGCGTCCTCCCTCCGCCCGATCTGACGCCCCCCCCACCCCATCGTCGTCGTCCTCGTCGCAGAGCTCAAGAAGTCCCTCCACGCGGTCTTCTCGCAGTTCGGAAAGATCATCGACGTCGTCGCGGTCAAGACGTACAAGCTGCGCGGCCAAGCCTGGGTCGTGTTCCAAGACGTCGCGAGCGCGACCGCGGCGATGCGCGCCGTACAGGGCTTCCCCTTCTTCGACAAGCCGATGAAGCTCGCGTACGCCAAGGCGAAGAGCGACGCGACCGCGAAGCTGGACGGGACGTACGACCCGTCCGCGCGCGACCCGGAGGCGCGCGCGAAGCGGAAGGCGGCGAGTCAGGCGGAGGAGAAGGCGTCGCAGGCGGCGAAGGCGGAGGCGGAGGCGAGAGGGGGCGGATCGGCGCCGATTCGAACGGATCCGTCCGCGCCGCCGAACGAGATCCTGTTCGTGCAGGGGTTACCGGGTGCGTGTTTTCGATTTCGTCTGTCCGTCGCGACGCTTCTCTGTTCGATCTCTTCCGCGCGTCGCCGCGAGGTCCGCGGCTGGCTCGAGCGACCCTCTCTTCGCCCCCGTCCGGTGATCGACCTACGACAACACCGATAAAACTGTCGGATCGAACGGTGACGAAAACACGCCGTTAGGACTGAGGATGGAAGGAACCCCGGAGGGGGATCCTCGGCGCTCGAACGCGGCGACCGACCGGACCGTCGCTTTTCTACCGTCGTCATCACTTTCGCTGACCACGCGCTCACCACTCACGCTCGCCAACCACCGCAGAGGCGACGACGGCGGCGATGTTGTCCATGCTGTTCCAACAGTTCCCCGGGTTCAAGGAAGTGCGCATGGTGGAGGCGAAGCCCGGGATCGCGTTCGTGGAGTTCACCGCGGAGACGCAAGCTTCCGTGGCGTTACAAGGGTTACAAGGGTTCAAGATCAACCCCACGCACAGCATGACGCTGTCGTACGCGAAGAAGTAAAGCGAGACGAGATCGAACCGCGCGCGAGTGCCTATATACTAGCACGTTTAGGAGCCTTCCACGCTCGCGAGTCGTTCGTTTTCATCCGAGATCTTTCCTTATTACTTCCTCACGCAAAGGACGCGCGCGCTGCTGTTCCCGCGCACGCCTCGTCACTCACTTCAAGTGCTTGTCGAAGAACGCGATCACTCTTTTCCACGCGAGCTTCACCTGCGCGTCGTTCCGCGGAGGAAACCCTTGCGTCTTTTCGCGGCTCTCCCAGTCGTCGTACGGCGCCGGCAGATCGTTCATGAACGCGTGACCGACGCCCTCGTACTCGATGACCTCGAAGTCTTCGTTCCCCGCCTTGGCCAAGTTCTCTCGCAGTCGCGTCGCCGCGGCCGGGTCGGAGAACCCGGCGAGGTTATCCAGCGCGCCGAAGTGCGCCTGGATCGGTTTCGTGATGGTCTCCGTCTGAGGGTCGTTCCATACGAGCGAACGTCGGGGTGGAGTTGAAAGGCGTCAGGTGGAGTTGAAAGGCGTCGAGGGCGGGTATTGAAAGCGAGGGGTGAGCGGAGAGAGACGAAGGCGAAAGTCCTTAAGGATCGGCGTTCACCACGCGAACGCGGTCGTATGGGAACCAGTGTTAAATGAACGCGCCTGACAGATCCCCGCGTCGGGCGTCCCGTAAAACGGCGCCGCGGCGGCGACGTCGTCGGCGTGCTGCGCGGCGATCAGCGTCAGCGCGCCGCCCATGCAGAACCCGATCGCGCCCACCTTGGGCGAGCCGGTCGTCTTCAGCCACGTCGCCGCGGCCGCGATCTCGTCCTTCGCTCTCGGCCAGTCCAGGTTGGTCATGAGGTGGTGCGCCTACGAGCGAGTGTCGGGGTGGAGTTCATAGGCGTCAGGGGTGGAGTTGAAAGGCGCCGAGGTCGGGGATTCAAAACGAGGGGTAGGCGAAGAGATGCGCCGGGAAAAGTCCTTAAGGAACGACGTTCACCACGCGAACGCGGTCGTATGGGAACCAGTGTGAGATAGAACGCGCCTCCTCGACGTTCACGCCGAGCTTTCCTCGGTACAGGTCCGGGACGAGGCATCGGTACCCGCCGCGCTTCGAGAGGTGCTGCGCTTGGAGCTTGATATTCTCGGTGACGCCCCACCACTCTTGGAGGACGACGACGCCCGGCGCGTTCGCGTCGCCGCAGACGTACCCGGTGATGGGCGCGTCGGCCGGGCCGAAGGACACGGACTCCATGATGCTTTTTTCGCTCTCGTCGTCGTTGTTAGCTTCTGGAGGTGATGGAAGAAGACGATCGATCCTCCTCGAGCGTCGCGCCGGAACCTTTTCGGCGACGGCGCGGGTCGCGGACGCGCGACGCGGGCGGAGCCGCGGGCGCGGGAGAGAAAGCTGCGGAAGAGGCGAGGCGCGCGCGATCGCGCGACGCTCGCGAGCGTGGAAGTGACGACGCGTCGCGCCGGTCGACGAATTCTTTCGTCACGAGTTCCGAGGAATATGTGAGATAAATCCACGCCACGTCAGCGTTCACTCCTCGCCCGCGCGCGACGCACGCCGCCGCGTCGAACCCGAGAGCGTTCGCGATCGCGCGCGCGCTCGTTGACCTTCGCGCGAGTTACTGTAGACACCCCGCCCGCGAGAGCATCCTTCGCACGTCGCGCGGAACGACTCGAAGAAACAAACGACGGAAACCATGGCGGCATCGAACGCCGAATCTGATAACGCGCCGGTAACGACCTCCGCGCCGCCTCCGCCTCCTCGCGTGCAAGCCCCCGCGAGGAAGCCGCCGCCGTCGACGGGGCCCTCCGCGTCCTTAAAGAACGAAGGCAAAGGCAAAGGCATCGCGGGGAAGATCTTCGGCTTCGTCCTCGGGACGTCGTCCACGACCGTCAGGCTAGACATGCAACGCCCAGCGTTCACGCGCGACCGCGCGCGACAGACCAATCACAACGGATGGGGCGACGGCCCCGCGGACGTCCGCGGCGAGAAGTCGGACGGACCCGTGCGTCACAACTTCAACGTCGAGCAGACGCGACTCAAGGTGACGCAGAAGTGGGAGGCGGGCGCGTTCACGCGCCTCGGCGACGGCGGCGCGAAGAAATCGCGCGTCGACCTGGGCGTCGGCCTCGACGTGAGCCTCATGGAAGCCGAGGCGCGTTCTATACCTGATGACACTGGTCCCCATACGACCCCGTCCGCGTGGTGGACGCCGATCCTTAAGGACTTTCTCTCCCGGCGCGCGTTTCTCTCCGCCCATCACCCCTCGCTTTCAATCCCGACACGCCTCGACGCCTTTCAACTCCGCTTCTGACGCCTTTCAACTCCGCCCCGACGTTCGTCGCTTCGTACGGACCCTCGACCCTCAGGTGCTCCCCGAGTGCCGCGTCCGCGTGCGGCTCGGGAACGACAAGTACTCCCCGAACATCTACCTCCGCGCGCTGCCGCGCCAAGAGATCGTCGCGCGCGGCCGCGTCCCTCTGCTCAACACGGACTTATCCCTCGGCGTGCGCGTGGAGGTGAGACTGGTCCCCATACGACCCCGTTCGCGATGTGCACGCCGTTCCTTAAGGACTTTTACCGTCGTCACTCTTCACCCGCGCTTCCCTTTCAACGTTTGACCGCTAAGACGTTCGACTGACCGATCGCTTCACCCCGTCCGCGTGGAGGTGCCGTTGCGGTGGTTGAACGGCGACGGGGATTACTCGCCTCGGATATCCGCGCAGCTGTTGCGACCGCCCGGGTTTGGGCTGAGTCTCAACACGAGCGGGTTGGAGTTCGACGAGCGCGTGCTGCGGATCGGCGACGACGCCGCGGTGCGCGTGGCCGCGACGGTGGACTTCCCGCGCGAGTTTCCGGTGACGGACGAGTCGCCGTTGCGACTGAGCGTGCGGAAGCTCGGCGCGAAGAAGGTGTTTCGATGGTACGGCGGCGGCGGGGGCGCGGAGGACGAGAAGCGAGAGGCGAGCGCGTAGACTTATTCGTAAATCGTATCGTGTTTCAGTCGTATCGTGTGCGCTGCGCGCGCGTTCGTTGAAGTCGCGAAGATCGAGCGAGCGTGTTCAGACATGCCAATAGCTTCCGTGTGCCCTCGCGCGGCGGACTTTTCGAACCACTCGAACGCTTCGTCGGCTGCGAGGAAACGGAAACGCGCACGCGATCTCGGCCCTCGAGAAAATTCCCTCTCGGAGAGCCCTAAGTCGTCCGCCGCCACTCTTCAGGCGCGCGCCGTCCCCTCCGCGACACGCGCGCCCGGACCCTCCTCGCCGCGCGCGCGGCCCGAGGCGTCCCGATGTCCCGCAAGGTCACGATGAACGACCTCTTCGCGGACCCGACTGACGACGACGGCGGGTCGTCGTCGTCAAAGGCGGCCACGCTCAACAAGAAGTTCGCCCACGGCACGCACACCAAGTCGCAGGTCACCATCCAGAAGACGGCGACGCAGGGCGAGTTCGGGGCGAAGAAGTTCATAAAGCCCTGACGCACGGGGACGAAGTCCCAGCAGCAGTACGCGCCCAAGGGCTTCAAATCCGGCGGCAGGAAGGTCGGGTAAGCGACGACGACGACGACGACGACGCGGCGCGCGAGTGAAATCCGCGCACGCCCGAGCGTCGATCGATTCGGTTCGATTCGTCCGTCGCGTACGCCCGCGCCTAGCCTAGCCGCCGCGACGCGCGGCGCCCCGAGAACGCGCGCGACACAGATGACGACCGACGCTCAAAGCGCACTCCGCGCGCTGGCGTCGGTTCGAACTCGCACGCGCCCTCGAGGGCCCCCCGCGCGCCCGCAGCGAAGAAAACCAATTTATCTAATTCCTAGTAGCCGGCGACGACGGCGCGCGACGCGCCGCCGCCGGACGGGGTCGTCGCCGAGCGGCGGCGACCCCGTCGTTAGCAGAGAACGCGCACGACGCGTCTTCATGTAACACAAATCATCAATCACATCGATCGTCGTCGTCTGCGCGGCGTTTGAATCCGTCGCCGCGTCGTCCGTCGTCGGCTCTCCGAGGTTCGTTCATGTTCACATTCACACATCATGTCACGCTCGTCTCGAAGCTGCCGAGACTTCTTCATCTTCATCTCGTCGCGCGCGCCGCCGCGCTCGCCCCACGCGCGTCGCCATGGCGGAGGACCCCCCGCCTCCCGCGGACAAGATGACGGACGACGACGCCGACGCGCTCCGCGACCTCGTGATCGACCTCCGCAGGACGCTCCCCGACCCGACCGCGCGGGACATCGCCGACGCGATCGCGTCCATCGCGGAGGACGACGACGCGGACGGCGCGACGCGGCGCGTCGCGTCGCTCGCGACCGCGAACCGCGTCAAGAAGCTCAACACGAGGCTCAACAAGGAGACGCGCGAGAAGGAGTTGCGCGACATGCTCGAGCCGGACGAGACGGACGGCCCGCTCGTCCTCGAGGAGCTCATTGAGTGGCCATCGGAGACGTCGCTGCGCGAGCACCTCGCGGAGGATCTGAGCGCGAACGTCTTCCGCGCGAGCGAGCGCGCGCGTCGCGTCGCGGCGGACGGCGAGGGCGAGGGCGAGGACGCCGCGACGAGCACGTCTCTGGAGTACAGGCGCGCGCTGTGCGAGCTCGCGGGGTTCCACGACGCGAAGTACGTCCTGTGGACGCTCACGGACGAGGACGAAACCTCGGAGGTGCGTCCCATGCACTGGTCCCCATACGACCGCGTCGGCGCGGTGAACGCCGTTCCTTAAGGACTTTTCCCGGCGCATCTCTCCGCCCAGGGTCCCTCGCTTTCGATCCCCGCCCTCGACGCCTTTCAACGCCAACTGACGCCTTTGAACTCCACCAGCTGATGCTGGTGTGCGACGGCGTGCGACGGTGGCGTCGCGACGGCGGCGGCGGCAAAGCGAAGGGCGGCGGCGACGGCGACGGCGCGTCCGAAGTCCGCGCGGTGTTCGTCGTGGACTTTCTTCGCGGGAACCCGCGCAGCGGCGCGCACAAGAGGGCGCTCGCGGCCGCGAAGGCGAAGCACGCGGGGGAGATGGGCAAGGCGCGCGCGAGCGCAGCCGCGCAGGACGTCTTCGAGACGCACCTGAGGCGCAACCGGCACTACGACGATAAATATGCCGCCGCCGGGGACGCCGCCGGGGACGGCGCGAGAGACGCGGAGACGCCGCGGCGGTCGTACGTCGTGACGCCCGCGCCGGAGTGGTTCCGATGAGCGATCGGGCGGTGCGGTGCGGTGGTAGATTTGAAAGGAGCGATACCGGTAGCGCGATGGACTACGTACAACGTAGCTACTAGGACTCGCGCGTCGCCTTTACCTTCGCGCCCGCTTGCCGTCGTCGTCGCGGTCGCCGTCGTCGCCGTCGTCTGGTTTCCGCTTCTCGCGGACGTTCCGGTCGCGCTCCTCGCGTCGCGGCGGCGGCGACCGCTCGCGGTCTCTCGAGTCTCTCCGCGCGCCGCCGCGATCGCGGTCCCTGTCGCGGTCCCTGTCTCTGTCCCTGTCTCTGTCCCTGTCGCGGTCCCTGTCTCTGTCTCTGTCTCTGTCTCTGTCCCTGTCTCTGTCGCCGCCGCGGCCGCCGCCGCCGCCGCGCCCCGGCCTCCGGACGACGACGACGCGCCTTCTCTCTCCACTCCCCGGCGGCGGCCCGCCGCCGCCGCCGCCGCCGCGTCTCGGCTCCGGCGACTGCGTCCGCTCCCTCGCGCCGCGCTCCGGCCCTCTATCGCCGCCGCCGCCCGCGTCGCGGCGACCCCTCACGCCCCACCCCGCGTTGGGACAATCCCTCGCGATGTGCCCGGGTTCGCCGCACGACCGGCACGTCCGCACGTCCTTGTTCGTGCCCTGGTTCGGACAATCCCTCGCGAGGTGCCCTTGCTGGCCGCACACGTGGCACGATCGCGTGTCCACCGCGCCCGTCGGACAATCCCTCGCGATGTGCCCTTGCTCGCCGCACAGGTGGCACGCGCGATTGTCGGGCCGCGAGCCGGGCGCGTTCGGGTTGGGGCAGTCCCTCGCGAGGTGGCCCTGAAGACCGCACCTGTGGCACGTGAAGTTCGGGCACTCCCTCGACATGTGCCCGAGTTGACCGCACTTGTGGCACGCGGTGTCGGGGCACTCTTTCGCGATGTGGCCGGGCTGGCCGCACACGTGGCACACGCGATCGCCCGCGGACCACGCCGCGCCGCCGCCCCCGCCGCCGCCCATGCCGTCCCACATCCCCATCCCGCCGCCTTGCATCCCCATCCCGCCGCCTTGCATCTCCATGACCGCCTGCTGAAGGATCATCATGCGCTGCTGCCCCGCGATGGCTTGCGGCTGCAACGTCGGTTGCATCGCCGGGTTCGCCATCGCGGTTTGCATCAGTCGCATGTGACGCATCTGCAGAAATTGCATCTGCTGCGCGACGACGGGCATTGGTAGCTGCTTCGCGTCGTCCAGCGTGAACGGCGCGTCGAGGTCGAGGTTCATCTCGCCGTCCGCGCCGCCGCCGCCGCCCGCGTCGGCACCCTCGGCGCCCTCGGCACCCTCGGCGCCCTCGCCCTTCTTCTTCTTCTTCTTCTTCTTCTTTTCCTCCTTCGGCGGTTTCGGCGCCGCGTCGTCGTCGTCGTCGCCCGCGAGGACGATCGCGTCCTCCTCCTCCTCCTCCTCGTCGTCATCCTCCTCGTCTTCCTCCTCCTCTTCGCTGTCTTCCTCCGCGTCGTCCCCCGCGGGCCCCCCGGCCGGGGGTGTCGGCCCGTCGACGCCGCCCATCGCCATCATCCCCATCATCCCGGGCATCCCTCCCATCATGCCTCCCATGGGCCCTCCCATGCCCCCCATGCCTCCCATGGGCCCTCCCATGCCCATGCCTCCCATTGGTCCTCCCATGCCCATGGGCCCTCCCATGCCCATGGGCCCCATACCCATGCCCATGCCGCCGCCCATGGGTCCCCCCATCATCCCGCCGCCGTACCCGCCCATCCGCTGCCCCGACGGCGGCGGCAACGACGGCACCGGCGGCGCGCCGTGCGGGTACGTCGCCGTCGCGTGCCCGCCGGCGCCGGCGTCGTCGCCGTCGAACGTCTGAATGCTCTCCTGCATCGTGAGCTCCAAACGAGCTTTTCGAACCTCCTTGCAGTACCGCCGCCACGTGTGCTCGTCGAAGTCGTAGTTGAAGTACGCCTTGAGATCCGCACCGGGGAGCCGCCACGGCGCGCAGTCGACTTCGTCCAGGTCCAGGTCGAAGACGCCGCCGTGCCCGAGGTTGAGGAACTCCTTGTACTCGTCCGGCGGGATGAACCTCGCGCCGCCGCCGCCGCCCGGGAGCATGACCTGCCCTCGCTCGTTCTTCCTCAGGTTCGGCGGCTGTCGGTTGTACGTGCACCACTCGCCCGTGTCCAGTTGGAGCGACGGGCCGTACTCGACTTTCGGTCCGCGGTACGGCGGCACCGTCGGCGCTCCCGGCGGCGGCGCCGGCGGCGGCGGGCGGCCTCGGCCGAGATCGGTCGCGAGGACGCTCCCGTGCGGCACCCCCGCGGGAGCGGTGTTTAGGGTTTGGCCGGGGCGGCCTGGGGGCGGCGCCGGCGGGGGCGGGCCCCCGGAGGGGCGGCCGGGCGGGGGCGCCGGCGGCGGCG
>Ga0181560_10003212_pt1 | contig 15095 bp, 14 predicted proteins | sample 011ome_20_FD_133751 | JGI IMG/M metagenome (GOLD analysis project Ga0181560, IMG submission 133751) | Coastal salt marsh microbial communities from the Groves Creek Marsh, Skidaway Island, Georgia - 011509CT metaG (megahit assembly) | ecosystem: Environmental > Aquatic > Marine > Intertidal...
CATTCGATCAAAGGAGAGGGATTATGCCTGTATACAAAGGCGACGAAATGGTGCCGACGCCAGATAGCGCGCGCCCGCATATCATGATGAACCAGTTCGGCGGCGAGCTGATCAAAGCCGGTGTTGTGACCTATGCGGCAGGTGATGCGCCGCCACCCCATGTGCATCCCACCGACGAACAGTGGATTTACCTGCTCGAGGGGCGGCTCGCGACGATCCTCGGCGACGAGATGGAAATCATTGGCCCGGGCGATCTGGTGTATATCCCGCGCGGCATCCCGCACGGGATCCGTCTGCTGGGGCCCCAGTGTCGCTTCTTCACCTGCAAGAGCCCGGCCGGTTCCGGCGCGCTCAGCGAAGACTACACAGAAATTCCGAATCTGGACGACATGATCCGCCGTTTGGACGAGGCAGCTGCCGGTGCCTGAACGGCGATAAAGCTGACGTGATGCGTCAGAAGCAAACTCAACTCATAGAATTCAGTCGAGCGGGCCAGGGGAGAAATCCTCTGGTCTGTTTCTGTTTGCTGAATAAAGTTCAGGCGCCGATGTGAAGCGCTTGGTGTTCGATTAGTCAGCTTGTTTTGTGGCCGTGCACCTCAATCATTAGTCGCTGATGCCGGCAGCTCGATTTTTACGGGCTTCTTCGACTTCCAGTTCTTCAATTTTCAGACTGATCTGATACTCATAAAACATTTTGAGAACGGCATAGCGAAAACCTTTTCGCCCATCGAGAAAACCAAGTTTGAAAACATACAAATATAAGAACTGAAAAATTGGCCGGCAGGGCAGGTGACGATAGGCGAATTGCTTGAGGGCCCGGCGCCGTTCTGGCCCGCGAGCCTCAATGCTGGATGAGATGGACTCATCACTTCCTTCACCCGCTTCACCCTCTTTCTGGTGCAGCAGCTTCCAGGCTTCGAAGGCTTCCATGGTCGAGTATTTGTTGTGCCGGTCGAACCAGCGCTCCATCCCCTTGTCATCTTCATGGATCAGATGGTTTTTGAGAAACCCCGAAGGCCCTTCAACAACCATGTGTTCGTGGACGATCCGGTCTTCGTAAAACGCTTTTCCATGCTGAATGAGGCGCAAATTGTAGTCCGGGTAGACCGCCCGCAGAGACTTGTTCCAAAGCCAGTATTGTCGGGCAACATGGTATCCGTTGAGCGCGTCAGCGCTTGCGATTGTTTCGCGTATTTCCTCTGCCAACGCTGGGGTGGCCCGCTCGTCGGCGTCGACGATGAATACCCATTTGTTTCGCAGCTCGATGTTTTCGAGCGCCCAGTTCTTGTGGGCTGAAAAATTGTCAAAGACGCGCTGCACGATCGTGGGGCCGTAGTGTTCGGCAATTTCCAGAGTTCGGTCCGTGGAATAAGAATCGAAGACAATACGCTCATCCGCCCATTCAAGGCTCTCTAAACAAGCAGCGATGTTTCGCTCCTCATCTTTGGTGGGGATGATGATCGAAACAGGTACCTTTGCGGCATTGGTGGTTGAAGACAAAGAAACCCTCCGGTGCTTTCGTGATGATCTGGATTCGTAATTTCGGTGAGACGCGGTATGTCGCGTATTGCTATTCGAACGGAATGCAAACCGCCACATGCTTCTCAATGGTGCAGACGAGGTCGATGAATTCCAGGCGCATCGGCCCTGTTCCAATTTGTGGTCAGTCTACACTGAACCGTCGGACGGTTAACCCCCGCAAGCAAGACACAAGTCCCGCTTCGACAATCAGGACTTGGCCCGACAAAGCCCATGTCCAGACACGCAGGATGATATGTCAGGCCGCGACTTTCTAGCTGCAAACAGAGATCGTAGTTGTCGAGCGGGCCGGTGGCGCAATTTGCGGACCCGTTTTCGTTTCCGGGTACTTGATTTCAGGCGGCGGGGGCAACAGCCCGGCGATAGAGATGCCAGGTCGCGTGGCCCAGCACTGGCAATGTCACGAAAAGTCCAAGGAATCCGGACAAGAGCGAAATTGCGGTCAGTACGGCGATGGTGAAACACCAGACCGCCATGACCCGTGGGTTCTGCTTTACAAAACGCACACTGGTTATCATCGCCGTTACAAAGTCGATGTCGCGGTCAAACAACATTGGTATGGAAATGACGGAATAGGAGAATACACCGAATGCAATAAGGGCGCCCGCCGTATGTCCAATGACCAAAAACGCCCACCCAGCAGGCGTGGTCAGGATGACATCGAGAAGCTGGGTAAAGCTGAAAAACTGAAAACTCATGAAGCCGAAGGACAGCAGTGCGGCAATGTCCATCCAGATGAAGAGAGAAAACCCGGTGACGAGTGCCATCCAGCCGAGGTCGCGGCCGAACATCGATTTGACGGTACCAAAAACAATGCGCCAGGAAAGCGGTTCGGACTTTTCCAGCCGGTTGCTGACGACGTAAAACCCGCTCGCAATAAAAGGCGCGATGAGAGCAAATCCGGCGGCCAATGGGTAAACGAGAAAGGGCAGATCGAATTCGATCAGCATCAGGATCAAGACCCAGCCGCCAACGGCATAAATACCGCCAAAAAACAGACCGTAGAGCGGGGCCGCTTTGAAGTCTCGTATCCCTAAGGCAAGGACTTCGAGCAGGTCATCGATGGTCACTGTTCGAATTTCGATTTGGTTTTTCTGTCCGTTACTCATAGGAAATAGCCCCCAGCATTTTGCCAAAGACTATTCCGTTAATTGAGCAACCCTTTTGATGTAGCGCTAACAGGAACCGGCCAATAAATGCTGGCTTACTATCAGAGTACTATAGGGTTGGGGGATGGACCCAGCCCGCGCCGCGTCTGCGGTGATCAGGCTTCGTCTTTATTCGCGCCAAGCCAGCGATAAAGCAACCCGCCGATAACGCCACCAACAAGCGGTGCCACCCAGAACAACCAGAGCTGTGCCGTAGCCCAGTCCCCGACAAAAAGGGCCTGGCCCGTCGAGCGGGCCGGGTTGACCGAGGTGTTGGTGATCGGAATGGAGATCAGGTGAATCAGGGTGAGGGACAGGCCGATCGCCAGCGGGGCAAATCCGGCTGGTGCCCGTTTGTCCGTGACCCCCATGATGATGAGCAGGAAGAACAAAGTCAGCACGATTTCGGCGATAAGGGCCGCCGCCATCGAGTAGCCTCCCGGCGAATGCTCGCCATATCCGTTGGCCGCAAAGCCGTTGGAGAGCGAGAAACCCGTCGCACCTGATGCAATGACATAAAGCACGGCTGCCGCGGCAATCGCGCCGAGCACCTGTGACACCCAATAGGGGATGACGTCCGAAGCCGGAATGCGCCCGCCCACAGACCCAGCGTTACAGCCGGATTAAAGTGTCCGCCGGAAATGTGACCCACGGCATAGGCCATGGTGACAACACTCAGACCAAAGGCCAGAGCCACACCGAGAAAGCCAATTCCCAATTCCGGAAAAGCGGCTGCGAAGATGGCAGATCCTGCGCCGCCGAAGACCAACCAGAAGGTTCCGAGAAACTCAGCACCCAATCGTTTTTACATTTGCATCTGACTGTCCCTTCGCGAACGTTTTCCTCATAGGCCTGTGAGACTACCCAATCATATGATTCTTCCCGAACCTATTCGGCAGCGGCGGAGAGAGACCGTGTCCAAACACAATTGGACCAGAAATGCGCAGCGGTGGATGAATAGCGGTTCACCGAAGACTGTTATTCGCTAAACTTCCCCGGTACTTGATTCAAAAAGGTGCCCGATCGTCTGCCGGGGATCTGAAAACAAAAAAGCAAAACGAGGGAACCAGGACCATGCGTACACCACGCCTTGATCGCGACCGCCAGCAATGGATTTTTGACTACATCGTTCAGGAGACCGGCAAGGTCTTTCACTGGGACGAAGACGGGCGACCGCTGCCCAAGAGTGTGAAGAGCCATGCCCAGATTTCCAAGCACCTTGGCAAGCTCGCCCAACGGCTCGAACGTGTGGCCGCCGAAGAAGATGCCGCGGGACATTCTGCAACCGCATTCGAACTCTATTACAGAGCGTCTCTGAACTATGCGCTGGCCCAGCATCCGGTGCTCGAGACCAATGACGAGAAGCGTTACCTCCACGGCAAGTGTATCTCCACTTATGAGAAGGTGATGGAGCATTCGCCCTATCCCATGGAGCGGGTCGAAATTCCGTTCGAAGGTGTGGAGTTGCAATGCAACTTCCACATGCTGCCGGGCAAGCCCAAGGCGCCGACCGTGATCTACATTCCGGGCTGTGACATGACCAAGGAGGTCTATCCCGACCCGCGTGTGAACCCGGCGCATCTGCGTGGCATGCATATGCTGTGCATGGACGGGCCGGGTCAGGGGACCGGGAACCTTCGGGGCATCAAGCTCACGCCCGACAATTACGAGCGCGCGATCATCGCTGTGATCGACTGGCTGGAATCCCGGGACGAGGTCGACCCCGAGGGGATCACCATCTATGCGCTCTCCATGGGCTCGTTCTGGGGATTGCAGGCCGCGGCAACCGGCGACCCTCGGATCAAGGCCGTCGTCGGGCCTTGGGCATCCTATACGGACAAGTATTACATCCTCGATACGTTTTCACCGCGTTACAAACAGCTCTTTGGATATCTGATGGGTGCGGAAAGTGAAGAGCAGCTGGATGGCTGGGTCGAGCAGATGACTGTTGAAGGACGCGAGGCGGATATCAAATGTCCGGTGCTGCTGACGGTGGGCGAGTATGATTCACGCAGCCCGACGGAGTTGATCTATGACTTCTATGACAAGATCAACGCACCCAAAGAACTCTGGGTCTATGAGGACACCTATCATCAGGCGCGTCTGTTTGGTGGCGATTCCTCGCGCTATGACTGCCACATGATGTGCATGGACTGGCTGGTCGATGTTTTGGCCGGCAAAATCGGTGAGGGGCATGACCGCAAGATGTTTCTGCGTACCGGCGGCGGTGGACCCAACGGAACCCAGGGTGAGGGTCAAGACTCCCTCCATTGGTGGGAATAGGCCCAGTCCATGAAAGCGGTGTCTTACACCCGGCACGGTCCAGCGGCGGACGTTCTTGAATATGGGGAGCTCCCCGATCCGGATCCCGCACCTGGCGAGGTTCTGATACGGGTGTGTGCGTCCGGGGTTAACCCGTCCGATGTGAAAGCACGGGCGGGGTTTCTCTGGCCCATGACCGCGCCGCGAACGATTCCCCATAGCGATGGCGCCGGGATTATCGAGGCTGTGGGCGATGGTGTGGACAGCACCCGTGTTGGTCAGCGGGTGTGGACCTATAACGTCAATCGAACCGAAAACGGGCTGGGTCAGGGGGCAATTGGCACCGCGGCGGAATTGGTCGCTGTGCGTGATTGTCTCGCCGTGCCGTTGCCGGACGGGATCGATTTTGCGCCTGCGGCTGCGCTCGGTGTGCCCGCGATGACAGCGCATGCGGCCTTGCTGACCGATGGTCTTGTCGAAGGCATGACGGTGCTGGTGACAGGCGGCGCCGGCGCGGTCGGTTCGCTCGCCGTTCAGACAGCGCGTTGGGCCGGGGCCAAGCGGATTGTTGCCACCGTGAGCTCCCAGACCAAGGCCGTGACCGCACTGGAAGACGGCGCAGATGTCACGGTGAACTATCGGGAGACCGGCTCTGGTTTGGACCTGCGCGAGGCATTGCTCGATGCCAATAATGGTCACCAGTTTGATCGTCTGGTGGATGTCGATTTTGCAGCGCACGTTAATCTGGCACCCGCGTTGTTGCACCATGGCGGCGTGATCGGAACTTATGCCTCGATGTCAGAACATCGCCCCGTGGTGGATTTTTACCCGTTGATGATGAACAACATCACCATCCGGATGATTGAGATCTACGCCCAGACCCCCGCACGATTTGCCGAAATATGTTCCGGAGTGAACACAGCGCTGGTCGCCGGGGCGCTCCGTCCGCGTTTGGACAGCACGTTTGCGTTGTCAGACACAATTGCTGCGCATCATCGCGTTGAGTCCGGCAAACAGATCGGCAATGTGATCGTCGAGATTTAAGTCGTGCCTGTGAAAGCCTGCTGGCAAATTTTGCGGGCCCGCGCATTGGCTCTCTTTATGTCGATGGCCAACCCTTCACGAAACGCGATCAACGCAGGGTTCTGTCGCGCTTCATGGGTGATGTAGCCAAAAGGACGATAGGGGCCGGGTAGGCGAAACGGCAGCACCGCGTAGCCGCCAGATTCAACCAGACTGCCCGCGACCAGATCAGGAAGCACCGTCAGCATGTCGGAGGTTTCCATGACAGCATGCATGGCGCCGGCCGAGTTGCTCTCGAAAGCAGGCAGATCGATATAGTCGACCCCGACCGCTGTCAGGGCGGTCCGCGTGTCACGATTGAGCAAGCTGCCGCGTGCATGGGTGATCCAGCGCGCCTGGGATAGCATGTCCGGTGTAATCTTGCCGACGGTGAGAAGGGGATGCCCGGCGCGGCACATAATCACGTTTTCTCCGCCGGTCAGACGCTCAACGATCAAATTTGGAATGCCTTCGATGACATCGACGGGCGCCATGATGATGTCCAGATTGCCTTCAACCAATTGGGTCAGAAGATCCGGGGCATAACCGTTCCGGAGGACAATTCGAATGTCGGGATGACGTTCGAGCCATCCCGCGATGAAACCTGAGGCAACGCGCTGACTGTGAAATGGCGGGGCTCCAACGCGAATTTCGCCCTGTTGTCCTGTGGCAACGCGGCCTGCAAGATCAGAAATCTGCTGGGTCGTCGCACGAATCGAACGGCCGTAGCTGGCGAGTTCTTCGCCAAGAGCGGTGGGCGTGACCGGGTTTCGGCGGGATGCAAAAATGGGTGCACCGAGTTGTGCTTCCAGAGCGGTGGCCATGCGGCTCAGAGCGGGTTGACTGGTGTTCAGGCGTTCTGCTGCCACCGTGAAAGACTGGCTTTCGATGATTTCGGTTAGTTGGATGAGGTGTTTGGGATCAATATTCATATCAGAATGATATGTTGATATGAGTTCTCATGATTTTTCAATCTTTTATGCATGGGATAGTGTGAAGGCAAGCAAAAGCCGGACAACCGGCTCGACACAAACCATGGGAGGTCTCGATGCGTATTTTCACACGCCTTACGCTTCTGTCTGCAGTAATGGTGGCAATGATGCTGCCGAATATCGCGCAGGCCAAATCACGAATTCTGACAAACTGCTTCTGGCCGCCACAACACTATATGTGCAAGCAGGTCCTGCCGACCTGGGGTAAGTGGGTCAAGGAAGCCACCGATGGCCGGGTTACGATCCAGATTCCGCCGAAGTCTCTGGCCTCTCCGCCCGAGCAGTGGGGTTCGGTCGAGAAGGGCATTGCGGATGCCGCGGTGCAGTTCAACGGCTTCGTTGCCAACCGCGTTGCCGGTCCTCTGGTCGCCATGCAGCCGTTCGTTGCCAGCGCTGATGCGCCGGCCATGTCTGAAGCTCTCTGGGAGACCTACCAGAAGTACTTCCCCAACGAATACAAGGGCGTGCACGCGCTTTCGATGTGGGTGATCACCCCGGCCGAGGTCTATAGCCAGACCGACACGCCGATCAACTCCATCGATGACCTGAAGTCCCGCAAAATTTGGGCGCTTCCAGGCACTGTTGCCAATCTGATGAAGAAGGTTGGCGTTGGTGTGGTTGCCGGTCCTGCGGTCCAGGCCAACGAAGTGATCTCACGTGGCGTGGTCGATGGCCATATCGGGTTGAGCCCGGTTTCCATCGCAGCCTTCCAGCTGGGGCCATACACCAAGTCCATGACCCAGTTCAAAACGCGGATCTACTCGACCAGCTTTTCTTTCGTGATCAACGAGAAGAAGTGGTCCGAGATTTCGCCCGAAGATCAGAAGGCGATCACGGCGGTCAGCGGTGCCAAGTTCGGCCGGATGGCGGCACAGTTCTGGGTTGATGGAGATGCCAAGGCCATCGCGCGGTTCAAGTCGGAATGGAACATTCCTGTGTTCCAGGCTGATCCGGCCTTCGAGAACGCGCTCAAGGCACAGTCGAAGTTCCTGACGGATGGCTGGATCAAGAAAGCCAACGGCAAGGGTATCGATGGTCAGGCGGCCTATGACTTCTATGTCGCTCGCGTGAACGAGCTGTCCAAGCTCTAATCGCCTTTTCGGCACGGAATACAGAAACGGGGGGATAGGCCATGCAGTCCATCGCACGCGCTGTGCTGCCGCGTATCCTCTCGGTTCTGGAGGCTTTTTCGGCCATTCTGCTTTTCCTCATGATGGCGCTGACCTTTGTCGACGTCATCGGCCGGTATGTGTTCACGGCACCCATATTCGGGGCGGCCGAGATGATTCAGTTCTTGCTCGCCATGACGATTTTCGGCGGGCTGAGTCTGATCAATGCGAGTGACAGCCACATCACCGTCGAGGTGTTTGAGCCCTGGTTCAAAAAGCGTATCCCGCGACTGCAACCGATCATCGTGCAGGGTTTCTCCGTCATGGTCATGATGATCATTGCGTGGCAACTGACCCAGTTCGCCATCGAGGCTCATGAGATTGGCAGCTTTACCGTCGTTCTGGAATGGCCGCTGGTGGTCGTTGCGGGCACGGTTGCCGGGTTGTCGGTGATCAGCCTGATTGCCCAGATACTCGGGTTGGTCCTTTCTGGTGATCCGGCTGTCTCCAGTGACCATGGAGAACCTCTGTGATCACTGCACTGACGGGTTTTGGAGTTCTCCTCCTCCTTTGTTTTTTCGGGTTTCGGGTCGGGTTTGCGACCTTGTTCGTGGGTCTCGTCGGCTTCGCGTTTGAGCGCGGCTGGTCGCCCGCGCTTTCCATGGCCGGTCAACAGATCATGGACGACGCGATGGCCTATAACCTCAGCGTGATCCCGCTGTTCATTCTGATGGGGGTGTTCATCTATCGCGCGGATATTTCGCGCGACCTCTATGTCGCGGCCTATTCCGCACTCGGACGGTTCCGCGGCGGGTTGGCCCTGTCGACGGTTGTCGCCTGCGCCGGGTTCTCGGCCGTGTCCGGGTCCTCGGTTGCAACAGCGGCAACCATGACGCGCGTCGCCATGCCGCCGATGCGCAAGTACAAGTATCACGACAGTCTGTCTGCCGGGACCATCGCGGCGGGCGGCACGCTCGGCATCATGATCCCGCCTTCGGTCCCGCTGGTAATTTTCGGCATCGTCGCCGAACAGGATATCGGCCAATTGTTCATCGCCGGTGTGCTGCCGGGTATCCTTCTGGTGGGGCTATTTCTGGCGGCCGTTGCTGTCGTCGTTCGACTGGATCCAAAAGCCGGACCGGCCGGAGAACCCCTCGACAAGGACGAAGCCCGCCGTGCGCGGCGCGCGGTCTGGCCGGTGCTGGGATTGTTCCTGCTTGTTCTGGGCGGAATTTACGGACGGGTCTTCACACCGACAGAAGCCTCTGGTATCGGCGCGGTGGGAGCGGCTGCGATTGCTTTCTCCCGGGGGCATTTGCGCTCGCTTGCCGAATGGCGTGCCGCGCTTGTTGAAGCCACGCGCACCACGGCCACGCTTTTTATTGTGATCTTCGGCGCGCTGGTGTTTGCCCAGTTCATCAACCTGTCAGGGTTGCCCTATGACCTCGTCGACATTGTCGATGATTATGAGTTTTCGGGCACCGAGCTGGTGATCTTCGTTGCCTTCATCGCGATCCTGATGGGCATGATTTTCGAATCCATCGGCATCCTGTTGTTGCTCGTGCCGGTGTTCCTGCCATCTCTGTTCGCGGCCAATGTCGATATGATCTGGTTCGGGATCATTGTTGTGCTGGTCACCGAGCTTGGCCTGATCACGCCGCCGATCGGAATGAATGTTTTTGTGGTTCGATCTGTGATGCCCGACATCAAACTTGGGCATATATTCCGGGGTGTGACATCTTTCATCGTTGCGGATTTGGTTGCGCTCGTTCTTGTGTTTCTCATTCCCGCTATTGCGACATTCCTGCCGGCGCTGATGCGGTGACCGGCGCCCCGCCTGTTGGAGAGTTCTATGGGTAAATTGCGTAACGTTTTGTGGATCATGGCTGATCAGCTGCGCTGGGATTATCTGTCCTGCTACGGCCACCCGCACCTCGAAACCCCGAACATTGATCGGCTTGCCGCGATGGGGGTGCGGTTCAACAAGGCCTATGTCCAGTCGCCGATTTGCGGCCCGTCCCGGATGAGCTTTTACACCGGGCGGTATGTGCGCAGTCATGGTGCGACCTGGAACGGCTTTCCGTTGCGTGTCGGAGAACCGACGTTGGGCGACCATTTGCGGGAAATTGGCGCGGACTGCATGCTGGTCGGCAAGACCCACATGATCCCGGATATGGAGGGCATGAAACGTCTGGGTATCGATCCGGAATCGATCATCGGTGTGCATACGGCTGAGTGTGGGTTTACGCCGTTTGAGCGCGATGACGGATTGCACCCGAACGGCAATTACGACGGCAGCCCGCCCTATGACGACTATCTGCGTGAACAGGGGTTTGACGGCGACAATCCCTGGGAAGTCTGGGCGAACTCGGCCGAGGATGAGGATGGTTCGCTGCTCTCGGGTTGGCTTCTCAAGCATTCCGACAAGCCAGCGCGGGTGCCCGAGGAGCACTCCGAGACGCCGTATCTGACCAATCGCGGGATCGAGTTCATCGAGCAGGCTGGCGACAAGCCATGGCTGTGCCATCTTTCCTACATCAAGCCCCATTGGCCCTATATCGTGCCGCCGCCCTATCACAACATGTACGGGCCCGAGCACGTCATTCCGCCGGTCCGTTCCGATGCCGAGCGCATGACCGACCATCCGGTCTACAAGGCCTGGCAGAACCACCGGGTCTGCAAGGCGTTCTCGCGTGACGAAGTCCGCGAGACGGTGATCCCGGCCTATATGGGTCTGGTCAAGCAGCTCGACGACCAGCTTGGCCGGCTGTTCAAATATCTCGAAGAATCCGGCCGCATGGACGACACGATGATCGTGATGTCGTCCGATCATGGCGATTATCTCGGGGACCACTGGCTGGGCGAGAAGGATTTGTTCCATGACGCCTCGGCACGTGTGCCGCTGATTATTTACGACCCCCGGGAAGAGGCCAATGCCACGCGTGGCACAGTGTGCGACGAGCTGGTTGAGGGGATCGACCTCGCACCCACCTTCCATGAGTTGATGGGCGGCGAAGCCAAGCCCCATATCATGGAAGGGCGCTCGCTGGTGCCGTTGCTTGAGGGCAGGAGCGTTGCGTGGCGAAAATACGCGATTTCCGAATACGACTATTCGACCCGCCAGTCACGCCTGAGCTGAAACTGGACAATGCGGATGCCCGTTTGTTGATGATCTTCGATGGCCGCTGGAAGTACATCCACGCCGAAGGGTTCCGTCCGCTGCTCTTCGATCTGGAAAGCGACCCCGATGAATTGGTGGATCTCGGCGCTGACACCGAGCACGAGGAAACACGCGCACGCCTGCATGAGGCGCTGTTTGCCTGGGCCCGAAAACACCACAACCGGATTACGCGTACCCCCGCTCAAATTGATCGGATGGCCGCTGGCGGCGAGCCGCCGGGAATCCAGATTGGTTTCTGGGACGAGGAAGAACTTGAGGCGTCAGGCCGCAAGAGCACGCATCCGCCGCTTAATCTCGACACCTGATTCTTTGGTTGATCGCTTGGTCTCTTAGCCAAAGCGTCAGCGCAACAACCAGGCCTTGTCGATGTCATCTGTGTCCGGCAGCAGGCTGAAAAGCATGCCGTCTTGCGCCACGGTGATCGGCCCTGAGAAAATTTTGCGAGAATCCCCGAGGAATGCCGGTTCCAGAATGGAAAACGGTAACGGCGGAATGATGTGATACAGGACGAGATGGCCGACATCGGCATCGTTGGCGATACGGGCGGCCTGTTCCGGAAATGTGTGATAGCTCTGGATGTCGGTCACGACATGCCCGACGACTGCTTGCCCGGTTTTCGTCGAGGCACGCTTGATGGCGGAAAGCATTTTCGGCTGCATCGCCTCGTGGACCAGAAGGTCGACGCCTTCGGCGTGATGTCGCATCGTGTCGGTCGGGATCGTGTCTCCGCTAATGACTGCCGACCTGCCGCGGTAATCGAAACGGAACGCCAGCGAAGGCTCCACCGGGCGATGATCGACCAGGAAGGCAGTGACGGTCAGGTCTGCGGTTTCGAACACGACAGTGCCTTTATCCTCATCGAAATCCTGAATGGTTTCTGCCTGCCCCCCTGCGCCCGATGTCGGGGCGACGGCGTCACCGTGATGGGCGTGCCTGAACCCCGCATCCAGACTGAACGCCTGGTTGAACCCGTCCACGACCGCTTGAACGCCCTGCGGCCCCATGATGCGGAGCGGCTCGGTTCTTGCGCCGGTCGTCCACGCTTTGAGTAACAATTCGCCGAGGCCGGCTATGTGGTCGGAATGCATGTGAGTCAGCAGCACCGCATCTGTTTCCTCAAGCGGCACTTTCATGATTTCCAGATTGAGGGTGCTCCCGGGTCCGGAATCAACAACGAACTGGTGGTCGCCGGCGATGACGACGGTGCTGACGCCCGTTCTCGCCGGATCGGGCATCGGCGAGCCGGTCCCCGCAAGTATGATGTGCAGCCCATCGGAAAGGTCGTCGATATCGCTGCGCGCCATTAGGTTGTCGACGAACGTATTAAACAGCGCCGTACCGATGGCCGGACGCATGTTTAGCGCGCCGGCAACCATGACGACGACAATCGCGACCGGAACAAGGAATCCCCGGCTGAAGAGAATACCGAGTTCCGGCGGGCGCGTGCGGTCCTTCGAGGACCGGGAATACGACAAGACTGCCAGCAAGAGAACCACGAGGAAGAGCAGTTCTGCTGCGAGAATTTCGATCGGCCAGGCTGAAAACTTGTCCACGAGGGCGCTGATCACACGGCCGACGATGACCAGAAGCAAAAAGACACTTGGAACCAGCAACAGCCAGCGGAACCGCGAAAACACCCCGACAAGGCAGAACCCGCCCATCCCGAGAAACAGGGCGCCGAAATCGGATCGCAATGCGCTGGTGCCGACGGCGCGCGCAGACACGGCAAACAGGGCGGATGCTAGCAACTCGGGAAAGATCAGCATCCCGACGCCGAGCAGCAGCAAAATGAATCCGACAAACGCCGCAAGCACGCGGGTAATTGCCACCGTCATGCTGTTTCCAAACAGAATTTCCATCTGACCAAATATGTCTTTCAGTATCAGTGAGGTCTTGGCTTTTACGAATTTTGTACCGGCATGGCCGCTCTTTCACATGAACAATACGGATGCCAGCGCGAAGGGCTATACGCGCTAGTAAGGAACCTTATTTTCTGAGACCGCCCAGGCCTCGAATGCCTTGATGGATTCCTCATGGAGCATTTGCTCTGCGGGGATGGAGCGTTCGCCGATGGGTTTGGGAATTTCGGTGAAGAGAAAATCATCATCGAAATCGATTTCGGCGGCGTCGACCTTGGTGTTGCCATAGAAAATTCGATCCAGGCGTGCCCAGTAGATCGCGCTCAGGCACATGGGGCAGGGCTCGCAGCTCGTGTAGACCTCGCAGCCTTCCAGACTATAGGTGCCGAGTTTTTCGCACGCTTTGCGGATCGCCATAACCTCGGCATGGGCCGTTGGGTCGTTGTCACTGGTCACGCGGTTCGTGCCTTCACCAATGATCTCCCCATTGCGCACAATGACAGCGCCAAACGGGCCGCCCGTGCCATCCGCGACGTTCTTTTCGGCCAGCGCGATCGCCGCGCGCATGAATTGGTTTCGGTCCATGGTTCAAGTCCCTCAAATTTCTGCCAAACCGTAGCACGAGAATCCCGGTGGAATGTAGGGGCGGGTTTGAAACCCGCCCCTACAAGAATACGCTTGTGTTGAACGGGGTCGCCAACGATGCCTGCATCGTTATAGGCTGGTTCATCAGCCGATTTTGTGGTGGCAGTTCGTTGACAATAAACTTCACTCTGAATGGAGTTCCCCGGAACGTCGCGTCGGTCGCGCCGACGAAGACTGTTCTTGAGTATTTGCGTGAAGACGAGGCGCTCACCGGTACCAAGGAAGGCTGCGCGGAGGGTGATTGTGGCGCCTGCAGCGTCGTACTGGTCCGCAATGGAACCGACCAGCGCGTGGCGGTGAACTCGTGTCTGTTGACGCTGGGCCAGTTGGATGGCGCAGAGCTTATCACCGTCGAGGGTTTGTCGGAACGCGATGGTGAGTTGGAGGCCGTACAACAGGCCATCGTCACCGAAGAGGGGACCCAGTGCGGATTCTGCACCCCCGGGTTTGTGATCGCGTTGCACGCGCTTCGTCATTCGGGCGAAACCGTAACGGATGAAGTGATCCATGATGCGCTCGCCGGAAACCTTTGCCGTTGCACAGGGTATCGCTCCATTGTTGATGCCGCGCGTGCGGCATGTGCAGAGCCGGTCACTGAATCAACAACGGCGGCAGACGCAACGCCTGATGAACGCCATGACGTTGGCGACCAGAAATTCCTTGCCCCGCGAACGCTTGCCGGACTGATAGATGCCCGAACGGCCCATCCGGATGCGCCGTTGCTCTCGGGCGGGACCGATCTCGGCCTGTCTTTCAGCAAGGGCCGGAAACATTTTCCGGTTACGATCTTTGTGCAGAACGTGACCGAGCTGCGCGCGATTGAAGATACGCCCGACACTTTGAGGATTGGTGCGGCGGCCACCTACACCGAAGCGCTCCCGCATATCGAAGGAGCCTATCCGTCTTTTGCGACGTTGATCCATCGCATCGGATCACGGCAGATCCGGAATGTGGGGACCATTGGCGGTAATATCGGCAACGCGTCGCCCATCGGGGATACCCCGCCATGTCTTATTGCGCTGGATTCAACGCTCCGATTGCAGGGTCCAAAGGGCGCGCGGGAGATCGCGTTGGAGGATTATTTCCTCGACTATCGGAAAACGGATTTGGCGGCAGACGAGGTGATTGCCGGGATCGAGATTCCCAAGCTTGCAGACGGTCAGGTGTTCCGCACTTACAAGATTTCCAAACGCTACGATCAGGATATCTCGGCGGTGATTGGGGCCTTTCGACTGACGCTTTCTGACGGTGTGGTCACGCAAGCGCGGATCGCCTTCGGCGGCATGGCCGCGACAC
>Ga0181560_10003213_pt1 | contig 15093 bp, 7 predicted proteins | sample 011ome_20_FD_133751 | JGI IMG/M metagenome (GOLD analysis project Ga0181560, IMG submission 133751) | Coastal salt marsh microbial communities from the Groves Creek Marsh, Skidaway Island, Georgia - 011509CT metaG (megahit assembly) | ecosystem: Environmental > Aquatic > Marine > Intertidal zone...
GAGCTCAACCCGGACAAGGCCATGGCCAAGGCGCAGGACGACGAGGAGAAGGCGCGCATCGCGGCGCACCGCGCCGGGCTCTCCCCCGAGGAGATCGAGAAGGTGGTCGCGGAGACGGAGGAGCTCAAGCGGCTGCAGGAGACGCCGGACACCGCGGAGGCGCTCGCGTGCGTCCCCACGCTCCTGGTGTCCGACATCCCAAAGGAAGCCAAGTCCATCCCCACGGACGTCGGCGCCGTCGGCGCCACCGAGCTGCTCACGCACGACATCGCCACCGCCGAGATTCTGTACGCCGAGCATCTCATGGTACGCGCTTCGCGCGACGCGCGGCGCATGCGGGTTTTGGATTTTCCCGACGCTTCGTCACTTTCTTTCAGCGCGACACACGCCAGGGGATGTGCCCACGGCCACCACCGCACTGCATACCACGCCGCGCGCGGGCCTCACTGAAAAGTGGGCCATCGCGCGTCGGCACATTAGTCAGTGCGAGAAGACACGTAGACGCCGCTATAATGCGGCGCGCGGAGCGTTTCACTCCGCGCCCGTTTCGCTGCGACGTCACATCCGGTTCGCTTCTTCGTTCGGTTCGCGACCGACGCTCGCGGCATGTCGCCACGCGCAACCCTCTCGACCCTTCGAGTTCCGCTGACCGTACGTACCCTCAATCCCGAAACCGACAGGACCTGCACGCGGTCCCCATGGAGCTGATGCCGCTGGTGCCGCTGTGGTGCCGCGCCATGCAGCGCATGGGCACGTCCAAGCGCGACTTCGTGGAGTTCGACCAGACCATCGGCGCGAGCACCGGCGGTTTCTCGCTCTCGCCGTTCGCCTCGAGCATCCGGGGCTCGGATGACGTCGCCGCGTACCTGGTGCTCCGCGGCAAGTCCACCGCCGCCAACGCGGGCGTGCTGCACGACCTCATGGCGGAGATGCTGCTCGAGGCGAAGCTGGACGACCGCGAGATTTTCAAGCAGCTCGTCCTCGAGTCGCGCGCCGGCGCCGAGTCGCGCGTGCAGTCCGGCGGGCACTCCGTCGCCGCCGGGCGCCTCGACGCCATGGACTCCGTCGCCGGCTACGTCAACGAGCAGCTGGGCGGCCTCGCGCAGCTGGAGTACCTCAAGGTTCTGGCGGAGCGCATCGAGAACGACTGGGACGCCGTCGTGGCGGACCTGGAGGCGATTCGCGCCGCCGTCGTCGCGCGCGCCGGCTCGGTGACCAACCTCACCGCGGACGCCAAGACGCTGGAGACCACCGCGTCCGCGGTCGAGTCCTTCCTGAACGCGCTGCCCGCCACCGGCACGGGCGCGGCCACCGCGGCCTGGGCGCCCTCGCTCGTGCTCCCGGCGGTGAACGAGCTCATCACCGTGCCCACGCAGGTGAACTACGTGGGCAAGGGCGCGAACCTGTACGGCGCGGGGTACGACCTGCACGGCTCCGCGTACGTGATCAACAAGCTGCTCGGCACGACCTGGCTGTGGGATCGCGTGCGCGTCTCCGGCGGCGCGTACGGCGGGTTCTCTGACTTCGACTCGCACAGCGGCATGTTCTCGTACCTGTCCTACCGCGACCCCAACCTGATGAAGACGGTGGCCAACTACGACGGCACGGTGGACTTTTTGAAGAGCCTGGAGATCGAGGGCGAGGAGCTCACGAAGTCCATCATCGGCACCATGGGCGACCTGGACTCGTACCAGCTTCCCGACGCCAAGGGCTACACCGCGCTCATGCGCCACCTGCTCAAGGTGAAGGACGACGAGCGCCAGCAGCGCCGCGAGGAGGTGCTGGGCACCACGCAGAAGGACTTCCGCGCCTTTGGCGAGACGCTCGAAGCCGCGCGCGGGCCGGAGGCCAAGGTGGTGGCGGTGTGCTCGCCCGAGGCGGCCGCCGCGGCGCAGAAGGAGGCGCCCGAGCTGGAGTTCAAGATCACCTCCGTCATGTGATCTCGGCGAGACGTGTGTCGCGGAGCTCCCGCGCGGATATACGTATATCATTCATTTTTTGCGCTCATCAGAACACGACGTCTACGCCCCGGACGCCTCAGCCAGTGTCAGCAGCTGGCAGGCCGCGAATCTTTTTTTTTTTTTACAATCTGGTCGTGAAACGGTTTCAGCGAAAACATCTGCCGATCACCACAACCGCGCGCGCTCGCGAGCAGTCGGTCGGGTGCTAAGTCGCCGTCGTTCACCGACCGCATCATGCTCGCGTCGTCATCCAGCAGGTGTGCCAGTCCCTCCCTCCGCGCCCCCGCGCGGGGCGTCTCCACCGGGCCTAGGGAGCCGCTGTGCCAAGTCAGCACGCGAAGGACGAGTCTATGCCACGCTGGCGCGCGCCGGTCCTCCGCGGTCGCCGCGGCGAGCGCCCCCGCGCTCGAGCCTCTCCCGCAGACGTGCGCGGAGCAGGTGGCTCAGTGCGCCGCCGCGGTGCGGCTGGCTGCTTCCCCCGCGGGGGGCTCGCACCGCAGGCAGCGCGTTCAGCTCCTCCTGCCGATAAATCAGCGCAAGAGCGAGTTCACCTCCGTCGAGAGCGACGATTACGGCATGAACGACGCCGACGTGTACAAGGCGGCGATGGAGACGGCGAGCGCGATGATTCGTCTGGTGGACCCGGACGGGGGGGAGATGTCCGCGAAGCGCGTGGACAAGGACAACGACCCGGTGGGCGTGCTGCAGAACGCGGCGGGGACGGTGCGCGCCTTGGTCATCCCAAACGCGCAGGACTTGGACGAGCTCCGCGCGCTCGCGAAACTGGGCGACGCGAACGCGGCGGCGGTGACTCTGCTGGTGAACCCGCAGTGGGTGGAGTCCGGGCAGGTCATCAGCGACTTCGGGATCGGCCCGTGGAGGCGACGCGCGGAGGACTTTTTGCGCACGTTCGAGAGCACGTACGCGCTGACGGAGTCGCGCGTCGGAGCCGCCGCGACGCGCGATCCGGCGCGAGGCGGCGACTTCATGGGCGTCGGCGGCGTCGGGAGGATTCTCAAGACGAAAACGAGTGCGTTTCAGATCTTCGCCATGGGGCAAGACGGCTCCTCCGAGTGCGTGTGCGTCGTCCCGAGCGAGCCTTCGTACGCGTTCCTGGAGAAGGAGGTGTTCATCAAGGAGGAGTACTCGCTTCTGCGCCGCCGGAACGGCGCGGAGGCGGGGGGCAGCCTGGAGGCGCGGCTGGAGTCCTCGGCGGCGGCGGCGGCGGACGGCGGGACGGCGACGGACTGGACCATCGCGTCCACGGCGGAGATCAACGCGGCGGTTCGCGCAGACGCCATCGGTCCCGCGGACGTGGACGCGTTCTCGAAGACGGGCATTCGCACGGCGCTCGCGGCGCTGGGGTTGCCCACGAGCGGCAAGGTCGAGAGCATGAGGGAGCGACTGCGAGAGGCGTTGCTGGAAAAAAAGGGAACGGAGTGGGAGTATTGAGCGAGCGCGCGTCACGAAAGGAGTACCACCGCGACGTACTAGTTATTACCTTACGTCGTAGTCTTCATCTGCACCCCAAGATGGCTCGTCCGTATTCGTCCACGGTCGGGTTTTCGCACACACGCTGCGCGTCTGACGAGCTGAGCAACGCCCCGTCCCAGTTCACGCCGTCCAGGTCGGCCCACTTGCCCTCCGCGTCCTTTCCGAACCGCGCGTTGGTGAGGATGGCGTTGTCGAAGTTAACGCCGCGCAAGTCGGACCCCGCGAAGTTCACCTCGTAGAAGTTCGTGGAACTCAAGTTGGCGCCCTTCCACGAGCTGTTCACCGACTTCGCGCGGCTCATCTCCCCACCGACAAAGCTGGCGTTGTCGAACGTCGCGTTGGACGCGATCGCGCCGCTCAAAACCCTGCCGTCCATGTCTGCGCCGGAGTAATCGCACGTCGCGAGGTCCAGCACCGCCTCGGGCAGCGCCCCCGTGCCCACCTCGAGGGAGAACTTCGCGCGCGTGTCCTTGAACAGGTCCAGCGCGTCTAGCGTGCATCCCCCCGGCATCTCGGCGACGGGAGGAGGCCGCTGCCCCGGCTGCGAGATGGACGGGGAGGGCGACGCCAGGAACACGACCACGCTGGCGATCGTGCCCAACACCGAACCCGGGACGGAGCGGACGTCATCGAAAGAACGCGGTTGCGTTTTGTTCGATGACGTGGATCGAAACGCAGCCCCGCGAGGGTTTGAGCTGATGCCCCCACGGTCGCTCCTCGCGAAAGAACAGCGCACCCTCGCCGATGACGTGGATCGAAACGCGGGTCGTGTGGCGCGGGGCGCCGCGGTGATGCCAACCATCTCGAGCGCGTGTCGTTGTGACGACACCGGACGTTATCTCGGTACCGAGAATCATCGTGAGGCGCTGTGCCGACGTGCCGACACCCGACAGCCTCGGCCGTTTTCAACGCCGCAAGCAACGCGTTTTTGTCTTTTTGATTTTCAAAAAAGTTGTTGAGAGTGAACATCGCTCGGCGCGCCGGGACCCCGCCACTTCCATCGCTCCAGGCTGATTATCGACCATGGGTAAGACCGGCGTGAAGATACAGCTCCCCGACGCCAAGAAGGCGGCGAAGGCGGCGAAGCGCGCCGCCTTGCAAAAGCTCGCGGACGCGGTGAAAGAAGCGGATGCGCTCGACCCGTCCGAGGCCCTCGCGCCTTTCTTGGCCAAGCCGTTCGTGCGCAACGGCCTGAGCACCTCGGTGGAGGCGGTGCCGCACGCGAGCGCGCTGTCCGCGACGGACCGGAAGTGGATGTGGAACCTGCTCGAGAAGAACATGAAGCCCGTGTACGGCTCGCAGGCGTGGAAGAAGGAGGGCAAGGAGAAAAAAGAGGAGATGCTGAGCGACGACGCGCGGTTCCTCGTCGCGCGAAACGCGGATGCGCCATCCGCGGATCCCGTAAACACCGAAAACATGGACCCGAACGAGCCCCTCGGCTTCGTGCACTACCGCTTCGTCCTCGAGGAGGGCGCCGCGGTGCTGTACGTGTACGAGCTCCAGATCGCGCCCGGCGCGCGCCGGCGGGGCCTCGGGAAGTTTCTCATGATGCTGTGCGAGTCGCTCGCGCGCAAAGCTCGCGTCTCCGGCGTCGTGCTCACCGTGCAGACGGCGAACGCGCACGCGACGAAGTTCTACGAGTCCATGAAGTACGGCGTCTCCCCCATCTCGCCTCGAACCTGCGACCCGTGGGCGTTCGAGGAGGGCGAGTACGACTACGACATCTACCAGAAGGTGTGGGGCGAGGACGGCGTCGAGGCGCTCGCCGCCGCCGGCGCCGCCGCGTTCGAGGAGAACAAGGAGATGTTCGACGCGGCGTCTGTCTTCGGGCACAGCAACGACGAACTCAAAGACGCCTTCAAGAAGGCCACCATCGCGGCGTGACGAGACGTGTGCGCGGTACACCGCGATGGATGCGCGTGAATCAGACTACCGCTACCGTTTGGCTTTCTTAGCGCTCTTGTCGCTCGTCACGTCGCTCTTGTCTCGTTTTTTCTTCTTCGCCTTTTTCTCGCTGCCCGGCGTCTTCGCCGGTTCCTCCCCGCCGTCGAGCTCGCCGGCGCCTTTCGCTTTCCGCATCAGCGTCACGCGACGCGTCACGCGCGCGGCGGGCGCGAACTCGGGCTTCCCCGACGCGGGGGGGAGGACGAACATGCGGGAAGCGGTCTCCGCGTCCTCCTCCACCATCCTGTACTTCTTCCCGCCAGCCTTGAAGGTTGCCATCTCCGCGCCCGCGCCCTCCCCCGCGAGCTTGAATCGCAACCCTCGCAAGTCCTCCACGGAGACGTCGCCGGGCGCCTGGATGAACCACAGCTCGTCCTCCCCGGGCTTGGACTCCGAAGGCAACGCGTCACCTCGCGTCCATCCCGTTCCCTTGATGGCGGCGGGGATGTACTCCTCCGCCGGAGACGGCTCGAACGCGCCGGGACCGCTCATGGTCGCGTGCGAGGCGTCGACTGTCGGCGGCGGCCAGAAAAGCCGACCGTGAAAGCCTTTCTCCCGTGTCACGCAGCTCTGCAGCGGGCAGGTTTTTCGCTTTTCGGTTCCCCGCGTGTTGCCCTCGAGCCGATCGGCGCTCGACCACGACCGCCACACGCACTCGCACGCTCCCGCGCGCGAACATGATTCGCCACGGAGATCGCACGCGGCGCGCCGTCGCGGCGGTGCTGGCGCTGCTCGTCCTTGGGACGCTCGCCACGACCGCGACCGCGATCTACGAGGACCAAGTGGGATCCTTCGACTGGCACAAGGAACATCTCGGGCGCGTCACGCACGCCACGTTCGCGGGCTCGAAGGCGAACAAACGCGCGTTCGTCGCCACGGAGCAGGGCGCCATCGGCTCGCTGGACTTCAACACCGGGGACATAGGTGCGTCGAGCGAGCGAAGCCGGCCGTTTCGAGACGGTCGACCCGAGACGACCGCGAGACGCGCGCGACGATCGGTCCCCCCGAACGCGTGACGAGACGAGCCTCGACTCGATCGCGCGTCGTCTGACTCACCTCCGTCTCGTCCGTCGTCGTCCCCGACGCGCCGACCCTCTCTGTCTCTCCTCGCCTCCGCAGCGTGGCGCCACGTGCTCGAGCCCGGCGATGCCGTGGACCGCCTCGTGGTGGCCGGCCGCGTGCTTCTGTCCCTCTCCAGCGGCGGGAAGTACCTGCGCGGGTGGTCCCTGAAGGACGGCACGCTGCTCTGGGAGGCGGTGACCTACACGGCGGCGGCGCCCTCCGCTGAGGCGGCGATGGAGCGCGGCGCCGACCGCGGCGTGGACCTCCTCCCCCTCGGCCGCGACGCCGACGGCGACGGCGCCGAAGACGTGCTTGTGCTCGCGCGGGGGGAGGTGCAGATGCGCTCGCTGGCGGATGGGGTCATCGCGTGGATCGCCGAGGCGGCGACGAAATCCGACGACGCGCGCGGCGACGCCGGCGAGGACGTCGCGCGCTTCAACCGGCTCGTCGTTTTCCAAGGGTCCGGCGTCGTCGCCGTCGGCGCCACCGCCGAGCGCGGCCACCCGGTCGCGGTGGAGATGGACGCGAGCTCGGGCGCGATCCGTCGCGTCGCGGTCGCCGCGGGCGTGCTCGGTCTGGACGCCGGCGCGGAGATGACCGTCTCCGCGACGGACGCGAACGAAAACGTCGCCGTCTTCGGCGCGGCGCGCGACGCCGGCGCCGGCGCCGACGAGGCGCCATCCAAGCTGTTCGTCCTGAACCTCGAGAAGCTCCTGGCGCTCCACGGGTCGAGAGGTGCGGGGAAAGACGTCGCGAGCGTGTTCCCGGTGCCCGGCGCGCTCGAGCTGGGCGCGTCCGGCGGGCCCATTGCGCTCAAGCCCGTCCGCGGCGCGGACGGCGCCGGCGACGTCGCGGCGGCGCGCGCCGGCGCGGCGCTGGCGTCGGGGTCCGAGCGGTGTGCGCTCGTCGTGATGGACCCCGAAACCCTAAACGCGAAGCCCGCGGATCGCGTGCGCGCGCTCGCGTCGTGGCCGCTGGACACATCCGGCGCGTGCCCCGCGGCGCTCTCGCCGGCGGCGATTCTGGAGCGCGCGGACGCCAAGCAGGCGTCGAAGGCGGCGCCGGCGGCGAAGCGCGCGGCGCTCCGCGTCGTCGCCTTGGTCGCCGACGTCGCCGAAAACGTCTTCAAAGCGTCGACGTTTTCGCTCGAGCCCGACGTTTCGCCGGCGTCGCCTTTCGCCTTCCCCGGGGACGGCGCGTTGACCCCCGCGGAGCGCGGCGGCGCGGCGGCGTGCTGGCTGGCCGCCGATCCCAAGGACGGCGCTCTCTCGCTGCTGGCGGCGACGGCGGACGCGTCCCTCTCGCTCGGCGGCGCGACGCCGGGACCCGACGCCAGAAGCGCCTTCTGGACGCGCGAGGAGTCGGTGGCGCTCGCCGGCGAGGTGCTGTTCGCGCGGCTGCCCCCGCCGAAGAGCGCGGCGGCGGCGGCGGCGGACGACTCGCGCGTCCGCCCCAGCTTCCGGGAGAGCCTGGAGACGCAGATTCTCGCCGCAAAGGCGCGGTTCAGGCGCGCCACGAAGGCTGAGCTCGCCGAGCTCACCGCGCAGCGCCGGAGCCGCGGCGACAAGCTCCTGCCGACGCGCGACGCCAACGGCTTCCGGCGGCAGATTTTGTTTCTGTCTCCGGACGGCGCGCTGACCAGCCTGCACAACGGTGACGGCAGGCAGCTGTGGCGCACGTTCCTGGGCGGCGGCGTGGACGCCGCGGGCCACCCCGCGGACGCGTACAGGTACGCCGTGCTCCTGCCGTGGCGCGACGGCGACGACGACGACGACGAGCACGCGCTCATCTTGGGAACGGCGGACGATCTTCCCGAGTCCGATGCCCGGGGAGACGCGAGACGCAAGACGCGCGCGGTGGTCATCGACGTGTACACCGGCCGCGTCGTCTCGGACGTGGTGTTACCCTTTGAGGCGGCGCACGCGCTGCCTTTGCCCGGCGCGCGAGAACACGAACCCGAAAACGAAAACGCGCACGCGCCCTCGGCGATGCTCCTGGTGGACGCGCGCGCGTCGACGGCGCACGTCTTCCCCGACACGCCGGCTGCCGCGCGCGCCGCGTCGCTCGACGCGAAGCGCGTCTCGTTCTTCACCGTGGACCAGGAGAACAACGAGGTGCGCGGATACGCGCTGGTTCCGCCGACCGAGGCGCCAACCGACGCTCGCGCGTACCGCGCCGCGCAGACGTGGGCGACGCGGTTTCCGGCCGAGCTCGGGTCTATCGTTGGCTTCGCGTCCAAGCCCCCGAACGAGCCGACGCACGCCTGGACGCGCGTGCTCGGCGACCGCTCGACGCTGTTCAAGTACCTCTCGCCCAACGTGATCTTCGTCGCCGTCGCGCCGACGCGCGGCGCGTTCACGGGCGACGAGGCGTCGGCGGTGAGCGCGCACCTGCTGGACGCCGCCACCGGCCGCGTGCTGTACCGCGTGCGGCACCCCGAGGCGCGCGGCCCGGTGCACGCGGTCGTGTGCGAGAACTGGGTGGCGTACCACTACTTCAACGCGCGCGCCGGGCGCCACTCGATGAGCGTCCTGGAGCTGTTCGACGACAGCGAGCACCGCAAGGGCGTCGCCGCCGGCGAGCTGATGATGGCGGCGCTGACGGGCGCCGCGGACGCCGGCGAGACCGTGAGCTCGTTCGCGCCGCCGCCGCTGCGCGTCATCGGGCAGAGCTACTACGTGCGCCCGAGCGCGACGATGCTCAAGGCGACGTACTCGCGCCTGGGCGTGACCGCGCACCAGGTGCTGATGGGCACGGGGACGGACCAGGTGGTGGCGCTGGACAAGCGTTTCCTGGACCCGCGGCGGCCGACCAAGCCGACCCGCGAGGACCGCGAGGAGGGCCTGGTGCCGTACGCCGAGGTGCTCCCCATCGCGCCCAAGAGCTGGGTCACGACCAAGCACCAGGTGGCGCGCCTGCGGGGAATCGTCACCGCGCCGGCGAACCTGGAGAGCACGGTGCTGTGCGTCGCGCACGGACTGGACGTCTTCTTCACGCGCCTGCACCCGAGCCGGTCGTACGACATGCTCGACGAGGAGTTTTCGTATCTGCTGCTCATCGTGACGCTCGCCGCGCTGGCGTTGGGGGCGCTCTCCACGCAAGGGATGGTGATCGCCAAGGACATGGAAAGACACTGGAAGTAGTAGCCTTACGAGCGTCTTTACGAGCGTCTTCATGTACGAGTGTCTTCACGAGCGTCGTCTCGATCGTTTCGCCACGTTCCCGCCGCCCGCGCGTTCAACGCGCCGCAGCGCTCGGCGTCGACGTCCTCCTCTTCTCACCGACTCCGAGCATTCGTTTTTCTTTCGAGGTGAGATTTCGACGCGCGCTCAATTTCCCGCCTCCTCTCACTCGCCCGCTTCGCTCATGCTACGCAGTTTCCAAAAAATGTCGAAAAATCACCAAAGTTTATGACTAATTAGAATGTGAAGCATCTCACAATTCCTCAGCGGCCACAAACGAAACTCGCGAGCGGGACGAATCTCGGCGGGAATGAAACGAGCGCTGGAGCGTCGACGAGTCTCATACCTCCCGGCAGCGCGCGCGCGACCGGAAGGGAAGACCTCTCCCCGATCGTCTCCTTCGACCGCGTCGTGCGTCTCGTCTGGTCGAGCGTGACACGTGCGTGGACGAGCGGATCGGCTCCACAGTCCGTGGATCGTCGTCGGCGGATCGGAGGAGCGATCTCGTGAGTCGGGGGACGCGGGAATCGCCGCCTCTTGATCGGTCGAGCCCGGAAGCCACCCGCGCGCCGGAGCGATGTCGGACCACGAGGATGCCGCGCCCGAGCTGAAGCCCGAAGACGCGCCTCTGGACGCCGACGAGGAGAAGCCCGAGGTGGTGCCCGCGGCGGCGCCCGCGGAGGCGGGCCTCGGCGACGACGACGACGACGACGACGACGGCCCGGTGGTCGCCCGCCGTCGCGAGCGGCGCGGCGCGGTCCTGGACGAAGATAGCGACGACGACGACGACGACGAGGAGGCCGCGGCGAAGAAGAAGAAACGCAAGGCGCAGGAGCTGGAGCTGGACGAGGACGATTACGACCTCCTCGAGGACAACCAGGTCACGGGGTTCAGGCGCCCCAAGGAGAAGAAGAAGCGCCTTCAGAAAGCCGCCGATCGCGAGAAGGGCGCGTCCGTGAAGGAGAAGCAGAAACCCAAGACCGTGCGGGACGTCGAGCGCGACTTGTTCGGGGACGACGACGACGACGCGCCCGGGCCGGACGCGCCCGAGAAGCCCAAGCCCGAAGCCACGGCGGTGGACGAGGGCGACGCCGACCTGGAAGCCTCCGACTCGGAGGATGAGTTCGCCGACTTCATCGAGCGCGAGGAGGGCGAGAAGCCGAGACGCAAGCTCAAGTCCTCCATGACTGGCGTGCGCAGCGAGCAGCTGCAGGACGCCGTGGACATCTTCGGCGACCTCGGCGAGCTGCAGGAGCTGTTCGCCAGGCGCAACGTCGAAGCCGCGGACGAGGGCGACGAGGAGGAGGAGGAGGAGGAGGAGGAGGACGCGTTTATCGCCCCCGAGGACGGCGACGAGGAGGCGGCGGCGAAGCCCCGGCGGCGGCGGAAGAGCAAGAGGGCCGCCGGAATCGGAGGCGGCCTCCCCGGGAGGTGGCAGAGCGTGTTCGAGCCCTCCATCGTGCGCGAGCAGATGCTGACGGCGGCGGACGATGCCGTGCGCCGCGAGGACTGGCCCGAGCGCCTGCAGCTCTCGCCGCGGCCGGGGGGCGCGCCCGAGGACGCGCAGGCGACGGCGACGTGGATCTTCGACCGCATGATGGGCGTCGGCAGCGTGCGCGACCTGCCCACGTTCGGGGGCGATTTGCTTCTGAACGGCTGGAACGACGACGAGAGCAACGAGGATCACGAGGCGCGCGTGCGCTACCGCGAGCAGACCAGCGGCGGCTCGCTCCCCAAGAAGGAAGCTGACGCCGTCGTCGCGGCGATTGGCGACCTGCTGCAGATGGTGCACGTCGAGGGCTTGGAGATGCCCTACGTCGCGCAGCACCTCAAGGACCGCGTCGCGCCGCTGCTGCGCGGGCGCAGGGACGACTCGCGCCCGCCGCCGCGCGACGCCAGCGGCGCCGTGCTCGAGCGCCGCGTGCACCGCCGCGACGTGCTGCACGAGGTGATGGAGTGGGACGAGAGGCACGCGCGCTTGACGCGCCGCCGCAAGAGCGTCGAGGCGAAGATCGACGCCGTCTCGGCGCTGCTCGAGCGCGAGCGCGCGGACCACCCCGACTTGCCCGTGACGGCGGCGCTGGCGAACGCGGCGGCGGACGCCGAGACGGACGAGGCTCTCGACGACGTCGACTCCAAGCTCGCGCTGCGCTTCGACGAGCAGCTGGTGGCGCTTTCCGAGCGCGAGGCGGCGGCGGCGGCGGCGCGGGGCGACGCCAAGGCGGCGGAGCGCACGCTGCGCCCGCTTAACCGCACGCAGTACGCGCACCACGTCAAGAAGGGCCTGCGCGACCTGCTCCCCCTGTATGGCGCGTACCCCGAGTCGCTCGCGGAGCGGCTGGTGACGTACCGCGGCAGCGAGGTGGAGGGTGCGGTGCCGGACATGTCCCCGGAGGAGGCGGCTTCGGTGTACGTCGGCCCGGAGACGGGGTACGAGACGTCGGAGCACGTGCTCAAGGCTTTGGCGCACGTCGCCGCCGCCGAGATCTCCGCCGAGCCGGGCGTCCGCGCGTGGCTCCGCGGCGTCGTGCGGCGCAAGGCGTGCGTCTGGACGCAGCCGACGCCCGCGGGCACGGAGGCGATCGACCCGTTCCACCCGCTGGCGGGCGTCAAGCGCCTGCAGGAGAAGCCCGTGTGCGATTTCGACGGAAGCGAGTTCGCCGCGACGCTCAAAGCGCACCGCGAGGGGCTCATAAAGGTGCGCATCGCGCTGCCCGACCGCGTGGTGGACGAGGTGATGGCGGACGCCGAAGCCGCGTACCTGCTCGAGCAGTCCACGCCCCTGGCGGACGCCTGGAACGCGCTGCGGCGCGAGGCGCTGGACCGCGGTGTCAAGCAGCACCTGGTGAAGGCGCTCACGCGCGAAGCCGCCGTCGCCATGGAGCGCGAAGCGCGCGTGCACGCGCGCCGCGAGTGCGGCGAGGCGCTGTGGCGCCGCGTCGCCGTGGCGCCGTGGCGCCCCGAGACCCGCGCGGACGCCGAGGGTCTCGCCGGCGACAGCGGCTCCGTGGACGTGCGCGTGCTGGCGGCGGTCTGGGGCCCCGGCGACCCGCCGAGCACGTTCGCCATGCTGGACGCGGACGGCGAGCTGGTGGACTTTTTGCAGTGCCCCAACATCGCGACGCGCGCGCCCAAATCGGGCGGCGCCGCCGTGGCGCGCCAGCAGGCGGACCTCGACCGGCTGCTGAAGTTCATGATCGAGCACCGCCCGCACGTGGTGTGCGTCGCCGCGTCGGCGGCGGCGGGGAACAACGCGCGCCTGCTCAAGGACGCCGTCGCGATGGTTGTCGGGCGCATCGTGGAGGACCACGCGCGCGCCATCCCCGAGGAGGTGGACACCATCAAGGTGCACTTCGTGGACGACACGGTGCCGGCGCTCGCCGGCCAGTGCGCGGCGACGCGCGCCGAGTTTGTCGAGCACTCGCGCGAGGTGCGCCACGCGGTGGCGCTCGGGCGCTACGCGCGCGACCCCCCGGGCGTGATCGCGCAGCTCGCATCGGGGGGCGAGGCGCGGTCCATGACGCTCTCGCCCCTGCAGGACATGCTGACGGAAGAGGAGAAGGCTGGCGTTTTCCAGCGCGCGCTGGTGGACGTGGTGAACCAAGTCGGCGTCGACGTGAACGCCGCCGTCGCGCACCCCTGGCGCCAGTTCGCGCTGCGCTACGTGTGCGGCCTCGGCCCGCGCAAGGCGGGCGCGCTCGTCGCGGCGATCCGCGCCGGGGACGGCGGCGCGGTGGAGAGCCGCGCCGAGCTGCTGCGCGTCGACCGCAGGGCGCGCGCCGGGGATGCGAACGACGACGACGACGACGACGACGCCGCCGCGCGGAACCCCCTCGGGCCGGTGGTGTTCTGCAACGCGGCGGCGAGTCTCTTCGTGGCGGATGCGGAGGACCCGCTGGATTCGACGCGCGTGCACCCCGACGAGTACGCGCGCTGCCTGGAGATCGTGGCGAACGCGCTGGAGTACGACTACGAGCAGCTCAAGGCGGCGAGCGGCTCGACGCGGCGCAAGGCGCTCGAGCGCGCGATGGACCCCGAGAACTGGGACAAGCTGGCGGTGCTTGACTTGCGCGCGTACGCCGAGTACCTCGCCGGCCAGGGCCAGGGCTGGACCCTGCAGACGCTGCGCGAGACGCGCGTGGAGCTTCGGGCGCCGTACGGCGAGCTGCGCGAGCCGTGGCGCGAGCACACGCCCTGGGAGGAGTTCACGCTGCTCACGGGCGAGACCGCGCACTCGCTGTGCCCCGGGAAGATCGTGCACGCGACGGTGAAGAAGCTGCAGCCCCCCCGGCGGGACCTGGACGGGACGGAAATCGGGACGGGGCACGTCGTCGTGGCGCTGGACAGCGGCGTGACGGGCATCGTTGCCAAGGAGGACCTGTCCGATCGCCTCGTGGAGCGCCTGGAGCACAAGGTGGCGGTGGGGCAGGTGATCGCGGGCCGGGTCAAGCCCAACGGGCTGGACTTGGAGGCCAACGCCGTGCACCTCTCGTGCAAAGGCAGCGTGCTCTCCGCGGAGGAGAGCGCGCGCTGGGAGCAACAGGCGTGGCAGCACAAGCGGTACTACTCGTTCGTCCCGCTGGACGGCGAGCGACCTAAACCGAAGCCGCGGCGGAAGAAAGCGAACGAGAACCGCGGGTTCGTCGCGCGCAACATCGACCACCCTCTGTTCCAGAACGTCTCGTTCCAAGGCGCGCAGAAGTTCCTGCTCGGCAAGGAGATCGGCGAGGTGGTGCTCCGGCCCTCGTCCAAGGGCGTCTCGATGCTCTCGATGACGCTCAAGTTTTCGGATGAGTCGTACGTGCACTACGACATCAAGGAGGGCGCCAAGACGGGGGTGGGGCACACCGCCAACCTCGCGCTCGGCTCGCCGCTCACGCTGGAGGGCGCGGAGTACGAGGACCTGGACGAGGTGTACGCGCGGCACATCGAGCCCATGGTGAAGCACATCCGCGCCGCGCACGCGCACAGGAAGTTCCGCCGCGGGGACAAGAGGGAGGTGGACCTGCGGCTCAAAGCGGAGATGGCGCGCGCGCCCAACACTCGCCCGTACGCCATCTCCGTCTCGAAGGAGCACGAGGGCGTCTTCTGCCTCTCCGCGATTCTGTCCAAGTCGGGCACCGTACACCACGAGTACTTCGCGTGCAAGCCGGAGGGGTTCAGGTTCAGGCGCATCGAGTTCCCCACCGTCGACCGCATGCTCAACTACTTCAAGACCAACCCGGGCGCGCCCAAGGCGGCGCGCCCGGCGGCGCCGCCGCCGCAGGCGCCCATGGGCGCGCCCGCCTACGGCGCGCCCTACGACCAGCCGGCGGCGTACCCGCCGGCGGCGTACCCGCCGGCGCCGTTCGGCCAGCCCCCGCCCGGGTACTACGGCGGCGCACCCCCGGTGCAGGCGTACGGCGGGTACTACGGGGGGCAGACGCCCATGGGCGCGCATGGGTACCCGC
>Ga0181560_10003215_pt1 | contig 15085 bp, 9 predicted proteins | sample 011ome_20_FD_133751 | JGI IMG/M metagenome (GOLD analysis project Ga0181560, IMG submission 133751) | Coastal salt marsh microbial communities from the Groves Creek Marsh, Skidaway Island, Georgia - 011509CT metaG (megahit assembly) | ecosystem: Environmental > Aquatic > Marine > Intertidal zone...
ATTTCGCAAGGGAACAGATGCGCAAGGGAACAATGCAGTTCCGACATCCATTTTACTGCACGAGGGAGGGGGTTTGCGTAGGACCTTTTCCGGATTCTTTCATCGACAAACCGCCAGTACGGTATGAGCACCGGGCGCGAAAAGGAGTTTGTGATCTATTTTGGTGCAATTTCGGGTTCATTCGGTATAATTTTGTGCTTGTACCGTACTGGCGTTTTGCAATGTGCCAAAAGACATAAAGGTCATTCGCTGGCGCCTCCCGCAGCATAGTCAATGGCGTAGTAAAAACCAAAGCAGCGTTTTCTCCAACCCTGCATTCTGCAGGGTTCATCCGTCTGATTTATGTGCAAGTGAATCGCTAGTATGGAACGACTGAATGCCAGAGCGGGAACACCAAACGAGACGACAGGCGCCATGCAACAAGACAGGCCTGAAATCAAACCGCAGTATATTGAGTAGTGCTTGCAGAGGTGCGATGGCCGAAAGTCGGGTTTCGGTGCCTTATATGCGCAAAGCACAAAAGCCCACAATAGATCAGTGGGCATTTTTGACTCGCGGCAACAGGGCGTGTGCGCAAGGCGTGCACGCTTGCCGTGCAATCGAGCGGCCGAAATACTCGGTATATATGCGTACGAGTACATAGACAAAATGAAGCAGGCGCTGTTCCAGGGCGCGTTACCGGCGTTACTGTGCACGGTGTTTGTTTCGGCAACCGCGCGCGGGCTTGTGCTGCCAAGTGCAACATGGGATTGCACGGACGCGAACGTCACGGGCAGCATCGTGGTGGACGGCGTGCGCGTGTTTTGTGCCTACGGGAGCGACAGCGGGGTCACTGTCAACGACCGTGTGTTGATGGGCGACCTGCGCGAGCCGGACGCTTTGAGCACGTACAGTGCGGCAAACGGGACATGTGTCACGAGCAAGTCATTGTGCGCGAGTCAAAAGCAGCGCCCGTTTTACGCGAACTCGCAGTACACGTGCGTGTGCGCGGAGCACGGGCTTGAGGCGGACGAACGTCTGGGCATGATGTGTGCCAGCGCGACACCGGACGGGCATGTGTCCCCGCCGAATAGCAACGACGTGTTCGCGTGCAGTTTGCCAAGCGTGCTCCGGCTGCAACCAAGGACGTGCGAACCCGCTCCGACGCAAACGCTGCGCGCCTACGCGTACGGAGTTGCGCTGGTGCGGGCGCCAGACTCTGAGGACATGTACACACAGACACAAGTGTGCAGGCAGTACGAAGCGGGCCCTGAGTGCACCTGCAGCGTGGGGTATTGGCGCGTGGGCACTGCGTGCCAACTGTGCGCACTCGGCTCGTTTTGCGCAGACGAGCGCGCCGCGCGGTGCCCAGGAAACATGACCACGCTGTACGCGGGCGCCGGCACGCTCCGCGAGTGCGTGTGCGAGCGCGCCGCATATTGGAGCCCGGAGGACCGGCAGTGCCTTTTCGTGCCGGCCACCAACACCACGCATTATGTGGAACCCTGCACCCGCGTTCCACCTGGCGACGACCGCGCATGCGACGTGCTCAAGCCCTGCACGCCGGGGCGGGTCTGCGCGCAGGGCGTGCGGCGCAGGTGTGCAGACGGCGAGTACAGGCTGGACGACACGTGGTGTCTGCCGTGCCCCGTGGGTGCGTTTTGCCGTGCGGACACAAAACACTCGTGCCCCGCGCATGCCAGCACCGCAGGCGTGCGCTCGACGTCGGAAGGGCACTGTCTCTGCCTTCCTGGTTTCACGACGCTTCGTGCCGAAGGGGCGGTGCGCTGCGTCAAGGCGGAGGCGCAAGCTGCGCGCGCGGAGACGTGCGAGGCGCTGCCGCCCGCTGTGGACGCGAGCGCGCATGTGGTATGGTGGTTTGCTGCGGCGCCGCTTGTGCGCACAGACGCGGCAGTGCTCGAGCACTTGGCACTTGCGCCTGTAGCTGAGGCAGCGCTGCGCTTGCACCTGCGCGTGGCACGAGCGTGGCATGTGCTGGATCTCGTAGTACAAGACGATCTGCAACGCGACAACTGCTTGTTTACAAAGCTGCACGTGCACGACAGCACCGCGCTGTTGCTCACGCTGTGCGAGAGCGGCGACGCGCTGCGCGGAGGGTCCGTGTCGTTTGCGATGCGCGGCACTGGGCTGGCAGTGCAAAGCGATTTGGCGTGGGCCGCGCTGCTCGACAGCGGCGTCGAGCTGCGGCACTGGAGCGCCTCGCCGGTGCGCGCGCTGCTGGCTGTGCTTGCGTGCAGAGGCACCCCTGTGGCACAAGTTGAAAACGTGACAACGTTTTCGGGAATCGACAACAGCACGCGCGTGCTTCAGCGCGTGCAAGCCATGGAGTTTTTTGTGGAACAGCAGGAGTGCGCGTGGACGTTGGTATTCTTTGAGGACCACACTTTCGAGAGGGTGCCGCTGCTGCCTCGCGCCAACGCGAGCACCCCGGTGCCGCCGGTGCGCTGGGGCCGCGACGGCGTTACGCTGGCGGTCAACGCGACGCACCACGTGCACGTGGATCGACACCGCCGCGGCGACCCGCGGGCCATGGCGGCCGGGGGCGTCGACACCGAGCGGGTAGGCGCCGTAGTCGCGAACCGGGCGTGCGGCAGCGGCAGCGGGCGTGAGACAGAGCGCTTCTGCGCTGCGGACAGCGTCATCATGCATGGAATCTGCACGCCGTGTGTGTATCCTTTGGTGCGCGTGTCGGGCATGTGCACCGCATGCCCGTCGTCGCAAGTGTGTGGTCCCGACCGCAGCATGCGCGTCATGTGTCCGCCGTCGTCGCAGAGGAGTGTGCTCAACGACTCTGCGTGCGTGTGTCCGGGCGGGCAGATAGTCGTTGGCAGCATGTGCCAAAACGTGAGTCGCGGGTGGTACGCGAGCGGCAGCGCGCCAGGCGCGCGCCCGTGCCCGCTAAACACCACGACGGAGCACTCTGGTGCGCAGTCCAAGAGCGAGTGCACGTGTCTGCCGGGCTACTACCTGACTGCCACGCACGAATGCCAGCTTGCCCCGCACAACGCATTCGCGCTTGGCGGGGGTGCTCTCAGCCACTGCGCGGCGTCGCACACCACGCTGGGGCTGGGGGCGTCGCGCCCGGAAGACTGCGTGTGCCGCGAGGGCACGTACGGGGCCCCGGGGCAGCAGTGTCTACCGTGCACGTACCCGCACGCGTGTCCGGTCAACACGATGCAGCTCGGCGAGCACACGCGCTGCCGCGGGGACTTGCGCCAAAATGCAAAGAACTCGCGCTGCGTGTGTCCAGAGGGGCTGTACTCGGACCAGATGTCGCCACCCACGTGTCGCAAGTGCGACATTGGCTACTACTGCAACGAGGTGCTTGACCTTGGACGCCAGCGCTGTCCGCCGGAGATGACGACGCGGAGCATGCAAGCGCACACGCTCCTGCAGTGTGTGTGTGCGAACGCTGGTGCGCACAAGGTCACGGCCGCAGACGGCACAGTGTCGTGCGAGTGCAATCGCGTGCATTATCGACACGAGGGTGTGTGCAAGGCATGCCCCGCAAACAGTCACGCCACGCGTGGCGTGCAAGGCGCGGGCGACTGCGCGTGCGATGACGGGTACCACACCAACGCCTCTGGGTACGGCTGTGTGCTGTGCAGCCCCGGGCACTGGTGTGCCAACGGGCGGGTGTTCGAGTGTCCGCGCGGCACGTACGGCGTCATGGAGGGCCAGCGCAGCGAGCGGGATTGTGTGCGCTGCTCGCGCGCCGTGCGCTACATGCCCGGGCAAGGCCGCGCGCCAACGGCCCCCGCGCACGCTGCGTGCCTGGCAGAGTTTGCGACCGTGGCGGGCCGCGGGCTCGCGGGCTTTGCCGGCGCCGCGCGCGCGCGGCTCGCGGCGACCGCGGACGCGCAGGTCGACTTGTCGCGCGCGGTGTCGCAGAGCGCTTACCGCTTGGCGTCGCGCAACGTCACATCGGCGCACGAGCAGTGGCGCGCGCGCACGCAGGCGTGGCACGTTGCGCTCGAGCAGCACGAGCTCTTCCACGCAGCGCTGTTTGCAAAGCTCTCGCGCAACGCGCGCGCGTGGCCGCAGTTGGTGAACGAGACCCTCGAGAAGCGCCACGACGCCTACGCAATCGTGGGCGCGGCGTGCTTTTGTGTGCTCAACGCATGCACGCTGCTGCAGGTGGAAAGTACCGCTCGCAATTTTTATTGTGTGCTGCCGGCGGACGTCGACGCGGACGACCCTATGCTCGTTCTGCGCCCGTGGATGCTTGAGGCCCTCGGCCTGCACACCGCGCCGGATGTGCAGTTTGCGCGGTCGGCGCAGGTCGCTGCCGTGCGCAGCTTTGTGGACGTGCTGGCGCCAAGCACGCCCCTGCAACCGTTTGTGCTCTTGGCGTCCGAGGCCACGGACGCGGCGTTGATGGCGCCGGCGGCGTCGGCGTACGCGCACGCGTTCCTGCCGACTTTGCTGCGCCAGGCCTTTCTGCAAGCGCAGTACGACGTGCTCGGCGTCGCGTTTCGCAACGTGCCGTGCCTTGAGGCGCAGGTTGCGTCGCTTGACGCACTGCTTGCTGCCAGCTTTGACGCCGTCGAGTCCAGCAACGGCCTGTGTGCGCGCTGCGCGCCAGGGGCCGAGTTTCAGGCGCCAGGGCTTGTCGGGTGCCGTGCATGCAATACCTCTCTGTTTGACGCAGCAGTGCCCTGCACGGGGGCGCAATCACTGCGCATGTGCACAGAGGCGGCCGATTTTGCGTGTGTGCACGCAGAAGCAGCGCCCGTGCGCAGCCTGTGCTTGAATCAAGTTCACGACGTCGTCGAGCCGTGCGACCCGACGGACCGCGCCAGTCCGCTGCGCAGCTGCTGTCGCGACGACTGCACTCTGGTGCCTGGCTTCTACTCGTTCCCGCCGTGCAGCACAATTTGCGGGGACGGCATCGTGGCGCCGCCTGTCGAGACCTGCGAGCCTGGCACGTCTGCGCCCATGTGCAACGTCACGTGCCAGTTTTCGACGCTTGTCTGAGTTCCGCAGCGGGCGCACCGAGCCCAGACGTCGACTGCAGTTTTCGACGCGATACGCGACGCGTGCGTCACGGGATGGCGTGCAGGCAGTAGGTGATAACGTTAATCAAAGACAGCACACACTGCACCAACTCGTACAGCATGGTGCGTTGTATGCAAACGACCGCGCCCGGCTGTTGCCGGTACCTGTCGCAGACAGACAGTAGGCTCTCCAGCGGCTGTGTGTGTGTTCGGATCAGTTTGGCATAGAAGCCAGAGATGGTGTTGACGCTCGCAAAAAACACACGCGTGTGGTGCACGATGCACAAGCAGGGTGCGTTGTGAGAGTTGAGACCGACACGCATGGCCTGGTCCATGTTTTTGAGGGTCTGCAACGCGCAATACAGCGTGGAGCGCACAATGCCGAGCATGGGCGGGCTGTTTGCGATTGTCACGGGCTCGGCGTTGCTGAGCATCCGCGGCAGCAGCCGCAGGTCGTGCACGGGCTGCGTGAGGCGGCCGTACTTGCACTGGATTGCTGCGGCCATGTCGCGCGCCGCGTCGTCCATGCTCTCCTGGCGCTCCGCAAAAATCGTCTTCCACCACGGGTGCAGCACCTCGGTGTTGTTGACGTACTCGGCGACGGCCAGACGCTGCGCTTCGTCTGTGTCTGCAAGCTGCTTGTGCGCGTACTCCTGCAGGAACTCAAAAGCCTGCAAAAACAAGACGGGGTGCATGAGCACAAGGTGCTTGCGGTGCGTCGCTCTTTCTTGCATGCTGCACAAGTATTGCTGCAGTTTCTGCACACTCTGGTCAAAGACGCCGATGGTGCTGTACGCGGTATACGGCGCTGCGTCTTGAGACAGCGTGGCCGGCGCGCCCCCGCCGCACTCGAAGACAAAGACCACACGCTTGTCGAGCCACTGGATGCGGTAAATCTGCTGCATCTGCGCTTCCGAGTGAAACGCGACCAGGCCGTGGTCGTACGCGGCCAGTGCTTGCGCAACTGCGTCCCGCTGCTCTTTGCTGCGGTAGACAAAAACGCAGCACGTGTTCTCGACAATGTGCAGACACACGCTGTCGTTTTCGATTTGCGCGACAACGGTGAACGCGTGTATCTCCGGCGGCTTGTGCTCGTCGTGGTACATGAGACCACGCGCTGCATACGCGCGCGTCGAGTTGTCCGGCGTGAGCTGCGCATGCTCAAACGCCGTCCCGCGCAGCATGCCGCTGGTGCACAGCGTGTGTACGATCGAGAGGAAGGACCCCATGTGGTCTTCGCAGTCCCCCATCGTGCCGTACACGTTCGGCGCAAAGTCGGGCCGGATGTCTTCGCCTTTTTCCAGGCGGTACGAGGGCACGCCGGCGGCGCGGTGCGCGAGCTTGAGGCAGAACATGACCAGGAAGCACAGCCAAAGCTCGTCGCGCGGCGTCTGCAATTCGTGGTCGGTCGTCAGAGCCAGAACGTGCCCGAGCACAAAGGCACACAGCGACTTGGACGCCGTGCCGTGCGAAATGAGGTAGTTGGCGTGCCCCACCGACAGCAGCACGCCGGGCGTGACCGAGGTGTACGTCAGGAAGCCAGAGTGCGTGCCCTGCGAGGTAAAGCACGTGATGCATTTGTTTGCCACGTCGTGCAGGTTCATGCGCGATTGCTGGAACTGCGTGACGAGCAGCGCGTAGCTGTCGGCCACCTCGAGCAGCGCCTGCACGCGGTCCGCGTCCAGTCCCTGTGCCGCCGCCGCGCTCTGGATGCGCACGCGCGTCTCGTCGATGCTGCACACGGCTTGCACAAAGGTCTTCTTGCGCAGCATGGCCGCCTCGCCGTCCTCGTCACAGTACCCGTTCCACGGAAAGAGCGCGACGTACTCGGCACCCACGCGCAGCACCGGCACAAACATCAGAAACACGTTCAAGTCTGTCGTGTACACAAGCACAAACAAGGCCTCGGAGCACCCAAACAAGCGCTCGACGCACGCGGGCACGTGCGCGAATCCTAGCGCGGTAAGCCGCGCGGACGCCGGCGCGCACACGCACTCGCCGCGTCCGGGCCACGCATCTGTGCGCTCAACGTCGTATGGGACTTGCACGTGCAACTTGCCGTCCGTGTGGCTCACGGACACTACCGTGCGCGTGCGCGTAAACATGACCTCGCCAGCCACCTTGCTCAGGTTGATCTCAGCCTCGCTGTACTGCTCCCGGTCCACGTTTCCTATGTGCACGTCCGGCATGCTCTGCGCTGCGTTGTGTGTGGCTTATATATCATGATTTCGCGCATTTTCGTGCATGCCTTTGTAACACGCACAAAGCGCGTGTACTGCGGTCACAACCGCGCCACAGTCGCGTTGTGGTGCACGCGAAAGACCACGAGCATGACGTCTTCAAAAATGGCCGAGTGGTCGCGGTACACCAGCACGACCACAACCAGCGCCAGAGCAACCCAGTCTACAATTCTGCACCACAGCACTTGCGGCAGGCAGCACAGCATCACAATGAGCAAGCTGGCAATAAGGACGATAAAAAAATCCAGGCCCGTGGCCAGCCACAGGACTGCCGCAAGCAGAAGGACGGCGTGCAGGACAACGCTCGGGTTCATGGCAAACTTGAGCGACGCGCGGTGTGAAGTCTCGCGCGGCTCTGGATGTGCCGGTACAAGCACACCGCTGGCGCAAAGTGGAGGCAACGCGGGCCCCGTCGTGCAAACCGCGTCGGGCATGGACTCCAGCAGAGGGTCTCCTTCCATTTTGCATTTACGGTGCCGTGGCATATATAAAATGAAACAGCGCGCATGCACATATTTTCTTGCATGTAAATGGCGGCCATCGCGGCCGTGGCGGGCAAGAAACACACAGATTGGTCGTCGCAGACCACACAGCCGCTGTACAGCTCGAATTCGTGCTTGCTCGCGCAGTTTAAAACGATGCTGGCAAAGCGAAACAAGAGCGGACGGCATGTCCGGCGCGGCAACCTGGGACAGGCGTGCGTAGCATGCGACGACGTACAGCGCGTCTCGCCGTGTCGGCTCTGCCTCGCACAGGCCCTGGCGGCGTGCGGCATCACACCCACAAGCACTGCCTTTATGCATGCGCAGGTGTACCGCAAATTCATGTGCACACGCATACCAGACAAGGGCGTCGCGTGCCCGCACGCGCTTGCGGCGCAGGCCATGCGGCATCTTGTGCTCGAGGCAAATGTCACACAGGCCCTCTTCAACGCTTGCGTCGAGCAGAAATACCTGTTGCTGTTCGAGGTCTTTGTCAAGTTGTACCTCGAGCACGTAGTGCTGATAGAAGACGTGATAGACAGTGGGTGCAAGGTCCCCCACAAGAACGAGAGTCTCGCGCAGGCTTTGGTCGAGTATGCGCTCGCGGCGCTTCATCTGTTGTACAATACCTAAGCTTGATGTGCGTGTAGCACCTCGGGTGCCTTTGCATGCCCTGCTCCTGAGCGAGCACTGCATGCGGCCCAAGCTCGAGGTGCGTGTGCCTCGGCAGGCCTAAGCATACGCTGCCCCGGAGCGAGCGCTGCACTCGGGCGTGAGGAGCCACGACAGCATCAAGAGCGCGTCCGCGCCGAGGCACGACGCGACGCCCAGGCGGTACATGAACAAGTCGTACGTGCGCAGCGAGTTGCTGTGCATCAGGTGCGCCACCAGCGCCGACTCGGCGACGAGGATCAGGGGCAGGTACGAACGGGCGCGCCGCGCCGCGTGCAGGTCGAAAATGTCAAAGCTCAGACGCGCCAGGTACATGAGCAGGATTTGCATCGGGGGCAGCCGCGCGCGCCAGTACGCGGCGTGCAGGTACGTCGCGCACAGCAGCGACGCGACGACAAACATGCCGCAGAGGTGCCCGACGTACAGCACCTGCGGCACGCTCGCCGCATCCCACGCCATTTGCGCATCAGTGTGGTGTGCATATAAACGCTTACTGCTGTTTTGTTGCGATTCCGTGTCAAATTCAAACGAGGCGTATCCGGCATTTTGTCTCGCATGGTCGTACATAATCTTTTCAGTAAAGTGCCTTTATTCAGTATGCAGCACGAGGGTCCAGTGCAAAAGACTTGCTACAAGCTGTCGCGGCTTGCACGTTTCTGCATGTAAGAGAGACCGCGACCTAGCAGTACGCGGCGACGTGCATGCCCTGCACCCACACGTCCGGCGCGGCACTGCCCGGCCTCTCGCGCTGTGCCTCCTCAAAGATGGAAAAAATCGTGAACAGGATCACCAGCGAGTTGAGCGCACCGTAGAGCCCGACCAGGATGTCCTGGTGGTACACGCCGTACACGCTGATGCACGCGTCACTGACAAACGCCATCTTAACCGAGCTCGGAATGTGGCTGAACACGCTTCCCATCTTGTCCTCGTTGCGCTTGTTGGGTTGCTCGGCCAGACGCCGCGAGAGAAACAGAGGGTACATCTCTTCTGCGGACTCGATATTCGCGAGCACAGAGATAATCATGCCGAGCAAGCCGATGACAATGACCCAGGGCTCGGTCGTGTCGACGCTGCTCTGTGAAAGATTGAGATGCATTTTCTGCACGCGTGCGCGGCATATATAGCTTCACTGCACGTGCTCAGGCTCGCAACACCAGGCTGCAGGCCTGTACCGCCGGACTAGACTTTATTGGGAACTCGCTGTTCGAAACTCGAACGCCTTAACATGGTAGCTCTACCGTTGTGCCCGGTACAAGCATTTGGGTGTGAGCACAACGTTTTGCGACCGACTACACGCCTTACACACCTTGACCTTGTGAGTGCAGTGCTGGTGCGAGTGCCCCGACGCTTCAACGCAGGACGGTGCCAGCGCCGAGCACCTCCTCAAACTCCTCGGCGTCATCTCCGGACGCCACAGACTCAGACTCCGAGTCCGGCACCTCCGCGACCAATTTGCGGACAAGGCCTTGCAAGCACAGGCACGCATCCAGGTCCATGAACACCTGCTCCTTGCTCGCAAACAGACCGCCATAGCTCCGAGCAGAAAACGCGCCTGACCGCTGTGCAAAGATATCGCTGCCCTCGTACTCCAAGAGCTGTCGCATTTTCGCGTGCGCGGCGTCGCTGAGCGCAAACTTGTCCATAAACTCTTTGTCGGTGTTCTTGATCATCTGGTTCATCAAGACCTTGACAAAGCTCGCGACAATGTTGTGCTGCATGCAGTCCGCCGCCATGTTGTACACAGTGGCGTACAATTCGTAGACGTCCATGTTGGCCTGCTCGGCCTTCTTGCTGCTGTACGACGGCTTGGTCGACTCACCCGTGCAGGCTTCGAGCATCGTCAGCAGCTGCAAGAGCTTCCTCTTCATCTCGGTCTCCCTTTTCTTCATTTCTTCTGTGTATGTTTTCACACCCGTCCGCTTCTGCCTTGCGCCAGACTGCACCCCGCTCTGCGCCCTCTCGTGCAGCAGGGCCTCGGCGCGCAGCAGCACGCTGCTCTCGACCTCGGGTTTCTTGCGCTTGGGGCCCGCGGCGTCGTCTTTGCCCGCGTTATCGGACAGCAGCGCCTCCAAGCTCTTGGTTTCTTCGTCCATCTTGCCCAGCAACGCGGCGACTGCACACATGCTCTCCAGCGCAGTCTGTAGGTCCATGCTTGCGTCGAGCGGCGGGAAGCAGCTTTGCATCTCGTCGTTGGTGAACTTGCGAGGCTCTTGGGGTGCGCTGGGCAAGTCCACGTGCTTCACGCGCTGGGGCACCCCCCGCGTCATAAACTGCCACATCCTTACCTTGCACGCGTGTTCGAGGTTCTTGTCGTCCACGGCAGCCCTCCCGTTGCGCATCTCGTCGACTACATTCTGCGCCGCGATCTTGTGCTGCTGGTCCATCATGCCCAGCAACACCAACACGCGCACCGTCAACGCGCGTGCGAGCGTCGCGTCCTGCGTCGCCTCCATGAGCGTCGCAGCCTTGCAAATTTGCGCCATCTGCAGAAACGTGTTCTCGTCCACCCCGACGTTGTTCACCGCCAGGGTGGCAATCAGCGGGGTCATGTTTTTGAGGATGGTGTTCAGGTTTTCGACGTCCCTAAGCACGCAGCTTGCGGCTCCAGGCTCGCCCAGGTCCAGTTTGTGGTAGAGCGAGCCAGCCGCGCCGTGCCGGTCGTCGTGCTTGTGATCCTCGAGGATCTGCCCCAGCAACATGCTGGCGGGGTGCCCGCCTTCGCTTGCCATGGCGTCCTTGACCTTGTTGCAACGAGCCAAGTACGCCGCGTGCACCGCCTGCATGCGTGCCACGCCGCGCGGCGCGGATAGCACATCCTCTTTCAGCACGGGGAGAATCGTGTGCAACTTGCTGTACGAGTTCTCGAGCAGGCCCTGGAGCACACGCGTCGGGCTCGAAGCACCGTCTGGCATCGCGGCGTCAGCACTCGATGCCATGTCCGCTTTGCCGCGTGTTGTGCAGCCAATAATCCACAGCGCTTGTTGAAATCAAATTCAACGGAATTCGACGGAAATAGACACAACCGAGGTTCTATAACACACACCCGGGTTTTTGGTTCTGGGCACCCCGACGGCCCAGACGGACGCACACCAAATCCGAAATTCGACGGAATTCGACGAAATTCAACGGAATTCGACGGAATTCGACGGAAATAGACACAACCGAGGTTTTATAAAACACACGCGGAATTCGTTGTGGGCACCCAGACGGCCCACGCGGATGGCCCACGCCGGTGAACCGATGGCCCTTGGTCTCAACGAACAAGTGAGCTTTCTGCTCGGCAAATACCTGTGGTTTTGCGGGCGGAACGAACACGCCTACTGCGTCAACGACACCTACACCGACGATGTCGAGTTTACTCGAGTCCGCTTTGACCCAGGCTGCGGCACTGCACCTCCCGTGCACGTGTCTGTAGGTGCGTTTTGTTGGGCTGTTGCTTTCGAGGACGGCTCGGTGCTCACGCAAGGACTGAGCGTGCCGCCCATGTGGTATCGCGGGCCAAACATGGCCCCCGAATCCATGCTGCACGTACCGGCGGCGTTCGAGGGCAACAAGATTGTGCACATGGCGTGCGGCGAGGCGCACATGCTGGTGGTGACCAGCTCGGGGCGCGTCTACGCGCGAGGGGCGAATGTAGCAGGGCAGCTTGGCATCGGCAACAAGACGAACATGCGCGAGTTTGCGAAGGTGGAGTTTGCCGACGACAGCACCGCCGACATCAAGTCTGTCGCCTGTGGGTCCATGCACAGCCTGGCACTCGCACGCACGGGCGAGCTGTACGCGTGGGGGTTGGCGGCAACAAACCAGCTCGGCGTGGATTTGGAGCGACTGAAGGACATGAGCACCCCAATCCGTGTCGGCGAGCAGGAGCTGCGCGACGTGGCCATGGTGCAGGTGTCCGCCGGGAACGGGCACAACGCCGCCGTCGACACGCAGGGCGCGCTGTGGGTGTGGGGCAACAACATGGACGGACAGCTCGGTACAGGCGACCGCCTGTCACAGAAGACGCCATACAAGCTTGCAAAGGAGGACGTGTTTGCAGGGGAGGCGATCAAGGCGGCAGCTTGCGGCTACAAGCACACACTTGCCGTCAGCGAGCAAGGCGGCGTGTGGGCGTGGGGTAACGGGATGTACGGCAAGCTCGGCACCGGCACAACGCAGGAGTGCTACAGTCCGTGCAAGATCGACGCAAGGTTCTTTGAAGGCGAAAAGGTGCAAGTCGTGGCAGCAGGCTACGAGCACTCTGCCTGCATCACAGAAAGCCGCCGCGTGTATACGTGGGGCAGGGGATTGGCGAGGCACCTGAACGCAGACGGCACCGTCGGTGATGTTCCCACGGGCCTTGGGCACGACGACGACGAGTACGTGCAACGCCCGCGCTGGGTGCCTGTATTCGGGGAGAAAGAACTAGCGTTTGCAATGTGCATGCACCCGCGCCTGGGGGAGGCCTCGCTCTGGAAGGACCTGTGTCCGGAGACAGTCGCCATGATTTTGGGAAGCGTTTGGTAAAACCAGGGAAGGTGTTTGCACATGCACGCGAGCCGTAATTTGCAAACAGTGGAGCAATAAAAATATATGCAACGCATCCAACAAAGCGCCATGTGCGAGGGACTTGCTACTACGTTTTGTGTGTTGGCAGTGCATACACTGCGGGTTCTGTGCGGGGCGGAAGACGCTCTCGACGATGCGTACGCTCAGCGTGTGGGGATGGCGGTGCGTGTAGACTTTGCGCGATTGGTTCTCGAAGCGAGCGGCGTTGTGTTTGTGCTGGACCACGTGTTGCAGCTGGTGGGCGTGTGGGCGTCACAGGCGTGCGGGCTGAAACCAAAAACGGGAAACAAGTTTGCAGTCGTGATGGCGCAGAGCGTGTACTACACGTTTACAAGCTTGTGCGCGCTGGGGGTCTGCTGGCGGGCAGACTGGTTCTGGCCGCGCGGGTGGGCGCGCATCATGGCCGACGGGCGCGTGCAGCAGGTGCCAGGCGCTACGCCGTACACCGCCCCGGCCGAGCTCAAGTTCCTCTACTGCTTGCAGTGCGCGTATTATGTGGTGCACTTGAGTCTCATGCTGGTATCACCGCGCAAAAAGGACCACGTGCAGATGGCGCTGCACCACGTGGTGACGCTGCTGCTGCTGGTCCTCTCGTTCCGCACGGGCTACTTGCGTGTCGGCACCGTCGTCATGTTCCTGCACGACGTGTTCGACCCGTTTATGCTGCTGGCCAAGTGCGCGCACTACTGCGGGCGGCGCAGGGCCGCCAACGTCCTCTTTGCATGCTGCGTGTGTGCGTTTGCGGTGCCGCGCCTGTGCCTGTATCCTGCGCTGATAGCACAGGCGTGGCTAGGCGTGTGCCCGGGGTCGCCCTCGTGCCCGGGCGGCGTGTGGGACAAGACGGGCGTCGAGTTTCTGCTGCTCGCGCTGCTGTGCGCGCTGCTGCCGATACATGTCTTTTGGATGCGGCTACTGGTGATCGTGCTCCTCAAGGCGTGCAAGGCGCAGGCGCTGCAAGGAGACGCGCGCAGCGACTCGGACGACGACACGCCGGACACCTCGGCATGCGCGCCGCACTTGAAGAGGGACTGACGTACTCGGATTTGCGATCAAGCAGTCACACCGCGACAGCCAGCTGCGCGGATGTGCCGTGCAAAATGTTCTATTTTGGGCAAAGGCCATAAATACATGGAAGACGCAGACACGTCTTGAAATCCCCACGACATTATCTGGCACGCATGTCGGGTCTGGAGGGCAAGCGCAAACTGCATGCCGGCGTGTTAAGCACGGAAAAGACGTGCAGTTTCAAGACGGACGACGACGGCTGTATTCCGCGTTTGCTCGGTGCATTTCCAGAGCTTACGATCAGCACTAAGACACAGCTTCTGTCCGTGCAAAAGACAGATGGCGCATGCCCTGAATTGCACACCTGCAAAAACCTTGCTGGGCATGCAGACAGGAACTCGCTGTCATTTTACGGGCAGGAGGATGGCTGTTTTAAGGAGGCTACTTTCTGCTTTAGCGTGGACATCGCATGCGACGACTTGAAGTGGTACGTGCTTGAAAAAGACCCTGTTGTCGTGCGTGTCGCCGACCCCAAGACCAAAACTGTGAACACCCTCAATCTGGATCTAGAGGCGATCAAAGATCCTGTGTGCTTGGAGTGCGGACCAGAAAACAAGCTGTACATCAGCACGAAACGCAAAATTTTTGCCGTGGACATGAAGAGCGGCACGTGCAGGGAGCTTGCACCCGACGTCAATCTTTCGCACATCAACAAGTTGTGCATGAACCACAAACAGCGCAGTCTCTGCGTTGGCGACGAGGGGCGGGTGAAGTTTTTGAGCCTCGAGCACCGGCCTGAAACAAAGCTTGAGGAGGTGGCATTGTGGAAGGAGGACGAAAAGGGGGCTAGAATCACTGGACTGCAGTGCGACAGAGACGGAACCGTGTACGCCACGCGCGAAACATCCGACGAGATTGTGACCATCTACACAAACAAGGAAAGCAAGGTTCAGCGCGTGATGAACGCCGAGAACGGAATCCAGGACATTGCTTTGACCGGGAGGGGGGACTTGTTTTGCCTTACCCGCGAGAACGTCGGAGCACAGACCGGAAAAGCCAAGTACAACGTGCTTCGTGTGACAGACGGGATGTCGGAGCCAACGTACATTTCAGACCGGGACCTGCGTACGAAGCGCAG
>Ga0181560_10003226_pt1 | contig 15064 bp, 14 predicted proteins | sample 011ome_20_FD_133751 | JGI IMG/M metagenome (GOLD analysis project Ga0181560, IMG submission 133751) | Coastal salt marsh microbial communities from the Groves Creek Marsh, Skidaway Island, Georgia - 011509CT metaG (megahit assembly) | ecosystem: Environmental > Aquatic > Marine > Intertidal...
AAACTCGCAATCCGCGAGCGGCGCCAAAAACCGGCTCTGGTGCCCGGCCGCGTGCGCGCCGTTCGCGCCGCCGCCGTGCATCGCCGCCGGGTGCGGGTTATTCGCCGTCATCCCCGCGCCGACGCGGTTATTCGCCCCGGACGCGCTCCTCGCGCCGGCGAACAGCTGGTCTTGGATCTGCCCCGAGGAAAACTCTTTTCCGCCTCTGAGGGTCGTTCCATACGAGCGAATGACGGGGTGGAGTTCAAAGGCGTCAGGTGGAGTTGAAAGGCGCCGAGGGCGGGGATTGAGGATTGATAGCGAGGGATGAGCGGAGAGATGCGCCGGGAAGAAAAGTCCTTAAGGATCGGCGTTCACCACCCCCACGCGGTCGTATGGGGACCAGTGTATAGAACGCGCCTGAAGACGTAACTCTTCGCGCAGTCTCCGAACCCGAGCTCGTGGACGTGTACGTGCGTGCCGTACGTGATCAACCCCACGAGCGCGTTCTCCGGAAGCAGCGACAGCGCCCTCGTGAGCGACTGCTTCAGCGCGCTCAGTTCCTCCTCGATGAGGCACACGTCCACGACGAGGAGATACGCGGGCGGCGGCGCCGCCGGTCGCTGCAACGCGTACTCGATGGTCGTGTACGTGGGAAACAGCTCCGCGGGAAGGTTCGTCTCGCTTATCGACGCGTAGTGCGGCGGGAAGTGGTTCCGCGCGTAACAGAACGGGCATATCCACAGCTTGCCGTTGAAGTCCACGCGCGCGTACGGGTTCAGACACGCGGCGCAGCCTTTGCATCGCACCGGGTCGTAGGGCACGACGGGCATGTCCGGGAGGGGTTTTCGCGGGGTCACCACCGCGCCGAGGGGGACGACGCACTTCGCCGCCTCCGCCTTGCTGTTCGGCCAGACGTTCCTGGAGGGACGCGACGCGGTTAGAGGGGGAAGAGGAGGGAAGGACGAGGGACGATCGCGCGGGGGACGTCAGCGAGCGCGCGACGGGGGAGGAGGCGGTCGTTCGATCGATCGGTAAGATCTGAGGCGCTGTCCGTTGGGGCGAGCGCGCAACGGGCGAGTGCGGGGGGGGCGACGCGTCGCGTCGCGCACCACGACAGCCGGACGCCGTCGACGGCCTCGAGCGCGCCCCAGTCCGGGGTCTGCATCGCGCGCGTCTGGTCGTCTCCTCCTTCTCTTCTCGATCCGTCGAGGCGCCGCGGCGACGCGCCGCGGCGACGCGCGGGCGCCTCGTGGATGCCGCCGCGCGACCCGCGGCCTACTTTCGTCGCCCGCCTCGCGCGCGCGAACCGAACGCGCGACGCTCTCCTCGCGACGCCTCCGTCGACGCGCTCGCGCGTGCTCGCGCTCGCGAAAGACGCGCGCGCGGCGGTTCGGTGCGATCCCCGAACGGCGAACGCGACGTCGCGCGGTGCTCACTGCGCGCGTCGGCGAGGACTCGGTTTAGACGGAGACGACGGATGTTTGATGACGAGCGCTCGGACCTCGGAGGGAGACGTGCTTGATGATGAGACGCGCCGTGCCCCGGCGAAACCGCAGTTGATCGTGGATCGAGCAAGGTCGGTTTCAAGTTAGTCGGGTAAAAAAAAAGTGAACCCGCGTCTTCCCGGTGAGAAAATTTTCATCGGTGCCGCCAGTTCATCGCATTCGTTATCCTCCACGTCGCCCGCGCGTCGAGCGGCGCGCACACCCCGACGCGCGACCATGGCCGCCACGATCGTCTCCTCCGTTTCCCTGACCGCTCGCCCGAGGGCGGCGACGCGCGAGCTCCGCGCGCGCGCCGCGCCCGCGAAGGCGACGCGCGTCGTCGCGCTCCGCGCGTCCTCCGAGAAGGCGCGTCCACCGCGACGACGTCTTCATCAACTTCACATCACATCAGCATCACCTTTCGCGTCGCGTCGCGTTTCCGTCCCCGAGCGCCGGCCGCGCTTCGACGCCACGCTTCGACCCGACGTCTCCCGACTGACCTCGACTCCGCCCTACCCTATATCGAATCCGATCCGCGGCAGGTCGAAGCGACGACCTCCAGGCGCGAGGTCGCGGTCAAGGCGCTCGCGGCGCTCACCGCGGCGGCCGCGATCCGCCCCGCCCCGGTGCGTCCGCGATAACGCGACACGACGATCGGTCGCGCGGTCGCGCGCGTCGAACCCTAACCCTAACCCTAATAACCAACCCTAACGCATCAAACAAACCCCGCGCCCCTCCGCCCCAACCCCCAGGCCCTCGCGCTCTTCGGCTTCGGCGCGGACAAGGAGACGGTGTACGCGGAGCAGACGACGGCGGTGATCAACCAAGTCAAGCTCACCCTGGAGCTCCCGGGGGACTCCCCCGAGAAGGCGGCGGCGATCGAAAAGACGCGGCAGCTGACGAACGCGTGGGTCGCGAAGTACCGCCGCGATAAGGGCATCACCGGCCGGCCGTCGTACGGGAACGTGTACAGCGCGCTCAACGCCGTGAGCGGTCACTACAACAACTTTGGGACGAAGTACCCGCTCCCCGCCAAGAGGAAAGATCGCGTGATGCAAGAGTTTGGCACCGCCGAGATCGCGCTCTCTCGCGGACGCTAAGTAACGACGCGCCAGGGCGAGGCGTTATTACAGTACGTATTAAGGGCGAGCGATGGTGAACGGAAGAAAAGATCCGAGATCTATCCGGGGGAAGAGAAGAGAATAAACGTGGAACGTGTAATACACAATAGGTGCGTTCGTCGTCGCGGCTCGCGCGCGCGTTCCCTCGAAAAAATAAACCAATTCTCGCGGATCTTCGCGCCGCCGCCGCGGCTACAGGTTCGCGCGCGCGAGCAGCTCCTTATCGATCGTCGCGAACGTATCGTGGTAAAACGCCCGCAACGCAGGCGTTTTCAGCGCCGCGTACGCCGCGTCCTCCAAGCTCCTGTGCTCCGTCTTGCGATCCTTCACCTTGACCTCGTACTCTACCTCGTCGTCCTCCACGGTGTCCCGGCTCGCCTCCGGGACGCGCATCGTCCCCTTCACGACGATCGGCGCCGGCTCCTCCTCCTCCTCCTCCTCCTCCTCCTCCTCTTCATCCTTCTTCTTCTCTTCCTCTTCCTCCGCGTCCAGCGGCGGCGGCTTCGGCTTCTTCGTCTTCTTCTTCTTCGCCGAGGGTACTCCCGGGAACGTCGCCTCCCATTCGAACGTCGCGTCGAAGTCGAACCCGTGGCGGTTCTTCCCGCGGACGAGCACCACCGTGGCGTCGCCGTCGAACGTCTTCACTTTGGTGATAACGCACTCTCCGCCGCCGTTACACTTCACCATCTTCCCGAGCACGAGCTCTTCCACGCGCGCTCTCGCCCAGTCCGTGTGCCCGCGCTCCTCCCACGTCGTCCCGTCTCTGTTCCACGACGAGACGCCGCCGCCGACGCTTCCCTGAGGGCCGTTCCGTACGAGCGAACGAACGTCGGGGTGGAATTGAAAGGCGTCAGAAACGGAGTTGAAAGGCGACGAGCTCGGGGATTGAACGCGAGGGGTGGGCGGAGAGATACGCCGGGAAGAAAAGTCCTCAAGGAACGGCGTGCACCGCGCCGACGCGGTCGTACGGGGACCGGTGTAATAACAGAACGCGCCTGAGACTCGAGCTTCTTCGCTTCCTCCTCGGAGAGCTTCACGGGCTGCGCCCTCGGCGCGGTCCCCTGGTTCGCCTGCTCGTGCCAGTAGTGGTACCCCCCCGCGGCTTTGTCCTTCTCCTTCTCATGCGCCGGCGGCGGCGTCGTCGTCGCGTCGGCGGCCGACGTCTTCTTTATACCCATCGACGCGGCGGCGGCGGCGGCGGCGGACGACGACGAAGAAACGATCTTCTTTGTTTTTTTCTTCTTCTTCGAAGCCAACGTCGAAGACGCGGTCGGCGACGATGACGGCTTCCCGGCGCGCGCGAGCGGACGCGCTCTGATGAACGCGGAGAGCGCGGCGACGAACCCGGACGCGACAGTCCGGGCGGCGGACGAGAGCGCGTTCCCGATGCCGGCGTGCGGGACCGCGCGGCGGCGAAGTGGCGCGGGGAGACGAAAGATCCAGCCACGCGGCTCAGACCTCGTCTGACTGAGAGAAAACGGACCGTCGCGTCGCGCGCGCGCGGGAATCGACGATTTCGTCGCGGCCGTCGAGAGGCTCTACTCTGCTCTACGCGTTCAATGTCGTTAATACAATCGCGCGTCGCCGTCTACACCGCGCCTCGCTTCCTCCCCCGGGCGGGGCGTCGTTCGCCCTCCGTCGCGCGCGTCGCTCGTCGTCCGTCGCCTCGTCGCATCATCGATCCTCACCGCGGGATGATGGGCTTTTTTTTCTTGCGCGGATACGTGCAGTAGCAGTACGCGGCTAAGCAAGCCGTGACCATCATGAGCGGGCCGCCCGCCCACATCATGATCAGGCTCTTCCAGCTTATGAACCACGCCATCGTCGCGAAGCGGCGCGCGGCGTGTTTCGGCGACGGGGGCGGCGCGCGCCGCGAGTTGTGCGCGACGGACGAGCGCGCCCTCGTTGAACTCCTCAATGTAGTTGTACTCACTCGCGGCCCGGTCATCATTTTTCGCGCGCGATCGATCGGTCGCGTCGGCAGTGATCGCCCGCGCGCCCCGCGCCGACGAGCGAGGTCGTCGCGATGAACGGGCAGCAGGAGACGCTGGGCGCGAACGCGCCGCCGAAACCGAAGACGTCCAAGGCGCGTCTCGACGCCGCGAACGATCGCGCGCGCGCGCGCCGGTCGATCGTCGCCGTGCGTCGTAGTACGAATTCCCCGCTCACCGCCCCCCGTCCTCCTCCTCCTCCTCCTCCTCCTCCTTCTCCTCTCTCTCTCTCTCTCTCTCTCTGCAGGGCGGCAAAGGCAAGAAAGCCGCCGCCGCGTCCGCGACGCCCGCGGTGCAGCCCGTCGCGGTGAAGACGAAGAAGGGCACGGTCAAGCTCAACGCGGCCGCGCTGAAAGTGAATAACGCGAAGGCCCCGAGCGCGGAGATCCTCGAGGAGCTCGCCGCGCGATTCGTCCTCAACTGCCCCGCCGAGGAGCTCAACTCGTTCGAGCGCATCTTGTTTCTCGTCGAGCAAGCGCACTGGTACTACGAAGACTTCGTCAGGGAGGAGGAGGAGCACAAACACCGGCTGAAGTCGATGTCGCTGAAGCAGTTCGCGGGGCTCATGTTCAACAAGTGCGCGCCTCTGCGGCGGTACAAGGACAAAGTCGACGACATCTACAAGGCGTTTACGAATTACAAGCTCTCCGTCCCGGTCGGCGGCATCATCATCCTGAACCCGGACATGAGCAAAGTTCTGATGGTGAAGACGTGGAAGGGCTCGTCGTGGGGGTTCCCGAAGGGGAAGATCAACAAGGACGAGCCGGAGAGCGTCTGCGCGGCGCGAGAGGTGTTGGAAGAGGTTGGCGTCGACTTTTCCGCCTACGTCCGCGACGAAGACTCGATCGTGATGAACCGGGTCGTGGACCACGAGACCGGTCTGAAGCAGCGGAGCCGGCTGTTCATCGTCGCCGGCGTCAGCGAAGAGACCGGGTTCGCGACGCAGACGAGGAAAGAGATCGGCGCGATCGCGTGGCACCCGATATCGACGCTCGCGGGCGGCGTAGTAGCGGGCGGGAAGTACTTCTTCGTGAAGCCGTACGTCCAGCCGTTGCTTAAGTGGATCAAGGCGTCGAAGAAGAAGCGGAAGCGCGGCGGCGCGGGGGGTGGGGGGAAATGCGCACCAGGGGGGGGGCTGGGCGCGCCCGCGTCGCCGGCGGGACAGACCGGCGGCGGCGCGGCGTTCGAGCCCGCGGCGCAGTACACGCCGAAGGGCGCAAAGGCGCCCGCCGCGCGGTTTCCGAGCTTCCTCGGCTTCGTCTTCGACCGCGTCAGGCGCGTTCTATCTCACACTGGTCCCCATACGACCCCGTCGGCGTGGTGAACGCCGTTCCTTAAGGACTTTACTTCCCGTCGTCTCTCTCCGCCCAGGGTCCCTCGCTTTCAATCCCGACACACCTCGGCGCCTTTCAACTTCAACTGACGCCTTTCAACTCCACCCCGACGTTCGCTCGTATGGAACGGCCCTCAGGGTGTCGCGAGCGCTCGAGGGGTGAGCGCGACGCGTCGAGTCAGGTAGACCGCGTTTGAACGCGTCGCTCGCCAGCCTTTCAACGCGTCGTATCATATCGTATCGTATCGTATCGTTCGTTCGCACGTCGTCGTCGTCGTCGTCGCGCGCGCCGCCGCCGTTCCCAGCTTTCGTTCTCGGTCACTCGCGCGCGACACGTCACGCTCACTCGAAAACTTCTAGAAGGATTTTTTTCCCTTTACGCGCGGGGGGGGATCGTCACACGCGACGCGCGCCTCCGCCTTCCTCGCGCGCGCGTCCCCCCCCTCGCGGCGCGCGGCGGGAGGGAGAGCGCGGGTTCGCGGCGCGTCATGACCGACGGCGGCGACCGCGACGACGCGCGAGGGACGCCGCGCGACGGTCGCGGCGCGACGATCCCCGAGGGCGACGATTCCGCGGGGCGCTCGCCCGAGGGCGACGACGACATGTCTTTACACGCGGAGGGCGCGACCGCCGCGGATCAGCTCGCGCGCGCGGAGCTGAAGAAGCGGACGCTCGAAATGTGGCTCGCGCTGAAGGACACGAGGGTGAAGCTCGATCTCTACGGCGGGTGCGCATTCGCGCGCGTTCTTCCCGTCCGTCCGCGCGACGCGTCGCGCGCCCTTCGTCCCCGCCCCCCCGCGATTCTTTCTTCCGAACCACAGTGCACAGCTGAAAAAGCGACGCGTCACCGAACGAATCGATTTTTACTCATCCCTCGTCGTCGTCCTCCTCCCACTCCTCGTCGCAGCGTGGAAGTATCCGGGGTGTTCCAGGCCGTGGACGCCACGAGCGAGACGTTACTCGTGAGCGAGCTCGACAGCGGCGTCGGCGTCGTCCCGGTCGCGCGCGTGCGATGGTCCGACGTCCTGTCGGTGACGACTTTGCCGCGACTGGAGCGCGAGAGCGAGAGCGCGCGATGGGGTCGGGAACACTCGCGCGGGGGTTGACCGAGGCGCGCGATCGGATCGATCGATCGATCGATCGACCGACGTCGTCGCGCCTTCCCGTGTTGTACTGTGTGTTTGTTTGGGAGGCGCGAGCGCCGCGGTAGGGGAGGGGGCTGTGTTGTAGACGACCGGGTGAGTGAGAACCTGGTGTTGTTTGGTTGTAGACTTGAGCTTCAGTTGTAAACGCGAGAAAGCTTCGCGATCGGTGTCGACGTTCGCTCCCCACTCGACGCGCGCGCGTCCCCGCGGGCGACGGTCCGTCCGTCGGGGATGCCTCGCGACCGCGGCGGCGGCGGCCTCGCGCCGCGCCGCCGCCGCGCGACGGAGTTCGGAGCCCCCGCCGCCGGCGCCAAGGGCGACGGCGTCGTCGCGTCGCGATCGCGCTACGAGAGCCTCGCGATCTCGAGAGGACTCGCGCGACACGCCACCGACGACCCGCACCGCGTGGAGGCCTTCACGCGCGCCGCGCTCGAGCTCGCGCACGTCCTCCGCGCGTGTTACGCGTCCTCGAGCAAGGACGCGAGGGAGGCGATGACGCGAGACGCGATCGCGGGCGCCTCGCGCGCGGCGCATCTCGCGACGTCGAGACAGCTCGCGGCGTCGCACGCGCTGCGACGCGCGGCGGTCGCGACGCTGCCGAGCAAGCGACGCGAGGCGTTCGAGCGCGCGCACGCCGCGGCGGCGGTGACGCGCGCGCGGGACGCGAAGAAGCGTCGCGCGCGCGCGGCGGAGGCGGAGGCGGAGGCGGAGGCGGAGGAGGAGGAGCTCGACGACGACGCTCCGGACGACGCCGCGTCGCCGACGACGACGACGCGCGCGCGCGACCTCCCGGACGACGTCCTGCGCGCCGTGTTCGACCGTCTCAACCCGTGGGACCTCGGACGTTGCGCGGCGACGTGCGCGCGCTGGCGCGCGCTCGTCGCGGGCGCGGAGCGCGCGTGGAAGAGAGGATGCGAAGACGCCGCGACGACGGCGGCGGCGGCGGAGCGAACGAGGAGCGCTCTCGGCGACGCCGCGTCGTGGCGCGACGCGTTCGTCGCGCTCGTCGCGACGTCGACGTCGACATCGCGCGCGGGGGCCCGCGATGGAGGAAGAAGAACAGCGCCCGCGATCTCTGAACCGTCCGGACGCGCGTGGTGCGAGCGGTGCGAGACGTATCGATGGACGTGGGACGACGGCGGCGACGGGGGCGTCGCGTGGCCGGCGGGGCACCGCGATTCGCACCGCGTCCGGACGGGCGCGATGGGCGCGGCGTTCGTCGTCGACCGGGTCCTCGGAGGGGGCGGGGATGGCGACAGCGACAGCGACAGCGACAGCGATGGCGGCGGCGGCGGCGGCGGCGAGGCGACGGACGTCGCGCGGCGGATGCGGTTGTGGAGGATACGCGGGCAGTAGCGAGCGAGAGCGCGAGACGGGAACGATTTAGGATAGCCGACGAGTACGTACTGTATTAACAAAATAATAAAACACGAGAGCGCGCCGTCGAAACACGACACGCCCCCTCGACTGGATTTCTTCCTTTCGCGCCGGCGACGCGCGTCAGAATCCGTCGATGACGTCGTAGGCCTCCATCACGACGAGCGCGAGAAACACGGCGTATAAGAACACCATGGACGCGCCCAAAAATTTCGTCATCCGCCACTTGCAAAACGCGATGATCGAAATGATGCAGACGATCATGATGATGAGAAGCGTCAGCGCGAACCCCAGGGATTCGCTGCTCACGGTCATCGCTTTCGCGCTGTGCGCGGCGGACCACAGCAGCCACGGAAGCGGGAGACCGAACGTGATGTCGAAGATGTTTGAGCCGATGGACGACGACACCGCCATGTCTCCGAGGCCTTGACGCGCGACGATCACAGAGGACAAAAGGTCCGGCACGGACGTCCCCGCGGCGAGGATCGTGTACCCCATGACGACGTCGTCGATGCCGAGAACGTCGCCGACGACGGTCGCCCACCACACCATGAAGTACGAGAAGAAGCCGATGTAAAAGATGCTCTCGAAAAACACGACCATGAACAGATGCGTCTTCTTCTTGCAGTTCGGGACCGTGTAATAGAAGAGGTACATTAGCGGCGCGGCGATGACGTAGTAGATCTGCGCGGCTTTGCCCTCCGGCCACGAGAGGTCGATCCCCTCGTCGTCGTCGTCGGCGTCCGCCGCGACGGCGGCGGCGGGCTTCGCGATGTTCTTCGAGAACTGCCGCGAGATTTTCCGCTTCATCTGCGGCGCCGCGGCATCCGCCGACTCCGTCACCGGTCCGGGGGGAACGCGCGCGCGCGTCGTCTCCGCGGACTCGTTCACCGGGCCTTTGCCCTTCGGCAGCGGCGACACTTGGTTACCCTTCGGTTTGCCTCCGTCTCCGTGCTTCGCGTTCTCGTTGTGCCCCAAGTTCCTCGACACTTCCTTCACGAAATCCGTCTGCTTCAGAACCTTCACCTTTACCCACGTCTCCACGCGCGCGTTGAACTTCATGAAGATCACGTACATGACGTAAAAGAAAAGCATCAGACCAGACTCCCACATCGCGATCTTCTCGTCCTGGAAGAACACGTACAGCATGCAAAGGTCGAAGACGTAGAACGTGCAATCTCTCGCGAGCGGCCACCACGTGAGCTCCAAGACTTCGTACGAGAAAAACGCGCACGCGCCGATGACGAAGAGCACGTTGAACACGGCGCTTCCGATGATGGTGCCGAAACCGACGTTGCTCTTCGCGATGAAGACGCCGATGAGGGACGTGAAGAGCTCCGGGGCGGACCCGCCCGCGGCCATGAACGTCGCGCCCGCGACGTCGTCTTCGATCTCGTACCTGTCGCACAAGACCTCGAGCGCCGGGACGAAGAAATCGTCGCAGATTATCGCGATCGCGATGAACGTGTACAGGACGCCGACGACGTGGAGCATGAAGAAGCCGCTCTTGTTTTGGCTGTCGCTGAACAGGTCGGGGGGGTAGAGCTCGCCGAGGAGGCTCCTGCCCGCGCCGCCGCCGTCGCGCTCGTGCGGGTGGACGATACCGAGCGCGTCTCTCGCCGCGGACGCGAGCGCGGACGTGTGCGCGCTCACGAGTCCCATCGTCGCGGCGGCGACGAGGAACACCGTCGCGCGCATGATGCGGACCTGCTTGCGCCCGGCCCTCGTGCGCCGCATGCGCGCGAGGGAGCCTAACATCGCGCCCGCGCGCGTGACTCGCGGCGTTGACGAGCCCGCGGGAGGGCGACCGTCGGGGGGGCGATTCAACAACGATGCGCGTAACACGTGCGCGCCTCCTTGCCGTTGCGAGTCTCAACCCAAATGCAGCGACGATTGTTGATTACGGGGATCGCGCGTCCCGTCCCCGCGCGCGCCGTCTCTCCTCGCGACGACGGCGCCTCGCGCGGGCGACGTTCCGTTCGTACGACGCTTCGAGCGCGCGCGCGAAATTAGCAGCGCGGAGTGGTTCGCGCGCGCGGCGAGCCGCGGTGTGACGCGGGCGCGTGAAACGTGACGCACGATCGTAATTTCCCACGCGGCGCGGTTCGGATCATCATCAATCAACTTTTATCGGACAGGACACCCCGCGACCATTCAGCGCCCATTTTTGAAAGCACAACACGGCGAATGTTTGAAAGCAAAACACGGTGAATGTTTGAAAGCAAAACACGGTGAATTCGAAAGCGCGGGGATCTCCCGGCGAAAAAACGCGTGAACGTGGATTGGAGCGCCGCTTTTTTGGGCACGTGGAATGTAGGCAGAGATGTAGGCAGCCTCAGATCCCAGAACGCGGCGCCTCGAACGGACGACGTGATGTCGTCGGCACCGGACGCGCCGAAGCGGAAGCTCGAAGACGTCGTCGACGATCCGTCGGCGGGAGCGTCGGAGGGACGAGCCGCGGACGACGCGTCGACCGAGCGCGAGGTCCCCGCGTCGGAAGCGGAAAATCCAGGTGAAAAGATCTCGTCAGCAGCGGACGCGTCTCCCGACGCTCCGCACGTCGTGCCGACGGAGGGCGCGCGCGCGTCCGTCTCCGTGGAGGAGCTCCTGGAGTCGCACCTGGAGTCCACGCGCGTGCACCGCCGCGGCGCGCTCGCGTGGGCGTTCTTCCCGTCCGCGCTGTTCCACCCCGCGCTGCCCGAGCCGAGCGGCGATTCCGTCGTCGTCGCGGCAGAAAAGAACGGCGACGACGACGTCGCGGAGCTCAAGCCCGGAGTCTTCGGCGCGACCGCGACGAAAGAGGGCGCAAAGTACGTCACGTGCGTCGCGTGCCACCCGAACGGCATCGCCACGGAGGACGCCGCGAGGCTGTGGCGCGGGAAGCAGACGGGCGTGTTCAAGTACCACTGGAGAACGGGTCAACGGAGCATCACCGAGCACGTGGCGAACAACCACGCGACGCTCGTGGCGGAGTTGGAGGACGCCAAGCGCGTTTACCTCGCGAAGAACGGCGGTTCCGAGATGGGGGGGCTGGGGGGCGGATCAGCGGCGAAGTTCGGAGTGGGCACGGGCGCGGCGCACCACGCGAACGGCGGCGGCGGTTTCAGCGGCGGGAGCAGCAGCGGCAGCGGCGGCGGCGGCGCGCGCGGTGCCGGCGGCGGCAGAGGAAAGAATAAGAAGCACAAGAAAAACGTCCTAAACGTCGAGCGCGGCGCCGACGCGCTCGCCGCGCTGAGCAACGGCGGAACGATCCTCGGCGGGTTGTTCCCTGCCGACCGCGCGACGTCTCGAGGCGGCGTCTCGAACGTCGCACTGGAGCTCCTCGACGGCGTTCTCGGCGGCCCGGCGGCGGCGACGACGACGGATTCGATCGCCGTCGGGTTGAGCGCGTTTCTTCAAAACTCAGGTGCGTTCTATACAAAAGTTTTTCACCCATCGCCCGGTTTCAACACTTGATCGCGTCCCCTTTCAACTGACCGGTGAATTTTTTTGTATGGAATGGCCCTCAGCCGCCGCAAACGCGCTGTCGTCGGGGCGTGACTCATTCGGCGGCATCGCGCTCGAGGCCGCCCCCCCCGTCGGCGGCGGCGTCGACCGCCCGCGGATAATCGACCTTCGAAGCGACACGGTGACGAAACCGACGCAGACGATGCGCGCGGCGATGGCGACGGCGATTTGCGGCGACGACGTCTTCGGGGACGACCCGACGGTGAAAGATTTAGAAATCGTCGTCGCGGCGGCGTTCGGGAAAGAAGCCGCGCTGTTCGTGCCGTCGGGAACGATGGGGAACCTGATCGCCGTCGGCGTGCACTGCGAAGTCAGAGGAAGCGAGTTCATCTGCGGCGATCTGTCGCACGTGCACATATACGAGCAAGGCGGGTTATCGACGCTGATGGGCGCGCACCCGAGGGCGCTCAAGAACGAAGACGACGGCACGATCGATCTCCAGCGGATACGAAACGCGTTCCGGTCGGACGACCAGCACTTCCCGCGCACGACCGTGCTGTGCATCGAGCAGACGCACAACAAGAAGGGCGGGCGGGTGCTGCCGCTGTCGTACGTCGACGACTGCGGCGCGTTGTGTAAGAGCCTGGGGATTCAGTTGCACGTCGACGGCGCGAGGATATGGAACGCGGCGATCGCGCAAGGGGTAACCCCCGCGCGCGCGGTCCAAGCCGCGGACTCGGTGTCCGTGTGCCTGAGCAAAGGCCTGGGCGCGCCGGTCGGGAGCGTGATCGTCGGGAGCGCGCCGTTCATCGCGAAGTGCCGGCGGCTGCGAAAAGCGTGCGGCGGGGGCATGCGGCAGGCGGGGACGCTCGCGGCGGCGGCGATGATGGCGCTGCGCGAGGTGTGGCCCGTCATGAGCCTGGACCACGTCCGCATGAAGCGGCTCGCGGCTGGGTTGCAGAAGATCCCGGGCGTGGAGGTGTCCTCCCCGATCGAGACGAACATCTGCTTCGTGACGTTTCCCGTCACGGCGGACGTCGGCGACGTCGTCGTGGCGTTGAAGCGCGAACACGAGATCGTCGTCATCCCGTGGACGACGCCCAACTCGATTCGGATCGTGACGCACCACGAGATCAACGACGCGGCGGTGCAGGCGGTCGTCGACGGCGTGACGCGGGTGCTGGCGAACATGTACAGAGGAGGGAGATAGCACAGATACTAAGAGAGAAGGGGACGCGCCGACGCTAAAAGCTGTGCTACGCGACGGCGTCGTAATAAAAAAAAACCGCCCGACGCTCAACATGCCGACCACGATGAAACGACGCGCGCGTGTGCGAACGTGCGAACGTGCAAACCGCGTCCGCGTCGTCGCTTCGCTTCAGCTTCACTTCTTCTTCCCCGGCGTCCACTCGCACGCGCTGCCCTCGGCGACCGCCGCCGCCGCCGCCGCCTCCGCTTTTTTTTTCCCCGGCTTCCACTCGCACGCGCTCCCGGCCGCCACCGCGCCTCCCGCGCCGCCGGCCAGCTTCTCCCGGTGCGCCGCCTGCGTCTTCAGCGCCTCGCGCACGCCGTGCTGCAACGGACCGTACTTCCCGCTCGAGATCGTCTCCAAAAATGCCGAAGGGTCCACCTCGATCGGCCGGTCCCTGTCGCTCGCGACGACGCAGACGAAACCGAACGGCTCCTTCGCGTCCTTCTCGCATCGCAACTGGTGCACGTCCATCGGCGCGGTGTACGCGACGTCGCCGACGTTCACCGGGTACACGCGCGGGCCGAGTTGCACGACCCCGGACCCGCGCACGCCGACGACCGCGTGCTCGTGCTCGTGCTTCTCGAGCGTCGTCCACCCGCCGGGGGCGACTTCGAAGTACCGGACGTGGAACACCGTGGACTCGCCGCGCTTGCCCAAGAGTTCGTACCGGCTGCATCCGCTGAACGACGCGCCGTCCATCTTGTACATCTCCTGCGGGATGCGGTCCCACGACCAGTCCGCGAGCTTCGGGCGGTGGAAGACTTTAGAGTAGTTGCCGTCCACGGGCGTGGGCGGCGCGGCGACGCCGGGGGGGAGCGTCCCGCCCGCGCCCGCGCCGCCGCCGCCGTTGGACACGAGCGTCGTGAGCCGCTCGAGCTTCGCCTCGACGCTCGCGTACTGCGCCCTGAGCGCCTTGAGCTCGCGACTCTCCGCGGTCTCTGCGGGCGCCGCGGAAGGACTAACTGGGGGAGGATGATGGTGATGCACTTTCGGCGCCGGAACTTTCGCGAACGGCGCCCCGCCGGCGTCGTTCGCGTACGGACTCTTCCTCGCCTTCGCGAGGTTCGCCGGCGACGCCGCGGTCATGGACTCGAACGCGGCGCCGAACCCTTTGTAGTCGTCCGGCACGCGCGGCGGCGCGGGGGATAAAGACACGCGACCAGGGTGCGCCGCCGCCGTCGAGAGAGACACGGCGCCCTCGGGCGCGGGCGAGAGAGACACGGCGCCCGCGCGCGGGGAGCGATCGCGATGGCGACGCTCGCTCGCGCTCAGCCTCGGCGACGACGACGACGACGCGTGAACGCCGCCAAAACCGCCATGCTCGCCGCGGACGTTCTCGAGCGGCCCGTACGTATCCTGCCTCCCCGCGACGCCCAAGAAGTGCCGCGCGTTCGCGACCAAATCCGGCGAGTGCCCCATCAGCGACCCGCCGATGAGAAGCATGACGTCCTCGCCGTAGACCTCGTTCATCTTCCGCACTCTCTCTAACGTCATCCCGCCGCCGGGGCAGGGCACGATCGCGGGCGTTGACCCCAACTTTTGTCTCGACCCGAGCGCGATGTCGCGGCACTCGCGCTCGCTGAACCCGAACCTCCCTCCGAAGGACGGGAAGATGGTCGCGTCCGCGCCGCAGAGCCGTGGCAAAATACCGAGCAACACCTTATGCGAGAATCCTCGGATCGGGACGTCGTCCGGACCGTCGCTTCCGCCGCCGAGCATCGCGCCTAATATCGCGGGGTGGCACACGATCGGAAGCCCGAAGGATGGGTCCTCCGCGAGCCGTCGCATCGCGTCCAGGCCGCCGATCCCCGGGATCATGAGCACCGCGCCGGCGCCGCACGCCTAAGGGTCGTTCCGTACGAGCGAATGTCGGGGTGGAGTTGAAAGGCGTCAGTTGGAGTTGAAAGGCGTCGAGGGCGGGGATTGAAAGCG
>Ga0181560_10003228_pt1 | contig 15063 bp, 12 predicted proteins | sample 011ome_20_FD_133751 | JGI IMG/M metagenome (GOLD analysis project Ga0181560, IMG submission 133751) | Coastal salt marsh microbial communities from the Groves Creek Marsh, Skidaway Island, Georgia - 011509CT metaG (megahit assembly) | ecosystem: Environmental > Aquatic > Marine > Intertidal...
ACCCCCCCCACCCCCCCGACGCCGCGCCATGGCGTCGTCGTCTTCGGAGCCGCCCACCGACGCGATGGCCGCGGCGTCCATCTCCGGCGCCGCGACCGGCGTCGCGCCGCCGCTCGAGTCCGATCTCACCCTAGACGAGAAGTACGAGCTGTGTCGAAGCGTCGGCGAGGAGTGCATCCAGGAGGAGGAGCTGCGAAACCTCCTGGACAAGAAGCCCGTGCCCGTGTGCTACGACGGGTTCGAACCGAGCGGGCGCATGCACATCGCGCAGGGCGTGATGAAGTGCCTGAACGTCAACAAGCTCACCAAGGCGGGCTGCCACTTCAAATTTTGGGTCGCGGACTGGTTCGCGCTCATGAACAACAAGATGGGAGGCGACCTGAAGAAGATCCAGAAGGTCGGACAGTACATGGTGGAGGTGTGGAAGGCTGTTGGGATGGACCTCTCGCGCGTCGAGTTCATATGGAGCAGCGAGGAGATCAACAAGCGCGGGCACGAGTACTGGCCGCTCGTGCTCGACATCGCGCGGCGGAACAAGCTGGCGAGGATACTTCGCTGCACGCAGATCATGGGTCGAAGCGAGACGGACGACCTCGCGGCGTCGCAGATCTTCTACCCCGTGATGCAGTGCGCGGACATCTTCTTCCTGAAGGCGGACATCTGCCAGCTCGGCGTCGATCAGCGCAAGGTGAACATGCTCGCGCGCGAGTACTGCGACGACATCAAGCGCAAGATGAAGGCGCGTTCTATACGCTGGTTCCCATACGACCGCGTTGACGTGGTGAACGCCGATCCTTAAGGACTTTCGCCGGCGCATCTCTGCGCCCAACCCCCGCTTTCAATCCCCGCCCTCGATGCCTTTCAACTCCGACTGACGCCTATGAACTCCACCCCGACATTCGCTCGTATGGAACGACCCTGAAGCCAATCATCCTGTCGCACCACATGCTGATGGGTCTGAAGCAAGGACAGGAGAAGATGAGCAAGAGCGACCCGGAGAGCGCGATCTTCATGGAGGACTCCGAGGCGGACGTTAACGTGAAGCTCAAGAAGGCGTACTGCCCGCCCGGGGAGGTCAAGGGCAACCCGTGTCTGGAGTACATCAAGTACGTCGTCATGCCGTGGACGGGGAAATTCTCAGGCGCGTTTCGTTCTGCTGTGTGATTCACGCCGATTCACACCGGTCCCCGTACGACCGCGTTCGCGCGGTGAACGCCGATCCTTAAGGACTTTACTTCCCGGCGTTTAAGTCTCTCCGCGCATCACCCCTCGCTCACAACGCCCGCCCGCGACACATTCCTTTCAACTCCACATCTGACGCCTTTCAACTCCACCCCGACGTCGCTTCGTTCGCGCGGCCCGTCGACTCTCGTCAGTGACGCGCCCGGAGGAGAACGGCGGCGACGTGGACTACGACGCGTACGAGGACGTCGAGGCGGACTTCGTGTCCGGCGCGCTGCATCCGGGGGATGTCAAGCCCGCGCTCGCGAGGCACCTGAACGCCATCCTGCAGCCGGTGCGCGATCACTTCGCGAACGACGCGGACGCGAAGAAGCTGTTGGACACGATCAAGAAGTACAAGGTGACCAAGTGACGACGACACGACGCCTTTCGCGAAGCTACGCTATAATTTGAGAATATCATACTTCTACGCTACGCGTCTCGCGCGACCGCCGCGCGTCGCGCGTGAAGAACACGCGCACACACAGTACCCTAAACCGAAACCCTAGACTTCATTCACTTCATCGCGCCTCGACCGGGTCTCAGATCCTCCAGCGCGCACGCCACGAGCTCGCAGTTTTCAAACTCGCGACCGGTGAGCGAGTACCACGTCCCCCAGTGCGCGACCATCGCGATCGTGGTCTCCTCCCTCGCGTCGATCCACGCGATCAGGTCGTGCATCCTCTTCTCGAACACCTCGATCGGCTCCGGCGCGACGTGCTTCGGGTCGCTCGTGCCGCCGTGATACCACCACGGGACCCAGCCGTCGTCGCCGTCTGACGCGACGGCGTCGTCGAGGTCGCGCGTGCGCCACGACGGGAATCGCTCTCGAAGCACCGCCGGGTGCGACCCGACGTCGCTGGCGTGGAAGACGCGCTCGCGCGCGAGGACGCACGTCTCCCTCGGTATCTCCGGGAACGCGTCCGCGAACGCGAGCTCCGCGGTGTGCATCGCGCGCGACAGCGGCGACGCGATCAGCACCTCCGGCGGCGGGTCCAGCGTCGATCGCACGCGCTCCCCGAGCGCTCTCGCCTGCGCCTCGCCCTCGCTCGTCAGCGCCGTGTCGTACTTCATCGGGTCCTCGAAGTGCGGCGACGACCAGTCGTGGTAGCGCAGGTAGTCGTTCATCTCCGTCCGGCCGTGGCGAACGAGGTACAGCCGCTTCCCGCGGCGAGTCGACGACGCGTCGACCGACGTCGCCGACGACGACGTCGACGCGGACGACGCGGACGACGCGCGCGCGGCGACCGCGCGCGGGGAGGACGAGACGCCCATGGACGCGAGGACCGCGGGGGTCATGCGCGCGCGCGTCGAGCGACGACCGACGACCGACGACGCCGACGCGCGCGTCCGGCTGTGCCGCGAGACGACGGATGATGATGATGATGATGATGATGATGATGATGACGACGCGCAGCCGCGCGGGCGCCACGCGTTTTGATCGAGCCGCCGGCGGCGTTCACCGGCGCTTGAAACCACCTTCGGCGCGCGGTTGATCGGAGCCTGCGATCGGAGCCTCCGATCGGCGATCTCGTTCGTTCCCGCGCGCGATCTTCAATACCACGGATAAGACCCGGCGGTTCGCGCGGAAAAATATCCGAAAAAGAGCCGCCACATCGGCACCGTGGCGCGCGCTCATTGGCTCTCGGGTGCCACGACGGCACCGTCGGGCACGCGTCCCGAATTACGAAAACCCCAAAATCCAGGCTGGCAGCGCGCGAGAACTACAGTCGCACGTACAATTTTGGCAAAAAATCCAGACTGCTCGCCGTACGAAATCGAACCGAATCCGGCGCCACCTGGGCCACGATCCGACCGACGTGAGCGAACGAGAGCCACCGGTTCGCGGGCAAGCCACTTGGTGCACTCGTTTCTTCTCGGCAGAGAGCAATTCTTAAAGCCGTCGCCGCGCGCGGCCACACCACTTCAACGCACACACGCACGACACCCACGTTCGAGGCGCTATCACAATGGCTTCCTCCCTCGCCACTCACCAGTTCGCCGGCGCCGCCGCGCAGTTCAAGTGCGTCGCGCGCCCGCGCGCGCGCGTTTCCGTCGCGCGAATCGCCCTCGTCGCTCGTCGGCTCGCTCTTTTTTTTCAATTGAGACGACGCGCCGCTCGCGCGCTCGGCGCGACGTCGCCGCCCTCCGCGAGACCTGAACGCTGACGATGACCTCCCCGCTCTCTCCACAGGGCCGCCGCGGCGCGCAAGAACGGCAAGGTCGCGCGCTCCACCGTGGTGCGTCGTCGCCCCGGCCCCGTTTCCGTCGCCGCCCGAGCGTCGGCGTCGGTCGTCGTCGACGGGATTATCGTCGATCGCCCCGAACCGCCGGAGACGCGCGCGCGTCGCGACGCGACGCGGCGCGTCCCGTCCGCCTCGCGTCGCGTCGCTCGCGCGGTCGATTCTCTCGATCGCCCGGCGTCGGATTCGCGCGTCGCGGCGTCGCGCGCGGCGTCGCGCGCGTCGCGACGCGCGGATACCGCCCCCGCCGCGCCGGCGTTTTCGTTCAGTTATTCCTCCTCCTCGATGAATCGATAACGAAGTCGAGCGATGATCTTTTTTACCCCTCCCTCCGCGCCCCGCTCACCACCATCGATCCTTCCCATCCTTCCCATCCTTCCCGCCCGCCCGCAGACCAAGGCTGCCGCAGCGGGGTACACCCCGAAGGCGGCCAAGCCGATGAAGATCGTCTTCATCTCCACCGAGGTGGCGCCGTGGTCCAAGACGGGCGGTCTCGGCGACGTCGTCGGCTCGCTCCCCGTCGAGCTCGCCAAGCGCGGCCACAAGGTCATGACCATCTCCCCGCGCTACGACCAGTACAAGGGCGCGTGGGACACGTCCGTCAAGGTGGACGCCATGGGCAAGCAGGTTGGCTTCTTCCACGAGAACAAGAAGGGCGTCGACCGCGTCTTCGTCGACCACCCGCTGTTCCTCGCCAAGGTGTGGGGCAAGACGGGGTCCAAGCTGTATGGGAAAACCAACGGCGCGGATTTCGCGGATAACCAGGAGCGTTTCGCGATGTTCTGCAAGGCTGCGCTCGAGGCGCCGATGGTGCTTCCCTTTGGCTACGGCGAGGACGTGTGCTTCGTCGCGAACGACTGGCACTCCGGCCTCGTGCCCGTGATGATCAACAAGGTGTACCGCCCCCAGGGCAAGTACACGAATGCGAAGTGCGCGTTCACCGTGCACAACATCGCGTTCCAAGGCCGCTTCTGGCCGACGCCCATGTCCGACCTCGGCCTCCCGGAGTCCGCGGCGGCGGACTTCTTCTTCGAGGACGCCCAGGGCAAGATGTACGACGAGCGCAGCCCGAAGAAGGACGGCGAGATCGACTCCTCCCCCAAGGGCAAGTTCAAGAAGGACAACTGGATGAAGGCGGCGTTCATCAACTCGGACAGGAACATCACCGTCTCCATGAACTACGCCAAGGAGATCTCCGGCTCCGCGTCCAAGGGTGTCGAGCTCAACACGATCATCAACGCCACCGGCGGGATCGAGGGCATCGTCAACGGCATGGACCCCACGGAGTGGAACCCGCAGACGGATAAGTTCCTCGACGTGACGTACGACAAGAACACCGTCGCGATGGGCAAGGCGGCGGCGAAGCAGGCGCTCCAAGCCGAGGTTGGCCTCCCGCTCGACCCGGCGGCGCCCATCTTTGGCTACATCGGCCGCCTCGAGGAGCAGAAGGGCTGCGATATCATGATGGAGGCGGTCCCGAAGCTTCTCAAGCAGTGCCCGAACGCGCAGGTTATCATCCTCGGCACGGGCAAGAAGTCCATGGAGAAGCAGCTCGAGAAGCTCGACAAGCTCTCGCCCAAGATGGCGGGCGTCGTGAAATTCTCCAACCCGATCGCGCACTACATCACCGCGGGCGCGGACTTCCTCATGGTGCCCTCCCGCTTCGAGCCGTGCGGTCTCATCCAGCTCCACGCGATGCAGTACGGCACCGTGCCGATCGTCGCGTCCACGGGCGGCCTCGTCGACACCGTCAAAGAGGGCGTGACTGGGTTCCACATGGGCGCGATGGATCCGGACGCGCTCGTCGCCGACGACGTCGAGGCCATGGTCGACACGTGCGTCGCGGCGGCGGCGACGTACGGCACGCCGACGTACTCCAAGATGTCGTCCACGTGCATCGCGCAGGACCTCTCGTGGAGGAAGCCCGCCGCGAAGTGGGAGGCGGTGCTCGAGGAGATGATGTACTCGTCTGGCTACGGGAAGAAGCAGCAGGTGATCACGCCCAAGGAGGAGCTCGAGTCCCCGATGTCCGTCGCGCGCTAATCGGATTAGCCGTCGAAGGATGGAAGGAACTACATCTGAGACAATTGAGAACTCAGAAGACTCGGTCGCTCTCCGCGTGTTAAAAGAGAACGCGTCACCGGTCACGACGCGCCGTCCGTCGCCGATGATGACGTCGTCGCGCCGCGCGGGGCGACGATCGATTGATTTTACTGATTTTTACCGCACGCACATAGCCGAAGCCGCAGCGACAGGCGCGGCGGGTGCCTTTTTACATACCGAGCCCGCGCGCCCTAGTGTTTAGTTGATTTTCAAAAAGAGAAAACAAAATCATTTACACGTCGTCGTCCATCGCGCGTCGTCCGTCGGTCGTTCTCGAGCGACGCGCGAAGTCGGCGCGGTTCGAGTTTGAAGCGTTTCTTTCGCCGCCGTTTCCTTATGTTTCATCACAAACAGAAAGAAAGCTACTCACTCGCGGGGTCGCGCCGTCTATTTAGTCCCCACGCACGACGCGCTCACGCCTTCGCGGTCTTCCCCTTCGCGACGTCCTTCATCTTCGGCCCCGCGGCGATGTCGATGTCGCCGTAGTCCTCTCTCTGTGCCAACTCCACGAACCCGTGCGTCTTTAGCACCAGCACCTGGTAAAACACGCGCGCCGCCTCCGACTTGGTGCACGGCTTCGTCTCCGTCCCGACATCCTTCAGCATCTCGCTCACCTTGACCGGCTTCGCCCGCGGTGTATTCAACCTTGGCGCGAGGTCGCTCAGCATCCGCTTCGTGTGCACGCTCCAGTCGATATCCCCCTTGGGCGCGTTGGCCGGCGTCGGCGGCTCCGACCCGAGCGGCCCCAGTCGGTCGACGACGTCGGCGGCGTTTTCCGCGTCGGCGCGCAGCCGCGACGTCCCGCGCTCGTCGACGTTAAAGTCGTCGTCGTCCCGCGGCGGCATCGCGAAATCGTCGTCGTCGTCGAACCCTCCGCCGCCGCCGCCGAAATCGCCGCCGTCGTCGTCGAACCCGAACCCTCCGCCGCCGCGCTCCGTGGACCCCTTCGCCGCTGCCGCCGCCGCGTCGCCCGCGGCGTACCCGCCGCCCCACTTCTCCCCCGCGCGCTTCCACAGGTGCGCGACGCACGCGCGGCGAATCTTCGCCATCTCCGGCGACATCCGGTGGTTCATCACCGGGTCCCAGTCCATGTAATCGCCGCGGATCATGTCGTGCGCGACGGACGCCTCCTCCGGCACGACGCAGGTCCACCCCTCCTTGAAGTAGCCCACCGTGGGCAAGCCGTCGACGTCGACGTCGTCCGGGTGGTCGAACGGCACGTCCGTGTCGCGCGGGTCCACGAGCAAGCGAAGCGCCCCGGGCGTGCGCTTGCGAACGATGTCGCTCGTGTCCTTGAGCTGGTTCCGGATGTGCTCGTTCGACAGCACCGTGACGTCGTCGATGATGAGCTTCTCGCGCGGCTTGGTCCTCGGCCGCGCCTGCGGCGCGGGCTTCACCGCGGCGCCGGGAAGTCCGTCCACGTCGGTGGGGCGTCGTCCCTTCTGCGCGGTCTTCCCCCAGTCCACGACGATGCCGCTGCTCGCGTTCGTGTTCGGCGGGTCGTTTTCGTTCGGCGGCGGCGCCCCCGCCGCCGACGGCGTCTTAAACGTCACCCCAGCAGCGCCCGCCGCCGTCACCACCGTCCCTCGCACGCCGTTCTCGTCCTCGAGGTCGTCGTCCAGCGGAAGCGGTTCGATCCCATCCATACCTCCCGCGACCTGCTCCATGCCGACGGCGTCGTCGTCGTCGCCGCCGCCGCCAAACTCCGCGCCGTCGCCGGCGTCGTCGTAATCCTCCAGTTGCACGTCCGCGCGCGCGTCGGGATCCGTGATCGCCGCGTCGCCGTCTCTCTTGGCGCCGTTTGGCGTCTTGTACGCGCTGGACGGATAGAACGCGTCGTCGTACACGTCCTCGAGGTCGCTCCCGACGCCGTCGTCGTGTATCCGATCGTCGTGCGCGTACTGGTGCTCGAAATCGTCGTACATGTCCTCCTCGAGATCGTCCTCGAGGTTGATATCGGCCCTGTTCCCCGCGCCGTTCGTTCCGCGGTTTTCCCCCGAGCGCGTCAGCCCCATTCGGTCGACCGCGTTCGCCGGGTCCATCGCCGCGACCGCGACCGGGTCCAGCAGAAGCATCTCCTCGAGGTCGTCGTAGTTTTCCGGGAGCGTGATCACGTTGTGGACCGCGACGGCGCCGCCCTCGGGGAGGTCCGCGCGTTCCTTGGCGAACGCGCCCTTTATCTTGACCAGCGCCTCGGAGCAGTCTTGGAACAGGTACGACACCTTCCTGTTGTAGATTCGAACGACGCCGAGCATGAGCTGGCCGGAGAGGCGCAGCGCGAGCGGGGCCTCGGGGTTCACGATCGATTCTGGAGGTTTTGATGGGATGGGATGGGATGGGGCGGGTGAGAGGTTGATAGGTCGACGGGTGGAATCGCGGGATCGGACGGGCGGGTGGGAGATTTCATTGAATTCATTCGCGGGCTCGATTCGATTCCTTCTTCGGCGGCGTCGAGGGCGCGGGCGGGGACGACGCGCGCGGTGGCGCGCGACGCGGGGACGCGACGTCGCGAGGAGCGCTCGAAGGCGGTCGATTCGATTCGAGCGCGCGCGGGGGACGCGCGCGGATCGACGCGCGCGCGACGGGCGAAATCGGCGGGGCGATTCGAGCGCGAAATGATTTGGCAGGGAGAGAGATTTGGCAGGGGCGCGCACGGACTGCCTCCGCGATGTCCGTCTCCGTGATCTGCTGCTTCCTGAGCCTTCGGTCCAAGTGCGCGGCGATCCATATCGTCCCTAACGGACCGCGCTTCGCGAGGATGTACTGCGAGTAGAACATCTTCGCGCGCGCGAGCTACGTCCGCGAGAGCGCGACGACGTGCGCGAGCGCGAGAGAACGAGCGACTTGATAATCCAAAGGATCTCTTCTCTCCGCGCGCGCGCTTCCCTCGTGCGCCCTCCTCGCTTCGGGTTCGGCGCGCGAGCGAACGCCGCGCTCCCCCCTCTCGACGCGGGTTCGCGTCCCCGCGCGTGCGATGCGCCCTACGAGTGCGCGCGACGGCGTGAGCGCGGTGCGCTGTGGACGACGGACGACGACGCGGGGCGCTTTTGCTCGTTGAGCCGGTTTGAAATCAAAATTTCCCGAGCTCTCGACGGCGACTACACGTACTATTTATTATGCGGCGTGTTTAGAGAAGTTTCTAGATTGTTTTGGCCTCTTGGGTCGTCAGTATTTCGAGACTAATTGGCAGTGTAAGTAGTTTTTTCTAGATAACTTTTATTTCTCGAGATCGGGGAATTTAGTCCAGTAACTTTAGTTCGTCGAGATCGGGGAAATTTCTAGACTGTTTGCCCGTACCTGGGTGTCGTCAGTATTTCGAGACTAATTGCGCAGTAAGTAGTCTATAGACATTTAGTCTAGAAAGTACGGTTTGAGCGCTTTAAATTCTAATAGAAACTTAATTTTCGCCGTAAAATGTGTCCACACCCAAAACGACGGTCTAATTTCCTCGTTAAGAGTAGAAACTCACCGACCGAACGGTGAAAACCCCCCGCTAATCGATCCCTCATAATATAAAAAAGAGGCGTCGCCGTCGAGGCGCTGTCTACACCCTAAACGACGGTCTACAAAAACTCCAATTTACGAAATGCGGTGAAGAGGATGGAAATGGGTATTCTACTTATGCAATCACTTATGCAATCCTATGCGATCTTACAAAGTGTCTCTTTGCCTTTTCGCAGGCGGGTGCGGCGCAATGCCGCGTCATTGCCCCGTCCCCGCAGAGATCTGGGCGCAATGACGCGGGTGAAACGCGCGCGCGATATCGAGCCGACGCGCGACGACGAAGGCTCCGACGACCACCTCGAGACCGCGTCCGACGACGAGACCGCGCGCGACGGCGACCGCGCGGCCGACGGCGCGCCGCGCGCGGACCCGGAAGACGTCGAGCTCGCGCGCAAGCGCGCGAGAGCGGAGGAGAAGCGCGCGTATCGCAACCTCGAGAGGCTCGAGGCCCTCATCGAGGAGCGCGTGAAGACCCTCGCGGAGCGCGAGGCGGAGCTCGTGGCGGTCGTGAACACCACGGAGACGCACATCGCGGAGAAGTACGCGGCGCATCGCGCGAGGGTGGAGCGCGACGTCGAGATCACGAAGGGCGCGACGCAGACGCAAAAGAAGCGCGTCGTGCTGAACGTCGGCGGCGCGCGGTTCGAGACGAGCCTGGACACGCTGCGGAACGTCCCGGGCTCGTTCCTCGCCGCGATGTTCAGCGGCGAGTACAGCATGGCCCCGAGCGACGAGGACGGGTCGTACTTTATCGACCGCGACGGGACGCACTTCAGGCACGTGCTCAATTTCCACCGCGCGTTCCATGAGTTCGCGCTGGATCCGGACCTCACCCGCGGGCAGCTCGCGGAACTCGCGGAGGAGGCGAAGTACTACGGGATCTTGGAGCAGATGATGCCGGCGTACGCGGAGAGGAGGGCGCGCGTCGAGCGAGGCGCCGGCGCCGGCGCCGGCGCCGGCGGGAAGAGACGCGGCGCGAAGGGCGCGAAGGGCGCGAGGGCGCATTCGCGCGGCGCGGCGGCGACGGCGATTCCGGGGGTGAGTCCCGACTCGTCCTCCGACGACGACGCCGACGCCGCCGCCGAGGACTCCGACGACGCGCGCGACGGTGAGGTGGATCTCCCTCCCCGGGAGCTGCTGACGTGGAAATATGTCCCGTGCGAGCCGCCGTTCGAGCCGGGGGAGTTGGACGCGCGCGGACGGCCGCTGTCGAAGTGGCACTGCCAGGAGCTCCCGTGGCGGGGAGGGGAGAACGACCGCGGGTGCGCGTCCGCCATCTTATTACCCGTGTTTTGCATTCCTTTCCTCAAAAGTACAGCCACGTGAGTACAGCCAGTCTCAGGTTGTTCCACGTCACCGTATCTCATCAAACGCTGACCGACCAATCGCGTTCGTTCGTTCCTCGTCGCAGGTATGCGCCGCTGTCCACGCTGAAGCGCGTGTTGAAAGGCAAGTTCCCGCGGCACCCGCACTTGGTAAACGCGCACGAGCTCTTCGCGCCGTTCACGAACAAGTGGACGTACTCGAAGAAGATGGAGTGGGCCAAGCTCCGGAAGGGCGAGACGCGGTTCAACGTCTAAAAGACGAGCGGCGAGCGGCGTCGCTGAGGGATACGTAGCATAGATAGATAATCCGGTCCCGTCTCCGAAGCGAGAGGGAAACTTCGAAGAAAACAAACGCGTCAAAACGAAAACGCCACCCCGCGCGTCGTCGTCTCGTCTCGTCTCGAATCGAATCGTCTCGAATCGTCTCGTCTCGTCCGTCCTCTTCGTCGCCACGCGCGCCACTCACTACTCCCTCGTCCCGTCCTCGCCGACGATGACGGGCACGCCGTCGTCGCGAAACTCTATGCGTCCGTCCACGAGCGCGCTCGCGACGCGCGCGAACACGACGTGCTCCTCCGCCAACACTCTCGCGGCGACGTCCTTGAAAGGGATGGAGTCAGTTGAAAGGCGCGGCAGGGGTGGAGTTGAAAGGCGTCGTGGGCGGGGAATGAAACCGAGAGACGCCGGGAAGTGAAGTCCTCAAGGAACGGCGTTCACCACGCGAACGCGGTCGTATGGGAAGCAGTCTCACCTCCGGCGTGTCCGTTGGCATCACCGGGACAACCCGCTGCGCGACGATCTTCCCGTCGTCGAACTTCTCGTTCACGAAGTGCACCGTGGGGCCGGTGAACCGCGCGCCGCTGTTCACGACCGCGGCGTGGACGTTGTCGCCGTGCATGCCTTTGCCGCCGAACGCGGGAAGCAACGCGGGGTGGATGTTGAGCATCTGATACGGGTCCACGGTGCGAAGCATCCGACGTCGGGGTGGAGTCAAAAGGCGTCAGGCGCGTCGGGATCGAAACCGAGGGGCGGGCGGAGAGAGACGCGAAGTCCTCGAGAAGGAACGGCGCGCGCCGCGCGTGCGCGGTCGTACGGGGACCAGTGAAGTAAAAACGTAAACGCGCCTTGTTCTCGTACGCGCGGCACAGCTCCGGCGGGATCAGCCGCAGGTACCCCGCGAGCAACACGTGCGTCACCCCGTGCGCGTTCGCGAGCGCGTCCACGAGCTCCTCCGCGCGTAGTCCGTCGTCGCTTCCCTTGGGCTTGGGGTACGTCAGCGTGGGAATGCCCTCGCGTCTCGCCCACGCGACGCCGCCGCAGTCGGGCTTGTTCGAGACGACGACCGCGACGGAGGCGCGCACGTCCCCGCGCGTCATCGCGTCGTGCAGCGCGCGGAGGTTCGAGCCGCCGCCGGAGACGAACACGGCGACCTTCGCGGGGGAGGAGGAGGAGGAGGAGGACGACGACGACGACGACGACGCGTCCCCCGCCGCGATGTTCGCGGCCGCGCGCCGTCGAGCCGCCGCGGCGACGCGGCGGCGCGGTCGCGCCGCGCGTCCGCGCGGCGGCGGCGGTCGCGCGCGGTGCGCGGGCGACGTCGTCGCCGCCGCGGACATCGCGGTGTCGCGCGGGGGGGGGAGGGAGGACGCGAGGCGTGCCGCGCGCGAACCCTCTGGCGCGACGCGAGAGCTGAGCAGATCGGCACCTGCGCCGCGGTTCGAACAGAGTTTGGAAGCGCGACCCTGCTGTTAGCTGTGATGAGAAAAAAACGTTTTTCACCCATCCTTCGGTTTCAACATGTGATCGCGTCTCCTTTCAACTGGCCGATGAACGACTTTGTAGCAATGAGACGCGGGGACGCCGAGTGTTTCCTTCCCACGCGCGTCCACCGCCACTCGACGCGCGCGCGACCGCGACCGCGACCGCGACGCCCGCGCGCCCGACGGATCCGCATGACCGACGTCGTGAAGATCGTCGTCGTCGGCCCGAAAGAGTGCGGGAAGACGACGACGTGCCAGCTCGTCGCCGGCGCGACGCCGTCGCGCGAGTACGACCCCACCGCGGGCGTGCGCGTGCAGACGTGCGAGCGACGCGTCGGCATGCGCACCGTGCGTGTGGAACTGTGGGACTGCTCGGGGGATCTGAAGTATCAGACGTGCTTTCCCGCGATGGCGGACGGGATGGTGCGCGCGCGACGACGACGAGAAAGTACCGCGGTCGTCGGCGGTATCTTATAGTCGTCGGCGTCGTCGTCGTTCGAATCTTCCGTCCGCGTCTGTTCTCATCACCTCTCCTCTCCTCTCCCTTCCTCCTCGCGCAGGACGGCCTCCTGATCGTGTACGACCCGGACGAGCCCGGGAGGGAGGCCGAGCTCGAGAAGTGGCACGACGCCTTCGCGCTCTCCGCGACGACGACGCGGCCGGGCGAGGAGGACGACGACGTCCGTCTCAAGCCGTCGCAGTGTCTGGTGTTGGGCGCCAGGCGAACGTCGGGTGCGGCCCCGCGACTGATGATGACTGGTCCCCGTACGACCGCGTCGGCGCGGTGAACTTCGATCCTTGAGGACTTTCTCTCGCGTCCGTCCGTCCGTCGTTTCTCTCCGCCCGTCCCACGGTTTCGATCCCGACGCGCCTGCGCCTCACGACTCCGACCGACGACTGACGCCTTTCGACGTCATCCGTCATCATCAGTCGGGAACCCGCGCGCGCCGGCGACTGGGAAGCTCGCGAAGCTCCCGAACGTCATCGTCGACGTGGGCGGCGGCGCCGCGGTGGAGTCCAGAGCGTCCAGGGTTGGGGACGAGCTCGATAAGATGCTCGCGCGCGTCGTCGCGGCGAAGCGGGAGAGGGAGGAGAACGCGCTGTTGCGATGACATCCGTCCATCATCACTTCTTCGGCGTTCGTTTGGTTTTCGGTTCGGCGACGCGTTATCAGTTCGCTCTGCTACAGTACGGGAATCGTCGTCGGCGGCTACCGGGCTAATCGTCGTCGTCTTCCTCCTCCTCCTCGACTTCCTCCTCCTCTTCCGACGAGCTGTCCGACTCCGGCATCCTCCGACGGTTCGTGTTCGCCTCGAGCGGCGGCAGTCCGTCGTCGTCGTCCGACGCCTCCGCCTCCGCCTCCGCCTCCGCCGCCGCGTCGCCGACGCGCATCGCCCTCACGCCGCCGACCGCGTCGTCCACCCCCGCGTCGCCGTCGTCGTCGTCAGCGCCGCCGCCGCCGCCCCTCCCCGTCCCGAACCGCTCCGGCCACGCCTCCGGGCGCGCCCTCCGCAGCTCCTTGATCTGCTCCGCGTAGAGCACTCGGAGCAGCTCGCCGGTCACCTTGGATCCGCGCGCCCCCCCGTTCGCCGCGTCGCTCGTCGCGTCCTCCTCGAAGTGCGCGAGGACGTGCGACCCTTTCCGCACCCACAGCACCTTGCTGAACTTGCTCGGGATGCGTATGAGCGTCGTGGACGCGTCCGGCTTCTCGACCTGCGGGAGGGAGGGGACGAGGTGATGAGTCGGCGCGGCGCGGACGAGCGACGAGCGAGACGCGATGATGCGGCGGCGCGCGGATCGGACGTCGACGTCGTCGCGCACCTGGACCTGGTTCCCGCCGCGGAGTTCCACGACGCGGCACACGGCGTCGCCGTCGTTCAGCTCCGGGCACAGCTCCTCGAGCTGGTTCCGGACGTGCTTGCGTCGGCGGCTCATCGCGGCGCGGGCGGCGCGCGGGCGACGAGGAGTGAGCAGTCGTGCTGTACGTGTAGTGCGTTGAGCGACGACGCGACGCGACAACCTGTGATGACGCTGACGCTCTCCTTTCGCGAGGTCGGCTTCTCGGCGTTTGAAAGGCATCGCGGCGTTTCGACCCTCGATCAACGGATGAATTTGAAAGCGGCCAGCGCTCTGCGCGCTGCGTTTCCGTCATCACTCCTACCTGTAGACGACTCTTCGCGGGGGGTGCCGCAGACTAGACAGACCCCGCGCACGCGCGCGTCGTCGCGACCGCGTCGACGACCGCCACCGGAGCCCCGGACGCCGCCATGGGTGCGTCCTCGGGATCGCGCGCGCGCTCGACCCGCGCGACGCGCGTCGCTCGCCCCCGCGCGTCGCCCGCCTCGCACCCCGTCCGATCCGCGATCCGCGCCCCGCGCGCGCGCACCGTATGAGCAATTAGTCTGAGCGCGACTTAGCGCACCTGGTCTATTCCCTCGTCCGTCGATCGATCGCTCGCTCGCTCCCTCCCCGACTGACCGACGCCCTCCCCTCTCCACTCCGTTCGCCGTCGACCGATCGCGACCGTAGGGGCCCCCGGCGCGAACGGCGAGGTGGTCCCCGGGACGCAGATGTACGTTCCCATGAAGGTCGTCGTCGTCGGCGACGGCGCGGTCGGGAAGACGTCCATGCTGTTGTGTTACACCACGAACACGTTCCCCACGGACTACATGGCGACCGTGTTCGACAACTACGCGGTGAACGTGCCGTACGGGGAGAAGACTATCAACCTGGGGGTGCGTTGTTTAGGGTTTACTTTAGCGCGCGCGACGCGTTCTGGGGGGGGGGGCGGTCGCCGGCCGCCAGGCCCCCCCCCCCCCGCGGCCTCCCCCCCGTCCGGGGACGGGGGTCGTTTCGTTGGTTCGTCTGTTCTCTGCCTCTTGTCCAGAACCCGTTCGGCATCCCCTA
>Ga0181560_10003234_pt1 | contig 15058 bp, 13 predicted proteins | sample 011ome_20_FD_133751 | JGI IMG/M metagenome (GOLD analysis project Ga0181560, IMG submission 133751) | Coastal salt marsh microbial communities from the Groves Creek Marsh, Skidaway Island, Georgia - 011509CT metaG (megahit assembly) | ecosystem: Environmental > Aquatic > Marine > Intertidal...
TCTGATTGTGTAGCTTTAGGAGCAGCGGTTTGTGCTCTAGCAAAAGAGGCACCTACATCCAACAAACCACCCACGACACCAGCAGCAATTGAGGTGTTCGAGATTTGTTGAACTGGTTGAGGTGCTGCGGCTGCACCCGATACGTTTTGGTCTAGTGTAAAGGGCATCTTATTCTCCTTGAGCAGCTTGTGCTGTAATTTGTGAACCTGCCGACTGACCACGAGCACGTTTAATTAGATCGGTCATGGTGTCTAGTCGTACAATGGCTCTGTATAACTTAGTTTGGTTCTCTATTGAGAAGCCACCGTCTTCTATCAGGTTAAGAGCATCATTGTAAAGCTCCTTACCTTCTTTTATTTTAGCAGGATCACCTGTCTCAATCAAGGACAAACCTTTAGATGCCCAAGTATCAATGCGTTTACGAGCATCCTTGAACTTAGCATCCTCTTTGTAGGAAATATCCTTGGCATCGTAGTGATTGAGGACTTTCATTGGGGTAGCACCCGCAATGATAGAGGATACAAAACCCAGATCAACCTCTTCCTCTGTAAACTCACCCGCAAGACTACGGCGTTTACTACGGTACTCGCCAGTTTCAATCAACTCAACAACTTTAGAGTAGATGTCTACCGACTTTACGTTACGCATCATCACAGTAAACTCTTCAGCTGCTACTTGGTTGTGTCCACCAAGCAATGCAGAAAGAGTGTTCTTTAGAGATGCCAGTCCTTCAGTACCAATCTGAACAGATGGACCACCTAATGTAGACCAGAGAGGGTCTTCAGCAAATAGTTCAGTGTATTGCTGCACAAGGCCACCCAAAGGAGCAATCCGTGTACCTAACGATACGTCTGTTCCTACACCTTGAGAGAGAACCCAGTCAAACAGGCCAAACTTTACAGCATTCAGGGCAGCTGTGGAGTTCTGATCCTCTGGATCAATCCCCATAGCTACCATTGCAGCTGTTACTCGTGGAGGGAAACCCATACCCCGTGTTCCAAACATCACAGTGTTGGTTGCTACCATACGAGCACGTTCTGCTTTGGTTAGATCACGACCAAGCATGATGTTATCCAAGAAACGGTTGGTGTACGACATCCACTGTGTAGCTAGACCCAAGATCGGACCTTCTTGGTAAGCACCTTTCTGCCCAGATGTCATACGGAATGTAAGAACCTGTTCACGATTTGCTACATACTGCAAACCTGTCTCACTAAAGACATCATCCGATACTTTCTTGGCACCGTGTTCAACAACAGCTGTAGCTGTGGCTGCAATACGTCCATAAAGTTCACCAATCTTAAATGGTGTAAGACCCATCTCTAAAAGTTCAGATGCTTTTGTTTGGTTGCTGTTGAATGTAGCACCACTACGTTCCAAAACAGACGTACCGATAATGTCACGGCCTGACTCACGCATGTAACGTACAGTATCTAGCAGTTCTTGCTTGGTCATACCAGCAAAACCATTGGAGTACATTGCATCAATGTCTTTAGCAGCAGCTTTAGGTGTCTTCAACATCAAGTGAGCAATGACAGGGGTAGCAGCCGTAGCTTTTGCACCAGCCTTAGGTGAGATTGCCATAATCTGTGCAACGTGTGAAGCGTTAAGAACCATCTGGTCAGGGTTAAAAAAACCCATCTTGAGGTGGAAAGCAAATGCTCTGGCTCGGCCAGCTGCACCACCAAGCCAGTCCTCAGGTTTAGTCTTCAAACCTTTACCGAAACCGAACACACCCTCGTCATACAGGCTCTGAGCCATCATAGTGTAAAGTGTATTCTCTTTGTCAGCCCTTTCGTGCAGACCTAGACGCCGTTTGATTACGTCCTGTTGGTCACGCATGTCAGCATCTACTGACTTAGACCCCTTCCCGCCCTTGATACGGGCAAGTCGGATGAAGTCTTCTGGGTTAGAAGGTATAGGACCATCAAACTCTACGTTACCTAATCTCTTAGCTTTTAGAACCCAGCCATTGACAGCAGCCTGAGTTGCTTTATAATGAGTGTAACGGTAGGCAGACGATTCAAACTGTTCTACGATGTTAGTAATAGGGTCTTGATTGCCTACACGAGCACCACCGTACTCTAAGAGAGGAGCATCACCACGTTTACGGGACACCCGCATGGACTGGTACTCACCTACAGACATGCCTTGACCATCTACGATCTCAGCATCAACCTTCTGGTCCCTACGTTTAACCTCGAACTTAGTTGTAAAGGAATCATCGTGCTTAGTAGCCAGCAACTTCAAGTCCTCAAAGTTCTTAATTGAGGAAGGATTCCAAGAGTTATTTGCTACGATAACAGCATTGATGCGAGTAAGGTCATCACCTGAGATACCTAAGTCTTTAATGTGTTTAACACCTGTAGCTTTAAAGATAGGTGATAGGACATCTACGATGTTGTTTAGTTCCTTAGCAGCCTTGTCAGCTTCCTTAGCACTAAAAGAACCTATCAGGGTACGGAAACCTTTTGCTGCCTTCTTACCGCCAGCGAGAGTAGGCTCAAACACAGAGCCGACAAAGAAGTTAAGGGTCTCGTTGTTTCGTGAACCACCTACATTGTAACCTAATACATCAGACTTCTGAGGAATACGAGCATCCACTATGTCTGTGACATACTGGTAGTTTGTACCGTCAGGAGTTTGGTAAGGCTGGTCTAGCTTGTAAACTACTCTGTCAGCTGTTTGAGCACCTTTAATGCGGCCCTGTAGTCTACTGTACACTACGTCATCGTCTGCCGCCTTAGCAATCACACCGATACCGTCATAACCTGTATTGATAGTGACTGCCCAACCACCACGATTAGTTACATTCTTTAAAATCTCAGTAGCTTTTACATTCCAAGCTGCATTGTTGAAGTCAGTAAGAGCACGGTAGGCAGTCAATTGCTTTTCAGTTGGAGCCTTACCATTAACTTGGAAAAAGTCAGCAGCAAACTTGTTAGAATTAGGAGCACCCCGTTGTGCGGCTAGGTTTTCTTGAGCATCACCCTCAGGTCTATCACGGTAACGTGTCATGACCTTGTTGACTTCTTCGTATTCCTGTTTACTAAGGCTACGAATATCTTTAAATGACTTGTCAGCAATCTTACTTACACGAGCAACAAGACCTTCAGCTGCGTTAATCATAAACCCTACACGAGGACCAACTGTAGTCTGACCAGCTGAGAACAGACGGGCAGCTGCACGTTTAACGAAGCCCTCGTCTACTGTTACATCCTCTAACTCTTTAGCTAGGCGGCTAGTATCAATACGTTCTTCGTACTGAAGATACCATCCACGTTTGTTCTCCTTCAAGCCATAGCCTTGCTCTAGGTCATCTGCATTACGGCGTACTGGAGTGTAACGTGGGTCAAAGTTAACAGCCTCTTGTGCCTCTTTCTTAGTAGTAAAGGCTGCACCATTCTCTGACTTACCCAAGATTGCTGAGTAAATAAAGTTATCTGAATCCTCTGCACGGCGGCGAGATAGTTTAACGAAGGCGTTGGTTGAGCTATTCATCAGGCGTGTAGCTACTTTCTCAGTAGCTTCGTTAAGGCTCTCTAGTGTGAATGCCTTACCTGCAAAAGGAGACTGCATAATCTTAGACATGTCATCAAACAGCATGGAGGCTTTAGTGCCTTCAATAACTGTGGCTGAATGAGGGACTGGTGTGTTTGGATTAGGGTCTAGTGTTGTAGGTCCAGCCTTACCAGATACAGAGCTAGGAGCCTGACCTGTGTTGTGTTGAATGATTGTAGCCTTAGCACCAGCTACGTCACCTTTAGTGGCTGTGATAACCTCAGATGCTGACTTAGACTTTAGAACTCCCTCTACAGTCTCACGAGTAGCGGCAGAACCTGTAATTAGTTTACGTCCACCAGCTGCGGCTAGTCTAGTAGCAGTTTTAGTTACACCTAGTGTAGCTACGTCTACCAAGGCAAGAAGCTGATTGAACCCAGCATTCTCGTCTACACCAAAGTTATCAATTAATGTTTGAACATCTCTTAAAGATTCATACTCACGGATGTTGAAGAGACCTTTGTTCTCTGCATCGTTTAGTTCATTCTCCCAGTAGGTATCAAACTCTTCTGGTTCCATGAACAAAGTATCTGCGTACTCTTTAGACTTACGAGAGTCCTTACGGATTAGCATCTCAAACACACCGATAGTAAAGTCACGGGCGGTGTTCAGAGTACCAGCAGCCAACCACTTAAAAGTAGAGGGGTCATTCTTCTCAAGACGTTCAGCAATACGTTTGTTAATCAACTCGTAGTTAGTTAACATCCGTAGAGTTTCTTGGTTAACTGTATCGTCATCAACCATCATGATACTAGAGAAGATAAACTCACGAGGAGAAACAGCTACCTGCTTACGGTCTACATGTTCCTGTGCTAAACGACCAGCCTCTTCAATAGGAACACCAGCATCGTATAGTGTCTCAAGGAATACATTCAAGTCAGGAAATTGTTTAGCCAACCCCTCGTGTGTCATGTCCTCTGCAAGACGAGCTTCAGAGATAACGGCTGGGTCTACTTCGAGCAAAAGAGATTGTTCCTCAACCATCTGCTTTTCAAGGGGTGAGGTGGGATCAAGAGGTTTCTTCTGCTCTACCTGAGAGAAGTCCTCTTCATCTGCTAGGAGTTCCTCTAAGGAAACGATGCTGCTCATTGTATTTCCTTATTGTACAGTTGGTGCGGAAGGACTTGCTAGTGTGCTAAAGTCAGCCATAGAAAAACCCAATTTCGCAACACCGAACCCTAGTTGAGAAATATCTGAGTATTTTTTAGCTTGCGTTTGGAATGTTGAAATTTCAGTATTGAGTCCACTCATCTGTGTTCCGAAACCTAGTTCTGAACCAAGAGCTGAACGACCTGCACCTACTGCCCCAGTCAATCCAGAACTCTTGGCTGTACCGGCTGCCTGTGCAGAAGCCCTTGCCCGTGCCGAGGCTAGAATATTGGATCGAATGGCTGCACGGCGTTGACGTTTAGCTTGTAGATTTTGTGCTCGTGTTTGTGCTTCAGCGGCTCTTTGCGCTGCCTTACTAGACTTTACTGCTCCAGCTACCCCAGCAACAGCGCCGCCTACAACAATGCCGCCAAGTACTGTAGCTGCGGCAGTAGTCGCTAAAGTTGTTGCGCCGATACCACCTAAAATTGCGGCACCAATTGTAGTAAAAACAGCCATGTTAAAACTCCTTCATGTATTGGGTCTCAGCTTTCGAGTATCCCTTTTTTTCGTATATTTCTGAGAGGTCAGTTATGTTTTCTAGGTAAGTCATGCCCACATATTTAACATTGTTATCTGTAGCCCATTCCTCGTATGCTTTCATAAGTCTGAAACCAGCTGTACTATTTCTGTGTTCTTTGTTAACGTACCATGCTACTTCAGTTGATATTTTTTCAGATGAGAAGAAAGGTTCTGAGTACATTGCACATATAAAACCAACTACGTCACCATCTCGTTCAGCAACTAAAGTAACAAAGTTATCCAATGGTAGTGTCTGAAGAAAAACTGTTTGTGTTTTCTTTGCATCCCACGAGTAAGGTACTTTAGACTCTTTGTGAAATTGTTTGAAGAGGATAAGACAATCTAGTACATCTTCTTCTGTGGCTTCTCTAATATTAGTAGGTGTTATTTTTACCACCAAGAACCTCATATCCTACTAGGTGAAAGTCTTTACCTGTTGCACTCTCGAACCTAAGTTTCATTGAACGTCCACGACCACGGACTTTTGATTTAGTGACTACTGTGTCTGTTGGGTAGTTGATAGAACCTAGATTATTAGGGTCCACAACAGGAACATCCTTGAGTTTGTAAATCTCACGAGGTGTACTGTTAGCTTTATTTAAGTTCCATGACACAGACATCAAACAGCTAGATGGATTGATGAACTCATAACCTAAGCCAGAGGTGGTGTAACCATCCTCAGTAACTCGCATGTACGTTGTGACGTAAGGTGCAGTCTTAAAGGTTGTCATGTCTCCCATGAAGTCATAACCTGCTTCAGCAAAACTCTTGTAGTCTGCTTCACCCCAGTCAAGATAAGTATCTCCACGGAATGTAGCAAAGGTCATCTTACCTGTTGCACCATCACGGACCAGAACCTTGATCTCACTGTCACCTTGCAGATAATCTCTGTAAAGAGTAGCTACTACATTATCCGCACCATTTACGATAGTATCTGAACCGTTAACAACTTGTGTCTCTGTAGAGGTAGCCCCAAGACCAGCATAGTAAGAGGTGCCTATGATGTAGGAAGTATCACTATCTTGATCTTCAACTCTCCAAGGATAGAAAGCCTGTAAAGCTAAGTCCATAACAAGGATATTGTTGTACTTGTAGTCTATTGTTTCATCGTTATCAGGGTAAAACCAGAACACTCTGCTGTTTACTTTGTCGAACTCAACATGGACCTGAGCTTTCTTCTCGTTTGAAATGTTGTCCCAAAAAGTCTGTATGGTAGATAGTGATAAGTTTTGAGCAGTGGGTACGTTTAGTGATTCACCCTGTTGAATTGCGTGTAGCCCTGTCTTACTCCACCAAACAGGTAACCCATCTGCTACTGTAAAGGAGTTTTCATTTACTAAGCCTACGTCACTGATACGAGTGATGGCGTACTCAGTGGCACGGAACACGTTGTCAACACCAGCAACAGCCCACACACCGTTCTCAGCAAACACCAATAGAGAGGCACCAATAACGTGGAGCTTACGAATGTTATGAGCATCGGGGATACTTACCACACCGCCGTCAGTGTCCAGTAGGTCACTAATGATCTCTGAGGTAGGGTCATACACCTGATAGCAGTTACCTACGTCAGCAAGCCTCTCCGTAAGTCTGGAGAAGTAAACCTTACCACCATTCTTAGCTGAGTCAATCCCCGAATAAAATACACGACCTGCGTATGCAGCTACTGTACGAAACCTACCTGTCTCTACTTCAGTAGCCAGACCAGAACGTACCTTGTTAAAGACATCTAAAACAAAGTGACCGTTAGCTGCAAGAGATGAACCAGAGTAAATTTCTTCCCAGTCTGTTGCGTTAAATGCTCCGTTAGCATCTTTACCTGCGTACCAAGCATGGGTTAAAGCGAAGGTATAGGTTGCTGGTCCTCCGCCTTGACCCCAACCTACGTTCTTAGCATCGTATGTACGTTCAGCAGAAGGAGAGCTATCGTTTTCAAAGTACTCACTGGTAACCTCAGTGTCTGAACCTTGCCACTCAAAGTCTCTTTCTTTAAAGTTAATTACTGTCGAGGTAAATGTTTCAGTTGAAGTATTGAACTCAACATAGAAAGTATTAACCGCTGGTGATGCAACAATCAAAGCCCCGTTAAGGGCTGTAACTTGAACACGGTTTTCAGAAGGAGAGAGATTGTTATTAGCTGAATAAGTGTTAAGGTCTATTGTGCCTGAGTACTTGTTAGCTGACAAGGGGTCTGTAGACTTCTCATAGAAGTAAAGAATGTTGTTGACTTGAATTACCAAGAACTCTAGGTTAGGCTGACCTGCTACGTTGTACCAGTCCAGTGTTTGTACTAAAGCACCTTGAGGTACAACAACATCTGAAAGAACATGGTTGTCTTCTAATGTAAGAGCCTTACGCCTACGCCGTGTACCATCACGTTCCAAGGCGCAGTTAAGTTCGTCCACTGAAGCATTCTCAGGGAACGTAAGCTCAGAAGCCTCAGTGATGAGACCTTTAACAAAGGTGTTAACCGTTCTCTGGATCAGGCTCTGTGGCATTCAGTTCTTCCTTCTTGGCCTTACGGGCCTTGTACCTGTCGTTAACGGCCTTACGAGGAGTGGGCTTCTTATGTTCTAGGTGAGCAGTTACTGCATTAAGTGCAGAGCTAATACCTGTCCATCGTCCACTTAGTTCTGCTGGAACCTGTGCTCCGTTCTCGTACTTCACTGCATAAAACTTAAAACCATCTTGAGGTTTGTAAACTACTAGAGGTTTCTCAGTTTTGTCACTTACTACTTTTACTTGTTGACCGTCTTCACTTTTGATTAAACTAATGTCTACCATAGTTGTTCTTTGGCCTTCCTACATTCAATCTATGTAAATCATTCTGGACGTAAACTTTCTGACGCCTAGCAGACTGCTCGACCTTAGGATCAGCACCTGATTTAAATAAGGACATGGCTGTAGACTTAGCTTCAGCTAGAAGGTAGGGGAACATTACATCATCAATGTCAGGTGTAAACGTATCAGTAAACGAGTCAAAGGTTGGGTACTTAATACCATATGCTCGTGTCTTAGCTGAAGTTAGTGTGCTGTCGATGGTGGATTTGTAGGAGTCCAGTACGATGTTTTCATCATCAAACGATGTGTAGTACTCAGGCATTACATCGTTACGGATAAGTAGTATACTGTCTGCCTGTACATCATTGACCTGTACAACATTAGAAGCAAGGCTGTCCCGCTTGTCTGACAAACCAAAGAAAGCATCTGGCTCTAAGTATGTAAGGCGTTTGTACTCTACCCCACCTACCTTCTCAGACACGTTGTAGTCCAAAAACTCAATGTTCTTTACACGAGTGGGGAAGGAGAAGTGAGTAGGTCTGGCGGAACTAGAGTACGAGACTAACTTAATTGTTTGAGCATGTTCAGGAATAATACGAGTAGAGATAAGATTGAAGTAAGTATTCTCAATTACTTTAGCAATCTGTTCAGCTTCATTTGAATCAGAAATACTGTTGATCTCCTCCGAATCCATATCGGATAAGATGTTCTGAACCATTTCGAGGAGAGTCATCTTCATGTTATGCACTCATTCCAATAATAGAGACGTAGATGTTGGCATAGTTTACGTCAACATTGTCAGCATTTGATTTAGTTTTAATTTCAATATAGTCATTTTGAGCTAACGAGATGACAGCAGTAACAGAGATAGAACCCCAAGAACCCGAAGAAATAGAACGGATAGCCCTTGATCCGCCAATCTCCGTACCGTTCTTAAACAAAGCCCACTCTACATCTTTTGAACTACCGGATTCCTGTGAAGATGACATTGTTAGGTTAATCAAAGATGTTACTTCTGTAGAATCATCGTAACGAAATCGTAAATTAGGAGAAGTTACTACAGTAAAACCTGTTACATGCGAAGAGTCTACTGGAAAGGATAGAAACTTTTCAACAATGTCTGTATCAAGAGTGTAGGCAAACGGAGAAGTAGCAGAGAATGTAGTAGCTACACCAAGGTGACGGTGAATAGGTTGCCATACCCCACTACCAGAACCGTTAGCAACGTATGCTTCACCACTGTTGGCTGTGGCTACACCCTTAGGTTCGTGTAATGCACTACCTGTTAATGATGAATGTTCTACGTTAGCCATGTTATGTTATCCTTACCGGGGGGACTTGTTAAGACTATTATACACACAAGTAAAATAGTTGTCAAGTATAAAAAGTAAGAGGAGGAGATTTCTCCCCTCCCCTTGTAATTATGTTACGCCAACGGCGCAGTCATAACTGTAACCAAGTTCTCTGGACGGTACAGTTTCATACCATAACGTGCAGTAGTTACAAACTCTGTACGCTGGTAATCTTTGTTGTACTCTGTGTCCACGTTTGGCATCTGACGCCATGCACCTACGAAAGGCAACACTGTCTGATCCGCAGAGAAGAACATGTTGGTGATTGCGTTGTTAACAGTTGTACCACCGATAGTTTCAGCAGCTTCTGTTTTCAGGTAGTTCGATGTATATACATCAAAGCCGTAGATGTTAGCAACAAAGGACATGCCAGTTGCGATACCATCACGAACAATACCTTCCCAACGTGGGTTGTTAGATACGTTTGTCAACTGAGACAATGTGTTCATCTCAAATTCAACAGACGGATCAACAATAGCAACGAGGTTGCGCTGTGGTACTTTACCAGTTTTCAAAGCACGGAGTGCCTTAGCAAAGTCTTCAACGGCAATCTTGTTACCTGTACCGGAACCCAGCATACGGTGGTCAACGCCATTGATTGCGTTACCATCATCTAGTGTTTGCTGACCACCCAAAGCCATGATGTCTGTCTCAAGACGTTCCATCAAAGCACGTTCTTGCAGAGGCACGAACTGTGACATGATTTGGTTTGAGTAGTAAACATCCTGCATCGCTTTGTTAGTGATGTAGTTACCAGCCTGAAGGTACTCAGTGATGGTGAACGTAAACTGTGCATCATCAATTGGGTCATATGTGACCGCAGCATCTTCAGTGTAGTCGTTAACGGTTGCATCACCCAAAGATGGGATTTTGAATGTATCACCATCTGGGAAATCATTCAACCAGTTAACGTATTTCATGCCTTGCAGTTCATCCCGCAAGATTTCCTTAAGCTCTGCACCCCAAACTTCTGCACGTTTGGCTAATGCGAGAGTAGCTACTGTATTACCAGCCATTGTTCTCTTCCTTTATCAATAGAATCTGTCACCCAGACGTTCGGCATCTGCCATCATTTGTCGCTGAGTAGACGGTTTATAGTACTCTGTCGAGTTTTCCCTGCGAAGTTTTTGGTAATAACCAAAGTCCTTCTCAGAGGATGCTTGCATTGTAGAACCCTCAGTACGAATGCTCCCCTGCACTAATGGATTGGAACGAGGTGCTGACTTACCCATCAACTGCATAAACGCAGCTGGTGACTTTGCAGCCATACCTTGTAACTCTGCCATCGGTAGCCCCAGTTCATTAGCTTTCTGCTGCACGGCAGCTGCTGCTTCTGTTCCGTAGGCTTGTACAAGTTCCGATTCAACTAGAGCAATGTTATTTTTAGCAACACTTTCCTGCTCTCGCTTTCTCAGGGTCTGTTCAACTAGGCTCTCAATGTCTGCTTCACTCGAACTTGGCTGGGTATTAGCTGTATTCGTAGTGCCACTATTGTTATTATTGGGATCAAGAAGTTCGGTTGTGGGTGCCGAGGCCATTTCTTCCATCTTAGTTGTAACTCCAAGTTTGTATGCTTGCTTTTCTAGGTCTGCTTTCAAAGAAGCATTCTCTTGTTTCATCTGTTCGATAAAACGATCTGCTTCCAGCTTTCCTTTTGCTAAAGCCTCAACATCGTTGAACTTACGTCCTTCTCCCACAAGATCACCCAAGACTGAGGGACTGGTTGGTTCCTCAAAGGCTGATACTTGTTCACTCTGCTCAACAGGGGTCACCTGTTCCTCAGAAAATACACTCATTGTTATTCCTTGTCTAAGTTAATAAGGTCCAACACAGTGGTCACTGCTCGATTGAACCCGTTGCGATCTGCTTGCTTATACGCCCACGATGGTGAGTCATAGTCTGCGGCAGGGGTAGTATCCTTTAGCATAGGCTCTAGGATTTCTTTGAGGCGGTCTAGTCCCTCTCTCTGGGACTGCAATGTTTGTGCTACCGCTTCTTTTTCTTTCTTTGTTTTACAGTCTTTGAACCAAGCTGCCTTCATTCAATAGGCTCCTCAGGGGCTTGCTCAGGTGCGGGTTCTAGTTCCTGCATACCTCGTTCAGCCTTTTCCTCTTGCTCTGCTTCAAACTCAACCTGAGCCTCTGTGACAACCTTCTGTGTCTCAAGTTGTTCAGACACTGCAATGTTCTCACCAAACAATGCTGGCTCACCTAACTCATCTGCAAGCAAACGAGCAAACTCTTTACCTGAAAGGTGTGAGCCAATGCTAGGATCGGAGGCTTTAATTTGATACATGGTAGTAAGGTTCTGTACACGTTGAGCACGTTCAGCAAAGTGACGAGCACCCATTGGTACGATCTTACCGTTAGCCTTGATGTCCTCACGAGTAATCTGTGTAAAGAAGTACAAGCCAGTATCTTCGTTTAAGACCTTAGCTGTATCCTCATAGTCCATGTTACGGCGTGACACTTCAAGCATAGCATTCAAGATAGGCTCAAGGAACACACGTTCAAAGTGAGCAGTCTTGTGTTGGAAGATGCGACCAGCTGCTGTCATTAACTGATTAACTTCAAAGGCTGTCTTCTCACCAGCACTACGGATACCCATAGCCTCACGGGGAGCACCTGCCATCATCTCCATCTTAGCTTCGATTTCTCGAATCTGGAAGTCAGCATTAAGGGCTGTACTGTCAGGAACAAGGTAACCTACATCGCCTTCATCACCCAGATAGATACGAGCATTAGGTTCAAAGTCAAAGTCCTCTACATCACCACGAATCTTGAGAACAGGGTAAGCAATCTGATCGAAAACATCTGCTTTAAGGTTCTCTAGGTGGTCAATGCGGTACTGCATACCTACAAGATTATCTAGTGGACCCATGCTGTACAGGTTATCAGGACGGTCACGCCAGCCTACATGGAAGATAGGATCACGACCTAAGTAACTAGGGTTTTCTTCATTAGACAAAACATACGCACGATCAACAATTGTGATAACACGATTGTTCATAAACTTACCAGAGTTTGTATCGTAAATGTCACCGTAGAAAGTAAGGATTTCTACATAGTCCGACTCAAAGTAATCTGTAAGATTAGAGAAGCCATCAGCAACAAAACCTTCTGACTTATTTACATCAATGTCATTACCTTTAGCTGCACCACGGTTACCTAACATTTTATTGAAGATGTCAGACATATACTCTTTATCAACTGACGTATCGACCATACGTTGTACTTCACCCAAGGTCAAGACAGAACGAATAATCTTAGGAGTATCTGCAAACTCAGCAGCTATCGGATTAAAACAAATATCAAACGGGGAAATACGAACAAGTTTAGGACCAACGTAGTTAACTACACGATCACCATCTTCAAACTCAGTTACCTTACGTTGATAATCGACAGTAGCAAAGCAGTTACCATACTGAATGTAGTCATTGATTAATTTACTTGTAGTGTTTACAAAGTCTGACTGACGTAGTTTATTCTGCATGTACGCCTGAATAATGTCACGTTTAATCTTTAGGTCTGAGTCACTGTCTGATGCTTCAAACCGAAACCAACGCTTCTGAGGAAACAAGGCAGCGAAGTAGTTAGCATGAAGGTTATCAGAAATCTGAGTTAGCTTGGGAGTAGTAGTAGAGTTAGACCAAGGTAACTTACTGTTACTTGTTGTGCGAGTATCTGTAGCGTAAACATAGTTACGTAGCTCTTTCCACTCCTCAATCTTAGAAGAACGAGCACTGTTCCAAGTGGACCAACGATTAGCAATATCCACAGCTAGGGCATGTGGATCAATAATGCTTTCAATGTCAATAGTAGTGCCAGCCATTTCGACTCCTAGTCCTAGCTTATGTGTTAATAATAACACACTGTAAAATTTATGTCAAGTGTTAAAATGCAACACCACCGAATTTTGGATGGAATACAACATTATTATCTTGACTGCGTGTACGCCTTACTGTACTGCTAGGCTTAATAGCTACTTCAACAGCAGCAGCTAAACAGTCTTTACAGTCATCGTGTGCTGGATTGTAGGATACTAACTCTTCTTCTAGTACCTGACAGTTACCACCACGGTAGTGATACACTTGTAAGTTATCATATCTTGGTTCAAGGATAGCAGCTATACGTTCTTCCTTAGAACCTTGATGTCTGTTTGGTCTATGCTCATCAATCTTAAGAGCAAGGCCATTAGGTTTAATGTAGTTATCTTTTAGTTCAGATACGATAGCTGACTGAGCAGCTGTACATTCAGCCCGTAGTTTCCTGAAGTCCCAACGATTAAGGAGATCAAGAATGTGTCTGAAGTACTCAGAAATCTTGTCAGTCTTAAAACGATCAATGTCTAAAACATATACGTTATTCTCAGAGTCCACTCCAATGACGACAATTGCGGTGTAGTCGGCACGTTTACTGACACTGTAAGCAAAGTCCACAGCTGCACTAACATTTAATTTATGTCCTTTGTAGTGCCACTGCCCTCCTTCACGAGTCATATGTTTACGATCATAGTATTGAAACTTCTCGTAAGCAATAGGTTGAGAGTCAGGGTCTGTTGGGTCATTGTAGTACTGAGCACGAAACTGTACACGGTCTAAGTACTGTCCTCGTTTCTTAGCTAAGATTTTAATATCAAAACCGAACATCTTACCATCTTTACGAAGTTGACGGGGCCACAAGAAGTCACCTGTGCCATCTCCGTTGTCTTCTACTGCTCGTTCCATAACTTCGTAGATAGACTCTTTACCTACTATCTCATTCTTATCTGAGTAGATGTCTTCTTCCATACTCATCAAATCAGAGTACAAATCTTTAGGATGATACCTTGTACCGACTACCCACTCTCTAGCTTCACTACCTTCAATAGATGAAAGCAAAGAGTATTGAGACTTAACTTTGTTACGGCCTTCTCCAGTGTAAGCATTTTCAAAAACTACTACGTCATCGAGGACAGCAATATCGCAGTGCATCCCTGTAAGAGAAGTAGTGAGACCGCCAGTAAATATAGATGGGTCACGGATAGCCTCTTTCTTACGATCTGGGTGATCTAGTGCAATCTCAGATGTTGTCCACTTTTCTCGTTTACTTTCATCTTTGTTTAGATGTTCAGGCCAATACTTCTGATGTATGTCTGACTCAAAGATGTTCTTGATAAACGATAGCTGTTTCTGGGCTAAGTTAGATGTAGCTGAAATATACAGAACCCGCAGGGTAGGGTTCTTAGTTAGTTCCCAAGCAACCCGGTAAGCAACCATTGCTGACTTACCGTGGTCACGAGGGAATAAGAGAAGCTGGTGAGACTTAGCTTCTTGCCTTGTCCACCATTTACAGACATCTTCGTGACAGTTTCCTAGTACACGTTGAGGAGCTACAAGCCTAATAAATGTTATTAGACTTGCTTCTGCTGCTTCCCTTATTTCGTTTATTGTTGCCATTAAGTAGTAGCTTCGTTTTCCGCTGGCGCTGCTTCCAGAGAAGCTGTCAGCATGTTTACAAAAGCATCCTTGCCGACCATCAACTGATCCAAATTAAACTGGGCCGAGTTGATCTTTTGTTGCAGGGAGTTGATGTGGTTAATCATCACCTTCTGCTGATCGGTTAGCTGGTCTTCTGTGTAGTCTACTTCGTTAATCGTGATGATAACCTTTTTGTCTTCAGTTGTCATGTCGATCTCCTTTTAAGTTATGCCCA
>Ga0181560_10003237_pt1 | contig 15058 bp, 12 predicted proteins | sample 011ome_20_FD_133751 | JGI IMG/M metagenome (GOLD analysis project Ga0181560, IMG submission 133751) | Coastal salt marsh microbial communities from the Groves Creek Marsh, Skidaway Island, Georgia - 011509CT metaG (megahit assembly) | ecosystem: Environmental > Aquatic > Marine > Intertidal...
CCCTCGACATGGCTGACACGCTCGAGTTCCCCGTCATCGATCATCTTCTTCAGATGGCGCAGCGCCCCGTGCCGTCGATAGGAATGGCCGACAGCCAGCACCACGTTTGCTGCCTCACAGGCTGCGATCATGGCGCGCCCGTCGGCGATGGTGTTGGAGACCGGCTTTTCGACAAAGACATGCTTGCCGGCTGCCGCTGCCGCTGCCGCTTCCGTGCCCAGCCGGTGCGCCGAGTTCGGGGTGGTCAGGATGACCCCGTCAAGATCGTCGAGCGCGAGCATCTCCTCGTAAGAGGACATGGCTTCGCACCCGAAGGTCTCGGCGAATTTGGCGGTCTTGTCGGCGCTGCGAGAATAACCGGCGCGGAGTTCAAGCTTGTCGGTTCTTGCGATGACCCCGGCCAGGACGTCCGACCACCAGCCAATACCGACGATGCCGACCCGCATCAGACCTTGTCTTCCCACTTCGCAAGGAAGGGCCCCACGATACCGGCACACTCCTCCGGATGGCGGCGATACGAATAGTGTCCGCCTTCCTCGACGATCACCAGTTCCGAGCCCTCAATGGCCTCGTGGAGATCTTCGAAGAAGTAGTAGGGCACGGTCGCGTCGTCGCGCGTTCCGACCACCAGCGACGGGTTCTTGATCTGGGTGATCGCGTCCAGCCGGTCATGATTCAGCGTCATGTCGATGCGCGCGGCGAGAACCCCGGGCTCTGCGATGGTTTCCAGCGAGCGTTTCTCGAGTTCCATCACTTTGTCGAGGTTGTAGCGGAACTGGTTGCAGCCGTTGGTGAAGAGCGAGCTGACGAGCACATAGGCTTCCTTGCCTTCGTTCAGCGCGATCTGTTTGCGGGCAATCTGGACACGGCGGATATACTCGTCGGCCTTGGTCCAGGTGTTGGAGAAGATGCAGCAGCGCAGACGGTCGGGATGGTCAATCGCCAGGTTCTGAAGGATCGCACCCCCCGTGGATGTGCCCAGCGCATGCGCCTTCTCGATGCCCAGCGTATCCATCAGCGCGATCACGTCATCGGCGATATGCTGGGTCGAATACCCGTCAGGGCCGGGCCGGTCGCTGTCGCCGGCACCGCGATGATCGAAGGAGATGCAGCGGTAGCGGTCCGAAAAGATTTACCGCTGATAATCCCAGGAGTTCATGACTCCGACAAGGCCGGGAATGAAGATGAAGGGGGGGCGTCACCCTTTTCGTCAACATTGAGGGTAATGCGTCCGACATCAATTCGTTTCGCCATTGCGATTCAACCTTTCCGGGGTTTTTGATTCGCGGGCATTTTCTCACACACGCGCGCACCGGCCCACCCGTCCGGGCGAACGTCACTTGCGACGAAACGGAACGATTTAGATCGCGCCGCTCTCGCGCAGACGGGCGATGTCGTCGGCCGATTTGCCGATTTCGCGGAGCACCTCCTCGGTGTGCTCGCCCAGTGTGGGCGGCGCACGCCGTACGGCGGCTGCCGTGTCGGAGAAGCGGAACGGGATGCCCGGCAAATCGATTTCGCCTTCGACCGAATGGATCGCCTTGGTCACCAGTCCGCGCGCGATGGTGTGCTCGGCCGTGAGCGCCTGATCCACGGTGTTGATCGGGGCGCAGGACACCCCGGCGGACTGCAGCTTGTCCAGCCAGGCTGCGGTGTCGTCGGTCTTGAGCAGGTCCGAGATCATAGCATCGCAGGCCGCGCGGTTTTCAACCCGGTCGCGGTTGCGTGCAAAGCGCGCGTCGTCGGCCCAGGTGTCCTGGCCAACAGCATTGCAGAAGGTCTGGAACTGGCCGTCATTGCCCACCGAGAGGGCGATCATTCCGTCACGCGTCGGATAGGCGTTGTAGGGCACGATATTGGGATGGCCGTTGCCATAGCGGCCGGCGGGCTTACCGGAAGCCAGGTAGTTGGCCGCGACATTGGCCAGCAGCGAGACGCCTGTGTCGTAGAGCGACACTTCGACATACTGTCCCTTGCCGGTCCGGTGGCGGGCCTGGAGTGCGGCCAGGATCGACGAGAGTGCGTACATGCCGGTGCACAGATCGACGATCGCAACACCCAGCTTCATCGGGTCGCCATCGGCTTCCCCGGTGATGCTCATCAGGCCGCTCTCGGCCTGCAGCAGGAAGTCATAGCCGGGAAGTCCGGCACGCGGACCGGTCGAGCCGTAACCGAGGATCGAGGCGCGCACGATCTGGGGTGCATGCTCCTCATACCAGGCATCATCGAATCCATGGCGCGCCATGGTACCCAGCTTGAAGTTGTCGATCACCACATCGGCGCTTTTCAGAAGTTCCTTGAGGACCTCGCGGGCCTCCGGATCCTTGAGGTTGAGGGTCATGCCGCGCTTGTTGCGGTTTGCCCCCAGGTAGTAGGCAGATTCCTCACCCACAAAGGGCGGGCCCCAGGCGCGGGTGTCATCGCCGCGGCCGGGCTGTTCAACCTTGATCACGTCGGCGCCCATATCGCCGAGCATCATCGCGCAGAAAGGCCCTGCGAGCACCCGCGTGAGATCAATCACGCGGATGCCGTCCAGGGCGCCGGGTGTCTCGGTGCCGGTCATTGTGGCCAACTCAGCCTTTCTTGAGCTGGTTGCGGTCGTTGGCCAGATCGTCGAGATACTGGTCCACAACTTCCTTGTTCTTCATGCGGAACTTCATGAAGTCCGGCTTGCGCTTGTCGAGGAAGGCCTGCATGCCCTCCATGGATTCCTCGCTGCCCCAGACATGCGCCAGCAGTTCCATGCCGTGCTGCCAGGAGGCATAGAGCTCGTCGGATTCGTGGTTAAGGGACTTCTTGGTCATGCGGATAGTCTGACCGCTGTGGCACTTGATGGTCTCGCACCACTTCTTGGTTTCTTCCAGAAGATCGTCATGGGGCACAACCTTGTTGATCAGGCCGATATCCACGGCCTCCTGTGCGTTGAAGGTGCGGGCCAGGAAAATCATCTCACGGGCGAGACGTTCGCCGATGATGCGCGGAATGTACTGGGTGGCGCCGACGGTCGGGCAGGCACCGACCTTCGCACCGGACTGACCGAAATGGGCGCGGTCCGAAGCGATCACCATGTCGCACCACAGGGCTAGCTCATGTCCGCCGCCCATGCACCAGCCGTTGACCATGGCGATGACGGGAATGGGCAGGCCGCGGATGGTCATGGCCGTGCCAAGCATCCGGTCATTCCAGTGATAGGCATTGGTCCAGTTCAGCTTCATCATCGCGCCGAAATCGCCACCGGCCGAGAAGGACTGGTCACCCGCGCCGGTCACGACCGCACAGGCGATCGAGGCATCGTTGCGCGTGGACTTGAACGCGTGGATCAGCTCATCAAGGGTCTGTTCGCGGAATGCATTGCGCGAATTCGGACGGTTGATCGTGATCCAGGCGACGTTGTCTTTGACCTCGAACAGGATATCTTCGAAATCTTCGGATGTGGGCAGGTTCGACATCTTGGTAGGTTCCCCTCGATTGGTATGTGCCGGGGTCCAGAGCCACGCAAAAGAGAATGACCTCTGGACTGTTGATTTTGTCCGGACATATATACAGTCCGCGCGAGCACAGAACAGTGCTTTTCCGATACAATAATCGCGTTTTTACCCGGGGAAACTCATGACTGCCAACAATCCGATCCAGACCGTTCTCATCTATGGCTACGGGGTCATGGGCAAGGGCGTGTCCGCCACCTTTGCCGATGCGGGCTTTGAAACCATTGTCAAAAGCAGTCGTGCCAATACACTCGATGACCTTCCCGAGGGTGTGACGGCGACCGCCGATTTTCCCGAGAAGGCGCCCGATCTGGTGATCGAGTTCGTACCCGAAGACGTGGCCGTTAAGAAAAAGGTCTTTGCGGAGATCGAGGCCGCCTATCCGAATGACGATGTGATCATTGCCACTGGCACGTCGGGAATGTCGCTCGAGGAACTGGGTGACGATCTCAAGCGGCCGCATTTGTTCACAGGCATCCACTATTTCATGCCGGCAGATACGACGGCCGTGGCCGAAGTCATGGCGGGCCCGGGTGCGCCGGTTGAGGTGGTTGATGTGGTCGCGGATGCCGTGCAGCGCACCGGCAAGGAGATCGTGACGCTCTACAAGCCGATCGTGGGTTTCCTGATCAATCGCCTGCAGCACATCATCCTGCACGAAGCCTATTATCTGGTGGAGGAAGGGGTTGCCACGCCGGCCGATATCGATATGGCGGCCCGCAAGATGCTGGCGCCGCGCATGTGCCTCAACGGCCTGATCGAGCAGAAGGACACGTCGGGGCTGGAGATCCATGCGCTGGCACAGATGTCGATTGTGCCGGAGCTGCACTCGACCGACACCCCGAACCCGCTGATTCAGGATATGGTGGCACGCGGAGAAGTGGGACTGTCGGCCGGGAAGGGGTTTTACGACTGGGACGGGTGTGACGTGGACATGGTTCGCAAGCAGTCTTCCGAACGTCTGCGCAAGCTCAGCAAGTTCCTGGACGAGGAAGTCTCGGACTATGCGCCGGGAACCAAGCCGAAATCACGTGAACTGAAGCGAGGGCGCTAAGCCACCCTCACGTTTCGTCAGGCATAACACGAGGGCCCCATCCTGAATTTGATGAAGGATGCGGCCCGGCAAGGAGAGGAAACAAAAATGAAGATCACGAAAATCGAAGCCATGGCAGCCGATTTGCCCCTTGAACGTCCGATCAAGATGTCCGGGGTTGAGATCGCAGTCTCCGAAAATGTGTTTGCCCGGATCGAGACCGATGACGGGCTCGTCGGCTGGGGGGAGGCGTCTTCGTCGCCTTCCATGACCGGTGAAACCGTTGAGAGCATGGTCGCCGCGATCGACTTCCTGGCGCCTTTCATGGAAGGCCGCGATCCGTCGGATTTTGCTGAGAATCTCGCGGAAATGGACTGGCGCATGTACGGCAATGCCAGTGCCAAGACCATCATTGAAATGGCGCTGTATGACATCGCCGGCAAGGCACAGCAGAAGAGCGTGGCCGAACTGCTCGGCGGCGTAAAGCGCACGGAACTACCGATCCTCTACATGCTAGCAACCGGAAACATCGACGTCGATGTGGCCGAGGCCGCCGAAAAGGCCCAGGCCGGGGTCACCAATATGAAGATCAAGGTCGGTGGCAAGCCTGTTGAGCAGGATATCGAGCGCACGGTCGCCATTCGCAAAGCGGTGAATGGCGGGGTGCAGCTGTCAGCCGACTGTAACCAGGGCTGGAGCCGCGAAGAAGCGCTGACCTATGTCCGCGGGGCGAGCGAATCGCTCGATTTTCTCGAGCAGCCGATGATGGGCCACGACGTCGAAGGCATGGCAATGATCGCGTCCGAATCTGCCTGCCCCATCGGCGCTGATGAGGGCCTGCACAGCGTGAGTGACATTCACAAGCACAAGGAAATGGGTGCGGCCCAGGGCGGCAGCCTCAAGATGATCAAGCTTGGTGGTGTAACCAAGGCTTATCAGGCGACCGAACTGTTCGACGAGCTGGGCCTTCATGTGAACCTGGCAGGAAAAGTCGCGGAATCGAGCGTGTCGAGCTCTGCCGTGCTCCAGATTGCAGCCGCCGCACCGTCGATCGAGTGGGGTGTCAGCATCACCTCTCAGTATCTCAAGAAGGATATCGTCAAGGACGGTCTTGAGGTCGTGGACGGGCGCGTGACCCTGCCGGCCGGGGCGGGTCTGGGTGTTGAGGTGGATCAGGACGCCCTGCGCGAATACATGCGCAAGGTCTGAGGTCTAACCGGCCGTCCAGTCGCGGGTCAGTTCCATCGAATAGACAAAGCGGCCTTCCGGGTGGACGCTGACCGTCGTCTCGAACACTCGGTCGTCCTGCCCGGTGTAGCAGCGGGTAATTGTCATCGCGGCACTGCCGGGTTCGACATCGAGCTTTGCTGCCAGTTCCCTAGAAAGCTGGCAGGCGCTCATGGAAAGCCGGGCATGCGCGATCACCTCCCGGTGAGCACTCTCGATGATACGGTGGACGGGGCCGTGCTCTGTGAGCAGGCGGCGCGCAGTCTCTTCGTATTCGGGCAAGACGAAAATTTCCTGCCAGCAGATCGGCTGTCCGTTTTCTATCAATCGCCGGACGCCCGAAATCCGGAACCAGCTGGAGCCGGCCGGGAGCGAAAGCCGTTCCGCGTTGGAGGGCGCCAGTGTCACGATTCCCGTATCACCCAATTCGAATGTCGTGTCGGGATATTGCAGAAGTTCCGAGAGGGAATTGACCGACTGAGTGTAGGCGCCTTTCGGTGCGTTCGCCGCGACCCGTGTCCCCGAACCGCGTCGCATGTTGACCAGGCCTTCTTCGCGCAACTGACGCAGCGCGGCGCGCACGGTGTAGCGGCTCACATCGTAGCGTTCACACAACTCCATCTCGGTGGGCAGCATGGCCCCGATATCCAGACACCCGGAGAGGATCTCCGATCGAAGATCGTTTGCGATCCGTTGATAGCGCGGACGATTTTGATCCTGGGCGAGCGACATGCAGGGGCCAATCCTGTGGAAGGCGTTGCGTGAATTATAGGCAGAGTTGCAAGAAGAGCGAATCCCGATCAGTGGATAGTTCGGTTCACCGCTTTACAGCTTCGGTGTTGCGAACCTAGTCTTGTGCCTTCAGATACAGCCAGTCCGGGGGGAGAAAATGGCATTTCCGCAGGGCAAAACCTTTGCCAAGAATGTGACTGCGATCGGATATACCGACTGCGACCGGAAACCCGCGTTCAAGCTGGCCCTGCACAGGGATGGCGACCGCTGGTTTCTCTACACCGGTCTGTTCTGGCATTCGGGCTTTTCGATTATCGAGGTCACTGATCCCGAAAACCCGCGTTTCGTGAAGACCGTGGAGGGGCCGGCGAACACCTGGACATTGCAGGTTCAGGTGGCTGACGGGCTGCTGGTGACCTCTCAGGAGAAAATCATGGAGGGCTGGGGCCATGTCGAAGGCCAGCCCTGGGGTGAGGGGGCGCTGATCTGGAGTCTCGAAGATCCGGAAAACCCTGAACTTCTCAGTCACTGGAAAACCGGCGGAGATGGGACCCATCGCAACTACTACGATGGCGGGCGCTACATCTACATGACCGGGCTGCCGGAAGGATATCAGGGCAATATCCTGCAGATCGTCGATATCGAGGATCCCCGCAACCCCAAGGAGGTTGGGCGCTGGTGGATGGAAGGACAGCACCTGGCTGGCGGCGATCCGCCCGCTCCGCGCGGTGTGATGTTGCATGGCGGGGCATATGTGAAAGGTGATCGTGCCTATTTGCCCTACAGTTCAGGTGGTTTCGTGGTCCTGGATATCTCGGACAAGACCAATCCCACGAAAATCAGCGATTTGCCGTTCTGTCCGCCATTTCAGACGTTTATCGCAGTGCATACCGCCGTCCCGTTGCAGGAGCGCGATGTCGTGATCGTCAATTCGGAGGCGATCAAGGAGAACTGCGAGGAGCCCCTCGGCTATGCCGGGATCGTGGATGTCGCGGATGAAGAGAATCCGCGCCTGATGTCGCTGTTTCCCCTGCCGATACCGCCGGAAGATGCACCCTATCGGACGTTTTGTGAGCGTGGCGGCCGGTTCGGACCGCACAACCAGCATCAGCCCCAGTATCAGGACATCCTCTATCAGGGCGAGGATCTGTGTTTCCTGACTTATTTCAATGCCGGTCTGCGCATTTACGACATTTCGGAAGCGACTCAGCCCCGCGAGGTCGGGTATTTCCTGCCGCCCGACCCGACCGAGCGGTTGGGCTTGCTGCCAGCCTCGAAACTGGTGGCCCAGACCGAGGATGTGATCGTGGATGCGAGAGGTAACATCTTCATTTCAGACAAGAATTTGGGGATTTATGTGCTTCGCTATGACGGTCTGAACCCCTGATCCGGACCGGTCTCACAGTTTGATCGGATTTCGCTCCCGACGGGACAAATAGGTTCCTGATTGGTAAAGTCCTTTTGAGTTTGTGAACCAATAACCGGCGTTCCGGAATGGAGCGTCAGCAAAGGCGGAAACAATGAAATTTGGACTGTTTGGCGGTGCGCAGGCTGTTCCCGGTGAAGTCGTCACCGAGGCCGCGCTCGGTTATCATGAATATGGCGACTATATCTGTCTGGCTGAGAAACTCGGCTACTCAAGCGCCTGGCTGGTGGAGCATCACTTCACCGGGTTTTCGCAGTTGTCAGCGACTCTCAACTACATCTCCTATCTGTCTGGTATCACATCGAAAATAAGACTTGGTAGCGCCGTTGTCGTGGTGCCTTGGCACAATCCGGTCCTGCTGGCCGAACAGATCGCCACCATCGATCAGCTCTCGAAAGGCCGGTACGATTTCGGCATCGGACGCGGCTACCGGGCCAATGAATTCCATGGCTTTGGCATGGACATGGCCGATGCTCAGGAGATTTTTGAAGAATCGGTGGCGTTGCTGAAACGCTCTTTTACGGAAACCGAGCGCTGGAGCTATACATCGGACCGCTGGACCTTCAACGACATCATTGTCGAGCCGCCCGTCGTCCAGAAGCCTTATCCGCCCATGTGGGTGGGCGCGGGAAGCGAAGCTTCGATCCGCAACGTGGCGCGAAACGATTTCAATCTCCTGCTTGACCAGATGTCACCGTTTGAGGCGATCGGCGACAAGATCCGCGTCTATCGTGAGGAACTGGAGAAACTCGGCAAAACCTATGACCCCGAACGGGTGGCGGTGACCCGCGGGATGATGGTTGCCAACAACGATAACCAGCGCGCCGAAGCACATATCCTGCGCGGCAAGTTTATTGCCGAGGTTCAGGTCCTCAGCAAGGACAAGTCGCAGGGGCCTAAGGCGTTTAGCCCGGTCGGCAATTCCGGCGACACCGATGCGATTTCGGAAAACGGCGCGGTTCTGGGTGACAGCGATGAAATGGGCGAACGGGTGGAGCGGCTACGTGAACAGGGTGTGCATACCATCCTGTTGCACGATCTTTCGGGATCGTCAGAGGCGTTGCAGCAATTCGCCGAAGAGGTGATGCCCAAATTCACGAGTGACGACGACACCATGCGTGCGGCCGAATAGTGCCAAAGTGAGAGGATGACCGGAATGAAGTTTGGATTGTTTGGCGGTGCGCAGGCCGTGCCGGGCGAAGTCGTGACCGAGGCCGCGCTGGGCTATCACGAATATGGTGAATACATTCAGCACGCAGAACGTCTGGGCTACTCGAGCGCCTGGCTGGTGGAGCATCACTTCACCGGGTTTTCGCAGTTGTCGGCGACTCTCAACTACATCTCCTATCTGTCTGGTATCACATCGAAAATAAGACTTGGCAACGCCGTTGTCGTGGTGCCTTGGCACAATCCGATCCTGCTGGCCGAACAGATCGCCACGATCGATCAGCTCTCGAAAGGCCGGTATGATTTCGGCATCGGACGCGGCTACCGGGCCAATGAATTCCATGGCTTTGGCATGGAGATGGCAGATGCCCAGGACATCTTCGAGGAATCCGTTGCACTTCTGCAGCGCTCTTTTACGGAAACCGAGCGCTGGAGCTACACATCGGACCGCTGGACCTTCAACGACATCATTGTCGAGCCGCCTGTGGTCCAGAAACCCTATCCGCCCATGTGGATCGGTGCGGCGAGCGAGGGATCCATCCGCGGGGTGGCCCGCAACGGGTTCAACCTGCTGCTCGATCAGACTTCGTCATTCGAGCAGATTGGCGAGAAGGTGCAGATATTCCGCGACGAACTCGATGCGATGGGTCAGGAATACGACCCGAACCGCGTTGCGGTGACCCGTGGGCTGATGGTGGCGGATGACGCCGCGGCCCGCGAGGCCGCCCACACCTTGCGAGGTAAGTTCCTGACGGAAGTACAGTCACTGGCGACCGATCCGAAGTTCCAGTCCAAGGCCTTCGTGGCGCCGGACCGTTACAAAAAGAAGCGTGATCCGTTCCAGATGTCTGAGGCAGGTGCCATTCTGGGCAACGCCCAGGAAATGGGTGAGCGGGTCCAGGCGTTGCACGATGTGGGTATTCGCAACATCCTGCTGCATGATCTGAGCGGCTCTTTCGACAATCTGCAGCAGTTCGCCGAGGAAGTGATGCCGCAATTCGCGGAATCCGATGACAAGGCGGCCCAGGCGGCCGAATAAGGATCGCAGCACCGGTCCCCGGCCTTTCCGGAGACGCCGGGTTCGACCCGGGACGAGTTAACACGGGATCAGCCTGTCTGGTCCCGTTATCATGGAAAACAGAGCAGTTCCGTTTGGGAGTGAGTTTCGTGGACGATATGATTTTTGGGACCGGGCCCTACGCCGTCAGTCAGCCGGTGACCCGCAAGGAAGACCCGCGCCTGTTGCGCGGCGAGGGGCAGTATACCGACGACAAGAACCTTGAGGGGCAGGCCTATGCCTATTTCGTCCGGTCACCGGTCGCCCATGGCGATATTGCCGGTCTGGACGTGTCCGCGGCCAAGGCCGCGCCGGGCGTCCTGGCGGTCTATACCCATGCTGATATCGAGGCCGCCGGCCTGGGGACTCTGCCCAACAACCTGCCTTTGAAGAGTCGTGACGGAACGCCGCTGATCAAGCCGCCGCGCCCGGTCCTGGCCAATGGACGTGTTCGCCATATGGGTGAGCCGGTGGCTGTGGTCATCGCTGAAACGGCGGATCAGGCCCAGGATGCGGCCGAACGCGTCGACCTCGATATCTCGCCCTTGGCTGCTGTCACCGATGTAGACGCAGCGATTGAGAGTGGTTCGCCACAGCTGCATGACGAGGCCGAGGGCAATGTCTGTCTGGATTTTCAGATGGGCGATGCCGAAGCCACGGCGAAAGCCTTTGCGAGTGCGGCCCATGTAACGAAACTCAGCCTGGACAATAACCGCTGCTTTGTTTCCGCAATGGAACCGCGGGCCGCGATTGCCGATTTCGATACGGCGGAGGATCGCTACGTCCTGCATGTCTGTTCCCAGGGCGTCATGGGAATGCGCAACATTCTCGCCAACGCGATTTTCAACTGTGAGCCGGAGAAGATTAAGGTTCTCACTGGCGATGTGGGTGGCTCCTTTGGTATGAAGGCGATGCCCTATCATGAATACCCCGCCATCATGCTCGCCGCCAAGGAACTCGGACGGGCCGTCAAATGGACGGCAGATCGCAGTGAGAGCTGCCTGTCCGATCATCAGGGCCGGGCGAGCCAGTTCGAGGCTGAGCTCGCGCTGGATGAAGACGGCAAGTTTCTCGCAGCCCGGGTGCATGGCCTGGCCAATATGGGCGGTTATCTGACGGGAACCGGCCCGCTGTCCCAGTCGGTGAACATCGGCAAGAATCTGCCCTGCATGTACGTCACGCCCGCCATTGATGTGAACATGAAATGCGTGTTCACCAACACGGTCTATGTGGGTGCCTATCGTGGCGCCGGCCGCCCCGAGGGCAACTACATCATGGAGCGCCTTGTCGATACGGCCGCGCGCGAAATGGGCATCGATCCGATCCAGTTGCGCCGTCGCAATCTGGTGCCCGCTTCGGAGATGCCGTTTACGGCAGCCAGCGGTCAGGTGATCGACAGCGGGGATTTCGAACCCATGCTGGTACAGGCCGTAGCCGCAAGCGACTGGGCTGGTTTCGAAAGCCGCAAAAAGGCATCCGAATCACGCGGCATGAACCGTGGATTGGGCGTTTGTGCCTATCTGGAGGTGACCGCGCCGGCTGGCAAGGAAAACGGCGGTATCCGCTTCAGCGAAGACGGGCGCGTGACCATGGTGTCCGGCACGCTGGATTACGGGCAGGGACATCGGTCCACCTTCGGTCAGATCGTCAGCGCCCGGCTGGGGATTCCGTTCGAGAAGATCGACCTGTTGCAGGGCGATTCCGATGAATTGCTTGTCGGCGGTGGCACGGGCGGGTCGCGCTCGGTGATTGCCGCCGGGGGCGCTTTTTACGAAGCCGCAGCGGAAGTGGTCGAGAAGGGCAAAGCCGTTGCCAGCCATGTGCTGGAGGCCGCCAAAGAGGATATCGAGTTCGACAACGGCGATTTCCGCATCACCGGAACGGATCGCGCGATCAACCTCCTGGACCTTGCCACGAAGGCACGTGAACTCGGCGGGGCGGATGGCCTGCCCGACAGCCTGGATGTCGATCTGATCCATGACACCGCGCCCTCGGCCTTCCCGAATGGTGTGCATATCGCTGAGGTCGAGATCGATCCGAACACCGGTGTCACGGAAGTGGTGCGCTATACGGTCGCGGATGATTTCGGCAATGTGATCAATCCCTTGCTGGCCGCCGGCCAGGTTCATGGCGGGGTCGTGCAGGGTATCGGCCAGGCACTGATGGAGGATGTGATCTACGACGATGACGGCCAGTTGGTGACTGGGTCCTACATGGATTATGCCCTGCCGCGGGCCGATCAGGTTCCCGATATCGTCTTCCTGGACCATCCGGTGCCGGCCAAAACCAATGTGCTGGGTGCCAAGGGAGCCGGTGAGGCGGGCGTGAGCGGGGCCCTACCGGCGGTGATGAACGCGGTCGTCGATGCGCTCTCTGCCTATGGGGTCAAGTCGATCGATATGCCTGCAACACCCGAGAAGGTCTGGCGCGCCATTCATGGCTGATCAAAGCCTGCGGGGTCGCGCGCAGCAATGTTGAGCGATCTGAGCGCAAAAGTTGACGCCATTCCGGCCGGTGTGCGCGGTGTGCTGCTGGTGGTACTGGCAAGCGCGTTTTTTGCCACCATGCACAACGCCATCCGCTATGTGACCCAGGTCGAAGGGGTGCATCCCTTCGAGGTGGCTTTCTTCCGCAATTTTCTGGGTCTGATTGTCTTCATTCCGATCTTCATCCGGATGGGTGTGGGCGTTTTGCGGACCCCGAAAATCCACTGGCATATGGGCCGGGCTCTGCTGAACTCGGCCTCTATGCTGTCCTGGTTCACGGCGCTGAGCTTGATGCCGGTCGCGGACGCCACGGCGGTCAGCCTGATCGGCCCGGTCTTCGTGGCGCTCCTGGCCATGGTGTTCCTGAAGGAGCATGTCGGACCGGTGCGCTGGCTGGGGATAGCGCTTGCGATCATCGGCGGATTGATCGTGGTGCGCCCGGGATTCACCGAAATCAGTTCAGGTGTCTGGCTTGTGCTGTTTTCCGCCGTCGCGGTGTCGAATTCCAAGCTGATTGCCAAGATCCTCACCCGCACCGAGGGCCCGGCGACCATCGTGGCCTATCTGACACTCCTGATGACGCCGGTCACACTCATCCCGGCGCTGTTTGTCTGGGTGACACCGACGCTTGAACAACTGGGCTTCATGCTCATCATCGGAATCTGCGGCACCGTTGGGCATCTGCTCTTTGTGCAGGCCTATAAGCTGGCGGATATCAGTCTGGTGGAGCCGGCCATGTTCACCCGCATGGTCTGGGCCGCTTTGATCGGGTTCATTCTTTTTGCAGAATTTCCCGAGTTCTGGACGTGGATCGGGGCCGCGGTGATCGTGGTGGGAACGACCCTTCTGGCACGCCGTGAGGCCCGCAGCGCGCCGCGCCCTGTCAGCACGGTGAATTCCACGGTCAATCCCACACCGGGAGATTAGGCTTTCGTGAAGGCTACCATGCTCTAAACTACGCTCCGCTGCCTCGCGGTAGCCTGTTTAAAAAGGACAATCGAAATGCGTTATTGGCGCGCCCGGGTGGCACTTCCTCTGGCCTTGATTCTGATCTCGACGGCTTCCGCGCACGCGCAGCAGGCTGTGTCCGGTTTTGAGGAGTCTGTCTGCGAGGGACAGATCTCGACGTTTCCGCTCGATACCATTCCTGCCGATCAGTTCTACTGGGTCGATATCTTCGACGAGACAGATGAGGCCTTGGCGTTTCGCGAAACGTTCCTTGCAAGTCTGCGCGCCGACGGCCGCAAGACCAACCGGGACGGTCGTCTGGTTTTCAACTTTGAATCCGAATCCGCATTTCTCGGCCTGAATTCCCGTGGCGGAATCGACACGGCGCAGGGAAATGCGCGGCGCGAACGGGACGGCAATCGCGATGTCGGCATTTCCGAACTGCGCGACACGATCCGCGAAAGCGGGTCGAGCCGGCGAAACCAGACGGCTCTGGGACAGCAGCTCGACGCGAAGGCGGAGCTGCGCGACGCCGAGATCGGGCGTGTTGTCTGGCTGGCGACCCTGAGCTGTGCTCCGCTGACGGGCGATCGAAAGCTGCTCGCGCGGTTCATCTCGAATGTCATCGTGGACAGCATGGACCGCGAGGGCGGGCAAACGACCTTCTGACGATCGTTCAATGGTCGTGGACGACAGAGGTCTCTGGTGAAGAGATGGATGTCCGAGACTAAGCAGAAGAGACGAAGATGGCGGACAAAAACAAACAGAATCTGCAGGCATGGGTCGGGCGCAGCGAAGAGCGGCGTGACCGCATCCAGGTGGAGCGCTGCGTGGCGATGCAGGCGGCGCTCGACGATCAGGGAAAAGCGCTGGACAGCGGGGATGCGCTGCCGCCGCTCTGGCATTGGCTGTACTTCTGGGATATCGCGCCACGCTCGGGCCTGGGGCGCGACGGTCACCCGGCTTTGGGCGGGTTTCTGCCGCCGGTCGGACCCGCGCGCCGGATGTGGGCGGGCAGCCGGGTCTCATTCCCCGGCACATTGCGTCTGGGAGAAACCGCCACGCGCGTTTCCACGATCCAGAGTGTGACCGAGAAAACCGGCCGGACCGGGCGGCTGGTCTTCGTCACGGTGCGCCACGAATTGTCCGGCGGGGAAGGTCTGGCCATCGTGGATGAGCACGACATCGTCTATCGCGAGGTGACGGGCGAGGGGGCTTCAGCGCGCCCGGGCGAGCCCGCACCGGACAACGCCGCCTGGACGGAAACCGTCGATCCGGACCCGACGCTCCTGTTTCGCTACTCGGCGCTCACCTTCAACGGGCACCGCATTCACTATGACCGTGACTATGCCCGCGATGTGGAGGGCTATGATGGCCTTGTTGTACATGGTCCGCTGCTGGCCACACTGATGGTCGGCGCGGCGGCACGTTCACAGCCGGACCGCCAGGTCTCGGCCTTCGAGTTTCTTGGTCTGCATGAGGCGACGACCACCGAGA
>Ga0181560_10003238_pt1 | contig 15057 bp, 9 predicted proteins | sample 011ome_20_FD_133751 | JGI IMG/M metagenome (GOLD analysis project Ga0181560, IMG submission 133751) | Coastal salt marsh microbial communities from the Groves Creek Marsh, Skidaway Island, Georgia - 011509CT metaG (megahit assembly) | ecosystem: Environmental > Aquatic > Marine > Intertidal zone...
ATTCGTCGCAAAGGCACGCCCGGTTTCACAATCTTAATCGCCGCTTCCAACGCGTCCTCGGTCACTTTGCACAACGTCTCCACTTGCTCGGAAACTTTCCCAACGCGAATCGTTCTCGACGTATCCCCGTGATACCCGTTCAAATACACCGTCACGTCGACGTTTATAATATCTCCGTCCATCAAACTCTCGTCCGGTGTCGGTATCCCGTGGCATATGCACTCGTTCAACGACGTGCACACCGACTTTGGAAACTTGCCGTAATTTAAAGGACTCGGATACGCCCCGGCATCGATAATCATCGCGTGCACTTTCTCGTCGATAAATTCCGTCGTCACCCCTACCTGGCACAAACTCTCCGCGTAATCCAAAACTTGCGCCGCCAACAACCCCGCCGCGCGCATCCCTTCGATCTCCTCCGCCGTCCTCGCAAATTGATACTTGGAATCGTTATACGGCGGTAAAACGCCGCTGTCCGCGTACGGAGGTTTCATCGTGTCCTCGTATACTTTCCGCATCGGCGTCACTAACCCAGGTTTCAACGCTTTCCGGTTTTGGAAGCCATTTTCCGAGCGGCCGTTGACCGTGTTCGAGACTTTTTCTTTCGTCTTAGAGACGGCGGCGTTCAGGATTTCAGACGCGAAACCTTTCTTCTTACACGTCGTCTCGGTGTTGACCATTCTTTTATTACTCGCATTATTATTTCTAAAGGCAGAACTACCTCCTCCTCCTCCGTACGAAGCGGTCGCGCGGAGCGAGGAGAGTCTGATGCATTTCGCGCAGAAAGAGTTGTGCATTGCGTTCATGTTTGGGGCAGCGACAGACACACCGCGCGCGCTTTTTAGTGTGAAGATTTAGGGAAAATTTTTTTATCCAAAACGCAAATTAATTCACCACAAAAAAAATGCGAAGAGAGACATAGAAAATGAGCAACAGCAGCGCCGCTCCTCGTTTTGCCGCTGCTGGTGGTGGTGGTGTGGTCTCGAGGAGGAGGAGGAGGAGATGCGATGAAAAATGCATTCGAGGTTTTTCGACGAGCGGAAGAGGAGCAGGTGTGCCCCGTCTTCTCTGCGACGATGATGATGACGATCGTTTTCGTCGTCTTCGTTCCAATTCGAAGGCGGCGAAGGAGACAGTTACGGAGGACGACGACGACGACGAAGAGGAGGAGAGAAAGAAGCAAAAGCAAAGAGACCATCGGAAACGAAACAGAAAAAGGAATAAAGAAAAGACGGACGAGGTCGTCGAGGAGGTTTTGGGGAAGTTTTTGGCGGTTTTGAAGCCTTTTCCGGAAGATGGCGCCGCGGTGTCTTCGATGTCTTCGATGTCTACGACGAGACGACTCGACTCGTTTTTGGAGTTGTACGTTCGCGAAGACGAAGACATCGAAGACGTTCGCGAAGATGCGCCGATGATAATAAATTGGAGCGAGTTTCCGAAGAGTGCCGATCCGGTGCAATCGATTGGAACGGCGAAAAAAACGTCGGAAGCGAGAGGCATTCGGAAGCGGAAACAGATCGAACAGATTTACAACGCGTTGCGCTCGCGAAACGTGTTGAGCGACCGTAGAAATAGCAATAGCACTAGTAGCGAAAAGAACGAGAAAAAAAGGAAAACGATTGTCGATTTCGGATGTGGCACTGGGAATTTGCTCTTAGCTTTGGCGTTTTTATTCCCCGAGCACGACTTTATCGGCGTCGATTTGAACGAAACGTCGATTCGCATGCTCGAGGAACGCGCGGCGAATGCGAAATTAACAAACGTGCGATCGAAATTGTCTTTAATCGAAACGTTCGACGAAGATTTCGACGTCGCGTTGGCGTTACACGTGTGCGGAAAAGCTACGGACGTTGTTTTACAAACGTGCGTGGAAAAGCAGAAGGATTTCGTGTGCGTGCCGTGCTGCGTCGGCAAAGTTCAAGTCAACGGACATCGCTCCGTCGGCGGCATGCGTAAAAAATTGATAGACGTAAAAAAAGTAGACCCGAACGCAAACACCGACGGCGAAATCATCCGACACCCGAGATCAAACTTAATGCGATCAATCTGCGACGAAGAAACGTTCATGGAAGTGGCTAAACTCGCCGACTGGTCCGGTAACGACACCGTCTCCGCGTACGATGAATCCGCTCACTCTCGCTTACCGACGAAAGCGAAATCCGCGGTTGAAATAGACCGCGCGCAGAGGTGCGTCGAGAGAGGTTATCGCGGGTCTATTTCGCTCCATAAGATGCACCAGTCCGGATTGAGAAACGATTTAATCTTAGGCGTCGTTGAGTGATAGCGACGACGAGGAGCGGTCGTAATGGTAGCGGTCAAATTATAAAACAAAAGTATATTTATCACAGAGTCTCTCTCTTCTTCAGAATTTGTGCGCACCCACCACGCACCGCACCGTCTTTCTTTTTTTGAAAAACACAGAAAGAAATATGTTCGAGGAAGACTCGAGCGGTGGTGGCAATAACGACGACGATTCCTCCGACGCGGAGTACGCGGACGTGGACGCCACCCTCGACGATGGCGAGAAAGCGTTCGGCGCGAAAAATTCGCTCCAATCGCAGCGAGAATCGATCGTTTTTCTCGTCGATTGTTCGAGAACAAACCGGCATCCAATTTCGAAAAATTACTTTTACGTTCGCGAGGACGAAGAAGAAGATGAAGAACTGAACGAGGACGGGACGAAGAAGAAAGACGCGAAAGAAATATCTTCTTCTTCGAAGTATAATTACGTCCAAGTCGCTCTGAACGCGTACCGGAACGTTCTTCGAGACCGGGTCGTCTCTTCTCCGGAGGATGAAATCGGACTCGTGTTGTACAACACGAAAAATCGTCGAGGGGAGTTGGAGTTTGACAAGATTTTCGTCCTGCACGAACTGGCGCCGATCACGGCGGAAAGAGTCGGGTCGATATCGAATTTTATCGACGAGGGCGAGTTTGGAGAGATGCTGTTCGAAGAGCAGATCGGGAGCAGGAAGGAGGAAGACGAGGGCGAGAACGCGGTGAACCACGCGTTGTGGACGGCGTCGCACATGTTGAGTAGGAACGCGAAGACGAGGAGGAGCGCGTACGTGTTTACGAACGACGACGTCGTGTTTAAGACGAAGAGCGAGGATATAAACGACACGCCACAGAAAAATAAGAAGATTAAAAGTAGTGGTGGTAAGAAGACGGCGAAAGAAGCGACAATCGCGAGGTGCGAGGAGATGGCAAACGCGGGCGTTCGATTAGAACTGTTCCCGGGACCGAAAATCGGCGACGACGGGAGACTCGTCGAACGCGACGGGGAGAAGGAGTACGCGTTTGACGATTTCGACGTCTCCGAAGGATCGTTTTGGAGAGAGGTGTTGAGAAAGTTCCGCGCGGCGAGGAAGAAACGCGAGAAGGAGGAAATGACTCGACGGCGGAAGATTGTGATGCAAACGCTGAAAGACGCCGGAGACGACGAGGAGGTGCAGAGGATGTTGAAAGAAGAGGAACAGGCGTGGATGGAGAGACGGAAGAAAATTCGAAACAACGGCGGCGAAGTATCACATCAAGACAAGACCATCGTTAATAACATCAACATTAACGACGAATTAGCATCGGACGAAGACGAGTGTTTCGATATCGTCGCCTCATCGAAAACGAGAGTGGAGAACTTGGAAGTGGTTTCCAGACGTAAAGTCTCCAGACGTCGCCCCAGAAAAACAAAAGTTTGGTTCAACGACGGCACGTTCGCGTTACCGTTCACGATCGTGCACTTGGTGCAAAAGACAACTAAACCGGCTCCGAAGTACGTGGACGCGGAGGATCATCAAGATTTAAGAACGGAAACGGTGTATTTAGACAAAGAGTCCGGAGAAGTCGTCGCGCCGAAGAAGTCGTACTTAGAGATTGGGCCAGAGAAGCAAAAAGTCATCGTCAAGAATACGGAGAAGCAAGCGACGTACGCGGCGAGCAAGAACTTTCACGCGAACGCGTGTAAACTCGGGATGCATTGTTTGGGTTTCGTGGATACGAGCGAAGTGGCGCAACGAGATCGACTGTTGAAAGGTCAAGGCAAATTTGTACGACCAGACGAAACTGTTTTCGGCGGCAAAGAGGCATTCAGCGCTCTCTTAACGGCGTGCGCCGAGAGACGCGTGTCGATGTTGTGCGCGGACGTGTATAACACTAAATCGCAGGTGAAGTACGTCGCGTTGATTCCTCAAGTTGAAAACGATGCGTATTTAGGTGTTCCCGCGGGATTTCACGTGGTCAGAGTTCCTTTTCGGGACGATTTGCGCCAACCGGAAAAGACGCTGGGAAATGCAGCGCAAACGAGCGCGACGGAGACGCAAATTCAAGTCGCGGAAGGTTTGGTGGAATCCCTAGAACTTCAAGAATACCATCCGACGAGAATTTCGAACCCGGAGTTACAGGCTCACTACAAAGCCCTGGAAGCGATCGCGTTGAACAAACGCAAGGTGGAGAAAATCTCCGACGATACCGCCCCGCCGATTGAACAGCTGTGGAAAGAGCACGGCGTCATCGCACACATTCGAAATTTCAGTCGAGCGACGTACGGCGTCGAACAACAAGACAGGGGAGGAAACGGCGACGACGATGAGGAGGCGGACGACAACGATGGGAACGGTATCGTTGGTCGAAAACGAAAAGCCGCGAAAGACGCCGCCATCAAAACGGTTCTCCAAGAAATCCATCCCGGATTTGAAAGTTTTGTCAAGAGTGCGAAGAAAGGTAACTTGAGCGAGTACACCGTCGATAAGTTGAAAACGTACTTGGACGCGCACAATTTACCGAAAGGTGGGAATAAGGCGAGCATAATATCGCGCATTGAGAAACACGCGAGAGATTACGACGACGGCGACGGCGAAGAGAGAGGAGCGAAGGACGACATCGTCGCAGTCGAGGAGGAAGATAGATTCTAGACAACACAGGTAGTTTCATAAAGTAGATATTGTAGAGGAAAATAGAGATACGCGCATTCTTCATTCGATAAGTAGCGACTACTTACTAAGTATTTGGGCTCAGATATACACTCTAACTATTTTGTAATCATCTCGCAAGTTTGCTTTCATTCAGCGTTTTTCTCGTCATCGCCCTTTTTTTCTACCTTTCACGCAAAAGCGTCGAAATGCTCGTTCCTCGGCTCAAAATAAATTTTGTAATCACCACATCACGCGCATTCCGCGTCGTGAAATCATAAATACATTTCGGATTATTAAATCATCATCGCCGAAGAAAAAAGACCACCTCGACACCCCTGCTATTGCATATAAAACTCTACCGTGGCAAAAAATATTTCCAAGAAGAAAAGAGAGATGCAAAAAAAAAAACGAACCGTTACCGCCCGCGCGCGCCCTAGAGGAGGCTCAGGATGAAGTGTGTAGTCATGAATTGAATTCATATATATTAAACGGTACTTTTTTATATCATCGCCTCATCTCGTCGAGGTTCGGGCGGTCACGCGTCTTCACATCGCTCGCGCGAGAGAGAGAGAGAGACGAAAAGAGAGACACTAAAAAAAAGACACCCTCGGGAATAAGAAAAAAATGAGAAAAAAGAAGAAGAATGAGGCTCAGAATACAGTCTTTTGATCATCGCTCTCGCGCTCTCATAAGTGAATGTGTAAGTTATCGATCGTCATCGCCTCGGATTCGTGTACTTTTTTCAGAAGATATATAAAAGTGAAGAAGAAGAAGAAGCGAGAAGAAGAAGAAGACATTCCGAGAGACATGCGAGAAAAAATATCTTTCTCTCTCTCTCGTTGGGAGGAAAAAAAAATGCAAAAAAAAAGTTCTCACAAAACACAAAACAACACAAAAAAAGAAAGAAGAAAGAAAAGAAAATGGCTGCGCGAACGACGACGACGACGGCGGTGAAGAGAGAAGCCATCGACGACGACGACGACGAAAACGACGAGAACAACGAGAAGAACAAAGAAGGAGAGACCACCGATGGTGGCACCAGAAGAGACCCTCTGTACCCACCTCTGGACTACTCGCGGATAGCGAAGAAAACGCTGACGAAGGACGAGATCGAACTCGCCGCCCTGGCGGCCGAGTTTCGAAACTTTTACCGAACGTCGCCGTATTACATGCGCAGCGAAGACACGACCGCGCGAGACGAAGACGAGAAGTTCACGAAGAGTTGGAAAGAGCTGAAAAAAGACGAGGAGCGAAGGCGCGAATCGACGACGTCGTCGTCGTCGGCGCAAAAGAAGAAGAAGAAGAAGAAGGGAAAAGAAACCGACGACGACAACGGCGGCGAAAATGGAAGCGAAGAAGGAGAACAGGATTCGGGGAAAGAGAAAAAGTCGAAGAGTTGGACGCTGGAAGACACCGTGGAAGATTGGATGTTCGACGAAGAAATCGGGTTTCCGGATGAAATCATGGTGGAATTCGAGCACTTGCGGCCGAAACATTTGAAAGAGAAGAAGAAGATGAAGATGAAAGAGGAGCGACAACAACGGCAACGAAACAACAACAACAACAACAACAACAACAACAACAACAACAAAGAGAAAAAGAGCGGGAACGCGAAAACGGTTCCGGCAAAGAGGAAAGCGAGCAAAGGCGGCGACGACGTCGGCGACGCGGACAACTTTGGCGAACGTTTGAACAAACTGGAAGAGTTGGAAGCGGAAGAAGAGGACGAGTATCAATCGTCGTCCGAAGACGACGAGATGGACGGGTACGAGTTTGACGACGAGGAAGAGGAAGAGGAATATCGCTCGTCTTCGGACGACGATGATAAAGTGGCCACCGCGAGTGGGAAGGCGACGTTGAAATCCGCCGGGAAGGATTTGACTCGACTCTCGAAAGCCGCCAGAGACGCCGAGGAGAGGAAACGAAAACGAAGACGGAAACGGTTGTTGGAGAAACGAAAACGAGGCGGAAAATCGGCGACGACTTTAGACGATTCCACGGACGACGACAACGACAAAGACGAAGGCGGAAGGAAAGACGACGACCACCACGGGACAAAAGACAGCGCCGCCGCCGCGAGGAGAAGCGGACGCCGAGGCCGAAGCGCCGATCGTGACGCCAACAAAACCGGAGGCGACGGCTCCAAAAAGAAGGACGACCACCATCACAACCACGGCAAGAACAATCGCGACGACGACCACAGCGACGACGACCACGCACACAACGACGAAACCGACGACGACGACGGTCCGGAAGATTTTGGTCAGTTTGAAAACGACGAAGACTCGCTCGAAGAAACGGAACACGAGGCGTACTTCTAAAAATGTAAAACATACAAAACAGAGATCCGAGAGAGCGAGAGCGAGAGAGGATACGCCGCCCGCCGCCGTAGATATAAAAAGCTGTATTTAGAAAAGAAGAAACGCGCAGAAGTAATAACGAAGCGATAAGCTCTGTAAAGAACGACAATAACGGTACCATCGCGTTCGCACTATTCACAAAACCCACTAAAAACTCTACTACATGTGTTAAAAATGTTCCGCCGCTTTTCCTCTCTCTTTCGCGAACAGAAGAAGCCCTCTCTCTCTCTCTCTCTCTCGCTAGCGCGCGCGAACACACACACACCCTCTCTCTGCTACTAATCTACTCGTGTACACTACTACTGTTTGGAAAATAACAACAACGCGCATTTTTCACTGCCCTTGCATCTTCCCTAAAATAACCTGCCCGCTCTCCATGTATCTCAGCGCGCAATGGCTCAAACACGTCGCCTCGTACGAACTCAATTTCGAAGACGGCGACGTCACGCACTTTTCAAAGCACACGTTCGCTAACTGCGCCACGACTTCGTTGAACACGGCTTTGCGCTTTTCTTCTTCGAGGAACTGTTGCATTCGCGGGTCCATTTGTTGATGATCGGACATGATGTCGTGATGTTTTGATTCGTTTCTTGTTGTGTGCACAAAAACGCGCGTTTTTCTGTCGAGAAGAGAGACATTTTACGAGAAAAAAATCTTCAAAACAACAACTATAAAATGGATCCGGCCGCCATCCTGGAGCGAGAGCTCCGGGCGCAAGAGCGCGTGAACGACGGAGGAGGAACTGGCGCGCCGTCCTCGAGCGGTTCCATCATCTCTCGTCGGAATTCACACGGCGGCGGTTTTGGAGGACACATTCGCGACGACGATGAAAATGATTTCGAACGACAACACGACTTCAACTCCCCACCGAAAGGGAAAAGAATAAGCGCCGTCGACGTCGGCACGAACTCGAAGAATAAACATTATCCGCGAGCGGCGAAGAGCGGGAAATACGGGCGGGGTAGAATCGCGCGCGCCGTTCAGATTGGATTTGGCGTCAGAGAACCCGAGGACGGAGAAGATGGCGACGTGAAATTTGCCTTTAAAATCTTCTTTGGTCTCTTCCTCGCCTTGCTTTCGATGCTGGCGCGCGAAAACGCGAACGATTCCTACCGATGGCTTCAGCTCGAGAAACGAGCAGAAAAGGAACGATTTACGAGTTTACGAGTCGAAGGTGCGGTGAAAGAGTTGGAGAAGAACATGAACGGGTTCATAGAGACGATTTTGAAAGAAGCGAAGGAGAGCGCGGCGTCGGGCGAGGCGATTCGGTGTCCGCCGAAGCGAAAGTGTCCGCCGAAGCCGACGTGCGAAGAAGAGGAAGAGGAGGAAAGGGGAGGGGGAGAGTCTCAGAGACGCAGGCATTTGTTATCGTCCGGCGAAGACGGAGACGATGAAAGTAGCAGCAGCAGTAGCAGCAGTAGTGGTAGTAAACGTAGTAAAAGTAGCAAAGCGGCGGACGATCCGTTCTTGGACGATTTGATACCAAAACGAGGCATACACGATTTCAAGATTTTCGTCTACGATTTGAAACCTGAATACAACGTGGATTTAGTCAAGGACCAACCGAGGTGTCGCACGGATCAATACGGCACGGAAATTCGTTTTCACGAGAATTTGTTGCACCATTCGGTGCTAACCAACGATCCGGAGGAGGCGGAATTTTTCTTCGTTCCAATCTACGGCGAGTGTTACTTGTTCCGCGAGACGCAAAAGTCGGGCACGAACAACGCGATGAAGGTGACAAATTTATGGTATCGAGACGCGTTGAAAACGATTCAAACGGAATATCCGTATTGGAACAGAACGGATGGGAGAGACCACGTGTGGTCGTTCCCCGGCGCAAGAGGGCCGCATATTTTTAGAGATTGGAAGAAGCTGATTAAGAAATCAATCTTTCTCACGCCAGAAGGCGATCGGTCGTTTGGAGAACAGTTCAACACGTGGAAAGATATCGTCATCCCAGGGTTAGAACCAGATTCAGAGTTTATCGACGGTAAGTTGAGGAAACAATCGTCTCTGAAAAAAGATATTTTTGCGTTTTTCCGAGGCACGATCTTAAACAAAGCTGGAATATTGGCGTACTCGCGAGGTATTCGACCAAAGATGGAAGCGGCGTTTAAGAAACACAAAGACGTGATTTTCACGGAAGAAATTTCATCGTGTGATCGAGACTGTTATCGCAAAGAGCTAAGAAAATCCACATTCTGTTTGTGTCCGAGGGGATGGTCGCCGTGGACGTTGAGAGCGTACCAAGCGATGATGGTCGGATGCATCCCAGTCATCATCGCCGATGAAATCGAGTTGCCGTACGAAAACAGTTTAGATTGGACCAAGTTGAGCGTAAAAATCGCCGAAGTCGACGCCGAGAAAACGATTGATATTCTGAAGCAAATCCCAAAATCGGAAATCAAGAACAAACAGAAAGCGATCGAGAAAGTGTGGAAATCGGTCGCCTGGGGAAGCAATCCGAAAAAGTTGGACCCGATGGACGCGATGGAGTGCGTTTTGCACGAACTCGGTCGAAAGAAACGCGCGATGAAAGCGAGCATGCAGACGTTCTGGTTCGAGTAAAATCATTCAATAATTTAGATAAATGTAGTAAAATATAGCAATACAAGGTACCACCCGCTGAAGATGCGCGCGAGTGGAGAGAATAATAATAATAATAATAACGATGATGATGATAATGGTAGCGCTTTACGTCAGAAACCGTAAAAAACCTAACCCTAGCGCTCCAATCGAGACCAACGTCCCAATTCCATACCTGATGATATCATTCACCTTAATCTCTAACTGCGTTCGCATTGATTGGATCTCTCGATCCAACCGTAATTCGGTGCTCAAAAGCTTGTTATCGATTAGCGTCAAGTTATCCTGCATCCTACCTTTCTCCAAGTTCAAATCCAATCGACTCGTCTGGTTCATCTTCTCAAAGTTATACCGCAATTCCGACCGTATCTTCTCCGCCTCTTGCTTTAAATCTCTCTCCACGGTTTCCGATTTCACGTTCGCTCGTTCTATGCGCGCGTCCGAAATCATTTGATACGTCGCGAATTTGTGCCGGTTCCTCTGCGCTTCCACTTGCAACTCCGCGTGCGTCACGAAATCCGCCGCTTTCATGCACTTCATGAACATCTTGACCACCTCTTCCGCCTGTTGCTCGTTGAACGCGTTGTTCTTTTGCAGCTGACGCATGAGCGCGAGAGTGTCAATCTCACCGCCAGTTTTGAAGTGCAACGAAGCGTCGACGGATGATGCGTTTTTGTCGTCGTCTTCGTTGGCGGCAGAGAACGAAGAAGAGGTTGTTGAAAACGAGACCAAAAAACTTTGTCTTCTCCGCGACGACGACGAGTGAAAAGAAGAGAACCGATTATTCGTGGCGGAAGAAGAAGAAGAACAAGCGCGCGCGGCCGAGAGCGCTCGACGAAGCATAACGTTTCTCGAGATTTTGTTGAATTGGAAAGTGAAGAAATGTTCGTTAGAAACGCACGCGTCGTCACTTTATCGTCAGCACAACGCGTTCGATCGCGCGAACGACGACGACGACGACGACGACGACGACGTGTGCACATGCGAGCGTCCTCCTCCGCGTTGACTCCGCGCCGTTGCTACTTCGCGGCCCAGTCCGCGTCGTCTTCGTCGCCTTCCGAGAAGAAGAAGAAGAGAAAGCAGAGAAGGTCTTCTTCGTCGTCGTCGAAGCCGCCACCGACGGAGACGAGAAACAACGAGTTCGTCGCCGCGTCTTCGACGACGAGAAGGACGACGACGACGATAAAAGAAGAAGACGAGGACAAAGAAGAAGAAAAAAACGGATGGCGCGTGTTTGACGTCCGCGTCGACGCGGACGACGACGCAGGGAAGGACGATTTTACCATCACTCGGCCAATCGCGGAGAGAGTGTGCAAAGTGTTACACCTGAGTTTTGAGAGCGCGTGGCGAGCGCTTTGCGCTTTGGACGACGAGGAAGAAGAGGAGAAGACGCGTCGTCGTTTTTGTTCGATGAGAGTGTCGCGGAAATCGTGCGACGCGCGAAGAGCTGATTTTAAAACCGCCGCGAAGAGGAGTGGTGGTGGTGACATTGATGATGGTGGAAAGCGCGTACAATTTTCGTACGTGATTGACGTTTCGGACGCGTTCGTGGAGAGGTGCGGCGGATCGAGGAAGCGCGTGTTCGCGGAGAGGAAGAAAGTGGAACGGGCGAAGATGGAGGACGAAGTTGACGAGGAGGATTTTGAAAACGCGGAGAGAAACAATGTGGCGTCGACGAATGATGCAGGGTCGACGACGGAACAGAAGAAAAAAAGAACAGTCGTTATTGTCGGTTTAGGTCCCGCGGGATTGTTTTGCGCGTTGACGTTAGCGAGACAAAGCGCAGCGGATACGAGAATAATAATATTAGAGCGAGGTGAACCAGTAGAGAGAAGAGGAAAAGCTATCGGCGCTTTGTTTCACAGAAGACAGTTGTCCGAAACATCGAATTTGTGTTACGGTGAAGGCGGCGCCGGGACGTGGAGCGATGGAAAACTCACGACGAGGATTGGTAGAAACGGCGAGGAAGTGCGAGACGTGTTTAAAACGTTCGTGGAATTTGGAGCGCCGCCTGAGATTTTACAAATGGGAAAACCGCATCTAGGAACGGACCGAATGGTCAAAATTTTGCGGAACGCGCGAAATAAATTGGAAGAGATGGGATGCGAGATTATGTTTGATGAGACGTGTCGAACGGTCCTTGTTGATGATAACAAGGCAGTTGGTGTGACGACCGAGTCGGGGAAAACGATCGATGCCGAAGCCGTGGTTTTAGCCACAGGTCACTCCTCGAGAGCTTTGTTCGAACAACTCTCCAACGACGGCGTTTTACTCGAATTTCAATCCTTCGCGAGTGGTTTTCGCATCGAGCATCCGCAGGAGTTGTTGAACGAGCTACAATACGGCGCACGGTTCGCAAAAGAAGTCGATCGAGGGAAAGGTCGCATACCCGTCGCCGATTATAGAGTCGCGCACACGAACAAAGCGGATAATCGAGGCGTTTTTTCATTTTGTATGTGCCCGGGAGGTCAAATTGTCCCGACCTCGACGAATGTGCACGAGTTATGCATCAACGGGATGTCGTTCAGTCGTCGTCAATCGCTATGGGCAAATTCTGGTCTAGTCACGAACGTCAAGTTGGAAGATTGCGCGCCGTTCAACGAAGAACACGAGACGAAGCCACATTTGAGCGGCATTTTGTTCCAACGGGAAATCGAACGGAAGGCGGCTGTTCTAGGTGGCGGTGATTTGATCGTCCCCGTTCAAACCGCTCACGATTTTTTGCTCGGAGTTGTTTCGGACGAGAAATCTTTGCCGAGCTCCTCGTACCGTCTCGGCATTAAATCCGCCGATTTGACGACGTTGTACCCGAAACATCTCACCGAAACTATTCAGTTTGCGCTGAGAAGATTCGATAAGCAAATGCCGGGGTATGCGGGAAAAGAAGCGTTGATACACGCGCCAGAAACGCGAACGAGTAGTCCCGTGCGCATCGTCCGCAACTCGGAATCGTTAGAGAGCGAAAACACGAAAAATTTGTTCCCGATTGGCGAAGGCGCAGGGTATGCTGGAGGCATTGTTTCGGCGGCGGTCGACGGAATGTGCGCTAGTAAAAAAGTTCTATCTGTGTTGATGAAAGTCGTTTGAATAATAATAGCTACCTCGTAGTAGATTAGTGTAATAATAACGATCTGTAATATTAATATGATACATATTGTGTCTTCTTAGGAGTAGATTCTATCGGGATCTTTGCGAGCGAGAAAGTTACCTCCAACCACGGGAACCTCGCTCGTCCACTCCTTTTCCTCTTCGCTCAAGCCTTCGCCAATCGGCACGTACTCTCCCGCTGGTGCGTCGCTCCCGAAATTTGCATACCCTGGCGGCGCGTCTAAAACCTCGTCAGGAATGCACCCTAAAGTCCTCTCCATGATTTCGGTCACGGTCAAATTCGGCTCTTTCTTTCTGGAACCTTGTAACTGATCGTCCACTAGCCGTTTCCAAATCTTGGCGTTCGTGCATCCGGCAAAAATATTCTGAATCGAATGCATGAAATGCCTCGGCGCCGGGACTGGGCTTCCGTCTTTCATGGTTCCATTTTTACCTTGCGTCGCGTCGCAGTACTTGGCGTATTTCGCCAACAAGTCTCGCCTCGATTTGCACGGATTTTCCGATTCGCCAAACAACTCCACGTCAGCTCGAGACAATAAACCCCATGGGTCCGCGTGCGCTTGTCTGCCAATCATGACACCTTTGATCGTGTTTGCCGTCGCTTTATCGGTCGGTTGACATCTCAGTTGCGTCTTCACTTCCTCCAACGTCTTCACGCCTCCGTTCAAGAAGAACTCGCACTCTGGAAAATCTCTCGCCAACGCGTACACCCACTCGTGCCTCAAGGGCGGTATCGAACGATTTTGGCTCGGAGAAATTCCATTCAACAGCGCTTTTCTACAGTGCACGTGAAACCTTCGCACCGGTGATTTACTCACGATCGTCTCTACAAACTTATGCAACTCGTCGTACGAGTCGTTCCCGTCGACGCCAATCCTACACTTCACGGAAATGGGAATCCCGCCCGCGTTCTTCGCCATCGCGGCGCAACACTCCGCCACTAAATCCGGATCTCGCATTAACGTCGCTCCAAAACAACCTTTTCCGGCTACTTTTTCGCTCGGACACCCGCAGTTTAAGTTAATTTCGTCGTATCCGTGCGGCTTGGCTAAACTCGCCGAAAATCCAAGCGCGTCTGCGTCCGACCCTCCCAACTGCATCACCAACGGGTGCTGATTCAGCGTAAAATCTACGTATTTATTCCTCAGCTCTACGGGCACGTGTTTCAACGTCATGTCCACTTCCATTTCCGTCCACAGCCACACTCGCTTAGAGAGCAATCGACACAAATACCGAAAATGATGGTGCGTGTACTCCATCATCGGCGCAATCGACAACAGCGGTTGCGACGTCGACGGCGCGTTCTCCGTCTCCCTATTTTGCGACCATTTCGGCCGAGCGTGTTCCTCTAAGTAATCCTCCGGTACATTCAATCGTTTTGGCGTTAATATCGACTCTCCGGTTCGTTGGTTTTTCTCGTGCGCTTCTCTCGCTCTCTCTTTGCCTCTCTCGAAATTTTCGCTCTTGACCATTTTTTCCGTCCAGTCTCTCTTCTTCGTTTCGGAAGAAGAAGACGAAGTATTCCCTCCTCCTCCTTTCGCCGCCGCCGCCGCCGAAGAAGAAGAAGAAAAGATCGGCGAGCACCCCCCTCGAAAAGAGCAGAAGGAAGAGGAGAGTCGCTTCGTCCAACCAGAAGCAGACGACGACGACGACGACGACGGCGCGAACGAAGAAGGAGAAAGAACAAAACGCCTACTCTCCGTCAAAAGCGGATTGGAATTGGAATCGCAAGAACGATGACGAGCGAAAACTGTTGTTTTCTTCTGCGCGCTGCTGCTGCGAGAAGAACGAGACACGGCGCCGTTAGAAAAAAGAGAACTCTTCGTGCACGTCGTCGTTATCGTCGTCGCGCAAAAGTGACGCATGCGTCGTTGTCAGCAATCAACGACGACTTTGCCTTTAGGAGGAGCCCAAAACGATGATGTCAACTTTTTGTGACGTGGGGCACGTCGTCGTCACTTTTTTTAAATGTTTTCCGCCGCGCGCGAAACATCGACGACAACGACAACGCGCCCCGGGAGCTTTCCTTTTCGACGACGACAAAGACGCGTCGAAAGAAGAAACGTTTCGGTCCGAAGCGGCGCGGGAGG
>Ga0181560_10003246_pt1 | contig 15035 bp, 7 predicted proteins | sample 011ome_20_FD_133751 | JGI IMG/M metagenome (GOLD analysis project Ga0181560, IMG submission 133751) | Coastal salt marsh microbial communities from the Groves Creek Marsh, Skidaway Island, Georgia - 011509CT metaG (megahit assembly) | ecosystem: Environmental > Aquatic > Marine > Intertidal zone...
AACATGGTCATCTTCACATACTCGAATATCTTGTCGAGCGTAAATTTGATCAATATAACGAATATGCGTGTCGAAATGCAGCCATGCACGGCCACTTGGACTGTTTGAAGTATTTGCACGAAACCGCCAAAGCGCCTTGGGACTCTTGGGCCGTACAATTCGCTCACAAGTACAACCACAAGTACAACCAAACCGAGTGTTTACAATACCTCCTCGACAACGACTGTCCGTTACCAGACGGTTGGCGATACGAGCACGGGGAACTACATTTACCAGAATCATCATCATCATCATAATAATCATAAACACGCAAATCACAATTAAAGCACATCCTTGTAATATACACACACACACACAGAGAGAGAGACATTCCATATCGCGGTACATTTGAGCACGAACGGGCCGCCCTCCGGTTTACTCGTAAAATATTAAAAAGAGGAGGACGTGAGAAAGGTCAGGGTAACAAAAAAAAAAACAATCGAAAAAAAAAATTATATTACGGCGGATAAAAATATTATATTCCAAAGTCGTCGTCACTCGCGCGTAAACGCGTGTAAATCTCCGTCTCTTTCGTAGCTTTGGTCCGAAAACACTCGCGCGCGAGAGAAAGAGAGAAGAAAGGAACTCGTCTTCGCGCGGTTTACGCGCGTTTTAGCTTTGTTTTTTTTCTTCCCTTTGAATAAGAATAAGAAAAGAGGTGGATAAAGAAAATGAGCGCCGACGTCGAATCGTCGGGGAACGACGAAACGAATCGTTTGGAACAGTACGCGAAGTTGTGCAGAGATGAGGTCGAGGCGTACGGCGGGAAACTGCCCTCGGTGGAGATCAAGTGCGATTTTGATTACACGCTGCACTTACCGGCGAATAAAATCGACCGGTCGATAAAAACTGTCCCTGGGGTGCTCACGGACGTGGCGATGAAAATTCCGAACAAAATCATGGAGAAAGTGAGCGGGAAGGAAAACGACGCGACGAAAGTGGAGCCGTTTCGAGTTTTGAAAGACGTGGACTGTTGCTTTAAAGCCGGATCGCTGACGCTCGTTTTGGCACCTCCTGGACACGGGAAAACGAGTTTGTTGAAAGCGGTGGGGCAGATTTTGCCGAGCAAAGCTTTGAGCGGCGGAAAAGGCATCACGTACTCGAAGATGACGGCGGAGGATTTGAAGAAGGAGAAGGACATCGACGCCAATAGGTTGTCGATGTACGTGACGCAACAAGACGAGCACTTGCCGTTTCTAACGGTGAGAGAGACGACGAAGTTTTCGCACGAAAACGCGACGCCAATGCCGACGAATGAGAGAGAGGAAGACGTGTACGCGAGGAAGATTGATAGCGTGCACCGATTGCTCTCGTTGGATAATTGCTTGGATACAATCATCGGTAATGATTTAGTGAGAGGCGTTTCTGGAGGGGAGAAGAAACGGGTCACGATCGGTGAAGCGATGGTAACGAACGCGAGAGTTTTTTGTATGGACGAGATCTCGACGGGTTTGGACGCTGCGGTGACGCATAACATCATCGCCGCGTTGCGAGAGTGGACGAGAATTACCAACGGAACGGCGATTGTTTCGCTCTTGCAGCCGACGCCGGAGGTGTACGAGCTTTTCGACGACGTCTTGTGCTTGCGAGACGGAACTCCGGTGTACCATGGCGACGTTGATAAAGTGGTCGATCATTTTAATGGTCTCGGGTTTGATGGCGATAACGCCAAGAAAGGCGACGTGGCGGATTGGTTGTTGAGCGTTTTAGTGGATCCGTTGGCGCATTCTAAAACAGGCGCCTCGAATAAGTACGCCTCTAGCGACGGCTTAAGGAAAGGGTGGGTCGAAAACTCGAACGGATTGTATGCGAAGAGCATCGGGGAGACCGATTGCTTAGACGCTTCGGACGGGAACAACATTATTGACTTGCGAACGCCTTTCGCCAAGGCGCAATATTCCACCGCCTACCCGAAAGCTTGGCCGAGTCAGTATAAATCTGTCATCAAGAGACAATTCCAAATCACGTTGAGAAATAAAGTTTTCTTATCGGCGAGAATGTTTGGCGCTTTGATCACGTCCGTCGTACTTGGTTCTGTTTGGTTTGATTTGCCCTTGGATAGAGGTTTCGAGCGTTTAGGCATGCTCCTGTTTTCAATCTTACATATTTCCTTTAGCAACTTTTCCGAGTTGACATTTAGCGTCGAGCAGAAATACGTGGCGTATAAACAGCTCGACTATAAGCTATTTCCAACGTTTGCGTACATCGTGTCTTCGATTGCCACGCAGTTACCGATCGCGGTGTTAGAGACGGCTATATTCAGTTGCATTTTATACCCGATGGTTGGGTTGTCTATGGAATTTGGAAATTGGTTGGTATTCTTCTTCAACTTGACGTGCGCAAACGTTGCGATGGCGAGTTTCTTTAGAGTCGTCGCTCTTCTGGCGCCAAACATGGAAGCCGCACAAACCTTTCCCGGACCCGTCATCGCGATTATGGTTATCTTCGCGGGCTTCTTAATCTCTCCGGAGAAGATGGGCGCATTGTACTTCCTCTATTGGATTTCTTTGTTCGCGTACTCGTTGAGATCATTGTGTCAAAACGAATTCCTCAGCGATCAGTACAAGTACAAAGTACCACTGGATCCCGCCGCAGCGGCGACTTACGTCCAAGCATACACCGGAGAACCAAAGACGATGGCAGAATTTTGCGAGGAGGGCGCGTTCCCGTGCGAAGACGCTGGGAAGATCACTTTGGATACCATCGATATCAGCGCGGATAAGAAGTATTTCTGGGCTGGACCGATGTTTGCGATTGGGTTCTTCTGCTTGATGACTGCGATAGGTCTCCGAGCGTTGTCAACGATTCGCATTCAGCGAAACATCGGATCGTCGAGATCTTCAACGAACGATAAGAAAAAGGACGGTGAAAACGCCGAAGAAGAAGGAGCAGAAGTGAGCATTCCAATCTCGAAAGTTGACGCGGAAGCTTCTCAAAGAGCTTTGGTGTTTACGCCGATGAGCATCACGTGGGAAGATTTGGAGTACACGGTAAAGGTTCCAGGAGACGACGGTAAACCGTTATCAGGGACGAAAAAAATTTTGAATTCAGTCACCTCCGCCGCGCAACCGTCGAGAATGTTGGCGCTTATGGGTGCATCTGGCGCCGGTAAAACGACATTGTTGGACGTCATCGCGGGACGCAAGTCCGGCGGTGAGATGAATGGAACGATCAAATTGAACGGTCACGTCGTGAAGAAGGAAACGTTTGCGCGATTAACTGCGTATTGCGAACAACAGGATTTGCACAACGCGTTTGCGACTGTCAAAGAAGCTTTGGAATTCTCCGCGACGCTCCGTTTACCCTCGGATGTTCCCATCGAAACTCGAAGAGCGTTTGTGGACGAAGCGTTGGATATCTTGGAATTGAGAGGTATCGAGAATCGTTTAGTTGGCACGGCCGGTTCCCCGAGTGGTTTGTCTCCCGGTCAACGCAAAATCTTAACTGTTGGTGTCGAGTTGGTTTCAAACGCCCCGGTGTTCTTTTTGGACGAACCGACGTCTGGTTTAGACTCGAGAGCAGCGTTGATTGTAATGCGCGAGGTGAAAAAAGTCGCCAATCTTGGGCGCACGGTCATCACCACCGTCCACCAGCCGTCCAAGGAAATTTTCAACTTGTTCGACGACATGTTGTTGTTGCAAAGAGGTGGCTATCAGGTATATTTTGGCCCGTGTGGCGTGAATGGCAAAACCTTCGTGGACTATTTGCAAAAGATTCCGAACGCGCACGCGTTGCCGGAGGGCATGAACCCGGCGTCGTGGATGTTGGACGTTTTGGGTGGCACCGACTCCTCAAACGCCGGCGAAAAAGGCGCGTTAAAAAAATCAAAATCCACCTCGGCGAACAGCTTGCAACCGATGAAACGCAGCGCTTCTGGGGGTGCCTTGAACGGTCTCCTCTTAGTCGAACGGTTCAAAGCTTCCCAAGAAGGTGCGGCTGGTACGCGCCTAGTTCGGGACTTGTGCGCAAAAGGCGAAAAGTCGGAGATGTTTGCCTTTGCGTCGCCATACGCGCGATCGTTCTTGACGCAACTTCGATGCCTGATCCAACGCGCATCCCTTGCGCACAACCGCGACGTCGCGTACAATCTTGGCCGAATTGGCATTCTCTTCGTCCTCTACCTCCTCTTCGGGTTCGTTTACTTCGATTTGGACGCCTCGAACGAAACGGGTGTCCAAGCGATGGTCGGGGTCATTTTTATGACGTCCATTTTCGCCGGGATCATCTTCATGAACTCCGTGATGCCCGTGCGCGTGAGAGAACGAGCCGTCGCGTATCGCGAACGTACCTCGTTCATGTACGACGCTATCCCGTACTCTCTCTCGCACGCGTTCTGCGAGGTCCCGTGGGTGTTACTGGTCACCTTCGTCACCGTCACCCCGCTCTACTTCATGGTCGGCTTAGTACCAACCTTCGAGCATTACATCTACCATGTTCTCATGGTGTTCACGGTTTCCATGGCCTTCATGTCATTAGGTCAAGTCATCGCGTGTCTATGCGCGACCATTCAAACCGCGCAAGCCGGAGCGTCCGCCTTCATCCCCATCTGCTTTCTCTTCGGCGGTTTGTACCTCCCGTACCCGCAAATTCCAGTTTATTGGAAGTGGGCGTACTTCATCGATCCGGTCGCATACGCCATCCAAGGCGTCACTGCCCCGCAATTCGAGCACCGAGGATGCACCGGCGCCTACCCAGACGGCGACTGTCCAACCATCCAAGCCTTCCGAGGCACGTACTTTGAAACCGTCGACACGTTGGCGTACGTCGAGGAAAAATACGACGTCGAACTCTCCAAAAAGTGGTTCATGTTGCTCTACGTCGCCATTTTCGTCCTCTGCATGCAAGCGCTTCACGTCGTCGCGTTCAAGTTTAGAAGAGTCGTCAGTCGTTAATTTATTTTATGTTTTGAATAAGGTATATACTACACTGGTCACGGAAAAGAGACTGTACCCGATCCGTTTCGCTCTCACGCCTCCACCCACTAAAAAACTCGCACCCGCGCTTTAAACAAATTCAAAAACTTCTTCTTATCAATATTCAAAAAGAGACATAAAGAAAACAACGATCGCACGACAAAGAGTACGCGCGTGTATGCATGTGTGCGCGTGTGAGCGAGAGTTTGTTTTAATATATACTGGTATTATAGACTTGGATTTTCATTTCAAATTTCTTCTTTTTCAGCCTCTGCCGTAGCCGCGGCGGGCTCTTCCGGCGCAGCGGCAGGATCAACGGCAGCATCCCCATCACCCTCTTCTTTCTCTCCTTCTCCCGCTGGTTCTTCTCCCGCAACATCAGCATCGGCTTCTCCTTCTTTCTTCTCTTCTTCGTTCTTCGTTTCCTTTTCTTTGTCGTCGTCTGAATCGTCATCTGAATCAGAATCCTCGTCCAACGCCGCCAATTTCGCCGCCAACGCCGCCTCTTCAATCTCCAAGTTATCCTTAATCGCATTCACAGTCTCAACGCCGCTCGCTTTCGCAGCCTGCTTCACCAAACTCTCCGCCGGCGCGCCCTGTTGCACTTGCTTCGGTAACTTTGGCGGTTCCGGCCTACTTCTCAGTTTGAACGCACCGCTCGTGATATCCACCGGCGGCGCATCCACAACTTGAAACTCGCGATCGTTCAACTCTTCAATCTTCACCCACTCGAACGATTCATTTTCCGTGTTAATATCGTACGTCAAACAGTGTTCTTTCGTTTCCTCTTTATAATCCGTCACGATGCAGTCGAACCAGCCGCCTTCAGCCGGCCAAAATCGTTTCACCCTTCGGCAAATGTACTCGTTCACACCCAAAGCGTCTAAATTTTTCGCCAAAACCGCCGCTTTTTCCATTTGCTTCAGCGTTCTCGCCGAAGGCGGTTTCGGTTCTTTCGGTGGTTTCGGTTGTCTGTACTGTTGCGGCGGCGGCGGCGCGTAGTACCCTTCGCCGTCGTCGCCTTCCTCGCCGCCCTGACGATGCTGCGGATAATACTGCTGTTGCGTCTTCTGCCTCTTCGGTGCCGGCGGTTCCGGCGGGTTCAACTTATACTGCGCGTACGCGTCTCTCAACCGCTTCACGTTCTCGTCCCCTCCGACGTTTTCTCTCACCTTCATGTGATCTTCGTTCGAAACGTTCAATTCGATTCGTAGCTTGGCGATTAAATCTTCGCGTTCCCACGTTAAACCAGTCACCGCTAACGCTTTCATGATCGCCTGGTACGCGGAGACTTCGAGTCGTCGCACTTGCGTGGTGATAGATGCCATCTTTTTTCTTTTTTACTTCTATTTCCTTATTCTCGAGACGATCTCGACTACGTTCAAAAGAAGAGAGTACTAATCCAAAAGAGAGCCGTCACACGCTCGGGAAAAGGACAATTGAATCGATTCAATTCTCTTCTTCTCTCTCACGCCCCCCCCCACCCGCGATTGTGGTGCGCGAACGGAAAACTTTACTTTCTCAGAAAGATGGAAAAATGTGCAACGCTGACTGACTGGTGCGTGCCTCACTCGAGAAACAGATGTCGTTTACGCGCGTGAGCGTTTTGTCTTTTATGACGACGCGTGTCTGTGCGTCTCTCACTTTTGAAGGTGGGAGAGCAGCTTTGGAACAAAAAACCCTAAATTTATGAAAAACGAGCACACTCGAGAGCGTTTTACCGCCACTTTTTGTCAAACACATCCACACCGCGTACGATAAAAATCACAATGGTACGTTCTTCTAGTTCCACGCGTTCTGTTTCTACTCTCGCATCGTATCGGTCTGCGCGCGAAACCGGCGCGTCGTGGCGTCGCGAGCGTTCGCGTCGATGCGTTCGATAGGCTTTTTTTTCTTCTCGCGCGCTTTCGCGAAATTTTTGTTTCGGTAGTGTGCGGCGTCGTGAGATTGCGCGAAAACGCAGATCGGAAAGGGCGTCGCGAAGGTTGTGCGGATGGTGTGATTGCGTGAAACCGTTCAAAATGTTCTTTTGAACGTTTTGGACGTTTCTTTTCGCTCGCGCATCGCGCGGTACGCGTCGCTCGCGCACCCATTTCGCGAATGTTTTGCCCAAAGTCCTCTTTAGGTTCTGATAAAAGAAATCGGACGACTGACGCGCGCTTTTCTTCTTTCTTTTCATCCCCAAACAAAACAGGTTGCCGCTCCAGAATCCGTTCTCAAACGCCGCAAACGCGACGAGCAATGGGCCGCTCAAAAAGCCAAAGACGCCGCGGAGGCCAAGAAGGCCCAAGAGAAGAAGCGCGAAGAGGTGTTCAAGCGCGCCGAAAAGTACGTGAAGGAGTACGAAGCCCAAGAGAAGGATTTGATTCGCTTGAAGAGAGAAGCCAGAGCTAAGGGCGGCTTCTACGTCGAACCGGAGCAAAAGTTGATCTTTGTCATGAGATTGAGAGGTTTGAACGACATGCACCCGAAGACGAGGCACATTTTGCAGTTGTTGAGATTGAGACAAATTCACAACGGCGTCTTCATGAAGGTGAACAAAGCCACGGTGAATGCTTTGAGAAAGGTTGAGCCGTACATCATGTGGGGTTACCCGAACTTGAAGACGGTGAAAGATTTGATTTACAAGAGAGGTCACGGTAAGGTTAACAAGCAACGAATTCCGTTGACGGATAACAGCGTGGTGGAGAAGGTGTTGGGCGATAAGGGTATCATTTGCGTCGAAGATTTGATTCACGAGATTTACACCGTCGGCCCGCACTTCAAGGAGTGCGCGAACTTCTTGTGGCCGATGAAGTTGTCCGCGCCGTTGGGTGGGATGACCAAAAAGAGAAATCACTACATCGAAGGTGGTATGGCGGGTAACCGCGAAGAGAACATCAACGCTTTGGTGAGAAGCATGAACTAAATTTTTATATGCGTTTATTAGTTGATGCCGAGGAGTTTTCGCCGCGGCGGAGATCGCGCGTCTTTCTCTTGACAATAATCTTATTGAAAAAAGAGAGAGAGAGAGAGAGAGTCCGACGCCGCGCGATAAAAAGAGCACACATAGATACATATATACTGTAAATGCAAGAGAGAGAGAGAGAGAGAGTAAGAGAGAGAGAGTAAAAGAGACGGAAGAGTGAATAGAAGAGTGTTTAAACTATAGCCTTTGAGAATATATTAAGAAAAAAAAGTTTTCCTAAAACCGTAACATCAAAATATCTTCACTTTCTCTCGCATATCTCTCGATCGGAAAAATTGAAATTGGAAGAGAGAGATGGAACCTCCGTCGTCGTCGTCGCAAAGACCGACGACGACTCGAGCAGTAGCCAACAACAACAACGGAGGAGGAGGAGGAGGAGGAGCGCACCACAATCATCATCGCAATAATGATAATAATAATAATAAAAATCAGTCTTCCTCGCCTTCGCCACCGTCGGAGAAAGAGCGCGTGCTGGTTCGATACTTGCTCGAACAACCGTCGTTCGGGAGAGACGGAGACGTGCCCCCGGACGTGTTGTTTCAACCGTCGTCGTCGTCGTCTTTTTTTACCGCCGCGTTTCCGGGAGAAGGTGGGACAGATCAAGTGCCGGCGGCAAAGGAGGAGAAAACGTGGGCAGAGCGTAATCAAAACTCCACGCTGAGCTTACGGTTGAGCGGAGAAACTGTCTCCGGAGAGTGTCTCTCCGTCTCTGGTGGCGCCGGATCGTGCGAATACCAGTGGCAAAGAGTCGCGCCGAGAGGGGCGATCGAGAGCATAGTTGGCGCGGTTGGACCGAGTTACGTCACGAACGAACAAGATATTGGATGTCACATTCGGGTGATAGTGAGGATGCAGCGAGTGAGTTCGGACGGGAAGAGCTCTTCGAGGAGGCCTTTGATCGCGCACGCGACGACGGACGCGACGGTGGTTTCCGCCGTGAGCTCGAAGCATCCGGACGACGATAGGATGGAAAGTTTGATGGAAGCTAGCGAAGGGATGAGATCTGCGGGGACGACGAGTCGCACGAGCACGCCGAGAGGCAACAGCGCGGAGGGAATGAACGCCATGCACGGCTTGGAAAGCGATAGTAATAATAATAATAATATTAACAACAACGGGGAGAAGGCGAGCAGAGACGTACTGAGAGACGAACAGGCCGCGAGGACAAGTCCTCCATCGCCAAGTTACAACAACATTAACGCAAATAATAGCATGCACAATGGAAGTGTGGTGAGTAAGAACGTCGCGCATAGCGCTCTGCTCAATAATCTCTTGATCAAAAGCGGCGCAGAGGCGGTCAGCCCGAATAATCCGAACAGCCCAAACGCGCTCAGTCCAAACTTGTCGAGCAGTAATTTGAACAACTACTCCTCTTGCGGAGACGATAGTACTCACAGAAGACGAAGAAAAGAGATTTTACTGCTCGAACGCGCAGATTCGTTGATACACGGGCCAGGATCGGAATCGAGGCTCGCGTTTATCCGCGGGAAAGAGCTCGAAGCGAAAGCGAGCGAGTTATTTCGAAAAGTCTCAGACGCTGAAAGGATGAAACGCTCTAATGAGCTCACGGACAATCGCAGTTGCTCGGAGTGGGATTCCGAAAACGATCGTTCCGAGATGAGCGAGAAAAGTGACGATTTAAGCGAAGGAGTTGATTTCGACGATGACGACGACGACGATGACGACGACGACGATGAATCAACTGCTGGTGGCGTGGACAGCGAAGATTGGAGTCTCGGGAGTTTACGAGGAGACGCGAGGAAAGCCGAACGTATTGCCAGGAAGGCGAAAGGGGCGTACGAAGAGGCGGCAATGAAAGGGTACGCAGAAGCAATGCAAGCGCTTGGCAGATGCTATGAAAGTGGATTTGGAACGAGGAAAGATATTTGCAAAGCGGTTGAGTGGTACGAGAAAGCCGAAAAGCTCGGTTGCGACGAAGCCGCGTGCGATTTGGGATGTCTATACTACCTCGGTCGTTTCCCGAGAGAAGAACTCGAAAAACGAAACCGGTTATCGCATTTAACTGATTCTTCTCTTTCGGAGATTTCAAGCAACGAAGGAGACGATTTCCAATACCAACTCGCCGAAGATAGAAAGAAAGCGTTCGCGCTGTTCAGCCACGCTGCCGCTAACGGGTCTGGACCGGGGGCAAACAATGTCGCCATGTGTTACGAGGAAGGTCAAGGCGGCGTGGAGCGCAACTGGCGCGAAGCTGCCAGATGGTACGCAATCGCGGCCAAAAGAGGTGTCCTGTCCGCCCACGCGAGCTTAGGATACGCCTTCCTAACGCTCGGGAACAGATCGAGCGCTAAAGAAGCTTTTGAGACTGGCACGCAGCACGGAGCTCCGGAATGCGCGGACGGTTTACGTTTGATCCGTGAAGCCGAGAGGCACGCAGCGAGTACTCTGAAATATCTTCGCAACGGTGGCGGTACACACGACGACGCCACGAAACATTTAATCAAGAGCGCTTCTGGGACTGGTTTAGAGAGCGTCTCATCGGTAGAGTTAGTAGAGCAGCTTGAGAGAGAGCTCGAAAAATACCACGAGCTCAGCCGACGATTGTACAATGCTGCGAGTTTACACCCGGAATCTTTAGAAGAAGCGAACGCTGTACTATTAAACGCGTTTCCTGAGATGAATATTCATCGCAAGTGAGACGCCTTGTCGTGGGTAATCATGACCTTAACTTGTTGTAAATAATAGTAATTTAATATACACTGTATTTATTATGTAGCTCATCTTTCACACGCTCTGAACGACTTCAAGAACTCTTTTGTCTTTCTCGCTTCCGCTCGTCGTCTTCGCCATCCCCAGTTCAACTCTTTTGCTAGCAAATCTACCACGCGATTTGTTGCCATCTCACTCGCATGAACGTCTAGGAATGCCATTCTCGAACGCCTCGCTAAGAAATCACTCGCCGATTGGCAAAACTCCGCACGCGCGGCGTACACCACTTCTGCTTCGATTACCGGCAGGTTCGGATGTAAACGTTTTTCTAATCCGGCAAAGGAGGCTAAGGAAGCGACGGCCATCGCGCGATCTCCATAAGAAGTGGCCAAATGCCTCGAAACATCAGGATCTGGATTCGAACCACCAAACCCGTCCCCTCCAGACTGTGCCACGGATGCCGACAGAGAATCTTTGTGTCCGTGTGCGCCAACAACGCCCATGTTGCTCGTGCGACAGCTCGCAATCTCGCTTACGTTTTCTCCGCTCTCTCTCATCGTTTTTAGGACTAAATCCACTGTCTCTTCTGCCATTAATCTATATGTCGTCCATTTACCACCGGCGACAACAATAACATCACTCGGCGTTTCTTTTGCAATCACGTGGTCTCTCGATAAATCACTCGAGTTCGTTTTCGTCGGATCTTTCGCCAGCGGTCGAGCGCCGGACCACACGGAAAGAACTTCTTGTCGGTGAGGCTGTAACGCCAAATACGGAGCTATGGTATCCAATATGTATTCAACTTCGTCTTGCGTTGCTAACGGTTCTTTTGGTGTTTTCTCCCCCGGTTTTAAAGCAATATCCGTAGTTCCAGCAACCGCGTGATCCAACCACGGCAACAAAAACACGACTCTTCCGTCTTTCGTCTTCGGAATGATCATTCCAAATTTTTCCGGAACGTAATATTTTGGCAACACGACGTGCGTTCCCAACGAAGGCGAAACCATTTTTTTCTCTTTGGTTGCTTTCGACGCATCGTCTAAAGCTCTCACGTCGTCCGCGAACGGTCCGGCGCAGTTGACGATGACTTTTGCTCGCACCGGGTGCGTCTTCCCCGTCTCTTCGTCTTTAAGAATCGCGCCGGTAATTTTCTCTCGATTTTTCTCGTCGTCTCTCAGTAGCTCAACCACGGAACAATGATTCAACACGACCGCACCCGCGTGTGCGGCAGTCACTGCCAGTGCTACGTTTAACCGCGCGTCGTCAAACTGTCCATCGCTGTACAGAATCGACCCTTTCAAACTCTTTCCCATAGTCGGTTCCTCCGTGCTCAAAATTTCATCCACGTCATCTCTCTCTCTGATTTTCTTCGCCTCTTCCTCGTCATCGATTAAAACTTTCCTCTTCGCGACGGTGGGGAACTCCATAATTGTCCTCGAACTCGTCGCGAACGAGCTGAACGTCAGCGCCGACGTGCCCGCGACTAAATCGTACGCCTTCATGCCGGCCCAATAGTACGGCACTTCGTACCACTCGTAACACGGCGTCGCTATCATCAGCACGTGACTTAAATGCGGCGCGTTGTGCAGCAAGACTTTTCGCTCTTTCAAAGCTTCGAACACTAATTTCAACTGTCCGTAATCTAAATTGAACACCGCTTTTTCTAAATACCGGACGCCGCCGTGGACAAGTTTCGTCGACTTGGAGGACGTGCCAGAGGCGAAGTCGTCTCGTTCGACTAAAATCACATTCAAACCTCTCGTTTGCGCGTCTAAAGCGACGCCAGAGCCGGTCGCGCCGCCGCCAATCACCAAAACGTCAAACTTGCCCTCGTCCTCCTCGCCATTTTTTCCCTCGCCATCGGCCGCGTCGTCTTTATTCTTCTTCTTCTTTTTAAAACTCCTCCTCTTCTCAAAAGTCGTTCGTTTCCTCTCGATTTCCCGAAACATGTCCGCGCGATTCGGCAACGGTTTATCGACGTTCGCCCACGGTTCGTGCGGTAATCCTCTCGCGTGCGCGGTTTGACTTTGCGCGTACGCGTACGTCGTCGCCGCGGCGAGGCCGACGGCCGAGGATGCCGCAAGAGCGAGTTGCCGCGATCGATACATTATTTATTATATCACACGTGTTTGTGTCGTTTTTTTTAGTTGTTAGTTGGGGGGATTCGAATTAAAAAAATATCTGTTTTGCGGGCACGAGCGCTATCACTAGTTTCACTTCTTCGTCGTTTTCAACTTTTCGAACCGATCGGCGAGCGCGTCGTCGACGACCGTTTTCTTCTGGGCGGACGCGACGCCCGGAGGCGGGCCTCCTCCGTTTGTTTTTCTTCTCAAAGGAGCGGAGCTTCCTTCGTTTTCGTTTTCGTTTCTTTCTTCCTCTAATTTGGCTTCATCCGCGGCGGCGGCGATGACGGAGTTAATTTCGTCTTCTTTTTCTGTTCCTATGTCGTCGTCGTCGACGTCGTCGTGTTTAAGGGTGGTGGCGAAAAGTTCGTTGGTGGCCACTAAGGCTTCGGCGTATTCGGCCGCTTCTTGCGCTTTGTTTGCGGCGTCTCGAGCCGCTTTCGCTGCCGTTTCTGCCGACGCGTAGTTCGATGTTTTATTACTTTTGCGACGCGAAGAGCTCGTGTCGTCGATGTCGGACGATTCGCCGCCGCTGCTGCTACTCGCCTCAGACGAAGATTTGCTTCTCCTCGTACTTTTCTTCTTTTTTTTACTCGACGACGACGACGGTTTCTTCTTCGCGCTCGTCGACGGCAACGCGACCCCTTTCTCCTTCGCCATCTTTTCTAAAAGTACTCTCGCTTCTTTACCACACGTGTCGGCGTTCCGTCGTTCCTTCGCGATGACCATGAACGCTTTGCTCACTCCGCACGCCTCGCTCGTTTTCTCCCTCTCGCAACTCAGCGCGAACTCTTTCCCGAATTTTTTCGCGAGCTCGTTCGCGATGGATTTCAATTCCGGCAAATCGTTCACCAATCGTCCCCCATCCGCGCTCTTCGCATAAAACATAGACGCGACGGCCGTTCTGTTTTTGCCCGTGAGTTCTAATTCCGCAGGGTGTCGTTCGCACGTCTCCAAAATCGCGCTCGCGAACGATTGAACGCGCTTTAAAATTTCTAGAAATTTGGTCTCCTTTCCAATCGATTCGCACCGCGCGAGGAGCGTCTCCATCGCTTTCGATTTTTCTTCGGAAGACGAGCCTCTCCTGTCCTCGTCCTCGTTGTCATCGTCTGACAATAATAACGACGTCGTCGCTTTATTAAACGCGGACGAAGTTTCCAAAACTTTCGCGATCGCGTTCTCGTTCGATGCGATCCTCGCGCGTCGCTTTTCGGTTAAGAGTTTGATTCTTCCCGAGAGAATCTTGAGATTCGTCTTCAACTTTTGCTCGTTGAATCGATTATTATTCGCGCCGCCGAAGAGAGATTGGATCGATTCGAGGAAAGAGGAAGACATGCGTTTTGGGACGAGTGTTATTGCGTCGGGAGAGAGAGATTTTTTTTTGTCGTTACGCTTTGCTTTTGTGCTGCGCGTGCGAGGGAGTTCTGGCGCATTTTGAGCACAAACGACCGTGGGTTGCCTCGACAACGGAGAGAGAGAGAGAGAAGCGAGAGGAGTATTCGGCGCGGCTATGTGCGGATATCTACAATGCATTACAAAACAAAACCACTTCAGCGATCATCGCGAAATAGTTCACGCGGCGGATTCCAAGACTCGCCTGATTTCTATCGCTTCCTTCTCCATTTCCTCCTCGCCTCTCGCTTTTCGATTTTCGTCCGCGTCGACTCTCGCCTTCCTCTCTTCCTCCTCGCACCGTTCTAACTTTTCGTAAATGTCGTCGTTCCGCGCGAAATCGTTCGGTTTTCGAGGCATGACGTGGACGTGCACGTGGAATACGGTTTGACCGGCGTCTGGGCCGTCTTGGATGGTGAGCGTCATCGCGTTTGCCGAGTGTATTTTCTTCACCGCTGTGCCCGCGCGCGCGCGGAGAGAGAGAGAGAACGAGAGAAAGACAAAGTTAGTTAGAGCGCGAGCCGCCGAGAGACGGAACGCGAACGTGAGCACATCCCGAGGAGGAAGAAAAACAAAGAAGAGCACTCGCGAACGAACTAGAATAGCATAAACACCAACGCCGTCGAACGACGTCCACAAAATCCATCGAACGAAACCACGATCAAGACGACGACGACGACGACGCTCAGAACAAACTCTCACCGACTGCAACTTTTTGACTCGCGAGCATCAGATCCGAAATCTCCTCTCCCGTCATCTCCTCGTACTTCTCCACGACGCGTTTCGGACAAACGAGCACGTGCCCAGGAACGACCGGTTTCAAGTTCACGAACGCGAACGACAGAGGGGTTTCCAAGAAGACGTGCTTCGGGGAGATTCGTATCTTCTCGCTGAATTGGAAATCACGCGTCGTCATGCCGGCTTTCGCGT
>Ga0181560_10003251_pt1 | contig 15017 bp, 12 predicted proteins | sample 011ome_20_FD_133751 | JGI IMG/M metagenome (GOLD analysis project Ga0181560, IMG submission 133751) | Coastal salt marsh microbial communities from the Groves Creek Marsh, Skidaway Island, Georgia - 011509CT metaG (megahit assembly) | ecosystem: Environmental > Aquatic > Marine > Intertidal...
ACGCGGGGGAGCGCACCTGGTTGCTGAACTTCGGCCGCGCGAACGACGCGCAGAGCCTCTCGCACGCGTCGCTCTCCGTGACCCCCGCGCTGCTCGCGGTGGAGAGGATCATGTCCGCGAGGCCGACGTTGTACACCAGCGCGAGGGTGTAATCCGCCGGCGCCGGCGTCGCGGTCGTCGTCGTCGCCGCCGGGAGGATGGCTTTCCCCGATGGGCCGCCGCCTTCGCCGCCGCCTTCGCCGCCGCCGCCGCCGCCGCTTCGGCGGGATCGTTTCGCCGGCGGGGACATCTCGAGCGCGTCCGGCGCGGGCGGGGATCGACCCATGCCGGCGCGCGTCGAGCGCGCGACGGAGTAACGTCGCGGGATGGAAGGATACGACGGCGGAACTTTTTTTCGAGCGAATCTGATGTAGTGCTGACGCCACCTGGCGAGGAAGCCACCTGACCTCTCGGGGGCGCGGGCGGGCGAGCGCACTCGAACGCGCGCGTCTCTTGGTGACACGTTCGATGCTCTCGCTCGTCGCGGCGAACGCCGCGCCCACGCTCCGGCCGCGGGCCGCCGCCGCGCGCGGCGGCCGCGCCGTCGCCCGCGTCCCCGCGGCGGTCCGCCCCGCGCGTCGTCAGATCGCGACGAGATCTTCCGTCGCGCGATATATCGCGAGATCTTCCGCGCGTCGTCCTCGCGCGACCGCCGTCGCGTCCGCGTCGTCGTTCTCTTCCGAAAACGAGAGCCGCGGCGCGTCCTCCTCCTCCTCCTCCTCCTCCTCCTCCTCGGAGAAGGCGCAGCAGAGGAGCGCGCCGTGGTGGAACGCGCTGATCGAGAGGTGCAAGGCGCCCGCGTGCGCGCTGTTGATCGCCGCGACGACGCTCGCCTTCCCGCTGGACGCGCTCGCCGCGCGATCGGGAGGGCGCATGGGCGGCGGCTCCTTCCGCGCCGCTGCGCCGTCGCGGAGCTACTCGAGCTACTCGAGCGGCGCGGCGCGATCGGCGCCGAGCGTCGCCGCCGCCGGCGGCGCGGGCGCGATCGGCGCCGGCGCCGGCTACGCCTCTGCTGGCCTCTCGACGCGAAGCGTGATCGTGCCGTTCGGCGTGGGATACGGGATGCCTTTTTTCTTCTACGGCGGCGGCGGCGGCGGCCTGATCGCGGTCGCGCTGCTCTCGCTCGTCGCGTTCGCGTTCATCGACGCGATGAAGAACATGTTCAACGGCGCCGCGAGCGGCATTCAGCTCGGCGGCGACGCGATCGGGGTGGTGAAGATTCAGATCGGGCTCCTCGGGCTGGCGCGGTCGCTGCAGCTGGACTTGGAAGACATCGCGGAGAAGGCGGACACGTCGTCGCCGGAGGGTCTGCACTACGTCCTCGAGGAGACCGTACTCGCGCTGCTGCGGAACCCGGAGTACTGCGTGTACGGACACGCGGAGTGCGCGGTGGTGAAGGGCCCGGAGGCGGCGGAGGACGCGTTTAACGAGTTCTCCATGGACGAGCGCGGAAAGTTCGCGGAGGAGACGCTCGTGAACGTGAACGCACGGAAACGAGCCGTTTCGTCGTCCGCGGCCGCGGGCGGCGACGAGCAGAACATCAACGAGTACATCCTCGTGACGATCATCGCCGCCGCGGACGGGAACGTGAAGCTGCCGGAGATTGTGGACAGCGCGGCGTTGCGGACGGCGTTGAAACGGTTGGGCGCGATCAGAGTCGACGCGTTGCAAGCCGTGGAGGTGCTGTGGACGCCGCAGGAGGAGGGGGACACGCTCACGGAGGACGAGCTCCTGCGGGATTACCCGCAGTTGAACATCTTGTGACGACGACGGAGGAAGGGAAGGAGGAACGAGACCTTCGAATGCCTCCGACGAGAGACTACTAGAATATTTAAGACGGACGAAACGGGACGACTAAAACGCAAACTGGTACGCCGCGCCCTTGGACGTCGCCGCCGCGTCCGTCGTCTTCGCCCTCTTGCTCGCACTCACGCCGCCCTCCCCGCCACCGCCCTTCCCGCCGAACCCGGCTCGCGTCAAGATCACCCGCACGCTCTCCCCCGAGGCCACCGCGACGCGCGCGTCGACGACGTCCTTCCACGGCGCTCCCGTCGCCAACAACGTCGCCGCCGGGACGACGCGACGCATCCCCGTCGCGACGCGCACGTGCGCGTCCAGCGCGGCGTCGTCCACCGCCGGCGCGGGATCGCCGTGGATCGCGCGCGACAGCGCGACGCGCGCGTCCACGTCGCTGACCCCGGTCAAATCCTCGATCAACCGCGCGGCGCGGCGAAACAGCTTCGCGTTGCTCACGCGGAGGTCGATCATCCGGTTGCCAAACGTCTTGCCAATCAACACGTGCGCGCCGGTCGAGACCGCGTTCGCGACGTGCTTGACCGCGAGCTCGACCGCTCGAGGCGCGAACGATAGGATCTGCGACTGGTCCTCGTAGCACCCGAGCTCGGGCCCGAGCGCGGGGTCGATCTCGATCGCGCACGTTGCGAGCGTCGCGCGCTCGGCGGCGCGGCGCGTCCGGTGCGCCGTCTCCGCGGCGGCGGCGAACGTCGCGCGGATCGTCTCCGCGCGCGCGATCGCGTCGTCGTGGCCTTTCACGCCGACGGCGACGACGGCGACGCGGCAGCCTTTCTCCGCGACGACGTCCGCGACGACGTCGACGATCGAAGAAGAAGACGTCGAAGACGACCCGCCGTCGCCGTCGCCGTCGCCGTCGCGCGCGTCCGAATCCGACGAACGTTTCGACGCCGAGTCTTCGCCGCCCGTGACGAACACCACGATCAGATCGTCCGCGCCGAACGACCCCGCGGCGGCTCGAAACCCCGGCGACTCCGACACGTCCAAGTCCGCGTCCACCCCGGCCGGGACTCGCATCGACCCGGTGACCACCTGCCACCCGCCTCTCACGTACGCGCGCACGTCCGTCTTTTTCGCGCCAAAGGTGGGCTCTTGCTCCGACGCGTCGATCGCGCACGTCAACCCGACGCCCACGCTGTCGCTGGCGAGGTAGTGCACCCCCGCTTTCGCGCGCAGCGCGTCCGCGGCGGCGTCGATGAGCTGAGAGTCGTTCCGCGCGAAGCGACGTCGGGGTGGGGTTCAAAGGCGTCAGTCAGTCGGAGTTGAAAGGCGTCGAGGTGGGTCGGAATCGTGAGCGAGAGGTTGTGGGCGGAGAGAAGCGCCGGAAGAGAAAGTCCTCCTCAAGGAACGGCGCGCGCCGCGCGAAGAGACCAGCCGGGCATAAAACACACGCGACGCGCCTGAGACAGCGGCGAGTCGTCGTCCTGCGCTGCCTGCGACACCGCGCGCGTCGCCCTCGACGCGACGCAAACGCAGTCCCTCGTCAACGCCGTCGCGCCGCGCGTCGCCCGGATCGGAAACCCAATCTCCTCCGTCGTCTTCACGTCGCACGCGAGCGCGATCGCCGCGTGGATCGACGCGTCGAGGATCACCTTCGTCGCGCTGCCGCCCTTCAGTCGACTGCTTCCCGTCACCGCCTCCGGACCGAGCACCGGGTTCAACGCGAGCCGTCGTCGGTACCGCATCGTCTGCGTGCTCTCGTCGTCGTCGTCGCCGACGCCGCAGTACTGCCCGCCGATGTCGAGCTCGAACCGCCACACCACCTCGCGGAACGACGCCGGGCGGATCGGTTTGGGGCCGTACACGTCCTCGGGGCGGTCCTTCCCCATCATCCAGTCCGTCGGGTCGACGGGGGCGACGCCGGGGAGCAGCGTCGCCTGATGCGAGCGCAGCATCCGATCCGCGCGAGAAAAGGGCATCGGTCAGTTACAGTACAGTATTGAAAGGGGGCGCGATCGACGCGACGTTGAAACCGGGGCGATGGCGGGTGAAACATTGCACGTTCACGCGCCTGATTGCTCGGGTTGAACCCCAGAAACGCAACCGCGAACCGGTGCTTCGGGTCGTCAAATGCCCGGTTCAGCATCTCCGCGACGTACCGCGCGCTGAGCCCCGCGGAGATGCCAATCATGAACGCGTCGGTGATCGCGTCGCCGCCCGCCGCGGCCAAAGCGGCGTCGTAATCGTCTCTCGCGCGCGCGCCGTCGTCCTCCGCGGATTCGACGCACTGAAACAACGCGGCGTCGCCGCCCGCGACGACGTGCCTGAACATCGGCGCGTGCCCGCGCGCCTTCAGCGCCGCGTTCCCCGCGCGCGACGCTTGGAACGCGAGGCGCCCGCTCGTGCCGCAGCCGACGATGAAGACGACCGCGCGCGGTCGCCACTTCCCCGGCGTCGTCGCCTCGATCGTGGCGCCCTGTTGATTCAGACGGACGTACTCGACGATCTGGTCCGTGAGCTGGCCGAACATCCGCGCGAAGTGCGCGCTGCCCAAGCCCGCGTGCCCGAGGACGTCTCCCGTCGGCATGCCGTACATCTCGCGGTCGCACTGCGTCAGGAGCCTCGCGAGGTCCGCGGTCGTCGCCTGCGCGTCGATGAAGTCCGTCGCCGGGTTCGGGCGCTCTGTGATCGGGGTCTCTTCCTCCGGCGGCGGGCCCGCGGCCTCGTGGAACAGCGGCGGGAGATTCTCCTCCGCGCGCGGCGGCGGCTCGTCCGCGTCATCCTCCGACGACGACGACGACGCGAGACCCTCCTCCATCGCGCGGGCGGCCGACAGCGCGCGGAGGAAGCGGTGTTGACGAGAATGGCAAATGGCCGACAGACGGACGAAGTCACGAGTGCAACGACATGACATTCGAGCAGACGAGCAGAAATTTGATCGGCGCGCGTGGGTGAAAAATTGCCGGTGAACGCGCGCGTTGAAAGGACGACGCGGTGCGATGAATCTTTAAGGCGAAAGCATCTCTCGCGCGTGTGTGTCATGTCATCGTCACCGCATGCCGCACGAGAAACGGACGCGTGGCGGCCGCCGCGGTTCGGTTTTCCGAACGACGACGGCGTCACTTCAACGCGCGGCGCGGGGCGGCGCGACGCGCTCGGGAGCGATGTCGAATCTCGGGGACACGACGACGTTCAAGTCGTTCGTCGAGCGCGAGGCCGCGGCGGAGAAGGCCGCCGCGGACGGCGGCGGCGTCGCCGGCGCGCCTCCGACGACGTCATCGACCGCCGACGAAAAAGGTCCCGTCTCGAAGAAGAAGAAGACACTGACGCGCTCCATCACGATGGACCGCCTGTCCACGTACGTCAACGTCCTCAAGCGCGAGAAGGCGGCGAACGGCGCGGTCCCGACCGTCGAGGTCAAGTGCGACTTCTCGTACACGCTCCGACTGCCCAAGAAGACGGTCGAGCGCAAGATCGTCACGGTGCCGGAGGCGTTCGCGGCCGTCGCGATGGCGCCTTTCAAAGCGATCGCCGCCAAGGCGGGCGCGCGACTCGCGAAGAAGAACGACGACGACGACGACGACGACGACGACGACGACGCGGTCCAGGAGTTCCGAGTCCTCCGCCGCGTCGAGTGCGCCTTCAAGCCCGGGACGCTGACGCTCGTGCTCGCGCCGCCGGGCCACGGGAAGACGTCGCTGCTGAAAGCCGTCGCGAACGCGCTCCCGGACGGCGCCGTCGACGGCGCGATAACGTACTCCGGCCTCACCGCCGCGGAGCTCTCCGAGCGCGCCGTGGACGCGAACAGACTCGCGACGTATGTGGAGCAGCTCGACACGCACCTGCCGTTCTTGAACGTACGAGAGACGACCAAGTTTTCGCACGACAATGCGACGCCGCCGCCGACGGATAATCAACTTTTCGACGACAAGCTTGAGGCGGTGACCAACCTCCTCGCGTTAGGCGCGTTCTCCTTCACACTGGTTCCCATACGACCCCGTTCGCGTGGTGAACGCCGATCCTTAAGGACTTTTCCCGGCGTCTCTCTCCGCCCATCCCTTGCGTTCAATCCCCGCCCACGACGCCTTTCAACTCCGCTTCTGACGCCCTCGAACTCCGCCCCGACGTCGCGTCGCCTCGCGCGGACCCTCGACCCTCAGAGTCGTGCCTCGACACCATCATCGGCGACGACCTCGTTCGCGGCGTCTCCGGCGGCGAGAAGAAGCGCGTCACCGTCGCGGAGGCGCTCGTGACGAACGCGCGGGTGCTGTGCATGGACGAGATAAGCACCGGTCTGGACGCGGCGGTGACGTACAACATCGTCGCCGCGCTTCGCGCGTGGGCGCGGACGACGGGCGGCGCCGCCGTCGTCGCGCTGCTTCAGGCGCGTTCTATACACTGGTCCCCATACGACCGCGTTGGTGTGGTGAACGCCGATCCTTGAGGACTTTTGCCGGCGGATCTCTCCGCCCGGGGTCCCACGCTCTCAATCACCGCCCTCGACGCCTTTCAACTCCGCTTCTGACGCCTTTGAACCCCACCCCGACGTTCGCTCGTATGGAACGACCCTCAGCCCACGCCGGAGGTGTTCGACCAGTTCGACGATCTGCTGCTGCTGCGCGAGGGCGCGGTGGTGTATCACGGCGATAAGAACGCCGCGACGAAGTACTTCGCGGGGATGGGGTTTCACAAGGGGGGCGCGGAGGAGGACGTCGCGGACTGGTTCGTGAACCTCGTCGCGGACCCGTCGAAGACGCTGACCAGGTGCGCACTGGTTCCCATACGACCGCGTTCGCGTGGTGAACGCCGTTTCTTAAGGACTTTTCCCGGCGTGTATCTCCGCCCAGCCATCGCTTTCAATCCCCGACCTCGATGCCTTTCAAATCCACCTGACGCCTTTCAACTCCACCAGGGGGAGCAAAGCCGACGTGAAAGCGCTCGCGAGCGCGCCGACGACGACGGACGCGCTCGAGAGCGCGTGGAGGGCGTCCAAGTCGCCGATGCGCGAGGCGTCGATCGCGACGACGGCGACCCCCGCGGACGTGGCGCTGACGTCCGACTTCGCGAGAGCGCAGTACGGCGCGTCGTACCCGCGATCGCGGATGACGCACTTCAAGAGCGTCCTGGCGCGCCAGGCGACGGTGACGGCGCGGAATAAGCTCTTCGTCATGACCAGGCTGTTCAGCGCGCTCGTGACGTCCGTCGTTCTCGGCAGCGTGTGGTTCGACCTGGACAAAGAGAAGGGCTTCGAGAAGCTAGGCATGCTGCTCTTCTGCGTGCTGCACATCTCCTTCAGTAACTTCAGCGAGCTCACGTTTAGCGTGGAGCAAAAATACGTGGCGTATAAACACCTGGACGGGAAGTTATTCCCCCCGACGTCGTACATCGTCGCGTGGGCGATGGTGCACTTGCCCATCGCGATCGTGGAGACGGCGGTATTCGCGCTGGTCATGTACCCCATGGTCGGTCTGGTGTGGGCGTTCAAGAACTGGCTGTTCTTTTACTTCAACCTCGTGCTCGCCAACGTGGCGATGGCGTCATTTTTTCGCATCATCGCGTTGCTGGCGCCGAACATGGAGGCGGCGCAGACGTTCCCCGGGCCGGTCATCGCGGTGTTCATCATCTTCGCCGGGTTCTTGATCACGCCTTCGAAGATGGGGTGGCTCAAGTTCATGTACTACGTCTCTCTGTTCGCGTACTCGTTGCGGTCTCTGTGCCAAAACGAATTCCTCAGCGACAGCTACCAGGACACCAAAGTCGCGTCCAACGCCGTGGAATACGCGACGTACATCGCCGCGAACCCCGCGGAGAAGAACACCGCGGTCGCGACGCTGTGCGATCGCGGCGCGTTCACGTGCACGACGATGGGCACGGCGATCATGGACACGATCTCGATCGAGGACGACTCGTCGTGGTTCTGGGGCGGCGCGTTGTTTTGCCTCGGGTTTTTTTGCGTGACGTTTTACGGCGCCGTCCGCGCGCTGAAAAAAGTGCGCATCACCCGAAACGTCGGGTCTTCCCGGACCGGAACCGCGGACGACGAAGAGAACGATGCGGCGCGAGAGAAGAAGCCGAAGCCGACGGACGCCGCCGTCGTCGCTGCCGCCGCCTCGGCCGCGGTGGACGACGTCGCCGTGAACGTGAACGTCGAGCAGAGCAGCGTCGAGTTCGTCCCGATGAGCATCGCGTGGCGCGACCTGGAGTACACCGTCGACGTCGCGAAACAAGCTGGCGGCGGCACGAAGAAGCTGCTGCAGAGCGTCACGTCCGCGGCGCGCCCGGGGCGCGTCCTCGCGCTCATGGGCGCGTCCGGCGCCGGGAAGACGACGCTTCTGGACGTCATCGCCGGGCGGAAGACGGGCGGGCACAGGAGAGGGACGATCACGCTCAACGGCAACGAGGTTGAGAAACAGACGTTCGCTCGTCTCACGGCGTACTGCGAGCAGAACGATCTGCACAACGAGTTCGCGACCGTCGGCGAAGCGCTGGAGTTCTCCGCGACGCTGCGGTTGGACGACGCGGTCACCGCCGCGCAGAGGCGCGGGTTCGTGTCCGAGGCGCTGGATATTCTCGAGCTCCGACCGCTGAGGGATCGAATGATCGGCAAGTCCGGCGACGCGAACGGATTGTCGCCCGGGCAGCGGAAGATCCTCACCGTCGCCGTCGAGCTCGTGTCGAACGCGCCGGTGTTTTTCCTGGACGAGCCGACGTCCGGTCTGGACTCGAGAGCGGCGCTGATCGTGATGTCCGAGGTGAATAAAGTCGCGAAGATGGGACGCACGGTGATCAGCACGATTCACCAGCCGAGCCGCGAGATTTTCCTCATGTTCGACGACATGCTTCTGTTACAACGCGGCGGCTGGCAGGTCTACTTCGGCCCGCTCGGCCCCTCCAACGCGTCCACGTTCGTGAGCTACATGGAGTCGCTCGCGAGCACTGGGTACAAGAAGCTCCCGAAGGGAATGAACCCCGCGAGCTGGATGCTCGACGTTCTCGGCGGCACTGACTCCTCCGCGGCGGCGGGGGAGGAATCCAAAGAGACGGGCGAAGTTCAGGACGGGAAGACGCTCGAAGACGCGTTCAAGGCGTCCAAAGCCGGCGCCGCCGCGTCTGCCGTCGTCGCGGAGTTATCCCGCGCGGAAGATGGCGTCGAGATGTTCTCGTTCGCGTCCGAGTACGCGCGCACGATGCCCGTTCAACTCGCGACGATTCTCGCGCGATCGCATAAAGCGCAGCTCCGAGACGTCGCGTACAACTGCGGCCGGATCGGCGTCCTCTTCGTCCTCTACATCCTCTTCGGCACCATCTACTACGACCTCGACACCTCGGACGAGGGCGGCGTGCAGTCCATGGTCGCCGTGGTGTTCATGTCCACCATATTCACCGGCATCATCTGCATGAACAGCGTCATGCCCGTGCGCGTGAGGGAGCGATCCGTGTCCTACCGCGAGCGCTCGTCGCACATGTACGACGGCGTGCCGTACTCGCTCGCGCACGCGCTGATCGAGATCCCGTGGATCGTGACGATATCGTTCGTGTCCGTCACGCCGCTGTACTGGATGGTCGGCATGGTGGACAGCGCGGGATCGTTCTTCTTTCACGTCCTCGTCAACGTTCTCGTCGCGTATTGCTTCCTCTCCTTCGGCCAGTTCATCGCGTGCGTCTGTAAGACGATTCAGACCGCGCAAGCCGGCGCGAGCGCGATCATTCCGATCATGTTCCTCTTTGGCGGTTTGTATTTACCGTACCCGCAGATACCCGTGTACTGGCAGTGGGCGTACTATCTCAATCCGGTGTCGTTCGCCATCATGTCCGTCGTCGCGCCGCAGTTTGAACGCCGACGATGCACGGGCGCGTACCCGGCCGGGGACTGTCCGAACATCGCCGCGTTCCGCGGGGCGTACTACGAGCAGATCGACACGCTCGCGTACGTGGAGGATAAGTACGACATCGATTACGACGATCGATGGATGGGGGCGCTGTATTTATTCATATTCGCGGCGTGTTGTCAGACGTTGCACGTGCTCGCGGGGAAATTCATCACCAACGTGAACCGGTGAGGTATGATAGACTCTTCGGAGCGCGGGGTGCGGGCGGACCTCGACTACATTCTTTATGATTCTTTCGCGCGTTGTTATTAACACGCACTTCATTTAACCCTCAAACCACCTCGCGTGTCATTACAAAAAACAAAACTCGACGTCGTCTAAGAATCTATCAAGACGGAGAGAAAAGGCGCCTCGTCTTCGTCGGCATTTAGTCGAAGAGGTCGAACGCGGCTTCCTCCTCCTCCTCCTCCTCGGGCTCGGGCTCGGGCGCCTTGGCCGCGGCGGCGGCGGCGCCGCCACCGCCGCCGCCGCCGCCGCCGCCACCGAACGCCCCCGGGTTGGCGAGGTAGTCCTTCACCTTCTGCGCGAGGTCGAACGTGTAATCCGTCGCGATGGAAATCGCGAGGACGTTCTTGTACCCGTTGATGATGGCGTGAGGCACCGCGGCGACGGTCGCGTACCCGGTCGCGAGCGACAGGGCGGCGACGTTCTTGAGACCCGCGCCGAACATCTGCGTGATGTCGTCGTCGGAGATGTCCAGAACCTTCACGTCGAAGATGGCGCCCTTGTCGTACACCATTTGCACCTCGAGGCCGTACGTGAACGGCGTGAATCCCATCTTGCCGAGGAGCGTCGCCGCCGAGGACGTAACCTTCTCGCCAGCCTCGACGCACTTGAAGTCGGACAAAATCTCGATCGCGCCCTTGTTGATCTTCGTCGCGATGTTGAGCACCTGGAAGAAGCCCGTCTGCGACGGCTCCATGCCCGTCGGGCCCGCGGGGATGACGACCTCGCACGGCGCGATGGCGTTCACCTTGGCGGGCGCGGGGACGACGAACTCGGCGATCGTTTTGCGCACCTCGGCCATGTCGCCGGTGGTGAAGATGATGCCGACGTTGCCGATGAGCTTATCCGCGAGGGTATTCCAGGAGTCGTCGCCCTTGCGTTCGCAGTACTCGCGGATGCACTTGCGCATCATCGTGTTCTTGCCCATGAGAATGTGGGACACCGGGCGGAGCGCCTGCGCGATGCGACGAGGACGACGGAGTGGAGGCGGGCGGTGAGTCGCGCGTTCGTCGCGGAGAGAGGATGGCGGGGGGGGGAGAGACGGCGGGTCCGAGGCGCGCGCGCGCGGCGAGAGCGCGGGGACGACGCGCGAGGACGCGCGGCGTCGCCGCCTCGTTCGCGTCGCGCGCGCGGATCCGGGTGAAAACCCTAATAAAAACAAGAAACGAAAGGGAGGGAAGAGAGGGAAGGGAGGGGAAGCGCACGCACCGCGCGGATGTCCATGAACTGGCGCGAGCCGACGTTGTCCGCGTGGACGAGGAACGCTCGGTCGTGATCATCGAGAAGCTTGCAGAGACGGTCGTTGTACGCCTGCTTGACCTTGAGGATGGCAGCGGAAGGCATCTTGATAGATTTGCTTTGATGTAGATGTGGAAGTGGTGTGAGGGTGTGGTGAACGGCGGTACCAAACGGATCAAGTCACGCAAGGATGAACTGCAGGTTCCAGTTCTTTTAAACCGTGTGCCGTTTAAGGGTGCAACGCGTTAGCGAGGCAGGGGTGCGTAGATGGTTGCACGACGTGCAAACCAAAGAGACCGGCGGGAGGGCGCGGCGGGAGGGTTTTCTTCGGCGGAGGACGAAAATGAAAAAGAAAAAGCTCCCTTTCAACCGCCCGATGAACCGATTTTCTCGAAACCGATATTGGTCGGTCGTCTAGTTTCAAATCGATCGATGGTGGGCGCAGAAAAGAGCTCAAGTTCAGTCAATGTCAGGTCTGGTCTGTGTAAGGTCTGGTCCGAGAAATTCGTCAGTATCCGACGCGCATCAGTCGGCGTATCAACCCCGCACGTCATGGCGTTCGCGGCCTCGCGGATGGAGCTCGAGCTCTGCTTCGAAGACGTCGCGAGGAACGTCTTCGGGAACGATGACGGCACGATGACGCGGTGCGTCTCCGTCGTATCCGTCGCCCCTCCCCCCCACGGATGGGATGTCGAATCGCCCATCGGATCCGTTTTCGTGTCGTCGAGAAGAATTCGCCCTCGCGCGTCGCGCTCGACTCGCCGCCCGCGACCGACGTTCCCGACCCCGTCGCTTCGCTCCCACAGGCCTCAACTCGCGGCGATCCTCGGCGCGGACACCGGCCTCGCGCTGAAACCCGCGGAGCTCAAGGTGTTCATCTCCGAATTCGACGTCAAAGAGCGAGTCACCGCGGAGGTGTTCTGCGCGATTTACTCATACCTCGCGTCCCGTCCGGCGACGCCCGCGCCCGCGGAGTGGGCGATCGACTGCGTCAAGGCGGCGTTCGAGAAGTGCGGACCCGCGGGCCCGGACAAAGAGGTGGACAAAGAACTCCTCGTCTCCGAGCTCGAGGGGATGAACCTCCGCGACAAGGGCCCCGTGATCCTGGCGAGCGTTAAGAAGAAAGCGCCCGCGGTCGTCGACTGGCCCACCGTCGAGAAGCTCGCGCGCGCGGGCATCGGCCTCGTCGCGGGGCCGGAGGACGCGTCCGCGACGGGAGGCGGCGGCGACGCGGGCGCGGCGGGAGGCGGCGACGCGGACGCGGCGGCGGGCGCGCCCGCGCCCGACGCGGTCGCCGCGGCGACCGCGTTTCTCTCGCAGCCTCTCGCGCGGCTCGTCGCGGCGGCGGGCGCGACGTTTCCGCCCGATCACGTCGTCAACCCGAACCCGTCCGCGGGGTCGACGCTCACGGAGGTGCTCCTGCGCGACGACGCCGGGCTCGACGCGTCCGCGGCGCCGCTCACGCCGTCGCCCGGCGGGGACTGGCGCGCGTACGACGGAGGCGGGCAGTACGAGAACATGCCGTTTCTGGGCGCGGCGGGCGCGCCGTTTTCGCTCTGCGTGAAATCGCACCGCGTCGTCAAGGCGTCGGCGAAGCTCCCGTCAGCGCGCGAGGTGGTGACGCGCCTGCACGTGCGACGCGCGGACAGTCCGTTCGTGACGCACCCGAACGACGTCAACGCCGTCTTGCTCGCGTTCGCGACGCTCGTGGCGAACGAGCTCGGGCTGGGCGGCGACGTCCGCGGGAAGGCGCACGCGCCGAGAAACGAGAAGTCGTCGTACCTCGACCTGCAGGCGCGTGCTGCGCGAGCGCGCGTTTCTTCGCCCACACACCCCTCGGTTTCAACGTTCGATCGCGTCGCCTTTCGACTGACCGATGAATCGCCCCGTCCCGCAGTCTCTGTACGGCGCGTCCGAGGCGGAGGCGATGGCCTTTCGCGAGAAGACGGGAGGGCGCGTGCTCGCGATCGCGGGGAATAAAGCCGCGGACGCGTGCGACGACGCCGTCGTCGCGGCGCTGCTTAAGCTCCTCCGAAGGAACCATAATTTCGTGGCGGATAACGTCGCGAAGGAGCTCGGCGCGGATCCCGCGGCGGAGGATGAAAAAATTTTCCAAATCGCCCGGCACCTCAACGCCGCGGTCCTGCGGTCGATCTTCCTGAAGGACTACATGCCGTACCTCACGAGCGGGCAGCACGTCCCAGAGGTGCCGCCGATGCCGCCGATGGCGGAGCCGAGCGCTCCGGGGAAATTCGGCGTCAACGGATCCGTGGAGTTGGATCTGATGTTCAGAGGACTCGCAGCGATGGAACCGGAGGACGGGCCCATCGCGCATAATAAAGGCAAAGGCGGGATGAAGACGTGCGAGGCGCTCATCGCGGCGGCGAACCGACGCTGCGGGCTCCCGACGCGGTGTAACATCCCGCAGAGGCACGCGGACGCGGAGATCGCCGCGGTCGAACGCGCGCGCGCCGTCGGCGTGTGCGCGCTCAACGAGTTTCGAGAGCAGATGGGGTTACAAAAGTGGGGGAGTTTCGAGGAGATGACGAGAGAGCCCGAGCTCGCGACCGCGCTGGCGTCGATGTACGCCACCGTCGACGACGTGGAGCTGTACACCGGTTTGTTGTGCGAGTATAACGTCCAGAACACGGGCGTTATGCTCCCGCACACGACCCACGCGTGCGCGTTGCCGCTCAACGTCGTCGCCGCGGATAAATTCTTCCAGGCGTCGCGCCTCGCGGACGAAGCCGTCTACACCGAGTGGGGCGTCGAGCACGTCAAGAGCGCGACGCTCGCGGGGCTCATCCTCGAGCACACGTCGCGGTCGGAGCTTAACATCGTGGAGGGCGCGAGCGTGTTCGAGGTGGGCGCGTTCGCGAAGGAGGCGCCGGAGACGCCGGCGTGAGATGTGTTCGAGCGACGCGCGGGGGATATGATAAGTTAGCGACCCCAAAATCCAAATTGTAAAAACGCACGGTACGTACTCGAGAAGACTTTGGAATACTCCGCGTGTTATTTCACGCGCGTCTGCGACACACAAACAAACACGCGAACGAACGATCTACGACGTCCTCCGCTCGACCGTTTCATCGCTTCAATTCACTCACCCGCTCGCGTCGTCACACGTCCATCTCGTCGCCGCACTCCTCCGGGACTTCGTTGAACATGAACTGCTCTTGGTACTCGACCATGAACTGCGTGCTGCGCTGCACGTCCAGGAACAGCGCGTACACCCTCGAGATGTCCTCGACTTCCACCTCCGCGGACTTGCGTTTGTGCGCGACGAGCGCCGCGGCGGTGATGAGGTGGATGCTATACCGCAAACTCGTCTCGTGTCCGATTTTACACAGCAGATCCTTCGCGTCTTCGGTCATCTCCACGTCCTCTTCCTCGCACCGGATGTCCAGAATCAACCGCAACTCTCGCTCCGTGTACGGCACCGTGGTCACGATGAGAAGGCGGTCCAGCAGATCGATCGGGATCCCGTGCGGGGACTTGTAGTTGGTCCCGCGAATCTTCGTGATCCCTCGGTTCGTCGCGACTACGAGCACGGGCGCCATGTCGTTCTCGAGCGCCCTGTTGAGGAACGAGAAGCACTCGATGTCGAGCATGTGCACCTCGTCGATGAACAGCACGCCCGGCACGATCTCGGCTTTACCCTCCTCGCGCCACTCCGCCACCTTCGCGTCGATCTGTTCGCGCACCTCCGGCCGAATCTCTCCGGTGTCGCCCGCGAACAGTGCGAGGAATCCTGCGTGGGTGAAGCGATCGGTCAGTCGAACGTCTTACCGGTCAAACGTTGAAAGGGAAGCGCGGGTGAAGAGTGACGACGGGAAAAGTCCTTAAGGATCGGCGTTCACCACGCGAACGGGG
>Ga0181560_10003257_pt1 | contig 15011 bp, 10 predicted proteins | sample 011ome_20_FD_133751 | JGI IMG/M metagenome (GOLD analysis project Ga0181560, IMG submission 133751) | Coastal salt marsh microbial communities from the Groves Creek Marsh, Skidaway Island, Georgia - 011509CT metaG (megahit assembly) | ecosystem: Environmental > Aquatic > Marine > Intertidal...
AGGTATAGTCTATATCTAGACGCATCGGATTTGCATTCAACTCAATGACCACCTTATTGGCAGCGCATGCATCAATTACCTTTTTGTGATCAATTGGGTAACCCTGTCGAGAAAGTAGGAGTCTTCCCGTTGGATGCCCCAAAATTGTCGTATAAGGATTCTCAACAGCCTTTATCAACCTATTGGTGGCCGTATTTTTATCCATTCTCAAAACAGAATGCACTGAAGCCACAATAAAATCAAATGATTGAAGTATATCATCCGTGTAGTCCAAAGAGCCATCCATTAATATGTCACTTTCTATTCCTTTAAAGATTTTGAATGGACTTAGCCTTTCATTGAGCAAATCAATTTCCTTGTGCTGCTTGATAATTCTATCTTCTTGAAGACCATTGGCATAGAAAGCAGATTTTGAGTGATCACATACTCCAAAATACTCATAATCCAAACTTTTCAAATAAACAGCCATTTCTTCCAACGAATGCACCCCATCACTGTAGGTGGTGTGATTATGAAGCAATCCTAATAAAGCATCATCAGTTACGAGATCAGATTCAGTAAATTTCTTTGACCAATCGATGAACCAAATATTGTCGCGCATTTCAGGAATGACGGGATCTATACCGGCACCATAAAATGCATCAAGGTGCACTTTGGTGCATGACTTTTCGAAGACAGTGTTCTCAAACTCAGCTTTTGAAACGCGGTGAAAAGCAACTTTGACTTTAGACCCAGAGGTATCTGGAAGTTCTTGAACGTCATCACTAATAACGAATTCAAGCTCACTGATAATGAGATCGCGCCTTAAAGCCGCTCCCGTTTCTGAAACATTCGAATTCGGATAGTGCCCGCTGATCCAGTTTTTAATGTCCTGAATTAGTGGTTCAACGGTCGCATATAAGAACTTGTCTTGGCTGTCCATCATAAATTCAATGGACTGCTTCACTTGAGCTTGTGTTTTCTCACCGAAGCCCTTTAAATCAATCAACCTGTTTTCGTTGCAAGCATACAGCAACTCACCAACGGTCTCGATCTCCATTTCCTTCCAGATCAATCGCACTTTGCTTGGACCAATACCTTTGATTCGCAAGATCTCAAGCAACCCTTCCGGTGTTTTTTCAAGCCATTGATTTAAATAGGACATTTCTCCCGTATCGATCAATTCTCGAATTTTAGGCACCAAGTTCTTTCCAACTCCCGGCACTGCGAGCAACTTATTATCATCTAATTCTCTCAGTGGATGAGGGTATTTACTAATCTGAAAAGACGCATTCGTATAAGACCGTGTTTTGAACTTTTCTTCATCATGCAGCTCCATCAACTGACCCACCATCTTTAGCACCGATGCAATTTCCTTATTCTCCATTCAATTTGCTCTTGTAAACAATTCGTATAACCCTTCGAAAATAGCTTTCTCTGTGAGAGCTATAAACTGAAAAAGCTCAAAGGAACATGTTTTCCTTCGAGCTCTTCAAAATGAAATTTGATTTGTGTAGATAATGCTACAATGAATCAGAATCAATATATGTTGATATCATACAGCATCCTTGATTGTATTCCTTCCATCTGCTTCATTTCATCAATTTTTTTGAGCCAATTGGCTTCATCACCAAGAACCCACTCTCCAATTTGAGCTTTCATGGAACCCCCAAAGTCCTTCATAAATTTCTCAAATGGATCAGATTTCTTAGGCAGTTCAAGCACATCATACTCTTTCAACTCAGCCTTATTGGCGGCATAAGCAATAGCTTCTTCAAGACCACCATACTCATCTACCAAGCCAATTTCAAGTGCGTCAGAACCTGTCCAAACCCTTCCTCTGCCTATGGAATCGATTTGTGCGTATGAAACACCACGACCATCGGCCACCTTTTGCACGAATTCGGTGTATATCTGCTCAAGGTATCCGTTCAACAGGCCTATTTCTTCTTCATCAAAATCGCGGGCAAGCGATCCAAAATCAGCATGCTTATTGGTCTTCACACCGTCAAAGGTGATTCCTAACTTATCATTAAAGAATCCTCTCAAATTAGGAATAACACCGAAGGCACCAATAGAACCGGTAATGGTATTCGGCATGGCAAAAATTCGATCTGCATTTGCACTAATGTAATAACCTCCAGATGCCGCCACATCACCAAAAGACACAACAAAAGGTTTCACTTCACCTGCTAAAACCGTTTCTCTCCAAATGACATCGCTCGCCAATGCGCTTCCACCTGGCGAATTCACTCGCAATACTATTGCCTTAACATCTTCATCTAAACGTGCCTCTCTTATGGCTTTAGCCAACGTTTCAGAGCCAATATTCTCTTCATCTCCTTCTCCACTGTTGATACCACCAACAGCGTAGATCACAGCTACTTCATCTTTCAGTTCCCAGCTCTTATCTTCATTCTTCTTGGCTGCTCTTCGAGCACTATTAGCATACTTAGAAATACTGATAGCCTCAATGTCATCATCTTCTTCCAATCCTAATTTAGCGCGCAGGTTAGATTGAATTTGATCGTAATAGACGAGGTCATCAATGAGTTTCAAGCTTTTAGCATCTTCGGGCTTTTGAATAGCCATTTCATCTGCAATTCGATTAAATTCTTCCTTTGTTATGCCTCTTGACGCTCCAATGTCTGCCAACATTTCTCCCCATACATTATCCAAAATTCTTTGGATTTGGAGCTTATTTGGCTCACTCATATCCTCACGATACAATGGTTCCACAGCGCTTTTATAGATGTTGTCTGGACCCTTGATAATTGTTGCATCAATACCAAGCTTGTCCATTGCCCCCTTTAAGAAAGCGATTTCACTTCTCAAGCCTCGGAAATCGAGCGCTCCTTCCGGAAACATGTAAACTTCGTCCGAAGCTGAGGCGATGTAATATGCACCCTGAGTGTACGCTTCTTCATAGGCGATAATAAATTTATCTGATGAGTCTTTGAATTGAACGATATGGTCTCTCACGGTTTGCATGGTAGCCATTCCTCCGCTGAAATAAGCACCTCGTATAAGCACTCCTTTTATATTGCTGTCTTTCGCAGCTGCATTCAAAGCAAAAATGAAATCATCCAGCTCCAATCCATTATCACCGCTCAAACCTTCAATTTGCAATCCTTCAAAAGGATTTTCTGGTGTGCGCTCTACAATGCCCTTGGTCAAATCAATCACCAATACACTGTTTGCTTTTACATTTACTTCTTTGCTGTTTTTGCCCGCCATAATTGCCGAACCAACAATTCCTGCGATGATCATTCCAGAAAGGAAAATTATCAGCACGAATCCAACTATAGTTCCGAGCGTTGATGCAAATAGGTATTTTAAAAATTGCTTCATCATTTTTGATTTTAATATTCGCAACAAATTTACCGGACGGCTGATATTATGCTGTAGATACTTGACAAGTGGTTTAAATTCAATTTTGAAAGGAAAAATGAAGCATACTGTATACCTACTTCTAGGTTCCAACATGGGAGATAGTATTGCTTATCTCGATGCAGCGCGCAATCTGATAGCACAAAAAGTCGGGTTAATCCTGAATTCATCTTCCCTGTACAAAACAGAGCCGTGGGCCATGTGTGCTGACCAATGGTTTTTCAACCAAGTTCTTGAAGTGCAATGCCTTTCAGATGCCGATCAATTATTGGAGACTTTGCTGGGTATAGAGTTGGAGCTAGGCCGAAGTCGGCCTCAAGAAAAATCAGACGCCTACAGCTCTAGGACCATCGACATTGATATACTCTACTTTGACGACATTACATTTGACAATGAAAGATTGACCATTCCTCACCCAAGAATTCAGGAGAGAAAATTCGTTCTGGAGCCTCTATGTGAAATTGCACCTTCACTTATTCATCCTCTGATAGGCTTAAGTCAAAAAGCAATGCTCGATATTTGCACAGACCAATCATCCATCCAGCGCATATAGTGTCCATCTTATACAACAATATCAGCATTGAAGGAAACATTGGAGCAGGCAAAACAACCTTGGCCAAAGCGCTAGCAGAAAAGCTGAACGGTCGACTCATTTTGGAATCTTTTGAAAACAATCCTTTTCTAGAATTATTTTACAAAGACAAGAAGCGACACGCATTTCAAGTAGAAATGTTTTTTCTTGCCGAACGCTATCACCAGCTTTCCAAAAATCTTCTAGGCGATATATTTCATGCGCATACCATTTCTGATTATGTGTTTGCTAAGAGCGCCATTTTTAGTGGAATAAATCTTTCACATTCTGAGCATGAATTATTTCTGAACTTATATAGAATAATGGAACGGTTCATGCCTAAACCAGACATCTTAATCTATTTGCACATCCCATTGGAAAGAGTGGTTGAACAAATAGCACAGAGAGGTCGACACTACGAGCAGAATATACCATTAGAGTACCTCGAAAAAATTGAGAAAGCATACATCAACTATCTGAAAGAAGAAAGTCGTTTCCCAATTGTATTGGTTGAAGAAGATCATGAAACTCCACGCACGATTGACCAAAGCCTTGCTACTGTTGAGTCTATCGTAAAAATAGACTGGCCAAACGGTTTATCGCGCTTTTCTCTTCAAAACATTCAATGATTGTATTTCTAACACGCTACTGACTTATATAATTACTTAATATTGCACCCTACAAAACGCATAGATCAGTTATGATTAAACGAAAACCAATTAAGATGAGATCAACCTACTCAGGAATTGCGATTATAGGCGCATTAACCCTAATAGCAGTTACAGGATGTAACCCGCTAAACAAGATGAACAAGAAGCACGGAATTGTTAAGTACACACTTGACCCTAATCCATTGGAGCTTCATGGCGACTCCGTAGCTATTAATGTTAGCGGTCGTTATCCAGCTAAGTTTTTCCACAAGAAAGCAGTTGCCAATGTAAAGCCAGTGATGGTTGACATGAATGGCAACGTTGTAAAAGAATTTGAAAATATCAAATTGATCGGTGAGGCAGCAGAAGGCGAAGGAACAAAAATCATGAAGGCTGGTGGCAGCTTCAGTGTTTCTAACAAAGTACCTTACGAGTCATCAATGGAAAACGTGAAATTGGAAGTTCGCGTAACCGCTGGATTCAAAACAAAAACCAAAGAGTTTGATCCTGTTGCTTTAGGTAACGGAACAGTTACAACTCCGCTTTGGGTTCAAAGTGACGAAATGCCAATCTTGGGTAAGGATAAATTCAAAAAAGTGTCTCCTCGCTCAATTACAGCTGAAATCAACTATGATCTTCAGTCAAGCAATGTAAAGGCATCTGAGCTGCAACAAGACGATATCAAAGCGGTTCAAGCCTTTATCGAAAAAGGAATAACTTACGAATACACTTGGAAAAGTGTTGATATTACTTCATACGCTTCTCCAGATGGTGAAACTTCTCTCAACGAGAACTTAGCAGGTGATAGAGCAAACACAGCTGCAAAAGCAATGACCTCACTATTCTCAAAAAAGAAAATCAAAGCAACTGACGATTGGTACAAGAAATCTCCTAAAGGAGAAGACTGGATGGGCTTCAAATCTAAAATGGAAGCATCTTCTATCGCAGACAAAGACATGATTCTTCGAATTTTAAGCATGTATAGCGATGACTCAAAAAGAGAAGAAGAGATTAAGAATCTTGCTGCTACTTATACCGTAATTGCAGAAGAAATCCTTCCTCCATTGAGAAGATCTGTGATCAAAATCAACGCTGAAGAAGAAGCAAAAACAGATGATGAATTGAAGCAATTGGTAAAAGAAAACCCATCAGAGCTTACGGCTGAAGAGATTCTTTACACTGCTACTCTATACAATGATCTAAATGAGAAATTAGAGGTATACAAAGCATGCGCTCAAGTGCATCCTGACGATTGGAGAGGACACAATAACGTAGGTTATATCTTGGTTCTTCAAAACAAAGTTTCTGAAGCAAAATCTCAATTTGAGAAAGCTGATAAAGCTAGCGCTGGAGAAAAAATTGTAATTAACAACATGGGAGCAGTTACTCGATTGATGGGCGACCGCAAAGGTGCTGCTGATTATTATGAAAAAGCCAAAGGAGCTGGCTCAGAAGTAAACTATAACATTGGTATTTTGAATATCATGGATGGCAATTACGAAGATGCTGTTAGTAAGATGGGCAGCTACAATACATTCAACTCTGCTTTAGCAAAAACATTGAATGGGTCGACTGAAGATGCAATCAACACGCTTGAAGCTTCTGAAGCTAAAGCTAATGCAGAAGGTTATTATCTTAAAGCGATCATTGGTGCAAGAACAAGCAACTTAGAAATGGTTCTTCAAAACTTGAAGGCAGCCATCGAGAAAGATGTTACCCTTCAAGCAAAAGCGAAGGGCGATGCTGAGTTCTTAAACTATAGAGAAGTTCCAGGCTTCATGACATTGATGGGAATGTAATCCCAAACAAAGGTTTTCGAAAAAAGGGGCGCGATGATCGCGCCCCTTTTTTATTTGCCGTTTGCTCATTTGAGGTTTCATCGCATTTATTAACCATTATATTTGTCCATTACATAATTGGTATCATGAATAAAGTTTACACCTTCATCTTTTGCGCAATCTCAGCCGTTGCGTTTTCATCTTGTGAGAAATGCTCTACATGTACAACCATTTCAGAAGATCCAGAAACACTTGGTGAGACAATTACTGATGAAATTTGTGGCAGAGGAAGAGACTATGACGACCAACTAGAAATTTACACTCGCTCTAATTGGGATTGCACGGAAGAAAGCAACTAAAGTTATTCTTTCAGGTATTTCTTAATAATTTCCCACAAAGCTATTCCTCCGGCAACGGTAACATTCAAGCTGTGCTTTGTACCCATTTGAGGTATTTCCATTACCATGTCTGAGATGTCTATTATGGATTGGTCAACGCCATTTACTTCGTTGCCCACTATAAGACAAACTTTTGCATTGAATTCTAAATCAAAATTTCTGGGATCAACACTCTGCTCACATTGCTCTAGAGAGACGATTTTGTAACCATCCGCTTTGAGACGCAACACCGTTTCTAACGCATTTTCATTGCAGCTCCACAATACGCTTTCGGTAGCGCCAAGTGCTGTTTTTTGAATATCGCGATGAGGCGGTTTTCCCGTTATGCCGCATAATAAGATCTCCTCGACATTGAACGAATCGGCAGTTCTAAAAAGCGAACCCACATTCGACAAGCTTCTTATATCATCAAGCAAAAGCTTGATTGGAAACTTCTCTTGATTCTTATAATCATCAACGGATGGTCTATTCAACGCATCAGTAGAAAGCTTTCTGTTCATAACTCGTAAAAATATAAAGGGCTCAATAACTAGTACTCCGCAGAGCGATTCTAACTTTACTGCTTCACTGAAATGGCTAGCAAAGAAAAAAAAGACCCTAAGGAAACCCCTTTAATGAAGCAGTATTATGCCATTAAAGCTCAACATCCCAATGCTCTGCTTCTTTTTCGCGTAGGCGACTTCTATGAAACCTTCAGCGAAGATGCAATTAAGACCTCGAAAATCCTTGGCATAGTACTTACCCAGAGAAAAAATGGCGCCTCAGCCAGTGTAGAACTGGCCGGATTTCCTCATCACAGTTTAGATGTTTATTTACCCAAATTGGTGCGGGCAGGACTGCGCGTGGCCATTTGTGATCAACTCGAAGACCCTAAACAAACCAAAACCATTGTGAAACGAGGAGTTACTGAACTTGTAACTCCAGGTGTGAGCTTCAACGCTCAAATCTTAGAGAGCAATGAGAACAACTTCTTGGCTGCCATCCACTTTTCAAAAGACATTTTAGGAGCTGCATTTTTGGATGTTTCGACCGGAGAGTTTTATGTGGCCGAGGGTCCAAAATACTACATAGAGAAACTGATAGCAGGATTTAATCCAAGTGAAATTTTATTCGAACGTGAACAAAAAGCAACCTATACGGAATTGTTTGGAAGCAAGTACCATACTTATCATTTGGAAGATTGGGCGTTCCAGCACGATTTCGCCTATGAAGCCCTAACAAGGCAATTCAAGACACAGTCTCTTAAAGGGTTTGGTGTAGAAGACCACTTTCACGCCATTGTAGCTGCAGGAGCTGCGCTTCATTATGTAAGTGAAACGCAACACGATCGCATACATCATATTTCTCAATTATCAAGGATAGACGGAAATGACCATGTTTGGCTCGATCGCTTTACCCAACGTAACCTGGAACTGTTTAGCACATCAAATCAAGGCGGAAAAGCCTTGCTTGACGTTCTCGACAATACAATCACCCCGATGGGTTCTCGTTTGATGAAACAATGGCTGGCATTTCCCCTGAACAGCATTGAAACAATCAATCAGCGATTAAATAGTGTAGAAGCATTTTATAAGCATACTGATATCCGTCAATCGTTAAGAGACCAATTGAAGAAGGTTGGCGATTTAGAGCGGATGACTTCGCGATTAGCTATAGGGAAATTAGGTCCCAAGGAAGCCATTCAGCTTGCACGTTCACTATCTGAAGCTCAGCCCATTGCTCAATTACTTGATGGTAATAAAACCGTTCAACATCTTTCAAAAGGACTGGGCAACTCCACCCCAATCATTGATCTCATTCGGTCGCGTTTGAAGCCTGACCCACCCGCATTGCTCTCAAAAGGAAATGTAATAGCTGATGGAGTAAATCAAGAACTCGATGAGTTGAGGAGCATTGCATATTCTGGGAAAGACTTTTTGCTAAAAATTCAAGAAAGAGAATCTGAAAAAACGGGCATCTCCTCATTGAAGATCGGGTTCAATAACGTATTCGGGTATTACCTTGAAGTAACTAATGTGCACAAAGAAAAAGTTCCTCAAGAATGGATGCGAAAACAAACATTGACCAACGCAGAACGCTACATCACGGAAGAACTAAAAGAGTATGAGCAAAAAATTCTTGGCGCAGAAGAAAAAATAATGGCTCTCGAAGTAGAGTTGTACGAGCAAATACTTGATCAATTGCAACCCCATATTTCTTCGATTCAAACCACAGCCAAAAGGTTGGCAACTATAGACTGCTTGACCACCTTCGCCACAAATGCTATCAATCACAATTACTGCAAGCCAACTTTAAATCAATCGCATAAAATTGTTATTACTGCAGGAAGACACCCTGTGATAGAGCAAGAAATGCCTTTAGGTGAATCTTACATCGCCAACGATGTATTACTCGATAACGAATCCCAACAAATCATAATGCTTACTGGACCAAATATGGCTGGTAAAAGTGCACTACTGAGGCAAACTGCGCTTATTTCGCTCATGGCGCAAATGGGCAGTTACGTCCCGGCTAAATCAGCTGAACTTGGACTGATAGATAAGCTCTTCACGCGTGTAGGAGCAAGTGACAATATTTCTCAAGGCGAGTCAACCTTCATGGTTGAAATGAATGAAACGGCAAGTATTCTCAACAATCTTTCAAATCGAAGCTTAATTCTGTTGGATGAAATTGGCCGAGGAACAAGCACATATGATGGTATATCAATCGCATGGTCGATTGCTGAATACTTGCATGAACATCAAGGAAAGCCATTGACGCTGTTTGCAACGCACTATCACGAACTCAATGAAATGGCTGAAAGCTTTGAACGGATTAAAAATTTCACCATTTCCATCAAAGAAACAAAAGACAAAATTGTGTTTCTACGCAAGTTGATCCCCGGTGGAAGTGAGCACAGCTTTGGAATTCACGTGGCAAAAATGGCTGGAATGCCGAGCTCTCTCATCAAGCGAGCGCAAATTATTTTGACTGAACTCGAGCAATCAGATCGAAGTGATTTATCCAAAGAGGCCCTGAAAAGCGCAAAAGAAGAAATGCAATTAAGCTTTTTTCAGCTGGACGATCCCGTGTTATCTCAAATTCGCGATGAAATTTCGAACATTGACATCAATTCACTTACCCCTGTTGAAGCGCTTTTCAAGCTGAATGAAATTAAGAAAGTGATTGGAAAAAGGTCCTAAAAGAGTTTTTTTTAAAAGAGGGTATACTATAAGCGAGAAACATTTATTTTTGCCGTCCTTTTGCGAGAGTAGCTCAGCTGGTAGAGCACGACCTTGCCAAGGTCGGGGTCGCGGGTTCGAATCCCGTCTCTCGCTCAAAGTCCCTTAAAGACCTCCCTCAAGGGAGGTCTTTTTTTGACGAAATTTCTGCCCGGGTGGTGGAATTGGTAGACACGCAGGACTTAAAATCCTGTGACCATTGCGGTCGTGCGGGTTCAAGTCCCGCCCCGGGTACAACGAGCCTCTTCTTCAGAAGGGGCTTATTTGTGTTCAGGAAATTGCCGTTGAATCCACGTCACAATCTTCTGAGTCGCTCCCTTTTGGTCTTGAAAAAATTCATTTGAAACAAGCTGCACGTGATTTCGATACGCTTCGTTATTCAAAGCATGGTCAAGGGCCTTTGAAAACTCAGGTAGAGATTTGACTTCAATTCCAATTTTCAACTTCTTCAATGACTGCACTTCCTGAAAGCGCTGATTTTTGGGACCAAAAACAATGGGGATGTTATACACGGCTGCCTCTAGAGTATTGTGGACAGCTTTACCAAACCCACCTCCAACGTAGGCCACCGTAGCGTATCGATAAAGCTTTGAAAGAAGCCCCATTCTGTCCACATATAAAATTCGTTGATGATTGTATTGTCCTGATTCAAGATCCCCAATGAAGATCAATTCATCACCAAAAGCACTTATCCATACCTCCTTTTGATATTCTCGAATTTCGTGGGGAACTACAATAACCTTCAGATCAGAATGCTCTTTGAGAGCAGGTATGATGATCCGATCATCAGCACTCCAATTACTTCCCACAAGCAATAATTCTTGATTGCCTTCAAAAAACGCTGAAAGGAGGTCTGAACTCCATGTTTCGTCTTTGACAGCCAATACCCTATCAACTCTTGTGTCGCCAATATTTTCAGCATTATCAATCATAACACTGGCCAGAATATTACGACTCATTTCATCCTGGGTGAAGATCACATCCAACTGCTTCAGTCGCTCTCCCAATAAAATTCCAGGCCATTGAATGGTCCAATGCTTATCTGGAAAGTATGCACTGATTAAAGCCATAGGAATGCTTCGAGCATGAAGCGCATCCATAAAATTGAACCAAAACTCGTATTTCACGAAAATGGCAACATCAGGCCTCATCATCTCAAGAAAAGGTGTGACATTCTCAGGTAAATCAGAAGGCAAATAGGTGATAACATCAGCTAGCGGATAATCAGCCTTTGCCTCATATCCAGAGCTAGAGAAAAAAGTAACTGCAATTTGATGGTCACCTGTTTGTGCCAGCGCTTCGATCACAGGTCTTGCCTGCTCAAACTCTCCAACCGAAGCACAATGAAACCAAATGAGTGATTTGTTCTTCTCGAAGAATTCAAGGTCTCTTACCCATTGGTTTCTCGCCTTTACCCATTTTTTCACCTTTTCACTTTTTCTACTAAAAATGGGTACTAGAATCAATCCCATTCGAAGAAGTATGGTGTAAAAGCGAAGCATCATTCAATCAATAAAAGTAAAAGTCACTGGCTTGACGTTTATATAATGGGAAATACCATCTGAGCACCAGGGTGGCCAAAACATCTAACCTTTGCGTTGGATCGGCTGATTTCGTGTTGAAATTAATACTCCTTCTATTTTGAGTAAAGCCCTCATAAAACTCCGCCCCAACATAAAAATTGAGCAGCCTGTAATTACTGAAATGCTGATAGCCTATAGATTGAGAAAGCGTAAAACCATAAGTAAGATGATCATAACCTTTCTTGTATTCACCCAAAAGCTGTGGAACCTGCTCGGCTACTTCAATGATCTTTATTTTATGCTGCATAATCCCTCCTCCCAAAGCCACATGCAATCCTGAGTTGGGGTTGGGGCCAATTATCGGAAACACCTTCCCAATCCGCACCGTAGACACAAAACCTCGCTGGTATAAAAACACATCCGCAGGTCCTCCATCTTTTCCAATAATATCACCATTTTCGGTCCGCAAGGAGTTCAAAATGGAGTCTTCCTTAACTATGTTGCCGAAGAAAAAGCCATAATTAGCCTCGAGGGTATAATTTGAAGCCGATTTATACAAAAACGAGCCTCCTGCAATTCCTCCATACCCATACCTGTCACCCAAATCTCCAAATCCATTTTGGAGCCCTATTTCAGCTGAAATGGCAAAAAATCGAATGGCCGTATCTTGAATACTCTTCTGACCAAACCCAAGCGTGGTCAAAAAAAGAAGGATAGAAATAAATACTATTCTGCGCATACTGCGAAAATAGCAAAGGAATCAGCTGGGCAGAAAATCAAGCGATTCATTTGAGAATAGGGAATTCGTTGTAAAAAGAAGTGGCTTAAAAGAATATCTTTGCGCCTCATTTTTAGGACTGAATGAATCAAATTCAACTCGTAGATCTGCATACGCAGTATCTTAAAATCAAAGAAGAAATTGACACTGCCGTGCTCAATGTAATCGATAGCACTGCTTTTATCAATGGACCTGAGGTAAATTCATTTGCATCAGAACTGGAAAAATATCTGAATGTAAAACATGTAATTCCTTGCGCCAACGGCACGGATGCACTTCAAATTGCGTTGATGGCTATTGGAGCCAAACCAGGTGACGAAATCTTGACACCGAGCTTTACCTATATCGCTACGGCTGAGGTGATCGCGTTATTGCAATTAAAACCAATTTTCGTTGAGGTAGACATAGATACGTTCACCGTTGAGGTTGAAGATGCAAAATCGAAAATCACTTCAAAAACAAAGGCCATTATTCCTGTGCATCTTTACGGACAATGCGCCAATATGGATGCCGTAATGGAATTGGCGAACCAAGAAAATATTTTTGTCATTGAAGACACTGCACAAGCCATTGGCAGCGACTATACACATCGTTCAGGTAAAAAAGCAAAAGCAGGCTGCATTGGTCACATCGGAACTACTTCGTTTTTCCCATCGAAAAACCTCGGTTGCTATGGTGATGGGGGAGCAATGATGACCAATGATGATGACTTGGCAGCGAAATTGCGAATGATTTCAAACCACGGTCAACGTATAAAATATCACCACGACATTATTGGCTGCAACTCACGGCTGGATTCAATTCAGGCAGCAGTTCTCAGGGTGAAATTAAAGCACCTTGATGAGTACACAGAAGCTAGAAATGCTGCAGCACGCTATTACACTGATTCGTTTAAAGACGTAAAGGAAATTGCGACTCCTTTCCTCGCTCCTTACTCGAGCCATGGTTTTCATCAATACACGATTAAACTAGAGAATGTTGACCGCGATGCTCTTCAGGCTTATCTGAATGAAAATGGAATCCCAGCCAATATTTACTACCCTGTCCCGGTGCATTTGCAAAAAGGATATACCGAATATGGCTTCAAAGCAGGAGATATGCCCAAGACGGAAAGTTTGACATCGCAAGTACTGAGTTTACCAATGCACACCGAACTTACCGAAGATCAATTACAATACATTGTTGAACACGTTATAAAATTTATTAAAGGATGAATATTGCCGTAGTTGGGACTGGATATGTTGGATTAGTGACGGGCACATGCCTCGCAGAGACAGGCAATCATGTTGTTTGCGTTGATATTGATGAAGAAAAAGTTCAAAAAATGAAAAATGGGGTAATTCCAATTTACGAACCCCACCTAGACAATCTTTTCGAGCGAAACATTAAGCAAAAAAGATTGGAATTCACAACCAATTTGGCCGATGCAGTAAAGCACGCCAACTTGATTTTTTTGGCATTGCCTACGCCTCCTGGTGCCGATGGTTCTGCTGACCTTCAATACATCCTCAAAGTAGCCGATGATTTGGGGAAAATGCTCACAGCATACAGCATAATAATTGACAAAAGCACTGTTCCCGTTGGAACAGCCGATAAAGTTCACGCTGCGATTTCAGCAAACTATAAGGGTGAATTCGATGTAGTTTCTAACCCTGAATTTTTACGTGAAGGATTTGCAGTTGATGATTTTATGAAGCCCGATAGAGTTGTTATTGGAACGGAATCTAAACGTGCACAAGAATTGCTCGAAGAGCTATTCAAGCCATTCGTAAGACAGGGCAACCCCATCATCTTTATGGACGAAAAGTCTGCAGAGATGACCAAATATGCTGCAAATGCATTTTTAGCCACGAAAATTTCATTCATGAATGAAATCGCTAATCTGTGCGAAATAGTCGGTGCAGATGTAGATAAAGTGAGGGTTGGTATTGGATCTGATTCACGCATTGGAAATCGTTTTCTTTTTCCCGGAATAGGATATGGCGGTAGTTGCTTCCCAAAGGATGTTCAGGCTATCGTGAAAACAGCAAAAGACCACAATTACAACCTAGAAATTCTTGAGTCTGTAATGAAGGTCAACGAATCGCAAAAAACCATCTTACTTCCTTCTATACTCAACTCTTACAAAGGCGATTTGAAAGGAAAGCATTTTGCGATGTGGGGATTAGCATTTAAGCCTGATACCGATGACATTAGAGAAGCTCCAGCCTTATACATCATAGACAAGCTGATTGAACAAGGTGCTACGGTTAAAGCATATGATCCAGAAGCCATGAGCAATGTTCAAAAGCAAATCGGAGATAAAATCGATTATGCGCTGAATGAATATGACGCTTTAGATAATGCTGACGCACTCATCATTTGCACTGAATGGTCAGTTTTTAGAACTCCTGACTTCAAAGAACTAGACTCTAGGCTTAAATCAAAAACTATTTTTGATGGAAGAAACCTATATGAGGTGAAAAAAATGAGAGAAAAAGGATACTTCTACAGAAGCATTGGCAGGGAAACAGCAAATCAATAATCAGGTGAAAAGCGTATTAATTACAGGTGCAGCAGGATTTCTAGGTTCCCATCTATGCGATAGGTTTATCCGAGAGGGATACCGCGTCATAGGTATGGATAATATGATCACGGGCGACCTGAAGAATATCGAACACCTTTTCGCAGATGAAAATTTCTCATTTTATCATCATGATGTAAGCTCTTTCGTACATGTGCCG
>Ga0181560_10003259_pt1 | contig 15009 bp, 12 predicted proteins | sample 011ome_20_FD_133751 | JGI IMG/M metagenome (GOLD analysis project Ga0181560, IMG submission 133751) | Coastal salt marsh microbial communities from the Groves Creek Marsh, Skidaway Island, Georgia - 011509CT metaG (megahit assembly) | ecosystem: Environmental > Aquatic > Marine > Intertidal...
AACATCATTCCGAACAAACTGACGATGTATCAACGAGTCGAAGGTGGCGTCTGGCACTATCGAATCAAGCTCAAGACTGGCGAGTGGTATCGACTCAGTTCACGAGAAACTGACTTTGAAGCAGCGAAAGAAATTCAGGCAAGAAAAGAGAAAGAAAGAAAAGAAAAGAAAAGAAAAGAAAAGAAAAAAAGTTTGAAGCTTTCGATGCTTTTTAGTCCTTCCTTGGTATAAAAACATAAAAAAACTGCCATTCTTAGACGACCTTTTCTTGGATGATAGAAGCAGCTAGTGCCCATTTAAATTTCGCTAACTCTACAAAAATGATTCCATCTCCATATTTTTAAATATCTCACAGATAGGTCGAGAGCTTATAAGTTGTTTGATTGACTTTTAACCCTTGCTTGGTAATAACGATTACTCATCTTCATTAAATACAACTGTAGAGGCTGGTGATAAGAAAAATAATCTTGTTACCTGTTTTGATCTGCGCAGGATTTGAAAGTGCTAATAGCCGATATGATTCTGGTTGTTCAGATGGATATGCGCCTGGGTTTATCACTGAATGCCAGATAGGAGCAACCTTGGTCAAGGGAGACTGGGGTGACCCAAACTACAGTGCGGTTTATACAGATGGGAGGTGCTGGCAACCAGGCATTTCGAGACTCCAAATTCAGGTAAAAGTCAGTATTCAATGATCTGGCTATCGGTATTATTGTTAAATTCAATTTACAGGTGAACTACTCAAAGCTTATAAGTGTTTTATAAAATTAAATTCTTGACTTCTTCTACTCCACCTCAAAAGACCTAATCCCTGCAATTTATAACTGGTGATAACAACATGAATGAATTAAAACCAATGCTTTCAATATCGTTTGCCAGTCTCCTGACTCTGTGCCTTTTGGCGGGTAGCCTAAGTGCACAAGAATCTGAAGAGATGAATTACCCCTCAGGCAACATGGAATTCCAGCAAAAGAGAAACCAATTTTGGTGGCCGGACCAACTCGACCTAACGCCACTTCGTGATCACGATCTGCGCTCGAATCCCCTTGGTATGAACTTCGATTATGCCAATGCCATTGGGCAGCTCAATCTTAACCAAGTTAAAAAAGACGTTGAAGCCGTTCTCACCGACTCGAAGGACTGGTGGCCAGCAGACTGGGGTAATTATGGCCCGTTTTTTATTCGCTTGGCCTGGCATAGTGCCGGAACCTACCGAACCCTCGATGGCCGTGGCGGCGGTGATGGCGGCCAGATGCGCTTCGACCCACTGAACAGTTGGCCCGACAACGGTAATTTAGACAAAGCTCGAAGGCTGCTTTGGCCAATCAAACAGAAATATGGAGAGAAACTGTCCTGGGCAGATCTGATGATACTTGCAGGCACAATTGGCATGGAAAATATGGGTTTCGAGACTTATGGTTTTGCATTTGGTCGCACAGACGACTGGGAACCCGATATGGTCTACTGGGGCCCTGAGGTGGAGATGCTCGCCAGCGATCGCGAGGATAAAGATGGCAATCTTCAACGACCACTCGGCGCGACTCACATGGGCTTGATCTACGTTAACCCTGAGGGTCCGCGTGGTGTGCCGGATCCAGCCGGGTCAGCGAAAAATATTCGAGTTGCTTTCGGCCGCATGGCTATGAACGATGAAGAAACGGTTGCTCTAATTGCCGGCGGTCACACATTCGGCAAAATGCACGGTGCTCATATACCTGCCGACTGTGTTGGCCCCGAACCAGCTGCTGCGCCCATCGAAGAGCAGGGCTTGGGATGGAAAAATCGTTGCGGCAAGGGCCACTCTGAAGATACCACTACTAGTGGCCTTGAGGGAGCCTGGACTCAGTCACCCACGCAATGGACTTCACTCTATCTATCCAACTTATTAAATTTTGACTGGAAACAGTCTCAGAGTCCTGCTGGCGCGATAATATGGATTCCTGAAGATGAGTCCATGCATAACTCAGTTCCTGATGCGCATATTGATGGCAAAAGAAATCCACCTGTGATGACCACAGCCGACCTTGCACTGAAAGTTGATCCAGAGTATCGAAAAATTGCCGAAAGGTTCCTGGCAAATCCTGAAGACTACCGACTTGCTTTCGCCAAAGCTTGGTACAAACTTACTCACCGAGACATGGGCCCTAAATCTCGCTATATCGGCGATACTGCACCTGAAGAAGCATTGATATGGCAGGATCCGGTTCCCTCTTTTGAGCACAAGTTGGTCAACTCAAGAGACGTTGAGAGATTGAAAGAAGACATCCTTGACTCCGGTTTGACTATCTCTGAGCTTGTTCGAACAGCATGGGCCTCCGCAGGCAGTTTCCGCGCCAGTGACATGCGTGGAGGTGCCAACGGTGGTCGATTAGCACTCGCACCACAGAAAGATTGGATCGTAAATAACCCGGCAGAACTAAACAGAGTTCTGGATAAACTTCGGGAAGTTCAGCGAGGTTTTAACGATAATCGAGCTCGCAATCGCAAGATCTCACTCGCTGACATAATAGTTCTTGGTGGGTCTGCTGCCGTGGAAAAAGCTGCTGAGGACGCCGGTATAAAAGTTCATGTGCCATTCACGCCTGGTCGCGGAGATGCAACTCAGGCAATGACCGATGTAAACTCTTTTGAACTGCTTGAACCAAAAGCTGACGGATTCCGCAATTACTTCGACGAGACTAGGAGTTATCTTTCTCCTACTCAAGCTCTAGTTGACCGTGCAGACCAACTAAATCTAACGGTGCCAGAAATGACCGTATTAATAGGCGGTATGCGCTCACTGGGAGCAAATGCAAACGGTTCCAGTCATGGTGTATTCACATCGAAACCGGGTAGCCTAAACAATGACTTCTTCATTACTCTAATGGATAGTTCGGTTCACTGGCAACAGTCTGATACTGAAGGTGTTTTCTTGGGAGTAGATCGCTCGACTAACAACGCATCGTTCACTGCTACGTCAGTAGACTTGATTTTTGGATCAAACACAGAGCTGCGGGCGGTGGCCGAAACATATGCCTACAATGATTCTATGGAACGTTTTGTCAAAGACTTCGTTGCTGCTTGGACCAAAGTGATGCAACTCGATCGCTTCGATATTCATCATTCCTTATAGTTGAAACCTTTCTGACAGCGACGGTTAATGCCGTCGCTGTTACTTATTTCATTGAGTGCATGCGCAATCCCTAGAGAGAAGGCTAATTATTCCCTGAGGCGATAAACTGTCTAATGCTGGCTTAGCAATGCTGTTATGGACAACAACTTAAAAAAAACCGTTCATTGGAATGGGCAAGAAAATAAGCTCGAATTAAATGGCAGTTTCCCTCGGAACTTTAATACTGGGGTCAGAATAAAATTTACTCAACTCGGTTTTGCGAATTCCATCTTTTAAACTGACAGCTATGTGGCCAGCACCTATAATTCGCAAGTTCACCCTCCAAAAATATAAGGTAAAAGTGTGGCACTTTTCAAAGCTTATGACCTGCGCGGAAAAGTCCCAGATGAAATTAACGAAGACATCGCCTATAAAATAGGCAGGGCCTATACCCGGCTTTACTCACCCAAGAAAGTCGCAGTCGGTTTCGACATTCGCAAGGAAAGCCCGTTAATTCACTCTGGTCTAATAAAGGGGCTTACCAAGGGGGGAGCAGACGTCCTCAACATCGGACTCTGCGGAACAGAGGAAGTCTATTTCGCGACATTCCACCACGAGCTTGATGGCGGCATCATGGTGACCGCGAGCCATAACCCCAAAGGCTACAATGGCATGAAATTGGTCGGCCCCGAGGCCAGGCCCATAAGTGAAGATAACGGATTGCTGGATATAAAAGCGCTGGTCGAAACTGCAGACTTTACAAGCTATGCAGTCATTGGCAAGGAAGAGGTCGACGAAGATAAGTCTGCCTATATCCAGCACCTGCTTTCCTACATTGATATTGATTCACTTACCCCGATCAGAATCCTGGTCAATCCGGGAAATGGTGGTGCGGGGAAAATCTTGCCATTACTTGCCGAGTACCTGCCCTTTGAATTTGTCTATCTTAATGAAGAACCAGATGGTAATTTCCCCAATGGCGTGCCCAACCCGCTTTTGCTAGAAAATCAAAAGGCAACCCAGGAAGCCGTTCTGACCAGCGAGGCTGACCTTGGTATTGCCTGGGACGGGGATTTCGACCGCTGTTTTTTCTTTGATCATGACGGCCGTTTTATTGAGGGTTACTATCTCGTGGGATTGCTTGCCGAAACACTTCTTAAAAAGCATCCTGGCTCAGCGATTGTTCACGATCCGCGCCTGATCTGGAATACAATTCAACAAACTGGGGCGGCAGGCGGCCGAACAGTTCAGTCCAAGTGTGGCCATGCATTTATCAAGTCAGTAATGCGGGAAGAAGATGCTATCTACGGCGGCGAAATGAGTGCGCATCATTACTTTAAGGGCTTTTCCTACTGCGACAGCGGGATGATTCCGTGGCTTCTAATCACAGAGCTGATGAGCAATACCTCCAAATCTATGAAAGAACTGGTTGATAAGCGCATGCACGCCTATCCCTGCAGTGGGGAAATCAATTTTCGGGTAGAAGAGATACAGCCCGTAATCGAACGGATCAGGGAGCATTTTGAACCATCAGCTGAATCTGTGGATACAACGGATGGTATTAGTATGAGCTTTGGTAACTGGCGTTTTAACCTCAGGGCTTCAAATACAGAACCTCTTCTCAGGCTTAATGTTGAGTCAAAGCATGACAAGGTGCTCATGAACGAGAGTCTGCAATCAATAGTCAATTTGATTAATGCCTGACAAAAAATTTCAACCGCTGTTTTAGTATGCTTTTTGCTGGAAAATCTATTTACTGATCAAGGCTAATAAGCTCGAACTTCGAATCTCAGTGATTTTCAGAAGTAGTATAATTCTTCGACTCTTCATCGATTTCCTGAAATAATCGAACTAGTAAATTTTATGCACTTAAGGCTCAAACTACCCAACACCGTAAAGACAATTTTTTAACAACCTTGAACACAATAACCACAGCTATCATCCCTGTAGCAGGCCTAGGAACTCGCGTACTTCCAGCATCTAAGGCTATTCCAAAGGAAATGCTCCCCATCGTTGACCAACCTGTAATTCAATACGTAGTGGAAGAAGCTGTTGCTGCAGGCATCAAAACCATTGTATTTGTCACGCGCTCAGGCAAGGAAGCTATAGAAAATCACTTTGATTCCAACTATGAACTAGAGTCTCTGTTAATGCAGAAAGGGAAAACAAAGGTGTTGGAAGACATCAGGAATCTAGTTCCTCAGGGAGTAGAAATCGTCTCTGTGCGCCAGGATTCGCCAAAAGGGCTGGGACATGCAGTGCTTTGTGCTAGGAATTTTTGCCAAAAAGATGCTTTTGCAGTGCTTTTGCCCGACGTAGTGGTATATACAAAAAACGTCAAATCAGACTTGGCTGAAATGGTAAAGCAATACAATAAATCCGGAATTGGGCAGATCATGGTAGAAGCTGTACCAGAGGATAAGATACCAATGTATGGGATAGCCGACTGCAATGGCAAAAATCCCAAACCTTTAGAAAGCGTTCCCATCAAGGGCATGGTAGAAAAACCCTCAGCCAAGGAAGCTCCTTCCAATTTGGCTATAGTCGGCCGGTATATTTTGCCTAAACAGACCATGAACATACTCATGGATACTCAGCCAGATGCTGGAAACGAAGTACAGTTAACAAATGCACTTGAAACCTTGCTCAATCACCAAAGCCTACAAGCCTTCCGAATGCACGGAACTACCTTTGACTGTGGCAACAAGCTCGGCTATCTACTTGCCAATGTGCATATGGGCATGGAACACCCAGAAATCGGGGAAGGTTTTGTCAAGGCATTGAGATCTATGCTTGACATAAAATAGGGACATATATACCTACTTCTAGAGGAACCCTGTTGCAATTAAATTACTACCCATAGCCTTTAGGATTGCTCTTCTGCCAGTTCCAGTGATCCCGGACCATATCATCCAAATTTAGTTCTGCTCTCCAGTTAAGCTCCTTCTCGGCGAAATCAGGAACAGCAAAATATTCCGGCAAATCTCCCGCCCTGCGCGCTGAAATATTTACAGGAATAGATTTCCCCGAGACTCTAATAAAAGCACTAACCACATCCATCACAGAAGAACCCTTTCCCGTGCCCAGATTAAAGGCAACACATCCTGAATGGCTATCCAAATATTGGCACGCATCTAAATGACCTCTGGCCAGATCCTGCACGTGAATGAAATCACGAACCCCTGTGCCATCCGGTGTAGGATAGTCGTCGCCATATACATTTAATTGCGGCAATTCGCCTATAGCAACCTTTGCAATATAGGGCATCAAATTGTTGGGAACCCCTTTTGGGTCTTCACCAATAAGGCCCGAGGAATGTGCTCCCACCGGATTGAAGTATCTAAGTAAGGCAATAGACCACTCCGGGTCTGAAACCGCTATATCCCTCGCTATGTCTTCCACCATTCGCTTGGACTGACCATAGGGATTTACCGGGCTTAAAGGCAAGTCTTCTGTATAGGCCACCACACCCGGATCACCGTAAACTGTAGCAGAAGAACTAAACACCAATTTTTTGCAGTTCCTTTGTTGCATGACATCAAATAACACCATCGAGCCAGCAACATTATTTTGATAATACTTAACTGGCTTAGCCACTGATTCGCCGACTGCCTTAAAACCGGCGAAGTGAATAACAGCATCTATCTGATGTGCGTCAAAAATTGAACTCAAGATTTTACGATCGGAAATACTTCCGCAATAAAAGCGGGGGCGAATATTAGTGATTTGCTCAATTCGGTCTATGACTTGGCCGGAACTATTGCTCAAATCATCCAAAATGACGGCATCAAAACCTACCTGCTGAAGCGCCACTACCGTGTGACTTCCTATGTAACCCGCACCACCCGTAATCAAAATCGAGTTCATATTTTCTCCAAAACTATCCTTATGGACAGGTGAAATTTAAGCACATATTCGTTTGAATGCCCTTCGAGGAAAGGAATCCTCACACATCAAGGAGGATGTGACTACAGGGAGTATGCCCCGTCTGCCATGGATGTCAGTTAGGGGCATTTTTTCAATCACGGCTTATTAGTTGGCACAAAATTACCCGAAACAGCTATTAGGACGCGCCTATTCTCACCAGGCGATAGCTGCCATCCAAAACCGCCTGCCACCAATCGCGGTTGTTCAAATACCATTCGACCGTTTGGCGTATGCCCGTCTCAAATGTATTGTCCGGTGTCCAGCCAAGTTCCCGCTCAATTTTGCCTGCATCTATGGCATATCGCAGGTCGTGGCCTGGGCGATCCGTAACAAATTGAATCAAGTCTTTGAAATGATTCACTCCCTCAGGTTTCGAATCAACCATTTCTTCCAACAAATCACAGATAGTCTCAACAACGTCCAGGTTGGTCATTTCGTTATGACCGCCGATATTATAGGTCTCGCCCACAATTCCCTTGGTGATAACCCTGTAGAGAGCCTTGGCGTGATCCTCAACATAAAGCCAATCGCGAATTTGCTGGCCATCACCATAAACAGGCAAGGGTTTGCCTGATAACGCATTAAGAATCGTGTGTGGAATCAACTTTTCCGGAAAATGATAGGGCCCGTAGTTGTTGGAGCAGTTGGTTACCAGTACCGGCAGTCCATACGTTCGGTCCCAGGCCCTTACCAAGTGATCGGATGCTGCTTTACTGGCCGAATAAGGCGAGCTGGGAGCATACGCCGTCTCTTCAGTAAAAAGTGCTTCACTGCCCTCCAAATCACCATAGACTTCATCTGTAGAAATATGATGAAAGCGGAACAGGGAGGAACGCTCAGCCGAAAGAGATTTCCAGTAGTTTAGTGCGGCTTGCAACAGGCTATAGGTACCGACCACATTCGTCTGGATAAAAGCCCCGGGGCCATCAATAGATCGATCGACATGGGACTCAGCCGCCAAATGCATAACGGCATCCGGCTGAAACTGATCAAAAATACGAGCCATCGCTTGCTGATCACAAATGTCGGTCTGGCTGAATTGATATCGAGGATTTTCTTCCGCGCCAGGCAAAGAATCGAGATTTCCTGCATAAGTCAGCAAATCAACGTTGAGGACTTCGTCGTCGGCTTGTTCCAAAATAAAACGAACAACCGCGCTGCCGATAAACCCGGCACCCCCTGTAATCAAAATTTTCATATTCGTTAATCCTGTTGACGCTTAAACGCTTCCAGCATTCGAGGCAAGCTTTGCTTCAGTTCGATGGGTAATACATCGAAAGCATTTACAACCTTTCGACAATCCAGCACTGAGTATTTTGGCCTTTCTGCCTGTGTAGGGTAAGCCGATGAGGGAATGCCATGCACCACTATTTTCCTGGCAAGAATACCCAGGGTTTCAGCTTCGCGGAAAATGGTTCGGGCGAACTCGGCCCAGGTGCATTGGGTTGCGCCCACGTAGTGGTAAATCCCCCACTTGGTATCTGTTGAAATCCCAAGGCAAATTTTCAAAATAGTATCGGCGATATCTCCAGCATAGGTCGGGCAACCTGTCTGATCTTCTACCACATTTAACTCATCCCGTGTTTCCGCAAGGCGCAACATGGTTTTCACAAAATTACTGCCGTATTCACTATAGACCCAGGCTGTGCGCAAAATAATATGCTTTGGACAGATCGACTGAATGACAGCCTCACCTGCCAACTTGGTCTGCCCATATACTCCCGTAGGGCCGTTGGAATCCGTCTCGGTGTAGGGCTTATCTGCATGGCCGTCAAATACGTAATCGGTCGAAACATGGATAAGTGGAACTCCCAGATTTTTCGCAATCTCTGCCAAATTGGCCGCACCGATTTCATTTACTCGACGGGCATTTTCAACATCGGTTTCTGCCTTATCGACGCCTGTATAGGCAGCCGCATTAATGATTATATCGTGCTCAGTATCAGCAACAATGGCTTTAACCTGATCAATATCCCTAATATCCAGGCTTTGCCTGTCCAGGGCCGTAAATTTAAACCTGTCGTTTTGCTGCAGTCGATCTACCAGACATCGACCAAGCTGCCCATTCGCGCCTGTTAAAAGTACGTTCATAATTACAGCTCGGTGAATTTCAATCCTTGCTGATCCTTGGCGGATAAAACGGGATTCTGTATGGGCCAATCAATACCAATCTCCGGATCATTCCAGATCAAACACCCTTCATCTTCAGGGAAATAATAGTCCGTACACTTGTACTCAAAATCAGCAAAATCCGAGAGCACCACAAACCCGTGAGCCAGACCTGGAGGTACCCAGAACTGTCTTTTGTTATCTTCAGAAAGTGTTACCCCTGCCCACTGTCCATATGTGGGCGAACCATTGCGGATATCAACAGCAACATCAAATACTTCCCCATGGACAACCCTAACCAGCTTTCCTTGTGGTCGGTTTTTTTGGAAGTGCAGCCCGCGAAGCACCCTCCTGGCTGAGCGAGAATGATTGTCCTGCACAAAGGGCAAGTCAATTCCAGCCTCGGCATAGCGTTCCGCCTGGAATGTTTCCAAAAAGAAGCCACGCTCATCCCCAAATACCCGGGGCTCGATAATTTTTGCGTCCGCAATATTAGTGCTGATAACGTCCATAAAAAACTACTTGTAACCGTCGGCAACAGCGAGCAAATACTGCCCATAACCTGTCTTTTTCAGTTCTTCGCCCTGCTGGCGCAGTTGCTGCTCATTAATCCAGCCACTGTGATAAGCAATTTCCTCCAGACAGGCCACCTTGAAACCCTGCCGTTTTTCCACTGTCTGCACAAAACTTCCAGCCTGAATTAGTGAATCATGTGTTCCGGTATCCAGCCAGGCAAATCCCCGGCCCAATAAACTGACATGCAGCTCACCACGTTGCAGATAGGCATTATTTACGTCGGTAATTTCCAATTCACCACGATGCGAAGGTTTGATCGATTTGGCGATCTCGATAACATCGTTGTCGTAAAAGTAAAGACCAGTAACCGCATAATTGGATTTAGGCTTTTCAGGCTTTTCTTCAATGGAGATAGCCCTGCCAGAATCATCAAACTCAACCACACCAAAACGTTCAGGGTCAGTCACATGATAGCCAAAAACAGTCGCACCGGTTTTTCGCACCGCGGCCTCTTCCAGACTCTCGGTAAAGTGATGCCCGAAGAAAATATTATCACCCAGCACCAGGCAGACATTGTCGTTACCGATGAATTCTTCTCCAATTAGAAACGCTTGAGCCAGGCCATCGGGGCTTGGCTGCTCGGCATAACTAATGGAAACACCAAAGCTCGATCCATCTCCCAACAACTTCTTGAATCCAGGGAGATCATCCGGCGTAGAAATCACCAAAATATCACGAATCCCGGCCAGCATTAGCGTGGACAGGGGGTAGTAAATCATTGGTTTGTCGTAGATAGGCAGCAGCTGTTTTGATACTCCCCGGGTAATGGGGTGAAGTCGGGTACCGGATCCACCGGCGAGTATGATTCCTTTGCAATTATTCAACATTTTTCTCAATTGATTGTTGGGGCAAGGTTCTGCCTGCCACTTAATGAGTATCTAAAAGTATGTATCAACCAAATTTTTAATCAAAACTCAGCAACATACCTCTTTCGCCGTCCCCAAGCCTGAACTTTGCCTTATGGGGTATGTCTAAAGTCATCATTATAGATTAGGGCTTGCTTGCCCGGGGTTTTGATTTGTGACTGCGATCATTTAAGACAATTTTAAAGCCAATTGTCTAATAGCTATAGTAAGGCCAGTCCTGAAAAAACGACTAGTATCGAGTTGCTGATAATTAACCCGGCTTTTACTTCTATTTATTCAGAAAATAATTATTTTCTGTATACTGAATACAGATTTTCTAATAAATTTTACTTGGGTTAACTCATCAACCTCTATTCTAAAAAAACATACACCCATTTGGGGGGCACTCTATGAGACTCTTATTCACGCTGGTCACAGTATTCTTTTTGGCATCTACCAACGCCCTAGCCCAATCCGCCAGCGATTATTCAAAGTACGACGACTGGCCTTATCCACGCGAGCCGGAAAATCCCGAAGGGCTTAAAGTGTTTCTCTACGGCAGTCTTAAAACTCATGGTCCTGGTGCGCATGATTATCCCTACTGGATGGATACCTGGTCCAAAATGCTGACCGACCACGGTGCGATTGTGGATGGCAGTTTTTCTTTCCCTAGCGCTGATCAGCTTGCTAACACGGATGTGCTCTTTATCTACCGCGGCGATGCGGGTTACATGACTTCCGAACAACGCGCGAACCTGCAGGAATATATTAAACGTGGCGGCGGTATAGCGACACTTCACGATTCGATATGCGGTCCCAACCCGGAAGACTGGGCCTCAATTCTAGGCGGCGCCAAAAAACATGGCGAACTGAATTTTACCTGGACAGCAACCCTCGATTACGAAGTTGTTGATGAAGGCAACCCCATCATCGAAGACATGCCCATGCAGCTTTATGATGAAGCCTTTTTCAAAATGACTTTTGCGGAAGGCATCAATCCAATACTGTCTGTGACCATGCCGGATACACCAACAGCTATTCGTGCCGGTTACAACAGAAAGACCGTTCCACAGATGTGGACTTACGAACACACCGCAGAAGGCGGCACAGCTCCTGCACGTTCTTTCGTGTGGATGCAGGGACACATGATCGATAATATCGATGACCCTGCTATGCGCGATGTTGTCATGCGCGGTATTGCCTGGGCTGGAAAACGGCCTTACGACGAATTGACTGACTACGTTGCGGCGGAAGAAGCTCACTAACAGTTCGCTTAAAAAAATATAATAACAATTCACAGGCATCAAGCGCCTTAACTTAATGCTTGTGCTTTTTGGACTAAAAGCCAAAGGACCCAAATAATGGTTAATCTCCTTCGTTTTTTCTGGATACCTACGATCTGCCTGACAGCCGTATCTAACGTTGTTGCCCAAGACGACTTGCCTGATGGTCACGGTAAAGAACTAGTAGAAAGGATGTGTGTCGGCTGTCACGGGGTAGAGACAGTCATCGCTGTGAACATGCCCGAGGCCCTCTGGGCCAGCACGGTGGTTAACATGGTCGCCCGAGGAGCGGCCGGCACAGAAGAAGAGATCGACATTGTAATCGACTACCTCACAGAGAATTTTGGTGCAGAAGAAGCTTCATCCATAGGAACTGGAGAGACCCAATACACAGGCGTCGAGCAGTTTAAGACTCAACCGAGCTCGCCTGAAACTGAGTGGCGAACCTATAGCCATAGTGCCAACAGCCAGCGATTCTCACCATTAGCCGAAATAAACCCTTACAACGTCAACCGGCTTAGGTTGGCCTGGTCCTACTCGATGACACCAGAGACGAATGCTGGCGAAGCAGCAACTGGACCTCACGCAGAGGATAATCAGGATAGCAGGCCCCAATCTTTACGCTCGAGTTCACTCACCCCTCTGGTGGTGAACGGCACCATGTACATCACCAGTCCCTACAATCGTGTCTCGGCAATTGATCCGACCTCTGGCGAGGAAGTCTGGACTTACGTGCTTCCAAATGGCACGTCAACTGGACGCCGCGGCCCAGAGTACTGGTCTGGAGATGGTGACACGCCCGCGCAAATTCTCTTTGGCTCCAACGACGGTAAACTTTATTCACTTAACGCATCCACCGGTGAGCCCAACGAGGACTTTGCTGACAACGGTGTTCTCGACCTCAATACCGGGGACATCATGCGCGGCTTTCCGGGGGGCAATCGCCTTGCATCACCGCCTAAGGTTTACAAGAATTTGGTCATCGTAGGTGGCTCAACTCAGGAGTCGGGCGCGCTAGGCCCAGCAGGCGACGTGCGGGCCTTTGACCTTCGCACTGGCGAGAGAGTGTGGACATTCCATACAATCCCCAGGGAAGGCGAACCATTTAATGACACCTGGGGTGGCGATAGCTGGAAGAACCGCACTGGGGCCAATGTCTGGGGAATGTTCTCGGTCGACGAAGATCGTGGAATTGTCTATATACCTGTGGCCGCACCATCGGTTGACCAATATGGCGGCGACCGTCCGGGCGACAACCTGTTTGGCACGAGCATTGTTGCCGTCAATGCCGAAACAGGTGAACGTATTTGGCATTTCCAACACGTTCACCACGATATCTGGGATGCCGACATGCCCAGCGCGCCTGTGCTCTTCGACCTTGAAAAGGATGGCGAGACCATTCCTGTAGTTGGGACAATGAGCAAGTTTGCCTTGCTGTTCATATTGAATCGTGAGACCGGCGAACCAGTCTACGGGGTAGAGGAAAGACCGGTCGAAAAAAGCAATGTTCCACTTGAACAGGCATCTCCAACACAACCATATCCCTTAAAACCGGCACCTTTGGCACGTATGTCGGTGACGGCGGACGAAATTGCCAGCGTAACGCCCGAGCTTCATGAGGCCTGCCTCGAAAAGTTTGGTGATGCACGTCTTGGCGGCCCCTTCATGCCTCCCGGATACAATCGTTTAAGCGTTCGCTTTCCCGGCAATCATGGCGGTGTGAACTGGGGCGGGATGTCCTACAGCCCTGAGCTTGGTTACATATTCATGAATATCAATAATCTGGGACAAGTGTCTGGCCAGCAGGATCATGATCCCACATCTGGCCCTGCAAGTAATGCAGGCCGGGGCAACCGAGTCGTTCCCGATGGCCCATATTCAGGCGTTCCCGGAGCGGGCGGTCGTTTCAGCGTCATCATTGAAGGCGAAGAGCAACAATTGCCATGCCAAGAGCCCCCCTGGGGTGAACTGATCGCTTTAGATACCAAAACGGCAGAAGTCGCTTGGCGTGTAAATCTGGGTATCACCGAACAATTTCCACCCGAACTCCAGAATACCGGCCGGCCAGGTAATGGCGGAACCATTGTAACTGCAGGTGGACTGGTGTTCGTTGGTGCCACTGATGACGCCCGTTTTCGGGCCTTCGACGCCAAGAACGGGGAAGAACTTTGGACCTACAAATTGAAAGGCGCTGCACAGGCTTCACCCATTACCTATCTTGGCCCAGATAATAAGCAGTATGTTGTAATTACAGCCACCGGCGGTGGCTTTTTCAACAACCTCGTCACCGATGACCGTATCTTGGCCTTCACACTTGATGGTAAATAAGTCAGAGGTTGAACGGTAAATTGCGGAACGAAATCCCAAAAACAAAAAAGCCAGAGGCTGAATACTCTGGCTTTTTTTTATTTTGTTAACTTACTATAAGACTTAGGTTGATCGCTGATTACGGCACGGTAATTTACTCGACCTTGTAATTTTCGTCCAAAACTCCCTTTTCCTTTAACGCTTTTGTTAGTTTCTCTGTTTTAACAAGGGCCACAATCCCAGCTAAACTGAAACAGAATGCTGCCGCTGCAAAACCTTCCATTAATTATCTCCTGATATATCGCCGGTGATGTTACTCAACGGTAACGGAGTAAGTTTGAACGACAATTAATTCTTCTCTTTTTGCGGTGTTAAAAGAGTTAAGATTTGGTTGCATGAATGTGGTTTAACTTCCCCTTGAAATAGCATCTACTGTACCAAAGAATAGCCCCAGTATCCCAAAAGGGATGAGAACTATTCCTCCCATTATTGCCAAGGTTGTTTTGCCACCATCAATAGTTTCAACCTCAATATACTCAATATCATCAACTTTAATAGTTATACCCTCACCTGTTTCCAGGAGAGTTCCTACCATTTGAGTTTCTTTAATACTAACAACTTTTAAATAATAATTGTCGCCGCTATTTAAGGTTACACTTAACTTGTCTCCAATTGAAACAATTGAAGAAAGATCAACTTCTTTGTAATAATCTAATTTATTTAGAGAAGTGCAAGAGGAAAGAGCAAAAGCCAGCAATAAAAGTAATGATTTTTTATTCATAAAAATATCCTGCCATAATCCCTCTATTAGTAGTATTTACTCCACTGTCACCGATTTAGCTAGATTGCGCGGCTGATCCACATCCGTGCC
>Ga0181560_10003262_pt1 | contig 15002 bp, 8 predicted proteins | sample 011ome_20_FD_133751 | JGI IMG/M metagenome (GOLD analysis project Ga0181560, IMG submission 133751) | Coastal salt marsh microbial communities from the Groves Creek Marsh, Skidaway Island, Georgia - 011509CT metaG (megahit assembly) | ecosystem: Environmental > Aquatic > Marine > Intertidal zone...
CGAAGACGGCGGCGGCGACGGCGCCCGCGCCCGCGTCCGCGTCCGCGCCCGCGCCCGTCGTCGAGGAAGAGGAGGACGATTTCGGAGATTTCGCGCCCGCGCCCGCGTCGATCGTCGCGCCGCCGGTCGTCGCCCCCGCGCCTCCGGTGAGACGAGAGGTGCCGCTCGACGCGTTCGGTTTCGGAGGCGCGGCGATGGGCGCTCCGACGACGACGGGGCTCGCGGGCGGCGGCGGGTTTGATTTCGGCGGCGGCGGCGGCGGCGGCGGCGGGTTTGATTTCGGCGGCGGCGGCGGCGGCGGCAGCGACTTTGGAGGTTTCGTCGCCCCGACGCTGCCGGTGATGGGGTACGCGCAGCAGATATTGGCGTCGATGCCACCGCCGCCACCGCAGAAGACGAACACGAAGGACGCGTTCGCGGATTTGGGCGCGTTTAATAAATAGATAGATAGCAGCACACACGCGTTGTCGATTCGAAAAAGTTCGATAAAAAAACTAAGTTAAGGTTCTACGAAAGGTACACCCGTTGCGTCGGTCTCCCCTTAAAGCTCAGCATGTTGAGCTCCGAGCGCAGGTTCTCGATCTCGTTCGCCTGCGCGTTGATCACCTCCACGAGACGGTCCCTCTCCGCGATGTCCTTCCGTCGCGCCGCGTCCGGGTCGATGAACACCGTTTTCTCCGATGTTTTCAGCTCGTGGTTTAAATCGCGTTGCGTCTTCGTGAGATCCGCGACGGCGTTTAAGCACGCGGTGTTCTCCGCGGTCATCCGCGTGAGCTCGTCCTGCGCGTCCACGATGCGCTTGGACCACTGCTTCATCTCCTCGCGGTTGCTCATCTCGAGGGATTTCATCTGCTCTCTCAGCTCCGGGACGCCCTTTTTCGGTATCGAAGCCGCCTCGAGCGCGTCCAGGTCGACGAGCTGACCAAACTTGAGCATCTGCAGCTCCGTCGCGCGCGCGTCCAAGACGTCAATCTTGTCCTGCCTCGTCGCGCACGCGTTCTGCAGATCGATGTTCGTCCCTCGCAAGTCCCTCTGCTGCACGCGAAGCGCGGCTTTCTCGTCGATGAGTTCGTCGATCCGGCGTTGCAGCCCCTCGAGCGCGGCGCGGGAAAAGTACAAGCCTTCGCTGAGATCCGCGGGAAGCTTTTCGTTCCGCAGGTACGACATCTGTCGCATCCGAAGCGTCACCGGGACGTCGATTTGGTTCAGCGAGTTTTGTTTCTCTTTCTGGAACGCCTCCATCTCTCGTTCCGTGTTCTTCAGCGACGTCAGGACGTTCGAGAGCTTCTTCGCGAGGAAATCGCGCTCTTTCCGATCCGTCTCTGTGATTTTGTTGATCTCGAGTATGACGTCGTCCTCGTCTTGCCGCCGCTCGCGAATCTCGAGGACGGCGTTCCACAGCTTCTCGTCGCACCCGGTCGGGATCGCCTCTTCCTCTTCCTCGTCCGAGTCTTCGTACTCGGAGTCGTCCTCGTCGTCGCTGTTGCTGTCCTCGTCCGACTCCGCGACTTCTTCTTTTTCCTCCTTCTTTTTCGCGCGCCGGACGCGTTTCGTGAACACCTTCTGCAGGTACTCCCGGTGCGCGTGCTCCTCCGGAACTAAGCCGCCGAACTCCTTCACCACCTTCCGCTTGTTCTCCGTCACGACCGCGAGCTCCTCCGCTTTCTCTTCGACGCGGCACTCGATCTCGAAAACCTTGTTCTCGAGTTCGGTCTTCTCCGCATCGCGCTCTTCGATTTTGCCGAGAAGCGTCTTCTCGCGCTTCTCGAACAGCTTCAACTGACGAAGTTCCTCGAGCAACACGAGCTGCTTGATGTCCGCGGTCTTGCACTCGTACTCCAACGCGCTCTTCTCGCGTCGCAACTCCCTCAGCGACGCGTCGAAGGACGTCAGAAGCCTCTGGCGGCGCTGCACGAGCGACGCGCGCTCGCGCTTCAACGCGAGCGCGAGACATTCGAACTCTTTCACCTCAATCTCGGTGCCGGGGTAGTTCTGGCGCTCGACGCGGCGCGAGTCACCAGCGCTCTTTCTCGCGTCCGCGGCTTCATCGTCGACGGCGTGCGCGTTCGCGTCTGCGGCGGGGTTCGACGCCCTCGCCTTCGCGTCCGTCTCCTTCGCGGCGTCCGCGTCCGCGTCTTCGTCGTCGTCGTCGTCGCCGCCCCCGCCTCCGAAGCCGCCCAAGCTGCTCGCGGCTTCCTTCGCCGCCGCCTCCGCGGCTTTTTTCTTCGCGAACGCGTTGAGCTGCGCGTCGGTCACGACGCCCCGCGCTTCCGTGGGGTACTCGTCCGCGAGCGGCGTCGCGACGAAGTGCCCTTCGATCGCCGCGAGCGCTTCTACAGCCTCCGGGGAGTCGCCGTCGTTCAGTTCGTCCGTGATCTCCCTCACTCTTTTCGCGCCCGCGACGACAGTCTTCACGATGTCCGCGCGCACGTCCCGCAGCGCGAAGAACTTCTCGTTGAACTTCATCTTCATCGCGTGCACGGCCTCTTCGTGGAACAGCATCTGTCGCTTCTTACGGTTGTAATCCACGCGTTGGTCCTCCGCGACGAGAAAATCCGGATCAGACTTGAGCTTGAAGTCCCCGAGCGTCGCCTTCGCGGTCGCGATCGCGGCGACGTCCACGGGGTTCTCCTCCTCAGGGTCCGGCTTCGTCGCGTTGAAGGCTTTCCATTCCTTCTCGCGCGCCTTGCGGTGCTTGCGTCGGAGTTCGTACTTGGACTTGTTTTCGTCGTCGCCGTCATCCTCGGACTCTTCTTCCTCGACTGGGGCGTTTTTGTCAACCTTCACGCGCGTTCGCGGCTGCGCTTGCGCGCGCTTCGGCGACCCTTTCACGCTGTTCGCCTCCTCCTCTCGCGCTTTAGCGATCTCCTCGAGGAGCGATTCAGAGAGTTTTGCGACTCTGCAGCTCGTGACCGAGTACGCTTTCCTTCCTTCCGCGAATGACCTTAACACGACGCGTTCAACCTGCACGGGGTCCAAAAACTTCGCGCGGAGCTTCTGTAGGGCAATCTCCGTTCGCTCTTTATCCCACGCGAACTCCCTGTGCGCGCGCGCGATCTTCTCCTTCGTCTCCGCTTCGACCATCTCCCTCAACCCGGGGTCGACCTCGAACGCGTCCAACGGCAGACGCTCTGCCTCGGGTTTGCTCTCGTTCTCTCGCAGGAGCTCTAAAAACTCCCCCTTGAGCTTCTCGAGATACCCCTTCACGCCGAGCTTCTTCGCCTCCGCTTCCGCCCGCAGCTTGTCTTGCTCCGCTTTTTGCTTGTCCTCCTCAATCGAGTACACGCTCGTGGACGTGATGTCGGTCACGTCCGGGATTTCCTTCTCCAGCGCGGCGGCAGCCTCCTCCGCGAGCGTCGGCGTCTCGTCCGCCTCGAGCTCTTTCGCCTTCTTCTCCGGCGAGCCCTCTCCTTCGCCTTCCACGACGGACGAGAACTCGGACCCGAGCGCTTGCACGAAGAAAGACCCGTCCATCGACGTGCTGAGAACGAACGCATCGTCCCTGGAGATGGCGACGCCGGTCACGGCGCCGTACCCGGCGTCGTGGACGTCGCCGTGCCAGTACGTCTTCGCGCCGTCTTTTCTCGCGCGCACGGTTCCGTCCTCGTACCCGACGACTCGGAGCTTCCCGGACGCGCTGACGCTCTGGGACGTGATGCACGAGCCGTGCGTCGTCTTCGTCTCGTGCGGCTTCGGGTTGTCGAACCCGCACGTGAAAATCTTCCCGGTCGCTTTGCCGCCGACGGTGAGCTCGAACCAGCCTTCTTCGGAATTTTTGACGTAACTCAACGTCTTCACCGGATACACCGACGCGCGCTCTTCGTCGTCGAGCTCCGCTTGCATTCTCGCGACTTCTTTCGCGCGGTCCTTCGCGTCCGCGGGGTCCAAGTCTTGGCCGCCGCCGGGGACGAGCTCCTCCGCGGTCGGCCGCGGCCGGTCGAACACGTATTTCGTCGTCTCGCACGCGATCTCGAACGTGTGCGACGCGTCGTGAGTCTCCGGCGCGGGAACCTCGACGATGTCCCCAGTCTCGCACCCGACCAAAACCTTCGTCCCGCACGGGGACCACGTCACGACGGACACCGGTCCGGGCGCGGTCACGAACCCGATCGGCTCGAGGTCGATCCCCTTCCCGGGGGTGGACAGGAAAAACACCGCGCCGTCGACGGACCCGGTCGCGAGCGTCCTTCCGTTGGGCGAGTACGCCGTCGTCGTCACCTCGTCCCTGTGCGGCTTCACGCAGTCGACTAAACGCCACCCGTCCGCGCACCGACGGAGAACGCGGACGACGCCGTCGTCGTACCCGGCGATGACGCACCTGCCGGTTCGGTCGACGTGACTCGGGAGCAGGGAGATCGTCGACGCGGGCGCGCACGACTTGACGGAGAAGAGCTCTCTCTTCCCGACGTAATCGAAACACCGCACGGTGCCGTCCGCGCCGCACGTCACCGCGTGATCGCTCGTGGTAAACGCCTCTAAACCCGTGATCGCGCCCGCGTGGAAGCTCACGAGCTGCTCGCTCGTGCTCGGCGCGCCCGTCTCCGTGAGCTCCACGCGCACGAGCGCGCCGTCCTCGTCCTGCACCAGCCAGTGGTCCGGCTGGGTCATGACGACGCTCTTGACGCTGACCGGGGCGTCGTTCGCCTTCGTGATCAAAAGCTCCGCGATCGGTTCGACGAGCACGACGATGCTGTCCTCCCCGGGCTCGGCGTCGTTCACGCTCGCGAACGACCACGTCTTCACGTATCCGTCCGCGGCGGCGGTGTAGATGACGTCGCCGACGAGGCGGACGACTTCGATCATGCCGTCGTGGCACGGCTTCCCTTCGCCGTCGTCGCCGCCGGGGACGAGCAGCACAGCCTTGATGAGGCCGCCGTCCCACAGTAGCATCCTTCCGGACTCCGTGCCGGAGAGAACCTTGCCGTCCGGAAGCTCCGCGTAGCCGGCGATGTCGGACAAATCCTCGTTCCCGAACCGCCCGATCTCGCCTTGGAGCTTCAGACCGGTGAACGTCTCCGCCATTTTCCAAAAGCGGACGTGTCCGGTCCCCGAAGTCGTGAGCTGCCCGGGGAAAAACGGCGAGAACTGCACGTCGAACACGTCCTGCGAGAACGCTTTCGATCGCAACACGATGCTCTCCGTGCGCCAGTCCCACAGCGTGAGCCAGAAGTCCGGGAACCCGCCCACGGTCGCGAGCGTGTCGCCGTCCGGGGAGAAACGCCCGCACGCGTACGACCTCTCGGTGCCGCCGCGCATAATCTTCCTCAGCTTCATCCGCGGGTACTCGTACACGTACACGTTCGGGTCCGTGCCCTTCTCGCCGACGGCAAGGATGCGCTTCGACGGGTGCACGCACACCATGCCGACGCCCTTGCCGTCGACGCCGTGAAGGTACGTCTGCGCCCCCGTGACGAGGTGCAACGTCTGCACCTCGTTGCCGACGGTGAAGACGACGACGTCGGGCGCGATGTAATGCAGGTTGTTCCGCTTCGTGGACTCGAACCCGAACGAGTGGTACACGCTGACCGCGGTTCGAGGCATCTCGTCCCCCTCCGGTCGCTTTCGGAGGTTGTTCTGGTCGTACGCCCGCTCGTGCTCCGCGCGGCGGCGTTCGAAATCTTCGCGCGCGAGTCGACCGCGCTGGACGGCGTCTTTCCTTGAGACGTCCACCGCGTTCTCCTCGTCCGTGCCCTCGAGCGCGGCCGCGAGGGCCGCCTCCGCGGCGGCGACGATGATCGCCGCGTCCTCGCGCTCCTTCTGAAGCCGCTCCTTCTCCTCGCGCGCTAGACCGCCGCTTTGCAGCGCTTCGTACATCTCGAGCGCGTTTTTATCCTCGCGCGACACCTCCTCGAGCTGCACCTCGCACAGGCGCGAGTCGATGCGCTGCAGCATCGTCGCCGCGGCGACTTTTTCGCTTCGCAGCTTCGCGCGATGCGCGAACGACCGCTGCGTCTCTTGGAGCTCTTTGATCATGATCTGAATCGCGTCCGAGCCTCGCATCTCTGGCTCGACGTCCGCGTTGACGATGACCGCCTCGGCGTCCGCGGCGTGGACGTCCGCCGCGGCGACGTGCACCTCCACGAACACGCACTTGCTCTCGCACTCGAGCTTCTTCGCCTTGAGCTGCGCGACCGCGAACCGGCACTCTCGGCCGCGTCGGATGACGTCCATCTTCGCCGCGGCGGAGTCCTCGTCTTCTTCCCCTGTGTACTCCTCGACGTTGAGCTCCTCCTCGTCCGCGGCGATCGCGGCGTCTTCCGCCTCCGCGAGCTCTGCCACCACAGCCTGGACTTCCGCCTCCGCGGCGAGCATCGCGGCTTCGCTGTCCGCGCTCGCAGCCTCCGCGCTGTCCTTCTCGTCGCGCATTCGCTGCATGCCGCTGCGCGCCGCGCGCCCGCGCGCGAGCGCTTGAATTTTCGTCGCCGCCGCGTGCTGCTCCTTCGAGCCTTCGAACATGATCGTCATTTCCTTCTCTTCCGTCGCTTTCTCCGCCTCGAGCGCGGCTTCGCGCTCAATCTTGAGGCGCTCCACCTCCGCGCGCGCGGCCCTGCCGCGCTGCACCGCCTGGAGTTTCGTCGCCGCGGTGTGCTCCTCCTCGGTGCCGTCGAAGGCGGCATCCGCGGCTTCCTCCGTGAGAAGCTTCGCCTCCACCGCCGCGCGCTTCGCTGCGGCCTCGTCGTGCTCCGCCTTGAGCTTCGCCCTCGCGGCGCGGCCGCGTTGCATCGCTTGAAGCTTGACCGCCGCGGCTCGTCGCGCCTCTTCTTCGGAGATCTCGGGGGTCTCTTCGTCCGAGGCGTTCGGGTCGGACGCGCGCGCCTCCGCGGGCGGCGCGTCCGGGTCAATCGCCGCGTCCGCGGCCGCGTTCGCCTCCGCGGCGATCTTCTCCGCGGCGTCAGCATCTTCCGTCGCCGCCTTCGCCGACGCGTGCGACGCGCGCGCTTCCGCGGCGAGCTGCTGCGCTCTGAGCTCCGCGACTTTCGCGCGCGCGGCGCGGCCGCGTTGGATGCTCTGCAACTTGATCGCCGCCGCGTTCTCGTCGTCCGTCGCGACGCCGCGGAACTTGATCTTCTCCGCTTCTTCTTCCTCCTCCGCGGCCGCCGCGGCGTCGGCTTCCGCGACGCGCACGCGCGCGCCGAACGCGGCGGCGTCGAGCTCCGCGGCCGCGGCTTCCTCGCGCATCAAATCCACGGACGTCCGCGCCGCGCGCCCGCGCGCGACGGCTTGGATCTTCGCCGCGGCCGCGTTCTCCTCGTCCGTGCCTTCGAGCGCCGGCGCCTGTGGGGTGTTGGAGCGGAGGTTGGGGTGGGGAAGGTGGTCGGCATCGCGTCGTCGGGGTGGGGAGCGCTCGGGGACGGTCGCGATCGGAGGGGCGGGCGGTTCTTAATCGAGTCGCGGCGAGTCAAAAATTGCGTTCGGTGGCTCGAGCGCGAGCGAGCAATCGCGCGCACCTCATCGTCCCCCATGGTGTCCGACCCCCGGACGCGAGCGACGATGTCGCCCCCGCGCGGCTCGCGTCGTTCGCTCGCGCCCGCTCGTCAAGCCGCGGCGCTCGTGTGTGTCCTACCGCGCGCCCCTCGGGCTCTTTTTCGAGATTTTCCCCGTTCAAGCGGATGGACGCTCTCGCGCGTGTCCAAATTCGTCGTCGCGACGACCGAACGAGATCAGTGCTGGGGACGCCGAGACGCCGCGCGCAGTGGCGGACGGTCGTCATGCCGATCATCACCGTGGCCGGGAAGCTGAACGAGGCGTCGTTCCAGAGGTGCAAGAAAGCGGCGGAGGTGCGCCGCTCGCCGCTCGCCGTCCGCCGCCGTCCGCGCGCGTCCCGCGTCCGTCGTCTCTGAATTTTCCTCTCGTCGCGTCGGTCGATCGATCGCGCGCGGACTCGCGTTCTATACACTGGTCCCCATACGACCGCGTTGGCGAGGTGGACGCCGATCCTTAAGGACTTTTGCCGGCGCATCTCTCCGCCCACCCCTCGCTTTCAATCCCCGCCCTCGACGCCTTTCAACTCACCCGCGCGTTTCCCTTCTTCTCTCTCTCGACAGTACCTCGCGGCCGTGGACCCTAAGTTCAAGTGCAACGTGATCAGTCTCCTTCCGATAGACTACGAGCTGTACCTCCCCGGCGCGCTCGAGAAGTTCCCGAAGGTGAAGCGGCACGTCGCCCCCGTGGTGTGCTTCGCGAACGGGACGCACGACTTTTTCATCGGCGACGCGGAGCGATTCATGCTCTACCTTCGACAGAAGTGGGACTACGTGGACGGGACGCACGCGATCTTCTACGAGCGCGCGGCGACGATGCACATGCGCGGGTACATGGAGAAGAGCGGTCGCGAGTTCTGCGAGATGGAGATCTTGATCGACGACGAGGAGGGCGCGGGCGACGACGACGAAGAGGACGACGGGAAGGCGAAGGCGTCGGCGAGGAGCGAGGGGAAGCTCGTCTTCGAGCTCTTCACGGACGTCGCGCCCAAGACGTGCGAGAACTTCAAGGCGTTCGTCCTCGGCGGGGACGAGCGCGTCGGCGGGAGAGGCTACGAGGGGACGCCGGTGAGTCGAACGGTACGGGACGGGTGGATACAGGCTGGGGACGTGATGAATAAGGGGTGGGGGTCGGGGAAGATCTCAATCTACGGCGAGACGTTCCCGGACGAGGTCTTGAAGGTGCGACACGACAAGGTCGGGATCTTGTCCATGGTTCGGATGGAGAAGAGGGACAGGAACGGCTGCCAGTTCTTCGTCGCGCAGTGCCCGCTGCCGTTCCTCGACGGTCAGCGCGTCGCGTTCGGGAGGCTCATCGACGGGTGGAGGGTCATGAAGGTTCTGAACAAGCTTGACGCGTACCACACGTACAGGCCGCGTCGGGGCGTCACGATCGGGAAGTGCGCCATGATCACCGCGCCGGGACCGGCGGAGGTTCAGAAGGAGGAGTGAACGAGACGAGACTCGAGTTAGGATTCGTTTAATTAAGTCACGCGAGACGACGCTCCCCCCCCCGCGGTTGCTCACGCGGACATCTCCGCGTTGAGCTCTTCTAATTTTTCGCGTTGCTCCATCGCCTGACACGCGCCGATGGCGGGCGAGACGTCGCCGTTCATGAACCCCTCCAAGGGGAAGTTCTCCCCCACGCGGTGGTCGCTCACGCGGTTATCTTTATAGTTGTACGTCCGGATCTTCTCCGACCGCGCGCCGCTGCCGACTTGCGCTTTCCGTCGCCCCGCGACCTCTTTCGCCTGCTCCTCCATCTGCAGCTCGAAGAGACGCGACCGAAGGATCTGCATCGCGCGAATGCGATTCTTCAGCTGCGTGCGTTCCTCCGTGCAAAAGATCCGAATCCCCGTGGGCTTATGCACGAGATCCACCGCAGTCTCGACCTTGTTCACGTTCTGCCCGCCCGCGCCGCCGGACCGCGCGGTCGTGAGCTCGATGTCCTTGTCGTCAATCTTCACCTCGACCTCGTCCACCTCGGGCATCACCGCCACCGTCGCCGTGGACGTCTGTATCCGTCCTTGCGATTCCGTCGCGGGGACTCTCTGCACGCGGTGCACGCCGGCTTCCCACTTCAGCTCGGAGTACACGCTGTCTCCGACGAGCTCGACGACGATCTCTTTGTACCCGCCGCTGTCCGCGGGGTTCGTCGTGAGCACCGACGCCTTCCAGCCCTTGGAGTCGGCGTACCGCGAGTACATCCTCCACAGGTCGCCGGCCCAGATGCCAGCCTCGTCCCCGCCCGTCCCCGCGCGGATCTCGAGCACGATGTTCTTCTCGTCCAGAGGGTCTCTCGGCAACAGCGCCATCGTCATCGACTCCTCGAGCGCGTCCATCTCCTCGTTCAGCGCCGTCGCTTCCTCGCGAGCCATCTCCTCCATCTCGAGGTCCCCCGCCGCGTCCTTCACCATCGCCTTCGCCTCCTGCAGCTCCTCGATGCATTCCTTGTACCGCGCGTACTGGTCCACGACGGAGGTGAGCTCCCCCAGGGCTTTCGAGAGCTTCTGGAACTCCTTCGCGTTCGACGCGACGTCCGGGTCCGCGAGGCGGAACGTCAGCTCCTTGTGCGTCTGCGTCGAGGACTCGAGCTTGTCGATCAAGAATTTCGGCGCCGCCGGCGCGACGTGCGACGGCGTCGGGCGCGTCTGATTCGGTCGGAGATGGACGGACCGACGCCACGGGCGACGAGACGTCGACGGCGTCGACGTCGAGGGCGCGAACGCGCAGCGCATCGTGCGTGCGGCGGCCATCGTCGGTGTGACGCCGACGCGACGACGCGCTGAGGGTTAGGTTTTATCGGTCGTCGAGAAGACCTGACCGGGCTGCGGCCCGGATGACGCGGATTTCAAAAACAGCTGCGTGACGCCCCGTCACTCCTTTCGCGCGCGCGGTCGAACGCGGGGTCGGTTCCGATGGGCGCGGACGCCGAGGACGACGACCACGTCCCCGTGGTCAGCACGGAGCTCTACGACGCGGACTTCGACGCGTTCGTCAAGGCGCGCAACGCGCGCGTCTCGCGGCCCGCTCGCGTCCCGTCGTCGCATCTTGTTTCTTCTCTCCTCGTCCCAGATTCGGAAGTGCCCAGATCTCGTTCGCTCACGCCCGTCCCCTCGTCCTCGTTCGCCCTCCTCAGGCCCTCGGCGCGGCGTACGAGAAGTACGGCTTCGTCATCCTCCAGAACCACGGCGTCCCCGACGAGCTCATCTCCCGGTCGCTCGAGTGCAGCAAGCGCTTCTTCGCGCTGTCGTCGGAGGAAAAGATGCGGTACCACCTCCCCGGCTTGGGCGGCGCGCGCGGGTACACCGCGTTCGGCGTCGAGACCGCGAAAGGCAGCGCGCATCACGACCTCAAAGAGTTCTGGCACCTCGGCAGGGACCTCCCGGTCGGTCACCCCCTCGAGAGATACATGCCCCCGAACGTCCGCGTCCGCGAGGGCGACTTCACGTCCGCGACGACGGAGGTGTACCGCGCGTTGGATGCGCTCGGCGGCCGCGTCCTCGAGGCGCTCGCGGTGCACCTGGGGCAAACGAGAGACTACTTCGCGGACAAGGTGAACGAGGGGAACAGCATTCTGAGGGTGATTCACTACCCCGCGCTGGTCAAGGAGGGGCAGGACGTGAACGAGGCGCTGTCGAAGGCTGGGCACGTGAGGGCGGCGGCGCACGAGGACATCAACCTCATCACGTTGCTCTTGGGCGCGGACGAGGGGGGGTTGGAGCTGCTGCGGAGGGACGGGAAGTGGATGGAGGTGAACCCGCCGCCCGGGTGCGTGACGTGTAACATCGGGGACATGCTGCAGAGGCTGTCGAACCACCGTTTGCCGTCGACGACGCACCGGGTCGTGAACCCGAAGCCCGAGCGCGCGGCGTTTCCGCGGTACTCGATGCCGTTTTTTCTGCACCCGAACCCGGACTTCGTGATCGACACGCTGTCGACGTGCGTCAGCGAGGAGCACCCGAACCGGTACCCAGAGCCGATCACCTCGGACGAGTACTTGCAGCAGCGTCTCCGGGAGATCAAGCTGAAGTGATGAGAGGGAGAGGGGGGGGGGCGGGGGGCTTCGGAGCTGGACGACGACGCGGACGAACGAGAGCACGAAACGCGAAAGCGACGAAAGAGAAGCGTAAGGATAGCACTTATACGATAGAGTCAACGATTTTTTACACGACGTCGAGAAGACGAACGACCTACAGCACTCACTCTCACCGGTCACGGCGCAGAGATCGCTTCCGGCATCGGCCACACGTTCTCCGCGTCCAAGTCCACGTTTAAGCTCGCGTCGTACGCGTCTAAATACTCCGTCACCGTCGGCGCGCCGTCCTCGTTCTTCAGCAACCCCATCAACTTCACGAGCTTTGGAACTTCCGGGAACGCTCTCTCCAGGTCCGTCAGCGCCACCGCGGCGTTTTTCGCGTTCATCTCCTGCAGGACGCTCCCCAGCTTCACCACCGCGAGGTTCACGCCGCCGGTTATTTTGACTAAATTTTCGCTCTCCTCCGGCTCGTAGGCATCCGCGGTCGTGGCCTCGACGAACGCGGACACGAACCCGGTCGGGTACGCCGTGAACGGGCTGTCCTCCATGGACGCGCACACTCGAATCGGCCCTTTGTGACATTCGCCCGCGCCGCGCGTCTCTATCGCGCGCGTCAGTTCCATCACGCGCCGCGTCGTAGACTCCAACGAGACGATCGAGCAGTCCGGGTACACGATCGCGATCCCCGTCGTCTCCGGGGTCTCGTCGTCCTCCGACGCCGTGGACGCGATCAGCGACGTCCAGTGCGCGTGGACGTCGTCCTTGGAAGTCATCCGAGTCGCGTTCTCGCACAGGAGGACGACGCGCGCGGAGATGCTTCCGGGGCCGTGCGGCGCCTGCGGTCGGGACGGAACGAGGACGGAGCGGGCGAATGAATAATTGACGGGCCGACGTCGGCGAACGAGACGCGCGGGGGATCGATATCGAGGGCTACGGACGCCGCGAGAGACGCGCACCTTCCCCTCATCCGCGAGCTTCTGTTGCACGACCCCGAGCAGGGACTCCTTGGACGCGTCTAACACGTCCGCGAGGTCCTCGCGCCAGCTCTGATGCGGGTCCACGGGGGCCGCTTTTGGCTCCGGCCTCTCTATAGGCATCGCGTCCGACGCGCGCCGTCCGGGCGCGTGGCGGTGCTACGAACGCGTCTACGCGGTGCGACGGACGCGTGGGCACGGCGATCCTCCGCGAACCACCCCGGGGCGCGTCGCTCGCTGTGCGAACGCGCGGGCGCGAACGAACGTTTACGATGGGAAGATCGGTCGTCGTGGTCTGGTGTCTGGTTTCGAGATCCAAATTTTCACAACCAAATTTTTCTGTCGTCGCTCGGCGAGCCGTCTCGTGTCGTACACTACACGTAAACTAACACTTCCCCTCTTCCCGAGTGCTGTCCGGGACGCAGCACGCGGCGCCGTCCGCGACGCACCCGCTGCTCTCCGCGAGCGCGCATCCGGACGGGTAGCAGCACGCGTCGTCCACGACCGCGAGCTCTTTCGGCGCGGAGGAAATTTTCTCTTCGTCCACGCCGAGCCAGTCGACGCACCCGAGCGCGGCGCGTCGCGTCGCGCGCGCGGCGTTGATCTGCCGCGAGATGGCGCGCGCTTCCGCGAGCTCGGACGTCGTCGCGTTCGCGTCGCTGATGATGTCCGCGGCGCGGTACCATCCGCCGTACCCGTAATAGTCTTCGCGAGCGGAGGAGCGCGTGAGCGTGGAACGGAGGAAGAAGAAACAGAAGGAAGTGTGCGAAGACAGGGAGGAAGGAGAAGAGGCGCCGCGAAGCGCACCGCAGTAGTACGGGTACGACCACGCGTAGTTCCACTTGTAGGTGGACCCCCAGTATCCCCAGTATCCCCAGTATCCCCACCACTTTCCTTGCGGCGTCGGCGACGGGTGGTCCGTCTCGACTACCGCGCCTCGCCTCTCGGTGGAGCCGACGCGAGACTCTTGGTCCCGCAACTCGTCGCGCTCGCGTTCCTTCTCGTCGCCGCGCTGCTTTCGCGCGTGCGCGGCGGGCGCGCACGCGAGGACGACGACGAGGCACAGCGCGATCGCGCGCGTGGATCGATGCATGACGGCGTCGGCGTGCGCGAGGAGGGTCTGCGCGCGCGGGAGGGAGGCCGACCTGCGGGGTTGAGACGAAGGCGGCTCAGTCCGAGAAACTAACTGTCTCCAAGACCGAGAGAGAAGCGAGTCTAAACATCAGCTCTTCCAACGCGACGTTTTGAAAGTGTCGTCTCTCAGATCCCGCCGCGCCACGCGAGCACGACGCGAGCGAAGGACGAAACGCGCGTCGAAGACGCACGCGGACGCGCGCGAGTCGCCGCCGCGATCGCGCGCCGCGCGTGACGCGAACCAACGCGCCGCGACGTCGCGTCCGCGTCCGGGGAGAAAGTAGGCATACCTGGAAAAGATCGTCCGCCGTCGTCGTCGTCCACCCACGCACCCATCACATCATGTCCGAGGACGGCGAGCTCCTGGACTACGACAGCGCGTCGACGACGCCGAGGTCGAGCGAGTACGACGACGCGGACGTGCAGATACGCGCGGAGTCGGAGTCGGAGACGCCGCCGACGCGGCGGCGGTCGCCCGCGCGAAGACCGAACAGCGCGCTCGCGGCCGCGCTCGGTCGCGCCGAGCGCGCGCGCGAGGGCGTGGAGGACTTCATGAACGACATTCACGAGGCGTACTCGTTCGACCTGGACCCGGAGTACCGCGTGAAAGTCGTGAAGCGGTTCGACGGCATCGCTCTCGGGGCGAGGTACGACCTGAAGTCCAGGGTGTTCAAGGTGAAAGTCAAAGAAGCGCCTCGAAGGGACGAGAGCGACGGACGGTTCAAGTTCTGGAAGGTGTTCAAGAAGGCGGAGTACGCGCCCGAAGGCGGCGTCGCGGAGGTGTTCACGCGGCCGCTGAGGTGGGGGATACTCTCGCTTCAGGCGATCGGCGGGTATAAACAGGAGACGGGGTACTTTAGTTTTCGCTGGAAGGCGACGAGCACGGTGTGGGAGACCGCGCGCGGGGAGGTGATGCGACGGACGGAGAGGGACGTGAACGACCGACTCTCCGCGGCGTTGCGATGGGACCTGGACGTGCGGCCACCGAAGGCGGAGGGCGGCGTCTCCACGGGCGAGGGCGGGGAGAGCAGAGCGATGGACATCGACATCGGGAGCTATCACGTGGCGGTTCCCAGGGTAGAGTTGAAGCTGGATTTGTCCGGGGAGACCGAGGCGGCGCGGCGGCGCCGCGAGGGAAAGTGAGCGCGAACGAAGAGAACGAGACGACGAGCGAACGCAATTTACGTTCGGCGGCGGCGGCGGCGAACGACGGACGAGTACGAGTAAACGGATGGACGATGTACGAACGACGAGTCGATCGAATACAACGACTAAAAGAATCAATTCGCGGTCTGCTCGAATTTTTCGTCGCACGCGCCCTTCCTCGTGCACCCGTACAGCATGTTAAACGCCTTGTTCGACGTCAGGTCCTCC
>Ga0181560_10003263_pt1 | contig 15000 bp, 8 predicted proteins | sample 011ome_20_FD_133751 | JGI IMG/M metagenome (GOLD analysis project Ga0181560, IMG submission 133751) | Coastal salt marsh microbial communities from the Groves Creek Marsh, Skidaway Island, Georgia - 011509CT metaG (megahit assembly) | ecosystem: Environmental > Aquatic > Marine > Intertidal zone...
AAAGGCGCCCGAAACGGATCGAAAAACGCGGGGGCGTTTCCCCCCACAAAGGGGAACCCACCCCGCCCGCGCGGATCTATCCCCGCAGCGGCTCTTCCCCCCCTTCCGGGGCCCAACCCCCCCCCCCCGTCGCCGCCGCCGCCGCGCGCGGCGGCCGCCAAGTTCGCCTGCTGCTGCTTCTTCTCGCGTTCCGCGATCGCCTTGTCCTCCTTCTTTTGCCAGTGGCGAAGCTCGCGGCTCGTGATCCCGAGGTCCGCCAGCTCCGTCTTGACGCCCTCTAAAATTTTACTCTGCGTCTCCCCGTCGTGTCTCTCCAGGTACAGCACCAAGTGCTTGCATCGCCGGCGTTTCTGCGACTCGTCGAACATCGCGCGCGTGCCGTACGTCGTGCCTTGCCCCGCGAGACCGCGCGCGCCGCCGCCGCCGCCGCCGCCGCCCGCCGCCTTCTCCTTACTCTTCATCGCCTTCAGCGACGCCGCGCCCTCCGGGCACGATCCCACGTGCGCGTGCGCGTCTTTGCCGCAGTCCGCGAGGCAGTACGCGCAAAACGCGGCGCGGCAGCGGCTGCAGTTGAGCGCGAAGCACCCTTCGAAGTCGACGAAGGCTTGCGTGCAACGCGGGCACGACAGCGTGAGAATCTTTTCGACGACGTGCTCGCGCGCGCCGCGGAGTCTCTCGCTCGCTTCCGCGGCGTTCCCCGCGCGCCGGCGCTCGAGCTCGACGCGCTGTTCCATCTCTTTGCGCATCTCTTCCGCCTGAGTGGAACGGAACGGAACGCGCGGGGGTGAGGGGAAGTCGCGCGCGTCAGGGGGACGGAGCGGATGGATTGATTCGCCGCGGATCTGACGACGAGAGAGACGACGGGCGTGAAAAAAGAGAGAGAGAGACGACGGGCGTTCTTCGAAGAAGGAGGGATCGCGCGTGGACGCGCCATCGCTTCCTCGCGCATCTTCTCTCGCGCTCTCAGGTACGCGGCGAACGCGTCGTTGCTGACGTTCTTCGCGATGTCCTTGTCCGCGAAGCACGTCGCGTTGCAGCGGTCCGCGCCTTTCATCGCGTCCGTGTTGAACGGGCAGAGGATCCGGCCCTCGCGCTTCTTGAGCTCCCCCAACGACTTCCCGCTCTCGCTCATGACGTACGCCTCGAAGCACTCGCCGCAGGTGTAGTGCGTATCCGCGCACAGGATGCCGTCGCACACGGCGCCGTCGACGAAGCAAATCGTGCACGTCTGCGTGGAGGGAGGGGTGGGACGGGGGGACTTGAGATTATATTCGAAAGCGCGAGGGGTGCACACAAACGCGTCGAACGCGTCGCGTCGCGTCGCGTCGGGCGCGACGCGCGCGCGGGGTCGCGCGAGTCGCACCTTCTCCTTCGCCGACGGCATCGCGACGAGACGAACGCGCCGCGCCGCTGCCCCTCGCCTCGCGCGGCTGGCGCCCTCGACGGTGCCGTGAATATTGCCTCTGCCGACTCGGACGACGCGACGTGTTGACTGGCGCTGCGCTCGATCGCGACGACGACGAATGCGAATCTTCGTAAACGGAATGTCGAGAAAAAAGAGGCACTCCTCAAGCTAGGCCCTACGTCTACGCCTTCGCGGTCTCTCTCGCGACTACCGCGCCCCTACGCGAGCCCCCCCGCGAGGATATTGCTCGCCTCCTCCGCGCCCTTCCTCACGTACTCGCGCCCGCCGACGCCGCCGCCGCTCGGAAGTCCGCTCGTCAGATCCTTCGAGCGCAACGCCGCCCCGAGACTCGCGCGCAGAGCGGCGAGTTCCTCGCCGCCTCTCCCGCCGCCTCTTCCGCCGCCCCCTCCGGAGCCTCTCGCGGCGATCGTCTGAAACAGCGCGTGCACGTCCCCGCGCTTGGCCGCGGGCGCGGAGAGGATCGCCTGGAGGAGAAGCCGGTGGAACAGTTTCGAACGCGGCGACGAAGGAGTACCTCCTCGAGCGCCGAAACCGTCTCCGACGAAATCGCACGCCTGCGGGCGGGGTGATGCGATCGGCCGAGGGAAGACACGCGTCAGTTGAGCGGGAATGTGATTGGCAGGTATCATTCACGCGTGACAACGCGTGTGGTTCCCAGCGCGCGAAAGGAAAGAAGTCCTCAAGAAACGAAACGACGCGCGAGACGCGAACGGGGACGCGCGGGAAGCGGTCTGACTCGCCTTCAACGCGACGGGCGGGAGCGCGTTCCAGACCAACAACCCGGCGAAGAACCGCGCGAGGTTGGCGATCCTTCGAACGGACACCGGAGGCGGCGCGTCCCTCCCGCGGTCCTCGGCTATCTCCGAGGAGGAAGCCGCGGGCGAAATCTCGCGGATCTGGTCCCAGACGCACAGCTGCGTCGTCATCCGATGTTTCTTCACGCGTTCGCACAGCTTTCTCGCGAGGACTTCGTAGTACGGATTATACGCCTTCTCCTGGAGGCAGCACTCGAGGAGCACGCGAGGGATCTCGCGGTCTTGCTTATCCGCGAGAGGTAAGCGAAGGAGCCGGTCGAGCGCGTCCGCGTAGTCCTCGGCGCCGACGACGACGCAAAAAATCGCCCGCCGCGCCTCCGTGTTCATCCGCAACCCTCTCGCCTTGTTCAGCAGCTCCAGACCCTCAGGGTCGAGGGTCCATACAAAGCGACGTCGAGGTGGAGTTCAAAGGCGTCAGAAGCGGAGTTGAAAGGCGTCGAGGTGTGTCAGGATTGAATGATGCGAGGGACCCTGGGCGGAGAGAGACGCCGGGAAAAGTCCTTAAGGATCGGCGTTCACCACGCCGACGGGGTCGTATGGGGACCAGTGTATAGAACGCACCTCACTCTGCGACGCGGCGCGCGCGGCGTCGCCGGCGCCCTGACCTCTTCGCGCGGCGAACCACGCGTCCGTGCCCGCAGCCTCGGGCAGCCACCACTGCCCTTTCCGCGTTTCCGCGCGCTGAAGTCGGTCGTACGCGAGCGCTCTGAGCGCGACGGCGGCGTCGCCGACGGCTGCGGACGACCGCAGCCACTTGCTCATCGCGGTCGGGAAGCCCCACTGGTCGTCTTCGGCGCCGCCGCCGCGCTCGCCGTTCGCGTTCGCGACGGGCGTCGTTTTCTTGTTGTTTTTCAGATCGACGACCATGTCGAGCATCAACCGCGCGCGACGCGTCAGCCCGCCCCCGCCCCCGCCCGCGGCGCCGTCGCCGCCAGCTGTACCGCCGGCGCCCGCTGCGGTTAACTCTGCGACGCGACCTTTCAGCGTCACGATGAACTCCTTCATCCCCGCGGGGTCCTCGTGCCTCAGCCTCGACCCCGCGGCGCGAAGAATCCCGAGCATCAGCGTCGCGTCGAGCTCCGTGAGCGTCCGAGAGAGCTCTTTGAGCAGCCCGTACACCACCGCGGAAGGGAAGAGGCCGCACACGAAGAGCTGGGTAAAAACCGCGACGACGTTCGACGCCGCGCGCGCGCGCTCGTCCGCGCGCGCGACGCGGAGCGCGTCCACGAGCGCGGCGCCGAAGCGCGCGGCGATCTCCGGCCCGAGCTCGCCGGCGAGACCGGCGATGAACCCCGCGAGCGTGGCGGCGTAGCGTTCGGACGCTTTCGGTCCCTCGACGAGCGCTTTCATAATCTCCGTCGTCGCCGCGTCGCCGACCGCGCGCCTCGGGATGCTCCGATCGCCGCGCGCCAGCGACGCCGCCTCGGCGACGATCGCCGCGACGTTAGCTTCGCCCACGCGGTTCACGAGGCCGCGGAGCGCGCGACCGGCGTCCGCGGCGGCTTTCGCGGCTTTCGCGTCCGCGGCGGCGGTTTTTTTTTCAGGGCCGTTCTATACAAGCGAACGTCGGGGTGGAGTTGAAAGGCGTCAGTTGGCGTTGAAAGGCGTCGAGGGCGTGTATTGAAACCGAGGTGTTGGCGCAGAGAGACGCCGGCAAAAGTCCTTAAGGATCGGCGTTCACCACGCGAACGCGGTCGTATGGGGACCAGTGTATAGAACGCACCTCATCCTCGCTCGCCCCCCCGGCGGCGGCGGTCGCCTCGAGCGCGGCGAGCGCGGCGGCGCGCTGCGCAGGCGGGACGTACTTGCCCGCCGCCGCCGCCGCCGCTCTCGGGGGGTTCTCTTCCTCGTCCTCTGCGACGTCCTCGTCCTCTTCCTCGCTCTCATCGTGCGAGTATTCGCCCTCGTCGTCCGATTCGGAGTCGACGTCGGGCCCCATCCCGAACGGATCGTCTTCGTCGTCGTCTTCGTCTTCGTCGTCGTCGTCCTCCTCTTCGTCCTCCTCGGCCATGGCGTCGCGCTTCGCCGCTCGCGCGCGTTTCTTCCCCGCGCTCTCCGCCGCTTCCCTCGCGGCGCGTTTCAGCGCCCCCTCGTCCCCCTCGCCGCCGTCGTCGTTCAGGAGTTCGAGCCCCGGGAGCGCGTCGAAGAAGAACCCCAGCCCGTCGTCCTCCGCGCCTTTCCTGCCCTTCAGCTTCTTCATCAGACGCTTCTGTTCCGCCTCGTCCGCGCGGTACGCCTCGAGACGCGCGCGGCCCATGCGGTCCTCCGCGCTGAGCTTGAATTTCTTCGGCGGAAGCTCGGTCGGCCGCTCGGCGGCGTCGGGTTTCGCGTTCGCGTTCTTCTTCTTCGAGAGCTTCGCCGTCGCTCGCGCGTCGTCGTCGTCGTCGTCGTCGCGGCTCGCGCGTCGCTTCTTCCCCGGCTTCGCGTCGCCGTTGTCGTCGTCGTCGCCGACGCCGCCGCGTTTCTTCTTCCCCGCGCCGCCGCCGCCGCCGCCGCCGCCGCCGCCGCCGCGAATCTCGTCCGTCTTCTTCGCGCGCGCGCGCCGCTCGCTCCACTGCCTTCGACGCGCCTTCTCCTCCTCCTTCGCCCTCTTCCGCATCTGCTTCCTGTCGAGCGCGCTGTCGCGCCCGCCTCTGCCGCCGCCGCCGCCGCGCGTCCCTCCCGGGCCGTCCCTTCCCCCGGTGACGCTCCCCTCGAATCCGCTTCTCGTCGCGCTCTTCTCGCGATGACCGACGCCGCCGTCGGCGAGCTGCTCCGCCTCCTCGAGCTCGGTCGCGAGCGCGCGCGGGAGCGCGGGGCCGTTGTGCTTCGCCTTGCCGCCCCTGCCGCCGCGGCCTCCGCGGCCTCCGCCGCCGCGGCCTCGACCGCGGCCGCGGCCGCCTCCGAAGCGACCCATCGCGGCGTCGTCAGCAATGGCCGTCGCGTCTCGGAAAGGACGAAGATTTTTAGACATCAGATTATTGGCGTGATATTCAGACGTTCGTTTATTCTCTCGTGCCGCGTTCGTTACTCGTTCCTCGCGCTTGCTCTTCGCACGCTTTGCGTCGGCGCGGGGCGTCGTCCTTCGTTCCGTTCCGCGCGCGTTCCGTTCCGTTCCGTTCCGTTCCGTTCCGTTCCGCTCGTCGTCGTCGTCGTCGTAGTCGTCGATTTCCTTTCTTTTTCGTTTTTTCTCCGCCGCCGCCGCTCACGCGGACGGCGACGTCGGCGCCTCAGCGCGCGTCTCCCCGAACCGGAACCGCGGCGGCGGCGTCTTCACCGTCGGCACCGTCGCCGTCGTCGTCGCGAGCGGCGGCACGCCCGCGTTCTCCTTATCCGGCGCGTCGCGCTCTTTCTCGTCCGCGCGGCGCTCCGGGGAAAAACCCGCCGCCGCCGCCGCCGCGGTCTCCTCCTCGCGCGCGGCCTCGGGTTCCTTCCATTCCGTCCCTCCTTCCAGCTCCTCGGGCGATCCTCCAGGCCCGGACGGCGGCGCGAACGCGCTCGCGGTGGCGGGCGGCGGCGTCCACGCGCCCACGATATGCGGCTGCGGCTGCGGCGGCGGCGCGAAATACGGCGACGCGCCCGCCGCCGCCGCCGCCGCCGCGACGGGGTCGTACCCCATAGCGTACCGCGGGTCCCACCACGCGCCGCCGACGCCGCGGTGCGGGTGGCCGCCGATCGCCGCGACGACGTGCGCGTGCGGCGGCGCGTGCGCGTGCGCGTGCGCGTGCGGGTGCGCGTGCGGGTACCACCCGTTCGCGCCCATCGCGCCAATCGCGGCGTTCCAGTCCGCGTGCCAGTCCGCGCCGAACCCGTGGTGCGCGTTGAATCCGTGCGCGCCGGCTCCTCCCGCGTGCGCGTACCCGGGGAACCCTCCGCGCGCTCCGGGAAAAAACCTGCCGCCGCCGCCGCCGCCGTTGCCGTTCCGCCAGCCGCCGCCGCCGCCGCCCGCGCGGCGGCGCGCGGCGGCGGCGCGCGCGGCCCCTCGCGCGTCCCACGGGAACCCTCCGTACCCGCCGACGACGTCGCCGCCGACGTCGTCGAGCAACGATGACACCCTCGCGCCGCCGCCGTTGACGCCGCCGCCGCGGTACTCTCGGAATATGTTCAGCACCAGCGCGCCCTGCGCGGGCTCGATCTCCTGCGCGTCTCGCGAGTTCGGCACGGGCTTCTTATCCCCCGCGCACACGCGGATGTGCCGCAGCGCCGTGTTCGGGACGTCCTTCACGATGTGCCACTTCACGGCGAATCGCCCGGGCCAGCTCGCCGCCGCCGCGGGGGGCAGAAGCGTCGCGTCGACGGCGTCGTCGTCGACGGGGGACGTCATCTCCGCGACGCCGCAGAAGTGCCCGCTGGAGTTGACGGAGAAGAACAGGATCACGCGCGGTCTCGAGGGGGGGGCGCCAGAGGAGCCCGGCCGCGAGCGGGGCGCGATCGTCGTCTTCGTCGCGGACTCCGCCGTCGCGGGCGTCGCGTCGTCCAGGAGCGGCGGACCCGGGGTCTGCGTGTCCACGGATCGCACGGACGGCTCGTCCGAGTCGGACGCGGGCTCCGCGTCAGAAGCCGGGTCCGAGCCCGAGCCCGAGCCCGAGGAAGAGGAGGAATCCGCGGCGGCGGCGGCGGCGGCGGCGGCAGCGGTCTCGCCCTCACCCTCACCCTCGCGCTCGCGCTCGCGCTCGTCGTCGCCGTTCTCGCCGTCGCCGTGCGGCTCGAACGTGAACACGTCCTCGCCGCGCCACGCCGCGTCCAGACGCGCGTTCCCTTGCGACGTCGATGTCCAGCACCCGTGCTTCACGCTCTTCCGAACGTCCTCCTCGGCGAAGGATTTGATCACGAAGAACCGAACGTCGCCGTCGCCGGCGTAGAGATCGTCCAGACTCGCGCCGTCGTACGCGCTCGGTTTCAGCGTGTTCGAGAGCCGCGTGCCGTTGATCATCGACTCTCTATCCGCGAGATGCCAGAGCGCGTCGCGAAACGCCGGGTCCGAGTTCGCGGCGCCCGCGCGGAGGCGGCGCGCGCGCGCGGGGAGCGGCGGCGACGCCGCGCCTTCGCCTTCGCCGCCGCCGCCGCCGCCGTTCGCGTGCATGAACGTCATGGACAGCGGCGGCAGCGGCGCTTCAAGCGGGCGGGTCTCGAGCGGCGGGCGCGTCGAGGCGGACGACGCGGGCGTCGTGCCGCCGAAGCTGACCGTCGTCGGCGTCGGCGTCAGCGTCGGCGCGGGTTCGGTCGTCGTCGGCGGCGGCGGCTCGGACCCGAGCGGCGGGAAGTCCGCCATCGCGGCCGCGCTCATCGCCGTCGTCGCCGACGCGTTCGCGGTCGACGGCGACGCGCGCGCCGGCGGCGCCAACCACGCCCGCATCGCCTGCGCGTACTCGAGGTTGTACGCCACCGCGGCCGCGGCGAGCTGCTCCGGGCTCCTGGGCGTCGCCGCGGGCGGGAGAATTTTCGCGACGGCGGCGATGACGGGGTCCATCGCCGCCGGATCGAGATCGAGCGGCGCGGAAGACGTGTCGCCGCTCGTCTTCGTCTTCGTCTTCGCCGCGCGCCACGCGACAGTGTCCTCGTCCGCGTCTCTCGCCGCGCCGCCCACCACCGGCGCGAGATCCTTCGCGTCGTCCTCGGGTTTCATCTCGTCGGCGCCGCCGCCGCGCGCCGCACAGCTGTGCGTCGCTGGCGGCGGCTCCGTCGCGGCGGCGGCCGCGGCGGCGGCCGCGCCGCTCGCGGCGTATCCCAGGCCGCTTTTCGCCTTCATCGCGCCCGCGGCGAACTGCAGAAACGTCCCGCCGCCGAGCGCGCCGGGGTTGTACCCCGCGGTACCTCCTCCTCCTCCGCCGCCGCCGGGCCGGAACGGCTTCGCGAGCGACCAATCCTTCGGCGACGGCGGCTTCCACGCGCCGGCGCGGATGTCGTGCGGGTACACGTGTTGACCTCGCGCGTTCGTCGCCGCCGCCGCCACCGCCGCCGCCGCGATCGGTTCGTCGATCATCGGCGAGGGCTGGTAGCCGCCCGGGGAGTTCCCCGGCGTCGGCGGTCGAAACGGAGAGAACCCGAGCGCCGCGGACGGATCCATCGGCGACGGGTCCGACGCCGACGCCGACGCCGCGCCGGGGGAGGGTCTCTGCGCGATGCGCGACGCCGCGGCGATGACGGCCGCGGCGGCCGCCGCGGAGGGAGGCGCGCCGATCGCCGCCGCGGCGGCGATCGTCGCCGCCGCCGCCTCGGACGCCGCCGCCGCCGCCGCCGCCGCGGCGTCGGCGTCCGAGGCGCGCACAGCTGGCGCGGACGCGGCGTCGTCACGCTCGGCGTCGTCGTCGTCGTCGCCGCCGGCGCTCTCCGCGAGCGCTTCCGCGGTGTTCACGGAGACGGGGGACGGAAGGAGTTTCTTCTTCGGCGGCAGCGGCGACGGCGACGGCGCGGGGATCCACGCCGCCTTGGACGACGCGCCGGGCGCGAGCGCGGGCGCGGGCGCGGGTGTCGTCGCGCTTTTCGACGCCCGCGCGACGGAGGCCGCTTCCGCGGTACCGTTACGCTCGCATCGCGGGCGCGGGTGCGGCGCGCGCGGGCGCGGGCGCGATACGCGCGCGCGCGTGCGGCGACGACGAGTCGACCGAAGATTCTGCGATGTCATTTAGAGCGGGATGGGGAGCGCCGTCAGCCCGCGGCGTCGCGACGCGCGGCGGATCTCGCGCATCGTGTTTTTTCTCGGACGAAGCCGGAGCTCCTGAGTACGAGGGTGCGCCATCGCGGCGGATCTGCGCGACGCGCGCGGGTCGGGAACGATCGAAACGACGGAACATCACGCACCGGCGGTCTCATCGGGCGAAGGGACGTCCGCGCGCGCGCCTTCCTCGGCACTTCGCGCGCTCCCGCGCGGCGCCATCGTCCTTGACGGAAGCGCGTCGCCGCGCGCCGAGCGACGAGAATAAAGTCCGGCTCAACAACGAGCGAGCCGGCGTCGTCGTCGTCGTCGCGCGCGAGGCTCGTCCGCGACGCGACGCGACGCGACGCGCGACGCGCGACGTGCGATCGAACTCGACGTGCGCGCGCGACGCGAAGAGCCTCGCGCGCGGAAGAGTGCCCGTGCGCGCCGCTCGCGGTGTCGTCGGCGTCCGCGTGCGTCGAGGACTGACGCGCGATGCCGCGAGACCGCGTCGGTGATCGCGAGACCGTAACGCACGCGCTCGCGCTCATCGAGTCGATCGGAGTCGAGGCTCGAAACGAGGTCTTTCTGCTTTATGCGATATTTTACAGGTATTTTCGATCGGTTCTTCAGTGCGCAATTAGTCTCAACTTTTCGCGAGCCGAGTGCGGTGAAGAGTCGCCGGATGACCGGTCGTGCTTGCCTACAACTCCTGAAGCGTCGCGTCGCGCATACATGCCGGCACTCCCAGGGGCGGCTGGCTCCTCGCGCGCGGCGCCGCACTCACCGCGAGTCATGCCGTCGCGAGGGCGTCGCGGACGCGCCTCGCGCGGCGGGGACGAATACGTCGGCGACGCGTTCCTCCTTCAGGCGTCCGTCGTCCTCTGCGCCGCCGCCGCCGTCGGGTGGACGGTGCTCCAAATCGCGCTGTACGGCGGCACCGAGCCCGCGCTGATCGTGTTTCCGCTGCTGTACATCGCCGGCGTCGCCGCCGCGATCGCGTACGAGCGGTTCTGGTGCGTCCGTCCGCCCGCCCACCGCGTCCTCTCGATGACTCGGACGGCCGCGTCCCCGGACGCGCGTCCGCGCGACGCGCGCTTCCTTCCCGCGCGAACGGAATGTGTCTATAATAATCCTCCACCGCGCGTAATCGGGGACGAATGTCCACTCGCGCGTCGCGCGCGCGCCCGCGCCCGCGCCGCGATCGACGACCGTTTCTCATCACCCTACCCTCGCGCGTTCGCAGGCTCAAGCGACGACCGTTCGACACCGTCGCGTTCGCGCACCTCTCCGGGATGCTCCTCCTCCCCGCGCTGCTTCAGATGGAGTACGGCGGATTCCAACGCAGCGGCGGCGTCCTCGCGTGGTCCTCCGTCTCGCCGTTCACGGCGATGCTCTTGTACAACGATAACGTCCGCGTCCAAGCCGTTACCTTCGCGGGTTTCGTGTTCATGTGCGCGGCGTGCTTCTTGCACGAGAGCCTCAACCGCGCGTACGGGGAGGACGGCGCGGCGATCGCGGGGGACCACGTCGTCAAGGTGTGGCTGTGGCAAATTTACGTCTACGCCATCGCCACGGTGATCGGCGTGACGCTCAACGCGTGCGTGCTGATGCACCTGTGCATATCGAAGAGTACGAACGCGATAGAGGCGCACAAGGCGTTGGCGTGCGCGATCATGCCGCCGCCGGTCGCGAAGGAGGTGTTCGAGGTGCAGTGGAAGCGGCTCAAGGAGGGAAAAAAGATGCAAAAGCAAGAGTCGCGCATGTGGAAGAACGCGCCCGCGAGTGGCGCGAAGAAGAAGAACGTATTCGCGCGCGTCATCAACGCGATCGTCGCCATAACGTTCGGCTCCAGCGGCTCCGGCTCCGGCGGCGGGAGCAGCGCGTCCGAGTCGCGGTCGCGGTCGCGGCAGAGCTCGAAACGGAGCGGCATGGGCTTATCGTCCATCGGGGGCGGCGGGGGCGGGGCGAGAAGCGACGATTTTTGCGACGACTCCACGCACGGCGGTCGCGCGCCGAGCGAGCGGTCGGAAGGGGACTTGGACTCGGACACCGCGAGCGCGAGCGATGGGAACTCCATGCGCGGCGGCGACGCGTATTTACGCGCGATTCAGACCACGCAAGCGTTGCGAGCGCCGAGCGAAGATACGATCGCGTTGCGCGACCGCGACCTCGACGTGTTCTTTGAGGGCGCGCCGGACGACGCGGGCGCAGACGCCGCGGAGGAGGACGTGCGTTCTCAGAATCAAATTGAGAAGCCGCGCCGGCGGTCGTCGATCTTGTACGGCAAGCCCGGCGTCTCCGGGGGGGGCGGCGGCGACGGCGACGGCGCCGCGGCGAATTCGCTCCGGCGGCAGAGCACCTTCCGTAAGCGACGCGGCGCGAGCGTGAAAGCCAGAGAGCACAAGGACGTGACCGTGATCTTCTGCGACATCGTCGGCTTCAGCGCCATGTGCAAGGTGGTCAAACCCTACAGGGTGTTGCGATTCCTCGAGACGTACTTTCAGATGTTAGATGACGTCGCCGAGGAGCACGGCGTGACGAAAGTCCGCACCGTCGGCGACGGCTACCTCGCCGTGTCGGGACTCATGGCGGAGATGGGCGTCAAAGAAGACGCGCGTCAGCATCGTCTCCGCGCGCTACACTTCGCCGCGGGCGTTCTGACGTACATGAAAGACGAGCGCGTCTACATGCCCAACGGCGTGGAGGTTAAGATTCGCATCGGCCTCGCCGCCGGTTCCGTGTACAGCGGCGTGGTCGGTCGGACGTGCATGCAGTTCGACATATACGGCGACGTCGCCAACTTAGCCGCGCGGATGGAGCAGACGTGCCGGTACGACGGCGTGCACTTCCCCAGGGCGATGTACGACGCCATGAAAGGGGAGCTCTCGGAGGAGCAGGGGCGGACGTTCGACGCGCTGAAGTGGGAGTTTCGCGATGGGGTGGAGATCAAAGGGATGGACGCGATCGACACCGTGTCCCTCGTTCGCGACGGGAACGAGGAAGCGATCGAGATGGAGCTCATGGGGGGCATGAGCAACGATCAGCAGCGCGCGGTCACGACGCACATCGGCGTCCTCGCGGAGGCGTTTCGACAGAAGAGCTGGACGACGACGAGAAAACGGAGCGTGGACGACGAACGCAGCGAGGACGGGAGCGAGAATAGCAAAGAGGACGAGCCGGAGAAGCCGAAGAAGCCGCCGACGCAGCGGCAGGTGTCGTTCAGCGTCGGGAACGTGCCGTCGCTCGCGCGGCCGTGGGAGCTCCCGCCCGCGGAGGACTGACGCCCCGAGCGTCGACGGCTTGGCTTCTTTGGGGTTATCACTCGTAGATTATCACACGTACCGTGTACAGTAGACTGCGCTGTATTGTGAAAGTACTGTTTTGTTGTATTGGGCAAAGTAAGATGTAAGACTAAATACGATCTACATGAGCTTAAACTAGGGCCTACCGTACGACGCGCTTCCTATCGCGACGACGCGCGGAAGTCCCCGCCTACGAATACTTATACGGCGGCACGAGCGTCTCTCGTCGCGGCTTCACCTTGAGCGGGTGCGCCTCGGTGTTAAACACCCACTCGTCCAAGTCGATGACGTCGCCGTCCGCGAAGATGAGATACATGTACTTCATCGTCTCCGCGATGAAGAACGACTGCATCGTGTCGTCGTTCGTCGGCGGGTCGCGTCGCACGTCTTTGATCCCCGCCCACCCGGAGTCCGTCTTGTAGTGTTTCCGCATCGCGCAGAACATATTCCACGCCCACTCGCGGTACATCGGATCCCCGGTTTTGCGGTACATGTAAAATATCGACTCGATCGTCTCCGGTCTCTGCAGGTTGTGATTCACCTGATTCACCATCCGACGCCCGCGCGGGGTCCCGCCGTTCTCCTTCTCGTACTTCGCGAAGCTCACGACCTCCGGGGCTAACATCGTGGGCTGAGACGTATACATGCGGTAGCACATTTTCGTGATTTCCGCGGCGGCGGCGACGTATTCCTTCTCCATGTCCGACCCGTGCGCGCCGAGGACGAGCATGCCTCCGACGAAACACGCGAGATGATCCATCTTGTGATGCGCGCGCCCGTTCCACTCCGCGACGTATTTCGTGCCCTCTTCCTCCCCGGGAAAGACTAAGTGCTCCAGCATCGCGCGCATCGACTCGTCCCACATATCGCTCCAGCCTCGGAGCTCCCTCGTCCGCCCTCCCATGACGTACGTCTTGAGTAGGTACTCGAAGAACGAGTCGCCCATCGCTCCGAACGACACCGCGCCGGAGCTCCACTTCAACTTCCCCGGGTCGATGGACATGGGATATAATCCTCTGGGCACGGTCCCGACGTCGCCGCGGACGCTCTGCACCTTCGCGATCGGCGTCTCCGCGAGATCGGACCACCGCGGATCCCCGACTCTGTCGGACAAAGAGACAAACTCCAGCGAGAGCGTGCCGAATTCCGCGAGCGGACTGCTCCCGTGCGCCCACCCCGGGTGCTTCGCGCGTCCGGTTTTCAAGTTTACGATCGGGTACGGGATCCCGGACGCGGTCGCGAACGCGGGCTTCAACCGCGTCGCGAGGTTCGTCGCTTTGTTTATATACATCTCGTCCCCGGAGAGGTCGTACGCGGCGAGGACGCCGCCCAACACGCGAATCGTCGTCTCGAAGACGCTCGCGTCGCGGTCGATGTCGAAGCTCAGCCGTCTCGAAACCCACTCGCGCGCGCGGCCGTACTCGTCCGATAATCCCATGATCCACAGCGTGTCCAGCGAGTCCACGATGGTCGCGCCGAGGCCGCCGAACGCGTTCTTCCCGAGTTTCGCGCGCGGGCGGAGCTCGTCGTCGCCGAACGCGTATTTTTCGTAGTGCGCGTACGCGTCTCGCGTCGCGTCTCTCACCGCGTCGCGTCGCGCGACGTCGGCCACGATGTCTCGCGCCCACCCGCCGTAGGGAACGTCGCCGCGTTTCGCGGCGGCGCCGCCGTCGCCGGTGACGACGACGCCGCGGTCGTTCCGCCGCGGAAGCGGAAACGACCATTCTTTCGCGGGAGCGAGCCTCTCCGAATCCCGCCGCGCCGCGGAAACCGCCGCGTCCGTCGGCGCCGGCGCGGAGAAGATCTTCGCCTCTTCCTCGCGCGCGGTCGCCTCCGCGCGCGCGTCTTGCTTGGTCATTTTTGCTTCTCCGTTCCTCGGCGGCGATTTCGGCGGCGGCGGCGAGGAACGGAGAAGCACCGCGTCGACGCGCGCCGCCGCGGCGTCGACCGCGTCCGCGAGCGTCTTCACCTCGTCCTCGAGCGCGGCGGTTCGCGCGTCGACGCGCGATCGCAGCTCGTCGACGCCGCTCGCCGTTCGCGGCGACGATTGATTCGGCTGGGAGGCGCCGGTGCCGATTACGGACGGTCCCTCGTCCGCGCGAATGCGCTCTGCCGTCGCCGCGGCGCTCGTCGCCGTCGTCGTCGTCGTCGTCGTCGTCGCCCCCACCGCCGCCCTCCCCTCCGCGCGCTCCCTCTTCCCGCCGCCGCCGCGGAGAAGCGTCGTCGCCGCGAGCGCGAGCGCGAGGAGGAGGAGCGCGAGCGCGACGACGAGCGATCGGACGCGAGCGCGATCGCGGCGTCGCGCGCGGAGCGACGTCCCACCGCTGGCGGTCCCTCGCGGGCCCGTGTTCGGCGGGCGCCCGAGGATCATCGCTCGCGCCTCCGCCGCGGTCGCGACGCCGCCGCCGCCGCCGTCGCGCCGCCGCCGCCGCCGTCGCGCCGCCGCCGCTCCGCGACGCGCGACGCGCGCCCAGATTAGTTAGACGCTCTCTCGTCCGTCTTGTGCGCAGAGTGCTCCCGTCCGCTTCGACGCGCCGCGCGCTATTTCACCGGCGCGCGCGATCAAATATTTGAATTCTGACCCGCGCGCGGTTTCAACCGAAATCTTTGATCGACGCATCCCGCACGTGTTTACGATAAATCCTAATCCACCCTGGCAGAAAGAGAGACTGAGCGCGGCCGCGGCCCGCGCGGGTAGGATCTATGAGGAGTGTTACAGACGGGCGCGAACAGAGTGGCGTGGCGGCTCCCAAAACGGGTGATCGTCACTCTCGACGCGCTTCCACGCCGCCCCCCCCCCCGCCCCGCATGTCCGCCACCACAAGGCCCCCCACCCCC
>Ga0181560_10003264_pt1 | contig 14995 bp, 15 predicted proteins | sample 011ome_20_FD_133751 | JGI IMG/M metagenome (GOLD analysis project Ga0181560, IMG submission 133751) | Coastal salt marsh microbial communities from the Groves Creek Marsh, Skidaway Island, Georgia - 011509CT metaG (megahit assembly) | ecosystem: Environmental > Aquatic > Marine > Intertidal...
CGAACGTCTTACCGGTCAAACGTACGTTGAAAGGGAAGCGCGGGTGAAGAGTGACGACGGGAAAAGTCCTTAAGGAACGGCGTGCACCACGCGAACGGGGTCGTATGGGAAGCAGTCTCACCGTGAAGACGTGCGACGCGGCGAACCGCCACGGCGCCGTGTCGCTGTCGTGCGGGTCGTCGTACCCGCCTATCGCCGCGCACGACGCCACGGAGATTAGCCACGCGATACCGAACACGCCGCTTATGACGCACGCGCAGAACCCCCACGTCCGCTCGAGGACGAGGAAGTAGAGCGCGCTGATGAGGGTCGTTCCGTCGTACGAAGCGACGTCGGGGCGGAGTTCAAAGGCGTCAGGGGTGGAGTTCAAAGGCGTCGAGGTGTGTCGGGATTGAAAGCGTGGTGTGAGCGGAGAGACACGCCGGGAAGTAAAGTCCTTAAGGATCGGCGTGCACCACGCGAACGCGGTCGTATGGGAACCAGTGTGAGGAGAACGCACCTCACGGAGAAGCCGAGGTTGGTGCGAGATTTGATGGACGCGCCTCGGTGCGCATCCTTCACCGCGCGCGAGGACGACTTGCGCAGGCGTCGCGACGACGCGGACCGCGACGACGCGGACCGCAGCGAGAGCGACTTGTCGCTGCCGCCGCCGTCGCTGGAGTGGCGGCGCGGGAGGAGCTTGCGCGCGGTCACCGCGGAGCGGACGGCGCCCCAGTTGCTACCGCTGCCGGGCTTCTTCATCGCGGCTGGGTGATGCGCGGCGGTGATTTTTAAGATGCCGGTTGACTGCCTCCGCGGGGTGGCGCCGTCGGTGGTCGTCGTCGACGACGCGCGGGGGGACGCGTCCGCGCTCGGCGTCGAGGTCGTCGCGGACGCGGCCCCGGCGGGGGTGGCGGTGTCGTCCGCCATGGCGCCGAGGCGGGGGAGCGGGCGCCAGTGGATGTCAAATCTCGCGCGAGACGAGATTTTCCTCGAGAAGATTTATTTCTCGCTTTCGTGGGAAAAGTTCGCGAGCGTCGTAGCTTTTGGTCACTCTCCCCGGCGCCGCGTCGACGGCTTCACTCGGCGATCATGCCGAGGCCGAGGAAAGATAAATATGGTATGTCATTCGTCGAGTGGTGCAATGAGAGCGGGCGGCGCGGGGCGAGGCTCCTCCTCGAGTGCAGGGAGAAGGACCCGAGTAAGTTCACGAAGGGGTCACACTACAAGGCGCTGTGGAAGTGCGCGGAGGAGAAGTGCCGGCACAAGTGGCGGACGAAGGTGAACAAACGCACGAGGAGCGACAGACCCACCGGATGTCCGAAGTGCGCGAATCAAATACCGCGAAGCAAGTCCGACAACTTCATCACGTGGTGCAACGCCAACGGTGAGCGCGGGAAGAGACTCCTCGAGGAGTTTTGCGACACGGAGAAAAAGCCCGAGGAGCTTACGAAAGCGTCGCACTTCAAGGCAACGTGGAACTGTTCCACGTGTGCACACAAATGGCGTGCGGTGGTGAGGGACCGCACGAGGAGTGGCAGACCCAGGGGGTGTTCAGAGTGCAACCCAGGGGCCCGCAAAAGAAAGCCGAAGCGCGACGACGTCTGAAGGTTTCGGAGACGACCGGCGCGAACGACGACGAAGCGAACGAACGAACAAACGAAGAACGCGCGCGCGACGCGACAACATGACAACGCACTACCCCAAACCCTTCCTCCCCGTCCTCGCCGCCTTCCTCACGAGTCCCCTCTTCTCCACCGCATCCGCCGCCATCTCCCCCGTCGTCGCGTCCACGAACCCCGGGTGCGTCGTCCACCTCGACGGTATCCCCGGCGGCCGTCGATACGCCCACGCGCCGCTGTCGACGCCGTCCGACGCCTCCGCGGCGACGCACAGCGCGATCAGCGCGTCCGCGAACGGCTTCGACGCGCCGTCGGCGCACGCGAGGCCCCTCACGAACGCCTTCTCCTTGGTCGCTCTCTTCGCGCAGAACGCGCGGCGGCACACGTACGCGGCGCGGCCTTGGAGCTGACGCCCGGGCGTCTTCTCGAAGGAGGAGCTTTTGGTTTTGGTTTTTGTCACCGCGTCCGCGTCCGCCGCCGCGTCCGCGGCGTCCCCTTCCCTCCCTCCCCGCTCGAGCGTCCTCCGCAGGCACGCGTCCGCGGTCTCGATCGCGGCGACGTCGCCGCTGACCGCGGCGTGCGCCTCCCCGCCCGGCTGAACCATTCGCAGCAGCGCCTCGGGGTCGTTCCGTACGAGCGAAAGTCGGGGTGGAGTTGAAAGGCGTCAGAAGCGGAATTGAAAGGCGTCGCGGGCGGGGATTGAAAGCGAGGGACCCTGGGCGGAGAGAGACGACGGGAAAAGTCCTTAAGAAACGGCGTTCACCACGCCGACGCGGTCGTATGGGGACCAGTGTATAGAATGCACCTCGTCGCGCAGCGACGACGCGTCCACGGCGACGGCGGCTTTGATTTTTTTCCCCTTTTTTTTACGCTGCCGCCGCTTCTTTTTCCAATCCGACTCGCCGTTGACCTTCCAAACGCCCCCATCTTGACCGTTACTCTTCTCACTACTACTACTCGTAGCATCGCCGTCGTCGGTGACGTCGCCGTCCCCGCCGTCACTACTACTACCGCCGCCGCCGCGTCGCGGCGCCTTCAGCAACCGCGCGACGCGAATCATCTCTCTCGTCGGCAGCATCCGGTCGCACCCCACGCACGTCCGCACGCGCTCTTCTCGCATCGCGACGCGGTTCCACCCCTGCCGCGCCTTGGGCGCGTAGCACTCGCGGTCCTTCGGCCGCCGCCGCGGCTTCGCCTTACACGGCATCCAGTCCGTGGCGGCGTGCGCGGCGACGCGCGCGCGCCACTCGTCCTCTACGAGCCGCGCGCGAAGGCTCGACGCGATGTCTTCCGTCGTCGCGGTCGCGGCGACGCGGTCCGAGCGCGTCTCCGCGGCGGCGGTCGCGTGGCGCGCGAGCGCGAGCGCCACCTCGAGCGACGACCGCTCGCTGGGAGCCGCGTTAGGGAACGCCGACGCCGACGCGAGCTCGCGCGCGCGCACGAGGAGCGGCGCGACGCCGCCGGCGAGCGACGCCGTCTCGAGCGCGAGCCGCTCGGCGCGACGCGATTCAGCGCGCGATGCGCCCGCGTGGACGATGCGCTCGTGCTTCGCGCGTCGCGCCGCGCGATGCGCCGCCGCGCGACTCGGGCGCGGCTCAGACGCGGACGACGCGGACGACGCGGACGACGCGGACGAGGACGTCGCGTCGTCGCGCGAGGCGGCGGCGGCGGCGCGCTCGGACGCGGCGAGGCGCGCGCGCGCGTCCGAGCGCGAATGCGCGTCGCGATCGACGGCGGCGGCGACGGCGGTCCCGTCGCGATGATGACCGCTCCTGCCGCCAACGGCCGTCCAGAGGGCGCGCGCGGGCGCGCGCGCCGAGAGCCGGCTCGGCGCGGCGCGCGACGGCGCGGTCGACGCGCACGACGCGCGGTGCATCGCGGCCGCGCGACCCTCAATGCCGACGAGGCAGTGGATAATTTACAGATAATTTATTTGTCATCAACTATCCCGCGCCCGCCGCCGCCGTCGCTACGACGTCTATCCCCGCGCGGCGCGGCGCCGTCTATCCCCGCGCGCTGCGCCTACGCGCCGCCGTCCTCCGCCGCCTCCTCCCGCTCCGCCTGCTCTGCGTACTCGCTCAAGTACGCCACGACGCCGTCTAGCCCAGCCTTCCCTAAGTAGTGGTCGCACCACTGCCAAACGAACTCCTCCTCCGCGTCGTCGTCCATCGCGCGCGGCGTTCGATACGGCGGGCGCCCACGGTCGTCGTTCTCGTCCAACGAGAGCCCCCGCCACTGTCGGCTCATGCGCGTCGTGATGTCCCGTCCCAGGTGCGTGCCCCCGAACACGACCTGCGCGCGCGGGACTGAGGGGAGGGTCGGGGGCGCGTCGGTCGGAGTCGTCGCGAGGCGTCGCGGCGCGTCGGGACGATTGAACCGAAACCGTGCGGGGGGCAGACCAGGACCAGCGTGGTGATGAAAGAACAGAACAGAACGCGCGCACCTTTCATGACGTACCCGAAGCACGACACGTAGCCAAAGTCGGCGGCGTCTCGGTCTCGGGGAAACGCCGCGAGCGTCTCGACCGTCATCGGCTGAGGGCCATTCCATACAAAAATAGTTCTCCGGTCAGTTGAAAGGAGACGCGATCAAGTGTTGAAACCGGGCGATGCGATGGGTGAAAAACTTTTGTAAGAACGCACTTGAAGCGACCGCGGCGCGACGCGCCTCAGCGCCGCTCTCAGCTCGAGCGTCGCCGCCGACGGCGCGTACGTCGGCGTCTTCGCCAGCCTCTCGACGTACGCGCCGTCCAGCCCCGCGCTCCTCGCGCCGGAGACGAGGACGTTCAGGTACCTCGCCGAGCACGGCCGCTCGGGCTTCTCCGGCGGCTGAGGGTGAAAACAGTTCACCGGTCAGTTGAAAGGGGGAGCGATCAAATGTTGAAACCGAGCGGTGGGTGAAAAACTTTTGTTAGTGTGCGCAGCAGAACGCACCTGCTCTTTGGAGTAGACGTGCGCTTCGATCTCGGTCCCGTCGTACGCGCGCACGACGACGGCCACCCTCCGGTACGCGCGCTCCTGCGCGTCGAGCTTCAGCGCGTCCTCGACCGTGAGCTTGATCGCGACGCCGTGGATCTCGTCGGCGGGGTCCTCGGACGGCTGCGCGTTCGCGAACGACTCCTCCACGCGGTCGGGTCCGTGCAGGTTGAACGTCAGTCGCCATCCGCGCAGGACCGCGCACCGATGCGCGTGCACCTTGTAGCCCTTCTTCGACTCCACGAACGCGACGTTCATGTTGCTGCCGAACCCGAACGACCACACGTAGGAGGAGGAGGAGGAGGGGGGGGGGGGGGGGGAGGGGGACGCGTCCGCGCCGGCGGGGGCCGACATGACGACGACGACGCCGACGTTCGACGTTTTCAAGCGTCGTCCCTTCGCGCCCGTCCTCGTCCGACGGACGACGCGGCGCGCGCGGGGTGGCGGGGGACGCGACGGCGACGACGACGCGGAGGGCGGGGCGCGTCGCGGCGCTCGCGTGCGCCGACCGCGCGCGCGGACGAAGTGCGCGCCGACGACGCAGATCCATCCGTCCGAGTCGCGCGCTCTGTTCGTTCGTGCTCTACTATTTTCTACGCTGTCATTTAATTCGATTCGACGCCCCTCCCTCCGCGGTTCCTCATTCCTCTTCATCACTTCTTCGACGCCTTCCCCCGCGGCGTCGTCGCGCCGCGCGTGCTCGCGCCCCTCCCCGCGGGCTGCTCAGCCTTCTCGCCGCCCCCGCCGCCGCCGCCGTACTTGTACGACCCCGGCGCCAGCCCCGGCGACGGCCCCCCCGCGCCGCCGCCCTTGGCGCCCGCCGCGCCGCCGCCGCCGCCGCCGCCCGCGCCCTTCCTCCCCGGCGAGCTCGCCGGGGCCCCGCCCGGGATCGTCGGCATCTCCATCGTCGCCGTCGCGCCGGGGACGGGCTGGAACGTCCCCTGCATCGCGCCCGGAGGAGGCGCGTTAGGTGGCGGGTTATTCGCGCCGGCGGGTTTCGCGCCGCCCTTGACGCCCCCGGCGCCCTTGTTGGCGTTCGCGGCTTGCATGTGCATCTGCTGCTGCATGTGCATCTGCTGCTGCATGTGCGCCTGTTGCTGCTGCTGCTGCTGCATGTGCACATTCTGCGATTGCATCTGGTGCGCCTGCTGCTGCTGCTGCTGCGCTTGCATCTGCATCTGGTACTGCTGCTGTCGCTGCATCTGCATCTGAGATTGCATCTGCTGCCGCCGCTGCTGCTCCCGCTGCGCCGCCGCGGCGTCCATCGGCCCTCCGCCTCCGCCGCCGTCGGGGCCGCCGCCGCCGCCCGGTCCCGGTCCCGCGCCGCCCGCCATCTGCGCCGCCTGAACCGCCGCCTGCTGCTGCGCCGCCGCCGCCTGCTGCTGCTGCTGCGCTTGCTGCTGCTGCTGCTGCGCGCGCGCCGCCTCCAGCAACGCCTGAGGGTAATTGTCCATACAAAGCGACGTCGGGGTGGAGTTGAAAGGCGTCAGGTGGAGTTGAAAGGCGTCGAGGTCGGGGATTGAAAGCGAGGGGTGAGCGGAGAGAGACGACGGGCAAAGTCCTTAAGGATCGGCGTTCACCACGCGAACGCCGTCGTATGGGGACCAGTGTATAGAACGCGCCTGATCCGCGAGGTCGCACGGGTCCGACGTTCGCAACCCGCGGTGCGCGCCCCAGCTCGCGTGCGCGACGGCGCGACGCGTGTAGTCGTCGCCCGCGCGCTCCGCCGCCGCCGCGCGCCTCAGCTTGGCGTGCTTCACCGCGCACAGACCCGCGCGCTCGAAGTGCGTCCGCGCGGTGTTGTCCTCCACGGGTAAAGCGCGCTGCATCACCTGCCTCGCGGTGGTCTTGTCGAGGTCCAACGCGCGCACCGCGTTCGGGTCATCGCTCTCGGCGGATTGCGTCAGCGTCTGGAAGCGGTAGCGGCACTGCTCCGCGCGTCGAAACACGCCCTTGAACGGCGCGCTCGCGGCGAAGACGTCGGTGATGAGCCCCCAGTTGCTGCCAAACTCGTGGACGATGGCGCACAGGAGCTGGTCCTCCGTCGGCGACCACGGCCTCGCGACGCCGCCGCGGCCGCTCTTTTGCTTCTTGTGCGACTTTTTCCTCCCGCCGAGCGCGGCGTCGACGTCGCCACCCTTGCGCTTCTTCCCGCCGGACCCGCCCGCGCCCTTGTTCTGCAGCGTCGCGAGCGTCATGTCGTCGTCCTCGCTGTCGTCGTCTTCGCCCCCGCCGCGGACGCGCTTGCCCTTCCCGGCGGCGCCCGCCGCCGCCGCCGCCGCCGCGCGCTGTTGCGCCAGCATCGCTTGATGCGCTCGTCGCCGCTCGTTGAGCATGTGCTGATGCGCGCGTTGCGCCTCCGCCTCCGCCGCCGCGCGCGCCGCCTCGACGACCGCGCGCGCGCGCCGCTTCTCGCTCTCCTCCCAGTCGCGCAAGCGCACCTCGTAGTCGGCAAACTTTTGCGCCTCGGCGGCGATGGACGCCGCCCACCACCGCTCCGCGTGCGACGCGTAGCAGTCGTACGCGAGCGGGGGGGGGTCGTCGAGAACGCGCGGGGGGGTCTGGGGCGCGACGGCGTCGAAGTCGAGCTCCGCGTCGAGCGTCGCATCGGGAACGCCGCCGGGGAGGTAGACAGGCGGGGGCGGGGGCATCGTCGACGCGTCGTCGTTCGCGGCGGCGGCGGACGCGTCGGCGGCGGCGGCGGCGGGGGGGTCCGCCTCTTCGTCGTCCTCCTCCTCCTCCTCCTCCTCCTCTGATTCCGGGTCGTCTTTCGCGCCGCGGCCGCGCCGGGACGACCGCCCGCCGCCCTTCTTCGCGGCGGCGGCGGCGGCGGCGGCGGCGGCGGCTTTGCCCTTCCCGGCTTTGCCCTTCTTCCCTTTGCCGCCGTCTTCCTTCTCCGCCATCGCCTCCTTGATGGTTTCTTTTTTCAGCCGCGCGATGTCGCCTTGGAGTTTCACGCACGCCCACTGCTCGATGACGCTCACCCCGGGGGGCGGCGGCGGCGTCGCGGGGAAGATGCTCTTCGCGCGGATCGTCGCCATCGGCGTCTGCATGTTCGGATCCGTCGCGCCCGCCGCCGGGGCGTCCGTCGCGGCGGCGTCGGCGGCGCCCGCGCCCGCGCCCGCGCCCGCCGCGGCGGCGGCGGCGGCGGCTGTCGCGTCGACGTCCGGTTTCCCCTCGATCGCCACCACCGCGTCGGCGTCCTTCTCCGCCTTCGTCGGCGTCGCGGCCGCGTCCTCAGACGCGGTCGCCGCGGCCGCGGACCGTCGCGCGCGCGGGCCGTCCTCCGCGGCGACCGCCGCGGTCTCCTTCTTCACCGCCGCCGCGTCGTCGCCGCCGCCGCCGTCGCCCCCATCCGCCGCCGCCGGCTTCTTCTCCGGCACGAGCGTCGCCGCGGACGGCACGGGCTTCTCCAACGCCCTCGACCACGCCTTCTTCCAGAACGTCGCCACCTCCCTCGCGACCGCGGTGCACCGCTTCTTCCCTTCCTCCGTCGCCTCGCTCTCCAGATCGCGCCTCTCCGGCGTCCCCTTCGCCGCCGCGCACTCCAACCCCATCCGCCGCGCCGCCGCCAGCTTCCAGTCCCTCTCCGCGGCGAAATCGCTCGCCATCCACCGCATCTCGACGAGGACGTAATCCCAGTGGCTCTTCCGCCTGTTCGCGCTGCCGTACGGCCCCGCGGCGATCTTCGCGCCGAGCACAGCCTTGGAATCTTTGATGGCTTTCGCGCGCGCGATGGTCTCCGCGTCCGTCGCCAGACGCGCCCGCCGCTCCTCCTCCGTCTCTCCCTCGTGCGGCAGCGGCGGCAGCGGCGGCGGCGGCTGCGGCTTGAAATCCACCCACGCGGGCTCTAACCGAACGATCGTCTTCATGTCCACGACGTACGGCTCGTCGTCCTCCGCGGCGGCGGCGGCGGCGGCGGCGGCGGCTTTCGCCGCCTTGGCCTCCGCCGCCTTCGCCGCCGCGCCCTTCGCCTTGGACGCGCCCGCCATCGTCAGGGATTAGGGTTTAGGGTTTAGGTTCTCTCGTGCCTGCGACGGCGCGGACGCGGGGGGCGCGCGGGGTCAGCGCGATCGAGGGCGGACGGGGACGCGGACCGACCGATCGCGAAACATTCATCGTTCGCTCGGACAGACTGCGCAACGTAAACATTTTTTGAACTGCGAGCGCGCGGGCAGGAAGAATCGGGAAGAATCGGCTAGGGTTCCGCGCGGGAAACGCGCGATCTCGCGGGGATGTCGCGCCCCGATCGATGCGATCGACGCGGGTATCGATCGTCACGGATGAAGACCGTCGAACCCGCGCGTCTCGTGCGCGGTGCGCGCGTCGCCGGCGGCGCCGTCGCGGTAATCCGCGCTTCGTACGCGCGCGAAATTCCCTCCTCAGACTGAACTCTCATACGAAAAAGCTCGGGGGGCGAGGACGACGCGCGCGCGATCTGACGCGCACCTTCTCTGTTCCCCGCGCTCCGCCGCCGGCGAGGCGCTTCTCACCCGGACCCGGGGCACGCGAACCCCGCGCGTCAAAACGCGGCCGCGTGCGATGCCCGAACGCGGCCGGCGCCAGTCCCCCGACCGTCCCGCGCCTCTCTGTGTAATCGTCAATGCGATCGGCGAGGGCGGCAAAGAGAGTGTGCGGCGGGCGACATACACGCGCGAAACGCGCCATGCGTCGACCGACCGATCGATTTCGCGCGAGCGTTTCTGGCGCGGATTTGGACTGATGAAACACTTCGCGCCGCGCCGCTCGACTCCCCGCACGCCCCCCTCGCGCGTCATGGTGAAAACGCGAATCGCGTGCTACTTCGACATCCCCGGCCCGGACAACAAGCCGCACGGCGCCAACTTCGTCGACGTGCGCGAATTCGCGCCACCTCGCCGCCGCGCTTCTTCGCTCGACGCGCGATCGACGTGCGTTTCCCCCGAAGTCCCGCGTCCGCCCACCTCCTCCCGCGACCGACGACCACCCACCCCCCCACTCCCACCCCCACCCCATCGATCCGTCCGCGATCCGTCGCAGGTGGACATGCGCGAGACGGACAGCAAGAACGAGCTCAAGAAGCGCGTGGCGAGAAAGGTCGGGATCCCGTTCTACCGCCTCAAGATGCGCCTCGGCCCGTTCAACGACGTCATGATGTTCGATAAGGAAAGTTATCCCACGCTGAAAGTGGGCAGCTGCGCGGTGTCCGTCGCGTGCGTGGACGAGAGGCTCTCGGGCGATCAGAACACCGCGTGTAATTACTTCGGAGCCGCGGATCACGAGCTCCCGGAGTTCCAGGACGGCACGAAGAAGTTCGAGCCGCACCCGTTCGCCGACTGGCATCAGACGTGGGACGACGTCGAAAAGTTTGGCGCCACCGGGTAGTAGTCGCGCCGGTCCCGTGTGCGACCACCTCGCACTGGTTCCCATACGACCGCGTCGGCGTTGTGAACGCCGATCCTTAAGGACTTTGTTTCGCGAGGTGGACGCCGTTCCTTGATAAGGACTTTCCCCGGCGTCCGTCGGAAGGATCGCGCGCGGATCGGAGGGGGCGCGCGATCATCTCTACATATCTATTCACCGCGCGCGCGACGCGCGTGTTGTACGTACAGTACGTCGAGCGGCGGCTTTCGCGGCCGCCGGCGTAAAGAAAAGTCATCAGTCGCGACCGCGTTACACGCATACCGTACACCCCGCCGACGCCCCGTCCGCCTCCCTCCCGCGACGCCCGCCCGCCCGCCGCGTTTCGCCGCTCGCTCGCCACTCATTAAACCGCATCTCATATCATCACGCCATCGCCGCCTGCAACGCCGCCTGCTTCTCCGCGTCGAGCTCCGCGAACGCCTTTTGCATCGTCTCCGCGGGCAGCCCCCCTTGCATCTGCGCTATCAAGTTCTTCATCCGCGCCCTGTGGGTGGAGTTGAAAGGCGTCAGAAGCGGAGTTGAAAGGCAACGCGGGCGGGGATAGAACGCAAGGGATGGGCGGACGGTAACGACGGGAAAAGTCCTTAAGGATCGGCGTTCACCGCGCCGACGGGGTCGTATGGGGACCGGCGTGAGATAGAACGCACTTCGTCTCCTCCGTGCACAGCGACAGTTTGTCCGACAGCGACGCCGTCGGCATCGCCGTCGCGAACACGCACAGCGCCTTCCCCAGGTGCTCGTGACTCGCGCCCAACAAGTGCGGGTCGTTCTTCTCCAACATCCGCACGAGCTGCTGGTGCACGACGCGCGCCTCAACCTTAGGGTCGAGGGTCCATCGTTCAAAGCGAACGTCGGGGTGGAGTTGAAAGGCGTCAGAAGCGGAGTTGAAAGGCGTCGAGGCGTGTTGTCGGGATTGAAACCGAGGTGTGATGGGCGGAGAGAAACACACGACGGGAAATAAAGTCCTCAAGGAACGGCGTTCACCACGCCGACGCGGTCGTACGGGGACCAGTGTGAAAGACATAGAACGCGCCGTGTCCTCCGTCAGCGGAAGCATCGCGAGCCACTGCGGCGCCACCGCTTCGGGCGACGGCACGGCGACGCGCTGCCACTCCAGAATCTTCCCGAGGCTCGAGATCGCGTTCTCCGTCGCGGAGATGTTGTCCTCGTCCCTCGCGTTCGGGGCTTGAATCACCGCCGCCATCGCCGCGAGCGCGCTCGGGACGTGCGGCGTGAAGTTCGCCCCCAAAGCCGCCGCCATGACGCCGACGCCGTACACCGACGCCTGCCGCACGTCCGCGTCCTTGTCGCCGCACCCGGCGAGGCACGGGCCGATGAATCCGTCCAGATACTTCAACGACGCGCCGGACGCGTCCGACGCGTGCTCCATGACGTCGTCGAAGACGCAGATGGCGATCTTAGGGCCGTTCCGTACGAGCGAACGTCGGGGTGGAGTTCAAAGGCGTCAGAAGCGGAGTTGAAAGGCGTCGAGGGCGGGGATTGAAAGCGAGGGACCCTGGGCGGAGAGAGACGACGGGCAAAGTCCTTAAGGATCGGCGTTCACCACGCCATCGCGGTCGTATGGGGACCAGTGTGAGATAGAACGCACCCGACGCTCCCCCGGGGACCTCTCGGGCGACAGCATAGGCGCGACGTACGTCGCGAGAAGCGGCTCCAACGCGGGGAGCACGCGCGCGCCGAGCGATCGGAGGAGAGAGCCGACGCATTCGGCGAACTGATCGAACACCTCGTCCTCCGCGGCTTGCTCGTCCTTCAGCGCCTCCATCTCCTCGCCGTCGAAGTCCTCCGTGTTCGCGCGCTTATTCCTCTCCGCGCGGCGTTCGAGCGAGCCCGTCAGCGTCTTCTGGAACTGCTCGATCATCGCGCCGATGTGCTCCGCGATGAGTTCCTCCGCGACGCCCGCGCAGTCGCTCATGGACTCCAACATGCTCGCCTGGATCTCAACCTCGGGCTCCTTCGCGAGCGCCGCGATTAAAGGCGGGACGACGAACGCGACGAGCGACTTGACGTACGCCGCGTCGACGACCGCGCCCGTGGCCGGGTTGACGACGCTCTTCTCCATCGCGCACTTGCCCGCGCGCAAGATGTCCGGCAACGACGCCACCGCGGCTTTGCGGACGTCCTCGTGAAAGTAAAAGTCCAGGAGCGGCACCATCGTCTCCGCGACGGGCTGCAGGTACGGCAGGAACCCTTCTTTCAGCTCGTCGACGTAGCAGCACAGCATGTTGCACGCGGTGGCTTTTTCCTCGAGCACCGTCGTTCGAATCGCGATCCGCTTGTCGGCGACGGTGATCACCTCGACGTCTTCGTCCTCGTCGTCGTCCGCGCCGTCCTCCACGTCCGTCACCTGCACGTCCGGCTTCACCTGCGCGGACTTGAGCAGCGGCGGCATGACGACCTGCAGGTACGGAATGAAGTCCTGCCCGAGGCACTTGCACAGGCGCGTCCACGCCTGCTGCATGTACGACGTCGTCGCGTCGTCGTCTTCGAACCCGCCCTGTTGAAGCTGATGCAGCATGTCCATCACCTCCTTGGCATCCGCGGCGAAGCGCTCCTTGCCGACGGCCATGCCGACGAGCGAGATGCACTCCACCGCCTTGGCGCGCAGCATCCGGTGCTCCTTCCCGGCCGCGGCGACGAGAATCTGCTTCAAAAACGGCAGCACCGTGCCGTAATACTTCGCGAACGCCGTCTGCGCGTTGTCCGCGATGGACGCGAGCGCCGTCAACGCGGCCTCCTGCACCATCGTGTGCCCGCCCTGCAGCATCGCGAGGAGCTTGTTCATGAGCTGGTCCAAGAACGGCGCCATGTGCTCGGGCGGGCACTCCTCGGAGAAGTTCACCATCGCCGCCGCCGCGTGCGCTTGCACGCGGTGCGACGGGTCTTCCATCGCGCCGAGCAAAGCGGGGAGAATGCGCGCGTGGTCCTTCTCCTGAAGCTTCGGGCCGAGGTCCGTGCACAGCTGTCCGATGCCGTTCACCGCGGCCCAGCGCACGCGCGCGTGCGGGTCGGACGCGACCGCGTGAAGGCACGGCGACACCGCGCCGGCGACGTCTTTGAGCATGCCCTTGACGCACCCTTCCGCGATTTGCGCCAACGCGACGAGCGCGGCGTGACGCTTGCGCCAGTCCTGGTCTTGGATCAACGCCGGGATCGTCGCCGCGGCGCACGGCAACACCGAGTTCGCCCCGAGCGCGATCGCGACGCGGTCGAGGCACTCCTGCCCCATGTCGTACCGCTCGCCCTCGCCCGCGTCGCCGTCCTCCTCCTTCTCCGCGGCGTGCCTGAGGGTCGTTCCGTACGAGCGAACGTCGGGGTGGAGTTGATAGGCGTCAGGTGGAGTTGAAAGGCGTCGAGCGCGGTGATCGAAAGCGAGGGGTGGGAGGAGCGATGCGCCGGGCAAAGTCCTTAAGGATCGGCGTGCACCACGCCGACGCGGTCGTATGGGGACCAGTGTGTAGAACGCTCACCAGCTCGCGTCGTCCTCGACGTCGAGCAGAAAAGACGTCAGGCAGTTGAACAAACGCGGGACGAAGTTCGGGAGCTTGCGCATCATCCCCGGCGCGCGGTCGCGCGCCTCGCACAGCGTGACCAAGAACTCCGTCGCGAGGTGCCTCGTCCCGTCCTCGAGGTCGTCGTGCTCCGCGATCGTCATCATCGCGTCGACGATGTGCGACAGATGTTTCCTCACGAATCGCGGGTCTGAGCCGGCTAGATCGACGAACATTCCGAGCGCCTCCTGCGCGCTGGACTCATCGTTCCCTTGCAGCGCCCCCCCCAACGTCTGCAACATCGCGGGGAGGAGGTCCTGGAACTTCGCCCGGTCGGTCGCGTTCTCGAGCGCCTCGACGAAGCAGCAGCACGCGCGCAGCGACGCGAGTCGCACGTTGATGTCCGTGTTTTGCAGGCACTGAGGGTCGTTCCATACAAGCGAACGTCGGGGTGGAGTTCATAGGCGTCAGGTGGAGTTGAAAGGCGCCGAGGGCGGGGATTGAAAGGGAGAGGTGGGCGGAGAGAGACGACGGGGAAAGTCCTTAAGGATCGGCGTTCACCACGCCAACGCGGTCGTATGGGGACCAGTGTATAGAACGCACCTGGGCGAGGATGCCGTGGAGCGTGTCCAGGTGCGGCACGAGCGACTCGCCGAGGTACTCCGCGAGCTGCGCGAATACGTTCAGCGCGGACTCCTTCAGCGTCTCTTGGCCTTGCGTGACGCACGTGAACAGGAACGGGAGGAGCTCGGGCCACTTTCCGTCGTCGTAGATGCCGGCGGCGAGCTCGCCCACGGTGTCGCACACCTGATGATGAGATGAGGTGAGATGAGGCGATCGCGTCGGTCGGTGGCGAAGACGTGGCGATGACGTGGAGCGGAATGTGCGGTTGAGATAGAGACGCGTGGACGGGCGGCGAAGAAGATCCCGAATCCGGGGCCGACGCGTCCTCGAGAGACGAAGTCGACGGAGGGAGGCGGTCTTCTGGACGCGACGAACGAACGAACGGCGTCGCACCTTGCGCGCGATCGTCTTTTGCGTTTCCTCCTGCATCGACTTCAGCAGCTCGCCCTTGATCCCGTCTTGCGTCTGCGGCTGCAGGTTCGCCCACAACGACACCTCGTCCTTCGTCAAGACGCGCCTGAGGAGGATGCTGCTCATCTCGCGGTGCTCGATCGCCGCGGACGTGCGAAGCGCGCGCACGAGCTGCAGGCAGAGCACGTCCGGCTGCGCCTTGCACTGGTTGAAGATCTCCTCGCACTTCGTCCGCGTCGCGTTGTCGACGGACGTGAGCCCGCCGAGGAGTTGCTCGAACGCGGCGAGCGAGTTCATGTCCAGGACCGCTTGGACGTCGGCCATGGCGGCGGCGGGTAGGGGGGGACGGGGGGCGCGGCCGCGCGATCGCGTTTGGTTCGAAAAAAAGCTGTTTCATCAAGGCTGGCGCCGCAAAAAATTTTTAGGGCGTACTTGTAGTAGTCAGACGCGTACGAAAACTCGGCTCTGA